>Ga0207646_10006011_pt1 | contig 12641 bp, 13 predicted proteins | sample KBSK5502metaG_FD_184343 | JGI IMG/M metagenome (GOLD analysis project Ga0207646, IMG submission 184343) | Corn, switchgrass and miscanthus rhizosphere microbial communities from Kellogg Biological Station, Michigan, USA - KBS K5-50-2 metaG... | ecosystem: Host-associated > Plants > Roots >...
CAGTTTCGGCACGAAAGTGCTGTTTGCGTTGATTCATGCGGTCTCGCGTCAGCCGGTCCCTGACGCCGCCAAGCTCGTCTTTTACCGTCCCGATTTCTACGGCGCGCCGATGAAGGAGTTCACCCAGGAGGCGATGCGCGGACCTTCCACGTGGTCGGTTGGCGACCGCGAGTTGATGGCGGCATTTGTCTCGCAGATGAATGCGTGCGAATTTTGCATTGGAGCGCACACTGCGACCGCGGCGAGGGCGTATCAGGATGAAGCGAAAGTCTCCGCCGTGCTTTCCAATCTCGAGAACGCGCCCATTGGGGAGCCACTGCGGGCAACGTTGCGCCTGCTGGGCAAGCTGACACGCGCGCACGCCGTCACTGCGGACGACATGCGCACGGTGCTGGCTTCCGGTGTCTCGCGCGAGCAGATTGAGGACGCGCTCGCGGTAAGCTTTGCGTTTAACACGACTGATCGGCTGGCCGATGCGTTCGGGTTCTTCGTGCCGGGACCCAAAGCCTTCGAGGCCGGTGCAAAATTTCTGCTCAGGCGCGGCTACCGGTAGCTCAAGCTCCTGCTATGCGCGCGAGACGCGGGGCTGCTACCCACCTGTCAGTGTCTTTCATCAGTTCTCTCGACTTCACGCTTGCTCGTCTGTCAAACACGCTGCGACTTTCCCATTCTTCTGGCTCTTGCTCATCTACGTGAGCATCGTCATTCAGGTTTGGCTGGTGACCTGGCGCGAGCAGCAAGGCCAAACTGAGCCCGTGCAGGAACGACTCATTCCACCTTGGGAATACGGGAGAGCCAGCTGAATAGGCTGTCTATGTGATCACTCTTGTGCTCGAAATCGATAGAGGCGGCACTTTCCATGAGAGGCAAGCGCCTGTCCCGTTATCCCGCAAGATCGTAGGCCTGTTTCAGCCAGCTGATCACTTGTGCATTCACATCGTTGATGGTGTTCACGCGCACGCGGTGGGTGAAGAGCGCATTGAAGCCGACCGCGGATTCGAGCCGCTCCGTCGCCGGCACTTCCTTGAGGATGAGTCCAAGGTCGATGCGCGTCGCCGTCGTCGGCTGGATCATGGCAAACTGTTTCTTGCGCCGCAGGCTCAGGTAGCCCTTCTTCGGCGCCAGTTCAATATCGTTGCCAAACGCGTTGATCACCGTCATCAACGCATCGTGGAGCGGCTTCAGACCGGCCTTCTTGCCGCTGTACAGCTCGGAGACCGGATCGCGACCGGAAGCCTCCGCAGCTTTGACAATACTTGCCGCATCCGCCTCGCGCGCCTTGAGAGCCACGCGGTGCGCGGAGCCGTGCGACATGCCGTACTGGCTCTTCAACATGGCGACGATCTCGGTGTGTTTGGTGAGGCCGCTCTCTTTGACAAGAGCGATCCACTCGCCTAGTGGTTTGCCATACTGCTGTTCGATGTTGCGGATTTGCGCTTCCAAACCCTCGTCGACGCTACTCATAATCCCTCCATTCGTGCGATCATCTAGGAAAGTATAGCACATGCTCTCCCAACAGAAGCGAGATGGTGCATTGCCTCAAGGAGCACCGGATGACCGCAGCTTTCGATCATGCCTGCGCCACGTTTGTATTGGCAACCACTCCTCACCATTCCAGCAGTCGACGTGCGAGCAGGGATTGCTCAGCGCGGTTCTGGGTGAGTTCCAACGCTCGCAGCGCAGACGCCCGTGCCTGCTCCCGCTCGCTCAGTTCCAGCAGCAACTCCCCCCGGATCGCGTGGAAGAGGTGGTAGTGCTCCAGGTCGCGCGCCAGAGCATTGACCTCCGCCAGTGCTGTCTCCGGCCCGTCGACCTGCCGCACTGCCACCGCCCGGTTGAGCCGCACCACCGGCGAGGGTGTCATGAGCAGCAGCAAGTCGTAGAGGAGCACAATCTGTCGCCAGTCGGTCGCGGCCCAGGACTGCGCCTCAGCATGGCAGGCGACGATGGCGGCCTCCACCTGGTACGGCCCGGGCCGTCCGAGCGCTGCTGCCTGCTCGATCAGGGCTATTCCCTCCGCGATCATCGACCGGTTCCACAGCGTCCGATCCTGGTTCTGGAGCAGGACCAACTCTCCGGCGCTGGTGAAGCGCGCCTCGGCCCGCGCCAGGTGCAGGCGCATCAGCGCGAGCAGGCCCAGCGGCTCCGGCTCTCCCGGCATGTGACGCGCGACCAGGGCGGTCAGCCAGGCGGCGTCCTCGGCGAGGTCCCGCCGCGTGGGTGTCGTACCAGAACTCGCCAGGTAGCCCTCGTTGAACATCAGGTAGAGCACCGCCAGCACGTCCGAGAGACGCTCGCCCAACTCGTCATCGTCAGGCATGCGGTAGGGGATGGCCGCGGCGACGATCTTGCGCCGCGCCCGCACGATGCGCTGGGCCACCGCGGTTTCTGAGACCAGGAAGGCGTGCGCGATCTCGGCGGTGGTGAAGCCGCACACCGCGCGCAGCGTCAGCGCCACCTGCGCCGCGCGCGAGAGCGCGGGGTGGCAGCAGGTGAACATCAGCCGCAGCCGGTCGTCCGGCTCGCGGGGAACCGGCTGCTCGAGCTGGGCCAGCTTTTCGCGGTAGCGCGCGTCGCGGCTCAACTGGTTGAGGGCGCGACGCCGGGCAACGGTCAGCAACCAGGCTCCGGGTCGCTCGGGGATGCCATCGACCGGCCAGCGCTCCAGCGCTATGAGCAGCGCATCCTGGACGATTTCCTCCGCCACGTCGAAGTCGCCCAGGATACGCACCAGGGCAGCGGTGAGCCTGCCCGCCTCCTCCCGGAAGACCGCTGCAAGGGCGGCGGAGACATCGGCCGTCGCTATTGGTCCACTCCCATCACCGGTCGGATTTCGACGGTGCCTCGTGCAGGCCAGGTCTTCGCCATGCGCAGGGCCTCGTCGAGGTCGGCCACCGTGATCTCGGTGTAGCCACCGATGACCTCGTTGCCCTCGATGAACGGGCCGTCGCGCACGATGGGCTCTCCATCCCCCTGGAAGCGCACCGTGGTCGCGGTATGCGGGGGCTGGAGTTGATTGCCGGGGCCGAGTCTGGCGGCGTTTTCGGCGAACCAGCGGCCAACCTGGGCGTATTGCGCCTGGCGCGCCTCCTCGCTCATCTCCTCCCAGGCCTGCTGCTGCTCGCGCGTCCCGCAAAACAGAAGAACGTACTTCATGGCTTCTCCCTTCACATGCTTGCTTTCTCATGACAAACGGAGATGACCGCTCATCGAGAACGATCAGGTCGGCCTGCTCCTCATCCCTTACGACAAACGGGAAGGCTCAAAATCGACACCTGTCAGATTGTCTGGCTGTGCCGGCTTCGTCTCTCTTTGTTTCCAAGCGCGGGCGGTCTGACGAATGATAGACAGGGCGGTTTCGCTTCCCGAAGCTTCCCCCTTTTCAAAATCCCCCTCGGTCTGTCCCATGTGGTTCGTCACGTGCGCAAAACAGATGATCTGGTACTGCCTGGCCGAAGCCAGCGCGTAGAGGGCGGCAGCCTCCATCTCCACTGCCAGGATGCCCTCAGTGCTATGCTGCGCGATCAGCGCCTCCGTCTCTCGAAATGGCGCGTCGGTCGTCCAGCTCGCACCAATATGCAGGGGGACTGAGCCGTGGTCCCAGTATGCGCTCATCATCGCTTGCAGATGAGGCTGCAGATAACTGTACGGTGAGGGCGGCAGATAATGATAGCTCGTCCCCTCATCGCGCAGGGCTTTGTCGATGAGAATCACATAGAGGGGCTGGTCCACTGGGAGGATCTGCCCCGCAGAGGTGATGCTGATGAGTAGCTGACAGCCGGAGGCGAAGAGTTCCTCGGCCACCAGCACCGCGAATGGGGCGCCGACCACGCGCCCAATGATGCCATACTCGACCTCGTCCTGCACAAAGGTCTCGAGCACCGTGTGGTAGCACGCCCAGGTGGGATGACGGCGTGCGCGACCGCTAGCCTGGAGGAAATCGACCAGGTCACCGTCGGGATCGAGTACACAGATCGCCGGGACGCGGCCCTCGGGCAGCCCTTTTTGCCGCCGGGCCTCCCGTAACAGGCTCTGCGGCGTGAACAGCGAGGGAGCCTCGTAGTCCCTGGGCGCGAACAGCGGCGCCATGTCAAGACCGTTGACGTGATCCATAGTACCCCTGCCATTGCATGAAAATCGCCCCGAGCAAGATTCCAAAGAGTACAGCTAAAGGGAACGAGGAAAGGAAATTCGCAAAATTCAGGTTGATAGGCGCTGGCGTGTGGTTCGTGATGCTCGCCAGCACCACTTCCAAGAGGAGCCACCAGAGGACGCCGTGCGCCAGCCCCGTGAGGAGCGCGCGACCGGTGGTCATCAGCTTGCCTCGCTGGAGTGCCCCGAAGAGGAGACCAAAGGCGCCCCCCAGCACGAGGAGGAGCAGCAATCCCACCCAGCGACTGAGCGTCGGGTCAGCCACCGTGAGGCCAAACCAGCGCAAGACCCCAGGGAAACCGTTTCCGGGTGCGCCGTCCGTCACGAAATCGAGCAGGGCGAGCACCAGGCTGGCCAAAACCCCTGCCAGGAATCCCCTGCGTAAGGTATGCATGGTTTTGCTCTCCCTCTTGCTACACAAACCAGCTCGCGATGCGCGCCAGGCGATGGTGCTGTCCTGCCGCCTCGAGGCGCGGCGTCAACCAGAGATCTACCCCGAGCCGGCGCCCCGCCGGCACAGCGACAAAGACGAGCGCCAGCAGCACCAGCATGCCATAGGTCCAGATCCACTCGGTATAGGCCAGGCCTACGTACAACTGCACGGAGAGGACGGTCGCCAGGAGGGCCCCGAAACGGGTGAAGAGGCCGAAGAGCAGGCTGATGGCCACCAGCAGCTCAGCCGACCAGACGCAGGCCGCTAGCGGCACGAACGCCGTGCAGCCTTTAGGCGACGACAGGCTGGGACAGCCCGCCAGAAAGGTATGCTGGAGGAGTGTACCGTAGCCGGGGAGGATGGCGTGCTGTGACTCGCGCACCACGTAGGAATACAACCCGGCAAAGGTGGGCGGCAGCTTCCAGAACAACTGCTGGAACCAGAGATAGCCCACCAGGATGCGCAGCAGCGCCAGGCCGGTGCTGCTGCGTTCGCTCAACGTGATCGGAGGAGCCATAACTCCCTCCTGCGAGGCAGTAGCTGCCGCCCCTTGCGGCTTGTGCGCAGACGACGAAATACTCATACAATCAGTGCTCCTGTGGTAGAATACATCTCTTCATCGATAACATTGATACACACGTAGAGGCGCACATTTCTTTGCTCCTCTCAAGGCTCAGTATCCATCATGCCAGCTGTCACCAGCCATAAGATTCCCCATGTCAGCTTTCGGCAGATGAAGTTCGCTGATACTCCACCCGGAATCTCCGAACCTTCGGCTCTTCCTGGTCGAAATAGTCTTCAAACTGCACCTGCCGGAGTCCTGCATCTTTGAACACCCCCAGCTCTTCCGTTGACAAAGGCCAGGGCAAGTTCCCAGCAGGTTCTTCAGGAAAACGCCCCCGACAGATCACGAGCAGCGTGCCTCCCTGCGCGAGCAGGCCCGCGATGCTCGCCATCGCCCTGCCGCGCACAGCAGCAGGCAAGACCTGCAACGTGTAGGCTTCCAGCACAAAGTCAAAGCTCCCTTGCCACCCTCGGGGTGGATCGAAGACATCGGCGACCACGTATTCGACGGATGACTGAAGGAAGCGCTGCCGGCACCAGACGATGGCCGTCGGAGCAATGTCAAAGGCGACCACCTCAAAGCCTCGGCGGGCCAGCTCCTCGGCATCATCACCCAGCCCGCAGCCAACCACGAGAGCCCGTTTGCCTTTCCCCTGCATGTTGCGGCGATCCAGCCATTCGAGGAAGTTGGGATTGACCTCCATATCAGCCCAGTGGACGGCCTGCGAATTTCCTTGCGCTTGCGTATAGAGCTGCTCAAACCAGCCCGTGGCATCTCCCCGTTGCGCAAACTCCTGGGCGAGTTGTCGTGCTCTTGCTCGCGCTTGCTCTTTCATCTGGTATCTCCTGTCATCTCTGTATGCATATTTCCTGAGGAGGAGAGGACGCGGTTGACGCTATGCCCCATCCTTTTTGGGGAGAGGGAGTGCTCTCTCCTCGGCATCATCTTCCGCTAGCAACCGCTCGTTGGGGCTCCCCGCTACGCCCGGCATGGGCTCCGACCCATGCTGACTATTTGGCTTTCTGTTTGCGGAAATGCCTCCTCATCGCCTCCCTTGCGGCTGGTGAAAGCTTGCACGATACCGGTTCATCATAGCAGGCACGGTCGGCAGACAGACCTTTGCTCTGCTGGCGTCTCACGACGACGGGTTTTTGTGCAGGATGTAAAGGGTCGGGCTGAGTTTTCCTAGCAGGATGTAGAGCGCCCAGTGGTAGTTCGCCAGGGCTACCTCGTATCTGCTGGCACCCAGCAACTCCTGATAATATTCGCGCTTGCGTAGCATGCGGGCCAGCCGCATGAGTTCGCGCGAGGCTCGCCCCTCGTGTTCTTCCACCCATTCCATCAGCTCGCTGCCCAGCGGCTCTTTGGAGTGCATCTGGAACCCTGCCGCCCGGAATGCCGCTTCGACGGCACTCTCGTCCATGCTCTCTGGCACCAGGCCGAACGACGCATACAGCCAGGCGGCCTCTTTCGGCTCCATCCGTTCGGTCGCGACCGTCGTGTACACCAGCATGGATCCCGCTGGTTTGAGCACGCGCGCGCACTCCGCGAGTGCCTGTGGAAGGGCCGGGACATGCATCAGCATATCGCGCGACCAGAGAAAGTCAAAGTGCTGGGCCAACGCACAGCTATGATTGCCCCTGCCACTGCCGACATCGAGGACGAGCGAGGAAGCGCTGACTCCACAGGTGGCGGCGACCTCGTAAAGTATGCTGTGCGGGCGCGGGTGCAGGCTCTCATCGAGCGGCGCGAATGGGCCTCCCTCGTGGCTGGCCCACATATGCGTATAGACGGCTTCCATTTGTGCTTGTTTCTCAGACATGCGCGCATGTTCCTTCTTTCAGCGTGCGCGGCTCTCCGCGCATTCTGGCGATGAACGGTTTCACTCACTTCCTTCGCAACAGGTTACAGTCGTTTCCGGCGAGCGGGCAGCGTTTCCCGCATCACCCCAGAGACGACGACCCCTGAGAGGAAAGTCACACCACCGATGACGCCGATGGCCCAGGAGACTCCGAACAGGTCGGCCAGGACCCCGGCCAAGAGCGCCCCGATGGCGTATCCGCTGTCGCGCCAGAGTCGGTAGACGCCTACTGCCGACGCACGCCAGTCCGGGTGGGCGACATCTGCGATCGTCGCGAGGAGCGTTGGATAGACCAGAGCCGTCCCCAGCCCAAGCAGAGCCATCGTGAGCGCCCACCACCCAAACCCGTGCAGCAGCGGCACCAGCCCGAGAGCAACGCCTTGCAGCAGCATCCCCCCGACAATCATGCCCTTGCGCCCAAGCCGATCGGAAAGCGCCCCGGTCAGCAACTGCGTCGTTCCCCACACGCCCGGATAGATGCCCGCCAGCAGCCCGATCTGCGCGAGAGGAAGCCCTCCCGCTGCAAAAAAGAGCGGAAAAACCCCCCATGCCAGACCATCATTCAGGTTGTTCACCAACCCGGCCTGGCTGACTCCGAACAGCGTGCGGTTCTTCCAGGAGGTCAGCCAGAAGATCTCCTTGAATGAGGGGGTAGCTAGCCCTTGATCTGAGCGCTGGACCAGTTCGGCTGATCCATCTGTCTGCCAGGAAGCCGTAGCCAGCATGGCCGCTTCCTGGCGCGCATGGCCACGCGATTCGCGCACGAAGAAGAGGGAGAGCAGCAGACCGGCCAGGGCAAAGCCGATGCCGAGCAGGAACGGCTGGGGCCGCAGCGCGTAGGTGGCGGCGAGGTAGCCCGCCGCGATCGCGGAAGCCGAGACCGCCATGTAGCCGGCCGCTTCGTTGATGCCCATGGCCAGCCCCCGCCGCGCGGGTCCCACCAGGTCGATCTTCATAATGACGGTAGTGGACCAGCACAGGCCCTGGTTGATGCCCAGCAGGACATTGGCGAAGACCACCCAGCCCCAGGACGGGGCAAAGATAATGAGCAACGGTACCGGCAGCCCGACCATCCAGCCGAGCACCAGCACCCCCTTGCGCCCGATGTGATCGCTGAGTCGGCCCGCGAAGAGATTGGAAGCCGCTTTGACGACGCCGAAGCTCACGATGAAGGAAAGGACAGCCGTCGTGGAAACCAGGCCGAACGCACGCTGCCCAAGTAGTGGCACGATGCTACGTTCGAGACCCACCATGCCACCAACGAAGGCATTGACGAGCACCAGCAGCGTGAACTGCTGCCAGTTGGCGCGCAGACCAAGTTGCACGACTGATGGTACCCCTTGAGGAGGCAATCTCTTCACATGAGGAGATGGCATAGCGGTTTTACTCCTGTGTCCTGTTTCCCTTCGCATCGTAGACTCCCAAAGGCATCTCAAGGCTCGCTTTCGCCTGTGTCCCCTGCATCTGAGAGGGCATCGGTACCCTGCAGTGCAGTGGGCCTTACGGGAATTTCGCAGGCGAGAGAGGCCAGCGCCGCATGCCACTCCTGCTCGTTTGCCGCCTTGCGCGCGCGGAAGTTGATGCCTTGTGTCCCGAATTCGGCGGCGCTGCTCGCTTGAGGAGCGCCACTGAAGACGTCCGCTTGCCAGGTGATCTCGAAGTCAACGAATCCGGCAGCCACGACCGTGGCCTTCAGTTCTGCTTCTAGCAGAGCACCGGCAATTCAGCCCGTCCACAAATCGATCTGTTGTTTCGCGTCCGCTGGCACCGCCTGCTGTACCAGGATATCCCCGATTTGGAGGCGACCGGTGGGTTTGAGGACCCGGGCCATCTCCCGCAAGGCCGCGAGTTTGTCCGGCAGCAGGTTGAGGACACCGTTGGAGATGACTACATCGGCCCAGCTATCGGGGACGGGTAACGACTCGGCCAGGCCCTCGCGGAACTCCACATGGCCTGCTCTGGTTTCACGAGTACTCTTGCGCGCCGTTTCGAGCATCGCCCTTGTCATATCGACTCCGATGACCTGTCCGTCTGGGCCGACCATCTTCGCGGCGATCAGACTATCCATGCCAGCACCACTGCCGATATCGACGACCCGCTCACCGGGCCGGAGGTGGCCGATGCGAAAGGGGTTGCCCGTGCCGGCGAACGACGCGATCGAGCCTTCGGGAAGACCTTCCAACCAGTCATCCTGGTAGCCAAGGAGGCTCACGAGTGGACGTCCGGTGTGGAAGTGATAGCCGCGACCAGGATCTCGTGCCACCGCGGCGTATTCTTCCTGGATGGCTTGACGCAAGCGACCCAGGTCAAGACTGGGTTCTGTCGAGAGACTGTCATTCATCATGATCTCCTTACAGTAGTGGCTCCTTGCTCTCCATTCTTCGTAGTGAGCACGAAGGAATGTGACATCAGGAGATGGCACAGCGGTTCGCTCCTGCTTCGAGTTCGGTGACATCATGATCAGGCACCAGACCCGCTTCATTGAGCCTGACGATCCGTTCGTAGTTGGGCGGGGTCGGGGGAAGCAGCCGCACCAGGGTTTCGACAAACACAGTCTGCGTCGCGTGCAGGAGGCCGACCTGCTCGTCGATCTCGGCAAGTTGCGCGCCAATGGGCACGCCGTCGAATGGCACAGGCTGGCTGGCATGTCCCGGCAGGACAAGCGTCTCCGATGGCAGCACGAGCAGCTTGTGCAGGCTGTGGTAAAGCAGTTCGGTGCGTGCTCGCGCCTCCTGCTCGTCGGCGTGCAGGTCAGGACGCCCGATACTGGTCAGAAAGAGCGTGTCACCGGTAAAGAGGAGGGTATTGTTGAGCAGGTAACAGGTACTCTCCAGCGTGTGTCCCGGCGTGCGCAGCGCGGTCAGCATCAACTGAGGGGTCGCGAGCGTGTCGCCGTCGCGCATGCGCGTCGCGGGAAAGGTTACCCGCTGCTGCTCCGGCAGAAAGAGCATGGCGCCGCTGCGTTCGGCGAGCTGGCGCGAGCGCGAGAGATGATCGGCATGGATATGCGTGTCAAAGACGCTGGTGATCTGCCACCCATAGCTCCTCGCCAGATCGAGATACACCTGCGGATCAAGGGAGGCATCGATCACGAAGGCTTCCTCCCCTGCGCCAATGAGGTAGGAGAGGCAGCCTTTGCCGGTGCGCCGCACCTGGATCACTCGCACGGAACTGTCCGGTAGGGGTACCTCGGCGATATTCCAGGCCAGGCTCCACGCTTGCATCCCACCTTCCAGGGACATGGCTCGCACGCCGCGTGCCTCGAGCTGCTCGGCGGCGATCTGGCTGGTTCTGCCAGCCGCGCACACCGTCACGACCGGTTGATCGCTCGGAATGTTTACAGAGGCCAGTGCGGCTGGATCGTGGGCTTTGAGCGCATCATAGACATCGACGTGCAGACTGCCAGGAATGGCCCATTCCGCTCTTTCTGCTGCCGGTCGCACATCCAGGATCGTGACGGGACGTCCTTCCTCCAGCCAGGTTCGCAGGGTCTCAACATCCATCGATTCCATACGCATCTCTCTTTCTAGACCTCGACGGGAAGTCCCAACGCGCGCCAGTCAGGAAGCCCTTCTACCAGCCGACGCGCATGGTAGCCGTGCTGCCGCAAGAGCGCGACGGCCTCGTCGGCAAAGACGCAGTAGGGACCGCGACAATAGGCGACGATCTCTTTGTCCATAGGAAGTTCGGAGAGGCGCACCTCCAATTCCGTGACCGGCATGCAACGCGCATGAGGAAGGTGTCCCGCATGATATTCCTCAGCCGGGCGGACGTCGAGGACCACGACCTGCTCATCGTTCAAGCGACGGAGCAATTCCTGGGCCGTGAGCGGCTGGAACTCGAGGCGGTCATGCAGGTAGGTCTCGACGACCCGATCAATCTCCGCCAGTTGTGCCTCGCCGACCGTTCGCAAAGCGTTCCACAACGTGAACACCCACTCATCAGCCAGGCGGTAATACATCGAAACCCCGTCGCGGCGCACCTCGACGAGGCGCGCCGCCCGCAGCACCTGCAAATGCTGCGAGGCGTTCGCTACAGTCATCCCAGTTTCTTCGGCCAGGGCTTCCACCGTGCGCTCGCATTGAGCCAGCACCTCTAGCAGTTCAAGGCGATGCGGATTCGCGAGTGCTTTGCCGATCCGGGCGAACTGCTCGTAGAGCTGATCCTTAAACGCGCGTTTCTCAGTCTGCTTCATCCCGTGTCGTTCCTCTCCTCGTGAATCAGGGTGGCATGCCACCTGCACGCGGTGCCTCCTGGTGGCAATGCGTCGTCGGCTGGCCACTTTCGTGTCCGTTTGTTCATATACTCGCTTATTCAATAGAATACTTGAAAAACATATCTTTGTCAAGAGGAGCAAACCACCAGGAGGTGGCCTTGACCAATGACCATCGAGTAACACACCTCTTCAGGCTATTTCCCTTGTCAGTCGGCCTCTTCCCTTGCTACACTACAGCCGAGCGAGAGACGAGAAAGCGTCCTGTGTGGGCGAGAAGAGCCGTTCAACAACGCTTCGTGGGGAGCCGAGAGCAAGAAAGCCAACACAAAGGAGAGCAGATGAAGCGAACATGGACCTCAGAGGAGTTACTGGAGCATTTTACGCTTCTGCCTGGTGAATTAGCGGCAGTCGGCAACAAATCAGGGCCGACGCGCCTGGGGTTTGCGGTCTTACTCAAGTGTTTGCAGTATGAAGGCCGGTTTCCCCGTTCGAGGCAAGAGGTGGCCCCCGAAGTCGTGCGCTTTGAAGCGACTCAGGTCGGGGTGGATGCCGCGCTCTTTGCCCAGTACCTCTGGGAAGGGCGAACCATTGAAGCCCACCGAGCGCAGATCCGGGAGATGACCAAGCTCCGCGAGTGCCATCGCGCTAATGAAGAAGCGCTGCTGGACTGGCTCTGTGCCGAGGTCCTGGCACATGAACAGCATCCTGAGCGTCTGCGTGACCTGATTCGCGTCGAGTGCCGCACCCGTCGGATCGAAGCTCCAAATGACATCACCGCGCTGATTGAGACCGGGCTGCTGGCCTATGAAGCGCAGATCTACACCGTGATCGCAGCACGCCTCACGCCCGAGGTGCAGCAGCGCCTGGAGGCGCTGCTCGTCGCTGAATCTGAGGCGTCGGGAGAAGAGGAAGAGTTACCGCTCACGTTGCTCCGTCTGGACCCTGGTCCGGTTGGGGTCGAGAGTGCACTCACCGAAATCGCCAAATTGCGCTCCCTGCGTGCCATCGGCTTGCCACCTGACCTGTTTGAAGGGTATGCACCCAAGCTGGTGGAACGCTTGCGACGACGCATCGCCGCCGAGTCTCCTTCCCACATTCGCCAGCATCCCCAGGCGATTCGTATGACGCTGCTGGCCGCCCTGGTGTTTCAACGAACCCAAGAAGTCACCGATGCCCTGGTGACCTTGTTGATCCAGATCGTGCATCGCATTGGCAAACGAGCCGAGCGCCGTGTGGAAACCGCTTATCTCAGCGATCTCAAGCGGGTGGCCGGGAAAACGCGCATCCTGTATCGGATCGCCGATGCCGCACTCGAACACCCGGATGAACCCGTCCGAGAGGTGGTCTTTCCGGTGGCCAATGAAGAAATATTGCGCGACCTGGTGGCTGAGTACAAAGCACAAGGGGGAGCCTA
>Ga0207646_10006012_pt1 | contig 12641 bp, 9 predicted proteins | sample KBSK5502metaG_FD_184343 | JGI IMG/M metagenome (GOLD analysis project Ga0207646, IMG submission 184343) | Corn, switchgrass and miscanthus rhizosphere microbial communities from Kellogg Biological Station, Michigan, USA - KBS K5-50-2 metaG... | ecosystem: Host-associated > Plants > Roots >...
ACGTTATCTTCGGTGACGGCGAAGTCTTTTTCGGTGAGCCCTTCGATCGGCTTTCCGTCCTTGTCCTCCACCACCACAGTCTGAACCACGAGCTGTGTATCCACTTTGATGGTGAATGGCTGCTGCTGCAACAACAGAAGCCCTAGCAGGATTGTTGGCATCGACATCTCAGAACCTCAGCCGCAGGGTCGTCTGGACAGCGCGCATCGGATTGACCGTGGCCGGCAGGCCGAATTGAGCGCTGCTGATGATCGTGTTCCACGTTTTGAACGTGACATGGTTCAGCATATTGGTCGCATCGACCCGAAGGTCGATGCTGTAGCGATCGCGCCATGGAAACGTGCGACCCAATGAGGCATTCAGCGCAAACTGCGATGGCCCGGTAATCGAGTTTCGTCCGGCGTTGCCCCATTGTCCCGCGTTGGGCACACGAAACGCGGCAGGATTCAAGAAGAGTCCTTGAGGTGCCTCATGAATGGAAGCGCCGGTGACGTCAGGCCTCAGATTCCCCGTGACCCCCGTTCCCTGCAATGCCGCAAAATAAATCGGCGTCTGCGAAAGGCCGCTCGCCACATTCAGCTGCGATGCCACGGTCCACTCTCTGAAGAGCACCCCCTTCCAGCCTCCAACGAGCGCGCCGCCGCGCGTACCGACGCCCGTCGTGTATTGCGCCTGCACACTGAATTGATGGCGTTGATCGAAAGCCGAATGCGCACGCTCCGCGCGCAGATCGAGCCAGTTTTGCGCGATAGCCGATCCACCCTGGTTCGCCGTTACGATTCCGCCGGCCATGAGCGGCGCGTTATCGAATGCTTTCGAGTACGTGTACTGGGCGGTCGCCGTCAAACCATTGTGCAACCGGCGCCGCAATTGAATCTGTCCGGCATTTCGCGTCGAGTTGCCGTTTGATGAGAGATAAACATATCCCGTCGGACTCACCGCTCCAGCCGGGAATGTATTCGGCACAAACTCCTGCGGCAGACGACTTCCTTTGGATCCCAGGTACATGGCAACCATCTGCAACGCTGCAGGCAGATCCCGTTGGACGGAAAGCTGCCAGCTCTGAACATATCCGACGCGAAAATCCGGATCGATCGCGAATGTGTTCGGTGTCGCCGTTGCCGGAATCACAAATCCATTCGCCAGCGTCAGAGGATTCGCCCGGGTATTCTGTACGCTGAGACTCTTCGACAGGGGAGCCTGCTGCGCCATCTGAGTTGCGATGACTTGATACACGTTCGTGTTCCGATACACACCATAGCCGCCGCGCATAATTAAGGATGATGCAGCAATCGGCCTCCACGCGAACGAAACCCGCGGCTGGATGCCGCCTCGATCCGGGTACACCAGGTTATTCCCAACGACCGACAGGACGGAAGCAAAGCCAGGCGCGATATCCAGGTTGACCAGACGGCTCTGTAATTCGCTCACTGGCGTTTCATACTCCCAGCGAAGCCCTGTATTGATGGTGAGCCCTGCAGTGATCCGCCAGTCATCCTGAAGGAAAGCGTCATAGAACGTTTGGCGAAAGTATTTGTCCGCATTGCCGAACGCAATCGAGCTCGTATCCGGCGTTCCCAGCAGGAAACCGGCAAAATCAAATCCCGCTGCTGCGCCCGTAAAGTTGAACGTTCCACGCGGGTCCTGCTGCGACAGCACATTGAACTGCTGCCGGCGCAGATCGCTGCCGAATGTGAAGTTGTGACGGCCCCGATTCAGGAAACTGCTGTAGGAGACCGTGCTGTTCTGCGTGCGATTGTAGGAATATTGCGCGTCACTCAAGGGGGAAATACCGCTCGAGAACGAAAGCGCCGGCGGTCCCCAGTAAGGCGCGTCCTGGCTATTCCCATTGATCCCGGCGGCACCCGAGACGTTGATGCGATTTGCGAAGTATGGGGTGATGCGCGTCGCCTGCCGGCTGAACTGGTAGCGGAACGTCGTTGCGAACCGCGGAGAACGCCGCGTCGTCCATTGGGCCATGGCTGTGATGCCGAATGTGCGCGTCGCATCGCGGAAGTTGAAGAGATTCGCGGCATCGCTGCGCGTACTCTGAAGATCGAAACTTCCCGTTATCAGGTTCCGCTGGTTGAACGCCTTGCTCAGCCGGCCCTGGACGCCGTCCTGGTGCGTTCCGTCGACGACCGGTATTTGATAGTTGTATCGCGCGGTATCGTTGAAGTTTGGCAGGGGAAACAAATTCAACAGCGCTAGAGCCTGAGGACTGATGCGGCTTTGCGGGATAACGTTATTGGCAAACGCGGCGCCGGTGAGCGGATCGATCACCGGCGCGGGGGCTCGCGAAAAATCTCCCGCACGCTCTGCGATGGTCGGCATGCGCCCGCTCAGCGTGTTGGCATTGCGATTCTGAATCCGCTGGTAGCCGAAATAAAACGTCGGAGCATTGTTTTCGAGGATGTGTGGAATCTTCAGCGGGCCGCCGGCATTGAAAGCGCCCGTGAAATGGTTATAGGACGGCTTGGGCGTGTCCTGGCCGGTCAGTGAGTATGCACGCGCGTCGAAAGCCGAATTATCAACAATGATTCCGGCACTCCCGGTATAGAGAGATCGTGTATTTCGCCGGTTATTCCCGAACGCTCCAAGCTGCGCAAACGGCGACGCGGCTCCGTTGTTCACAGTGCCGTTGATCAGCAAACTATCAGCAGCGCGCTGATTCAAATCGTCCTGGCTGAGATTGGCGAAGGCGTTGGACTGTGGCGGAGGCTCATTGGACGGCGGCGCCGAAGCAGTGCTGGTGGTGGCCGCATTCACTTCGGTTCGCGCGGGCGATGTGTTTACGGCGTGCACAATCTCGGAATGAATCTCCGCGATCGGAAGCATCTTCAATTCGAATACGGCGTTCGCGGAATTCACTTCCTGCTGGATGGTAGCGAAACCCGACATCTCCACCCGGATCGTGAATGAACCTTCGGACAATTCCGGGAATACGTAAAAGCCTTGCAGGTCTGTTATGGTAGCGAACGTTTTCTGGCCCTGCGTCGCAGTAACCGCCGCCCCAGGAACTGGGACGCTGTTGAACACAACCTGTCCGCGCTGTGCCGTCAGAAGGAGTGCCACACTGAGAGCGAGACCAATCATATGTAGCAAGTACTCATAACGATGTCGATCCAACCGCTCGCATTGGGCTACAGCCACTCGAGACGAAACGACAAGAACAAATATGTTAGATAGTATGCTGTACCCAGAGTCGTTGATACCAGTGCTTCAGATGCACATCAGTAATTTCGATTTCGGGGAATTTTAGTTCCTTTTTTTAAATTTTGGGGTTTTGAAGTCAGTTCAACCTCTCGACATACGCAGCGCCGCAAAGCACGAATCCTTATAGAGAGTAAGGGACTACAACGAAGCGGTGGCGTTTTGGCGGGAAGTCATCCATGTCGCGCGTTGCCAACTTCAATTTGTGATGCTTCGCAAGGGCGGCCTGCAGGGCATCTGGTATCTTCCAGTGATTTCGTCGCCGCACAAATCCAGTGAGAACTTCAGCGCGAGTGATTACGGAGATCGCCAGCTTCCCCTGCATTTGCGAGAGATATTGCGTCGCAGCGGGTATCGATGAGGCCGGAGCGATGTTGAGAGGGCGACACCGACGGACTTTGCACAGACTCCCCTCCTCAGCCGAGGAGGGGAAAGCCGACGCGGTAGCGGCGGCTGGGGGTGGTGCTGGTCAACAAGATCATTTTCTTGATCAGCACCACTCCGTCTGCGCGGGCTTAGGTGGCTTCGCGGCTTTTTCTCGATCCGCGCAGCCACCCCTCCTCGGCTGAGGAGGGGAATTCAGGCGGCGTTTCGGATTGTTGGAAACAATACGCAAAATTACGGCGTAGCGGCCTGTTTGGATTATCATCGCGGCACTCTTATCCGAGAATCATTGCCGGCGCAGCATCTATTGCACGAATTGCGCGTGCACGAATTGCCGCGCGTGTTTGAAGAGGAGGAACGATGAAAAGGATCGTTATCGGTCTGTGGAGCGCGTTGCTGTTTTTCGGGCTGACGTCCTCAACAAGCTGGGCGCAGGCCACGGCTCAAATTAGCGGAGCGGTCCGAGATCAAACGGGTGCCGTTCTACCCGGTGTGGAAATCACGGCAACGCAAACCGAGACGGGCGTCGCTCGGATGACGGTCACGAACGAGACCGGAGGCTACGTGCTGTCGAACCTGGCAGTCGGTCCCTATCGGTTGGAAGCAGCGCTGCCGGGTTTCAGAACTTTCGTGCAGACTGGAATTGTTCTGCAGGTCAATGCGAGTCCGGTGATCAATATTGCGCTCGGAGTCGGCCAGGTGACGGAACAGGTCGAGGTTCAGGCCGATGCTGCATTGGTCGAGACGCGAACGTCGAGCGTCGGCCTGGTTATCGAAAGCCAGCGCATCAGCGAACTGCCGCTCAACGGACGCAACGTCGGCGACCTGATCACGCTGGCCGGCGCGGCCGTCCAGACAGGGACAGTTACAGGCCGATTGTTCAGCGGAGCGCAGATCGCCATTGGCGGTAGTGTCCCCACTGGTACCGATTACAGTCTGGATGGCGCGAATCACATCAATTTTCTGACCGGTGTGGGCCTGGATCTGCCCTTCCCGGATGCGACGCAGGAATTCAAAGTGGAAACCGGCGGCCTGTCTGCCAACCGTGGGAGCTCGTCCGCAGTCACGGCAGTGACGAAGTCCGGCACGAACGATTTCCACGGCGATCTTTTCGAGTTTCTGCGCAATGACTTGTTCAACGCGCGCCAATATTTTTCAACCACGAAGAGTTCACTGAAGCGTAACCAGTACGGTGGAACAGTGGGCGGGCCGATCGTGAAGAATAAGTTGTTCTTTTTTGGCGGATACCAGGGAACAAAACTTCGCTCGGACCCGGCCGACACACAGTCCTTCGTTCCCACTGCCGCAATGCTGGCGGGCGATTGGACGGCGTTTACTTCACCGGCCTGTAACGCGACCCGGCAGATTGCCTTGAGGCCGCCATTCGTCAACAATCAGATCAATCCTGCCCAGTACAGCAAAGTGGCCATGTATATCACCAACAAAGTTCTTGCGAGCATTCCTGTGCAGCCCGACGCATGTGGTCTGATTACTTACGCCGGCGCGATCAGCAAGCAGGACAACTGGCAACTGGTGGGCAAAGTGGACTATCAAAAAAGCGCCCAGCACTCGTTTTTCGGACGTTTTTTGGCGACGAGTCAGTACTTTCCTAATGGCCTGGCTCTCACGAAGAATCTGTTGAGATCGGGAGCTATCGGCACGGACGCTTTATCGACTTCTTATGCCCTGGGGGATACCTACCTGATCGGCGCCCACACCGTTCAAGCCTTTCGTCTGTCGGTCAATCGGATTCGCAACTGGCAAATCGGCAACAGTTTCTTCTCCTTGTGTGATGCGGGCGCCACCTCCTTTTACTGCGGCAATGCACCGACGTGGATTTCAGGAAGCACGATCACCGGCGGGTTCGCTTTCGGAAGTTCATTCGGAGGGGCGGACAAGGCCCATTGGCCATATTGGAACCCCTGGTCCGCCCAGATCAACGATGACGTGAGTATTGTTAAAGGAGCGCATCAGTTGTCGTTCGGCGGCGGTGCTCTATACGGCAGAATGATTGAGCAGGCCCGTTTCGCGGATGGGGGCCAACTCACGTTCAACGGTTCAGTAACCGGTCTGGGTCTGGCGGACTTCCTGACAGGAAGACTATTTACTCTTTTCCAGGGCCAACCCAACAAACATCAGGCAAACCAGCTCAACGTGAATCTCTATGCGACGGACACCTGGAAGTTGACGCCACGACTGACTGCGAACCTGGGCGTCCGGTGGGATCCTTACCTTCCCCAAACCATTCCGGATATCGTCGCCGGTACACCCGGCGCCGTTTACAACTTCAATCACGACCGATTCATCAATGGCGTGTATAGCAGCGTCTTCAAGAACGCGCCGGCCGGATTCTATTTTCCTGGGGATCCTGGTTTTCCGGGCAAGTCCGGCATCGAGAATCAGTGGTGGCATTTCACGCCTCGCGTGGGATTCGCGTGGGACGTGAAAGGCGATGGCAAAACATCTCTTCGGGCCTCTTACTCCTACGGATACGTTTTCATGACCGGTATATGGCGCGAAGACACATCCGGCTCGAATCCGTGGGGCGGCCGCACGACACTCACCCAGCCCGGCGGAGGTTTGGATGCTCCATGGCGAGACAACGGCGGGAGTCCCTTCCCGTACAGCCTGGACAAGAATGCGCCGTTTGCGCCGCGTGGATTGTTTCTCACGCAGAAGCCAAACATGAAGACACTGAACGTTTACTCGTGGAATCTCTCGCTTCAGCGGCAGTTTGGAGTCAATTGGCTGGCATCGGCCAGCTATATCGGAACTCGAACGCTCCACGTATGGGGCCAGTACCCCATCAATCCCGCTGTATTCCTCGGTTTCGGACAATGCATGCTCGACGGAGTGCAGTACGCCACGTGCTCCACAGCGGCGAATACCGACGCGCGCCGTCTGCTGAGTCTCGAGAGGCCGCGTGACGGAGACAAGATCGGACACCTGGCGGAATTCGACGATGGAGGCGTGCAGAAATATAACGGCATGCTTCTTTCCCTTCAGCGTCGTGTGACTCGCGGTGTGACCGTCAGCGGAAACTACACATGGTCTCATTGCCAGGGTAACTATGTGGACATCAACCAGAACGGTCCGCCTGCCAACGAAACCTACACGAAGCCTGGAGACCGGAACTTCGATAATGGCAATTGCCTTTCGGACCGCCGGCAGATTTTCAATGCGACGGCTGTCGCGCAAACGCCGAAATTTTCGAATCACACCATAGAAATGCTGGCATCGAGCTGGACCGTATCGGGAATCTATCGAGCGTCCAGCGGCGCCCCCTTGAATATCGTTATCGGTACAGACGTCGCGCTGACCGGCACCAATCTCCAACGGCCCAGTCAAATATCGCCGAATGTCTACAAGGACAAATCAGGTCGCCCAATGACCCAATGGGTGGATCCGGCGGCTTTCGCGATGCCGGCACCGGGTACGTATGGCAACGTCGGCTGGAACAGTCTGGTCGGCCCCGGCACGTGGTCCTTCGATATGGCGCTGTCGAGAACGTTCAACGTTCGCGAGGGCCAGAGGTTTGAAATTCGAGTCGAAGCATTTAATGTGACCAATAGCTTCAGGCCCGGCTGCGTACAGGGCGCAACAGGTTGTTCGCCGGCCGGCATCTCCGGGACTCCCTCCGTGGGTGGAGGCATCACGATCGGTAATTCGACCGCCCTGAACAGCAACACCTTCGGACAGATCCGTACGGCTCTTGATTCGCGAATCCTGCAGTTCGCGTTGAAATACGTTTTCTGATATGGAGTGTTCGCGTGGCCTTCAGCTCCGTCCTAATTTTCGGACGGCTTCTGCACGCTGTCGATCACGAGCACGTCAACGGGACCCTTCGTCGATTCCAGCCGGAGCCCGAGTTGTTCCTGAATGGCCGTGAAGATCGACGGGCCGTCGGCCGGTGGCGGCGGTGGTTCGGGACCACCGGGCACGACGGGACCTTGCGCGAATTCCGGGGTCCATTGCAGCTTGAAATCGTAGAAACCCTTCAGGCCCGTCTTATCGATGATCGTCCGCCCCAATTGTTGGGACAGGCCTAATATGAAATTGGAGACCGGTACTCCGTTGGCCTCGAGGTCGCCTCTTCCCATTCTCATGTTGCCACGCGGTATGGGCCCACCGCGCTGTGGCTGAACCAGCGACGGAGGACTTTGATCCTCGGATGGCTTTATTTTGGGTCCGCCCCTGGCCACGACGAGTTCATACACCGGAAGTTCTTTCGTCTCGCGGTGCAGTTTCAGTTGAAACCGATCTTCGATGAGCGATTGCACCATCAACATCAGCGGAGGAATGACTGTTGGCTCGGGCGGAAAGGTCGGCGGGGGAATGCTGCCTGCCTCGGCCTTCGCCTCGATGTTCCATCGATCGGTCCCGGCCCAGTTCGGCCCGCCCGAGATCTGGAAGTCTCGAACGCGCCAGGCTGTGCCCATCAGCATCTTCAATGTGGCATTCGTCGCCACGAAGCGGCCGCCCGGCTGTGTGAGGATCGCGATGCGATTATCGCCCGATGTGCTGGGCTTGATTGTTGCAACTTCGAAAGAAGGTTTGGTTCCCGCCGGCTGCTGAAAGAACAGAGCAATAAACAACAATGCTTTTGGAAGGCTCATATTGTTCATTCTCTCGCGAACCGGAGTTGGTTCCAAAAAATTCAGGGAGGGACGTGAAATTGGAAATTGGAGATTGGAAAATTCAAATTTGAAATTTCCAGTCTCCAATTTCCAAATTCACGTCCCTCCCTGAATTTTTTTAGAACAGGTACTTGAACGCGAACTGCATGATTCGCGGATCGCCTTGAGACTGGTTGATCAACCCGAAATTCGAATTATTCAATGCGAGCTGCGGATTTCCCGGCCTGAAGCTGTTGGTCACATTGAAGGCTTCCGCCCGGAGTTCCAAACGCTGGCTCTCCCGAATCCGGAATTCGCGGGACACGGCCACGTCAAGATTCCAGTAGCCGGGGCCGAGAATGGTATTGCGGCCCATATTCCCGAGGGTTCCCGGAATGGGAGTCGTGAACGCTGCTTTGTTCAAGTATGCGAGGAATCCATTGGAGCCGGTTGGCGCGTACGCGTTCGAAGCGTACGGATCACCGAGCAGCTGAACGGTCCGCTGATTCGAGATGCCGGTCAATGCCACATCCGTTCCCGTCGTTACCGAGAGGAACTGGCCCGACCGTTTTGCGAGAATGCCCGAGAGTCTCCAATCCGACGCGAATTTGTTCAACACCGAGTTTGCAAACTTCGGCATTCCGGCCACACCCGTGAGATTGAATACATGACGGCGATCCTGCGTGCAGTTGCCGCGATCGAATCGGCGATCGTTCGGGTTGGTGATGCCGGTATTGATATTCGGCGTTGATCCACCCTGCGTGTTGTCCCCGATGCAGTGTGAGAACGTGTAGTTCGCGTTCATCGTCAGGTTATGGCTGAATCGCTTCTGAATGGAGGCGAGTCCTCCTTCATAGCTTTGCGTGCCGCCGTGCCAAGCGGAACCGCTGCTCCGCTGTACACGATCAGATCCGCAGTGTTGCGGCCGTTGAGAGGCAGTTCCAGAATCCGCTGGTTCTCGATGACCTGGCCGACGCTCGTGGTTCTCGTTTCCACCAGCGCAGCGTTCGCCTGGACTTCAATCTGTTCGCTGACCTGGCCGACTTCGAGCGTGGCGTTGATAACGGGACGTGGTGACATCGAATGTCAACGGGTGGGGACAGAGGGGACCAAATGCCAATGGGTCAAATGCCAAATGCCATATGTCATATCGATCGCGTTTTACATATGACATTTGGCATTTGACCAGTGACCCAGTGACCCATTGGCATTTGGTCCCCTGCCGGGCGCAACCTTGACGCAGGCACGGGCGTATAGTAGCTTGCGTGGTTTGCGAAGATTCTCGGGAGGTGACATGCGCAGCCTCATCCTTTTATGTATAGCGATCCTGCTGGCGAGTGCTCCAGCGTTCGCGCAAATCGATTTTTCGGGTGAATGGACACCCAATGGAAACGAAGACAGCATCGGCAATCCGTATGTTGGTGACTGGCTCGGCATTCCCATGAACGATGCGTCGCGCGCGCGATCCGAAGCCTGGGCGGCTTCGGTTCAGACGCTGCCGGAATGGCAGTGCCGCCCGCACGGTTTCGCTTATATTTACCGCGGGCCATCACAGCTGCACATTTCGAAGGAAGTCGATCCGGTGACGCGGCAAATCACGGCGTTTCATACCGAGTGGCTGCGCTCCGTCGATATTCCGATTTACCTCGATGGCCGCCTGCATCCTTCCGAGAACGCCCCGCACACCTGGGGAGGATTCAACACTGCCGAGTGGATCGGCGATACATTGAAGATCACGACCACTCACGTGAAAGAAGAATATTTGAAGCGCAACGGCGTGCAGCACAGCGACCTGATTCAAATCACCACGTACTGGATGCGCCGCGGCGATATCCTGACATGGTTGAACATTGTTTATGATCCGGTCTATCTCACCGAACCTCTGGTTCGCAGCCAGGAATATCGACTGAATTTGAATCTGCAGATTCCTCCGTACCCGTGCGACGTTGTCGAAGAAGTCGATCGGCCGAAAGGCGTCGTGCCGCACCAGCTGCCGGGAACGAACACATTCATTAAAGAATTCGCAGACAAGATCCACGTTCCGGAAGCTGTCATCAGGGCCGGCGCCGAAACCATGTATCCGGAGATCAGGAAGAAGCTGAAATGAAAAATCTTTTGAGGGCCTGCGTTCTTATTACTCTCGCGTTTGCAACTGCGGTGGCTCAACAACCCGCGAATCAATTCGAGATCATTCCCATTCGTAACAACGTCTATATGTTGGCAGGAGACGGTGCAAACATCGCGCTCTCGGTCGGGCCCGACGGTGTATTGATGGTCGATACGGGAACACTTGCGAACAGCGACAGGCTTGTCGCCGCTGTTCAACAGTTGCAGCAGAAAGTCGCAACGAACGGTTTGCAGGCGTGGAACTTCGCTGCGGAAACCCGTTCGAATCTCCCACGAATGATCAGTCCGCCCGCGCCGCCGAAACCGATCCGCTACATTATTAATACGTCGCTCGATCCGGATCACACGGGCGGCAACGAAAAATTGTCTCAGGCCGGCGCGACCATCACCGGTGGGAACGTTGCCGGTAACATTTCCGATGCGTCGCAGGGCGCATCGATCATCTCGCATGAAAACGTTCTGCTGCGCATGACAACGGCGCAGGCGCCGTTCCGCTCGTTGCCCACCGACACATATCACATGGAGAGTATGAAGCTCAGCCATTTCTTCAATGGGGAGGGCATTCTCATCTGGCATCAACCGTCGGCGCACACGGACGGCGACAGTCTCGTGTATTTCCGCGGCTCGGACGTGATCGTGGCCGGCGATCTTTTCAGAGTGGACAGTTATCCGGTGATCGATGTCGAGCGAGGGGGAAATATCCAGGGCGTCATCAGCGGCTTAAATCGCATCCTCGACATGTCTATTGCGGAGTTCAGAACCGAAGGCGGAACGATGGTCATTCCGGGGCACGGCCGGCTCTGCGATTCGGCCGACGTTGCGTATTACCGCGACATGGTCACCATTATTCGCGATCGCGTTCAGGATATGATCAAGAAGGGGATGAGCCTCCAGCAGATCAAGGCTGCGAAACCCACCAAAGATTATGATCCGCGTTACGGCAAGACCACCGGAGCGTGGACGACGGACATGTTTATTGAGGCGGTGTACCAGAGCCTCATCCCGAAAAAATAATTCCAGGAGGAAGGTTCATGAAACGCCATCTCTTCATCGCCTTACTCGTCGCCGGAACGCTTGCCTGCGCCATACAGGTCTACGCGCATCATTCCTTCACTGCCACGTATCACGAGGACCAGACTGTCAAAATCGAAGGCAAGATGATCCAGTTCCAGTTCCGAAACCCGCATTCGTTCGTTCAGATCCTCGATGACAAAGGCATTCGCTGGTCGGTCGAGTGGGGCGGGGCCGGACAGCTCGGCGGTCAGGGAGTGACGCGCGAAACGCTGAAGCCTGGCGATGTTGTCGTCATTACCGGGAATCCGGGCCGCACGGAGGAAGATCACCGAATCCGCATGGTCAGCATCAAGCGTCCCTCTGACGGTTTTGGCTGGGGCGGCAAACCGGGGCAGACTTTCGATTAGGCGCCGCTGTAGCCGCGGGCTTTAGCCCGCGACTACATAATAATTAGCAGGAGAATTGATGAAGTCTTCATTGCTGGCTGCGGTTTTGTTCCTTGCGTTGCCCTTTGGCGCGCCGGCTCAAGGCCGAGGCGGACGTGGCGGCGCGGCCGGTCAGGCTGCTCCATCGCCGCAGGCAGCTGCTCCGATTGATCTGACCGGATACTGGGTCTCGTTGATCACCGACAACTGGACGTACCGCGTCGTGACTCCGCCCAAAGGCGACTATCTTTACCTTCCGCTCAACGCCGAAGCCCGGCGCGTTGCCGACACGTGGGATCCCGCGAAAGACGAGGCTGCCGGCGAAGCGTGCAAAGGGTACGGCCCGGTCGGTGTGATGCGCATGTCCACGCGACTGCACATCACCTGGCAGGACGACAAGACACTGAAGATCGAAACCGATACCGGCACCCAGACCCGCCTTCTTCGTTTTGGTGCAGCAGATACGCCGGCCGGTCAACGAACGTGGCAAGGCCAGTCAGTCGCCGAGTGGCAGCTTCCTGGCGGCGGAAGGGGCCGGGGCGGGCAGCGCGGACAACCCGCTACCGGCACGTTGAAAGTGACGACCACCCAAATGCGTCCCGGCTACATTCACAAGAACGGCGTGCCGTTCAGCGAAAACGCTGTCCTGACCGAGTATTTCAACGTGGTCTCGGATCGGGGCTTAACCTATCTCGTCGATACGCTGATGCTCGACGATCCCAGGTACCTCACCCAATCCTTCGTGCGAAGCGCGCAATTCAAGAAGCAAGCCGACGCGACGGGTTGGGAGCCTTTTCCCTGCTCTGCAAAATGATCATTGACGATTGACCATTGACCAATGACAAAGCATGCTTTGTCAATT
>Ga0207646_10006014_pt1 | contig 12638 bp, 11 predicted proteins | sample KBSK5502metaG_FD_184343 | JGI IMG/M metagenome (GOLD analysis project Ga0207646, IMG submission 184343) | Corn, switchgrass and miscanthus rhizosphere microbial communities from Kellogg Biological Station, Michigan, USA - KBS K5-50-2 metaG... | ecosystem: Host-associated > Plants > Roots >...
GTCAAAGAGACGTCCGCGTACCAGGCGGATCTCCGCGCCGGCACGTTCGAGGTCGCGCTCGACTTCAACTGCGATTTCCTCGATGAGCCGGACCTGCAGCTCGCGAAGTTCTGGTCGGCCAGCAAGGCCGGCAAGGGACTCAACTTCGCGTACTACGACGACACCAAGCTTGACGGGCTGATCGACGCGCAGAGCCGTGAGACCGATCCGGCCAAGCGCATCGCGCTCGTCGGCGACATCGAGCGCTACGCGATGGACGAGATGGCCTATCAGTACCCCGTGCTCTGGTGGTACCGGATCATTCCCTACCTGAGCGTCGTGCGTGGTTGGAAGATCGGTTCGAACCACTACACGAACCAGGATCTGACCACCGTCTGGCTGGCGAAGAAATAGGCGAACTAGCGGACTAGCGGGAGCCGCCCGAGACTAGCGCCGATGCGGCGCTACATCGTCGGGCGGCTCCTGCTGATGATCCCCACGCTCGTCGGGGTCGCGATCCTCACGTTCGTGATCATGCGCGCGGTCCCCGGCGACATCGTGGCGCTGCGCTACGCCGGATCGAGCGTGCCCCAGGAGGTCATCGACCAGGAGCGCCACATCCTCGGACTCGACAAACCGATGTGGGCGCAGTTCGTGGACTGGATGACCTCCATTTCGCGCTTCGATCTGGGGCAATCACTGTGGACCGGACACTCCGTGGTCGAGGAAGTGCAGGTCCGCGTGCCGCTGTCGATCGAGCTCGCGGTGCTCGCGACGCTTTTCGCGGTCGCGCTCGCGATCCCGCTGGGCGTGGTCGCGGCCGTCAAGCAGGACAGCTGGATCGACTACGCGATCCGCGTCTTCAGCATCGGCGGGCTCGCGATGCCGAGCTTCTGGATCGGCATCATGATGGTGCTGATCACCCTCACGCTCTGGGGCTGGGCCCCGCCGGTGGTCTTCACGCCGTTGTTCGACGATCCGGTGGCGAACCTCGCCGGACTCATCCTGCCGGCGGTCGCGGTCGGCTACCGGTACTCCGCGGTGTCGATGCGCATGACGCGTTCGACGGTGCTCGAGGTCCTGCGCGAGGACTATGTCCGCACCGCGCGGGCCAAGGGACTGCGCGAGACGGTCGTCGTCGTCCGGCACGCACTGCGCAACGCCCTGCTGCCCGTCGTGACGGTCGTGAGCCTCGAGTTCGCGTTCCTCATCGGCGGTCTGGTCGTGACGGAGCAGGTCTTCAATCTCAACGGGATCGGCAAGCTTTTGGTCGACGCGGTGGCGCATCGCGACTACCCGCTGATCCAGGCGCTCGTGCTGCTGCTGGCCGCGGTGTTCGTCCTCGTGAACTTCGTTGTCGATCTGGTGTACGTGGTGCTGGACCCGCGGATCAGGTACTCGTAGGTGGTCGAGACGGAGCCGAGCGTCATACGGAAAAGAGCCTCGTCAGCAGACGAGATCGCGAAGCGCCGGTACTTCGAGTCCACCGGGCGGCGGCGCTTCGTGCGCTTCTGGGCCGACTTCGTCAGGCAGCGCCCGCTCGGCACCGCGGGCGCCGTACTGATCATCGTCATGCTCCTCGCGGCGGCGTTCGCGGATGTCATCGCTCCGTACGACCCGACGGCGATCAACTTCCCGGACCTGCTCAAGCCGCCCTCGGCGGCGCATCTGCTCGGCGCGGATAACTTCGGCCGCGATGTGTTCTCGCGTGTGATCTTCGGCTCCCGCACCGCACTGCTCGTGGGATTCGCCGCCTCGCTCGTCGGCTGCACGCTCGGACTGGTGCTCGGCGTGGTCGGCGCCTACCTCGGGGGTCGCACCGATCAAATCATCCAGCGGCTCATGGACGTGCTGCTGTCCTTTCCGCTCATCGTCATCGCCATCGCCGTCGTCGCCGCACTCGGGACCGGTGAGGACAAGATCGCGAACGTCATCGCCGCGATCACGGTGCCGATCGTGCCGCGCGTCGCGCGCGTCGTGCGCTCGAGCGCACTCAGCATCGTGCAGATGCCGTACATCGAGGCAACGCGCTCGGTCGGGGCCGGCGCGATCCGCATCATGTTCCGGCACGTTGCCCCCAACGTCTTCGCCCCGTATCTCATCATGCTGACCGCGTTCCTGGGCCAGGCGATCCTCCTGGAGGCATCGCTGTCGTTCCTGGGGCTCGGCGTGTTCGAGCCGACGCCGTCGTGGGGACTGATGCTCCGCGGTGCGGGCATGCAGTTCCTCGAGCGGGCACCGTGGCTCGCGATCGCGCCCGGGGTCGCCATCAGCATGGCCGTCTTCGGATTCAACCTGTTCGGCGACTCGCTGCGCGACGCCCTGGACCCGCGGCTCCGCACCGGATAGCGGTGCTGCGGTCAAGCGACGTGATCCGCCTGCACATGGGGCACTTCATCGCGCCCGGGCACCTGCCGTTCGCCGGTGCGGCGATCGTGGTGTCCGCGTTCCTGGTGCGACACCCGAGCGGACCGGTGCTGCTCGACACCGGCATCGGCGTCGGACTGCCCGAGGTCGAGACGATGTACCGGCCGGTGCGCATGACCCTCGACGGCGTGCTGCGAGGCGCCGGAGTGTCGGTCGGCGACGTACGCGCTGTCGCCAACTGCCATCTGCACTTCGACCACTCCGGCAACAACTTCCGTTTCCCGCACGTGCCGATCCTCGCGCAGAAGGTCGAGCGCGAGGCGGTCGCGACCCCGAACTACACCCTTCCCGGTCCGGTGGCCGAGTTCGATGGCGCCAACTTCGAGCTACTCGAGGGTGAGGCCGAGATCGTGCCAGGCGTGCGCATCATTCCGACCCCGGGGCATGTGGCGGGTCACCAGTCGTTCGTCGTCGACACGCAGGAGGGTCGGATCGTCGTCGCCGGACAGGCGTTCCAGGATGCAGCGACGTACGCGCGCGATCTCTACGCATGGCGTCTCGATCGCTCAGGCGCACCGCACCCGGAATATGCGCCGTGGGTCGCCCGTCTCCAAGAGCTCGACCCGTGGCGCGTGACGTTCGCGCACGACCTCGCGGTCTGGCAGCGCGAGGCTTGACGCCCTAGGCGCTGCGTCCCATCGCGCGGATCTGGGTCAGCGCGAGGAAGCCGAAGATCGCCGCCATGGCGATGCCGACCAGGACGAAAGCCGTCCCAACGGTGAACACGTCACCGTTCGGGTCGGTGCCGAGATACAGGCCGGCGATGCCGGCAGTCGAGATCGACGTCGAGTAATACGCGAGCGCGACTCCCATGATCGTCAGACCGATGAATGCGAAGGCCTTGGGCCACGTCGGGTTCTTGTTCATAGCGGCATTCAATTTCGGGCGCTCGCCTGCGTCAAGACCCCAGAGCCAGCCGCAACGGAATTGAGTCCTTCGCGTCACGTTCCGGGGCGAGGTGCGTTAATGCGGCCCCGAAAGGTCACTCGCCCTTCCACACCGGCTTGCGCTTCTCCATGAACGCCTGCACACCTTCGCGGAAGTCGCGGCTCATGTAGCACAGCAGGATGAGGTCGGCACTCTCCTCGGGGAGCATGCGGTCCCGGACACGCCGTAGCGCCTCCTTCGTCGCTTGAAGCGTGAGCGGCGCATGCGACGCGATGGTCCGCGCGAGCTCATCGACGCGGGGCACGAGCGCATCTTCGTCCTTGGTGACCTCGTGGTAGAGGCCCACGCGTAGCGCCTCGTCGGCGTCGACGAGGCGCGCGGTAAAGACGATCTCCTTCACGCGTGCAACGCCGATGAGCGACGAGAGTCGCACGAGGTTCGCCATCGAGAAGCAGTTGCCGAGCGTGCGCGCGACCGGGACGCCAAAGCGAGCAGACGGCGCGGCGATGCGCAGATCGCAGGCGGCGGCGATGGCGGCGCCGCCGCCGACGACTGGACCACGCAGCGCCGCGATCGTCGGGACCCGCACGCGCTCGAGCGCACTCATCCACGCGTCCATGCGCGCCTCGTACTCGAGCGCGTCGTCCTCCGCCGCGAATTCACTGAACTGCGAGATGTCGGTGCCCGAGACGAACGCTCCGCCCGCGCCGGTGAGCACCATCGCGCGCACGCCGCGGTCGGCGTTCACCTCTCCCGCGACTTCGGCCATGCGCTCGTACATCGCGAAGGTCATCGCGTTGCGCGCCTCCGGCCGGTTGAACGTGAGCCACACGACGTCGCCTCGACGCTCGACGAGTACCTCCTTCATGCCGCCGCCACGGTCCCGCGCGCTACGAACGCGCGCACTTCGTCGTCGGAGTGGCCGATCTCCCGCAGCACTTCGGCCGAGTGCTCGCCCAGGAGGGGACCGGCGCGCTCGAGGCGTGCCGGCGATGCGCGCAACCGAAGCGGAGTACCCAGCGCGCGCACGCTCCCGAGCGTGGCGTGCGGGAGATCGACGAAGAAACCGCGCTCGCGCAGATGCGGATCGGCGAAGACCTGGCCGTAGTCCTGCATCTCGCCGCACGGCACGCCCGCCCCTCGCAGCAGCGCGAGCCAGTGCGCCGCCGGTTTGGTCGCGGTGACCTCCTCGATGAGCGGGATGAGCTCCGCCTTGTTGCGACGACGGAGGGTCCCGTCCGCGAAACGCGGGTCGCGCTCCAGGCGACCCAGGCCGAGCGCGGCGCAGAACGAGCGCCAGGTGGGGACCGTGGTCGCGCCGACGACGAAATGCGCGTCCGAGGCACGCACCGCCTGATAGGGACCGACGAGCTTGTGGGCCGATCCGGCCGCGCGCGCGATCTCGCCGGTGGTGAAGAACTGCCCGGCTTCCCAGACGGCGAGGGACACCGACGATTCGTACATCGAGATGTCGACGAGCTGCCCCCGGCCATCGCGTTCGCGCACGCTGAGCGCCGCGAGGATGCCGATCGTCGCGTACAGGCCTGCCACGAGGTCGGAGATCGACACGCCGACCTTCACCGGCGTGCCGCCCTCCTCGCCGGTGACGCTCATGAGGCCACTCATCGCCTGGACGATGATGTCGAGCGCCGGACGGTCGGCGTATGGTCCGTCGAGTCCCCAGCCGGTGACAGCGGCGTACACGAGACGCGGATTCGCTTCGAGGAGTGTCTGAGGATCGAGGCCGAGGTCGCGCATCGTGCCTGGCCGCAGGTTCTCGACGACCACATCGGCGCGATCGGCAAGGCGGCGGAAGATCTGCGCGCCGGCCTCCTGCTTCAGATCGAGCGCGACGCTGCGTTTGCCACGATTGAGACGCACGAAGTTGCCGCTCTCGCCGTCGACGAGCGGCTCGAGGCGTCGCGACAGGTCCCCACCGCGCGGGTCCTCGATCTTGACGACGCCTGCGCCCAGATCCGCGAGCTGCATGCCACAGAACGGACCCGCCATGTAGTTGCCGACCTCGAGGACGCGGATCCCTTCGAGCGGAGGTGGGGACATGCGGGGAGTCTACGAAGAGGAGCGGAGGAAGAGTGCGGGGAGAGCGAGAGAAGGGACGAGGAAGGGACGACAGCGAGAGCAGGAAATGAGGACGACAGGCACGATGAAGGAGGCAGCGGGCGCATCGCGAGCGAGAGTCGAGACCGCGAGATCTGCTCGCGGAAGAGAGAGCAACGGAGCGGGCCCGTTGTCGAGCGAGCGATGCGCCCGCTGACTCACCGGGCCCTTTTTCAGCACTCTCCCCAGCGCTCCGCGACTTTGCCGTCACGCAGTCTCCACACTCCCGACACGCCCCCGCGCGATCCGACGATCCACACATCCGGGCCGCGCGCGAACACGCTCGTGAGCGTGCAGGTCGTACCGATGTCGATGCGACTCACCACCGCCGGCTTCGCCGGGGTCGCCGAACCGGGCGCGACGAGGGCACCGTCGACGGTGAGCACGACACCACCGTCCCCCACCGCCCACGCGGTCGATCCCACCGCGGCGACCGCGCGCAGGGGCGTGTCGATGCCGGACTCGACCTTGGTCCAGGTGTCGCCAGAGAGCGTGAGGATCGTCCCGCTATCGCCGACGGCGACCGCGGTCTTAACGTTCGGCCCAGCGATCGCACGGAGCGTGACGTCGACGCCGGTCTTCACCGGCCGCCACCCCGCCGGCTCGAGTCGATAGCTGACCCCTTTGCTGCCGACGATCCAGGCCGAATCGACACTGAAGACGACGAGGCCGTTCAGGTCCTCTTCGATGCCGCTGGCATAGGGCTGCCACGTCCCGCCCAATAGCAGCTGGACCATTCCCTGAGTTCCGACCACCATCGCGCCCTGCGGCATTGCCGCAACGGCGCGCAGGTCCTCGACGGTGACGTCGAATGCGTTGATCGAGCGCGCGCGGTCGTCGACGATCAGGACCGCACCGACGGGACCGACCGCGTACAACGTGCCGGCGTCGCACGATGCGTTGGTGAGCGTCCGAAGCGTGCTGTCGACCTGCGTCCAGTCCTTTCCGCCGTAGCGGAGAAGGGCGCCGCCGTTCGCGACGACCCACAGCCCTTGCTCCGTGGCGCAGCCCGCCGACAGCTGTTGGAAGAACACCTGTGGGTCGGTCGTGGGCACCGGCGTTCGCGTCGGGACGGCCACGGTCGGCGCCGGCGTGGGGCGTGGTGTCGGGCTCGGCCGCGCGATCGTCCCGATCGCGAGACCTCCACCCACCGCCGCGACGACGAGCAGAACGGCGATGATCCCGGCGTACCCGAGGGGCAGCGCCCCGTCGCCCGAGCCGGGTGGAGCGGGAGCGCGCGAAGGCGTGGGCACAGGCGCCGTATCGGGCTGAGTCTCGTTGACAGGCTTCGCCGCTGTGTCGGGCTTCGCCGCCGTGTCGGGCTGAGCCGCCTTCTCGGTCTTGGGCGTGTCCTCGGGCGGATGATCGGAGGGTGGTGGCGTGCTCGCCATCACATCGCCTCAAGGCGGCGGATGCGCTCGGCGATCGGCGGGTGCGTATCGAACCACCCGTCGAGAGCACGCGGCGCGTCCTTGAGCGGATTCGCGATGTAGAGCGACGCGGTCGCTTTGTTCGCCACCTCGAGCGCCTCCTTGTCCGCGGCGATCTTCCGCAGCGCATTCGCCAGACCCGGCGGATAGCGCGTGAGGAGCGCGCCGGACGCGTCGGCGAGGTATTCGCGCTGTCGCGAAACAGCGAGCTGGATCAATGTCGCGACGATGGGCGTGAGGATCGCGAGGACGAGCGCGGCGATCAGGATGACCCCGCCGCCGCCGCGATCGCGTCCGCGGCGCGCGCCGCCACCCCAGGCAAACGATCGGAACATCCAGTCCGACAGCAGGGCCACCGTCCCGACGAGGACCGTCACGAGAAGCATCACGCGGATGTCCCGGTTCACGACGTGCGACATCTCGTGGGCGATCACGCCCTCGAGCTCGGTGCGGTCCAGCTTGTCGAGCAGGCCGCGCGTGACGACGATCGAGGCGTGTTTCGGATCGCGGCCGGTGGCGAAGGCGTTCGGCGCGGTGTCATCGATGAGATAGATACGCGGTGGGGTGATCCCAAGCCCGATCGAAAGGGTCTCGACAATGTTCCGGAGCTGCGGCTCCTCCCCCGCCGCCAGCTCGCGGGCCTGACTTTGCGCCAGTACTAGCTTGTCGCCGGCGAAATACGACGCGGTGGCCGAGAGGCCCGAGAAACCCAGTGCGATGGGCACCACGGCGATGCCGCCCCCGGGCGCAAGATATTCGCCGACGAGGTACCCGAGCGCGGTGAGGATGCCGGTGAAGACGACGATGAGCGCGACTGTGCGCCAGCGATTCGCGGCGACGGCGTCGTAGATGTTGAGCCGGGCGGGCGGAGATGCCACCGGGGACTAGCTGAACGACACCTTCGGCACTTCGCGCTGGGTCGGGTCCGCCATCTCGAAGTATTGCTCGACCGTGAAGCCGAACATGCCCGCGATGAGGTTGGTCGGCACGGTCTGAAGCGCGGTGTTGTAGTCGCGGACATTGCCGTTGTAGAAGCGCCGCGCGAACGCGATCTTGTCCTCGGTCGCGGTGAGGTTCTCCGACAGGTCCTTGAATTCCTGTACCGCCTGAAGCTGTGGGTACGCCTCAGCGACCGCGCGCAAGTTGAGCAGCGCGGCCCCAAGAGCGTTCTCGGCCTGCGCCCGCTGCTCGGGTGAGCCGGTCTGCGCGGCGGCCATCGCGGCCGAACGCGCCTGGGTGACGCGGTCGAAGGTCTGGCTCTCGTGCGCCGCGTAGCCCTTCACGGTCGCGACGAGGTTCGGGATCAGATCCCAGCGCCGCTTGAGCTGGACGTCGATGTCCGACCACGCTTCGCGAACGCGCTGTCGTAGCGTGACCAGACGGTTGTACAGGCCGATGACGAACACGACGATGAGCGCGATGACGATGAGCGGGATCAGGATCTCCACGGCGTTCTCCCCTTCCGAGCGACGGCGCCGTCAATCATGACATCAGCGGGGCGAGTGCCTCTTCCAGCTGGCGCTGGCGCTCCATCCCGGCACGCAGGCGAGCGGTCGCGGCCGGACGCGGTCGGAAGGTGCGCCCGAGCGGCGAGCGCACTGCCGCGATGTCCGGAAGCACGCCGATCCGCTCGAGGGCAGCGAGCGCCGCGCCACGCGCGGATCCTTCGCCGGCGAGGCTCATGAGGAGCGGACGGTCGATCGCGTCGGCGAAGAGCTGCATGAGCCAGGGCAGCGCGAGCAGCGTGCCGCCGGTCGCGATGACACGGTCGATGCCCGGCATGGCGCGGCTCGTGACCTCCCACAAACGCGCGACTCGATGCGCGAGGCCCTCGACCATCGCGCGCGATACATCCTCGGCCGTGGTGCCGAGTCCGATCCCCGCGACGGCGGCGCGCGCGGCGTCGTTCCACGTCGGGCTGCGATCGCCGGCGAGGAGCGGAAGCGCGATGAGCGTTCCGTCCGCCGAACCGCGGCGGAGGGCTGCGGGCACGTCGATGCCCGGGAACGTCCGCGCCAACCAGCTCAGCACGTTGCCGCCGCTCGAAAGCGCGCCACCGGCCACGGCCCGCGTCGCGTCAAGCCGATAGGTCCATCCGCCGGGAACGATCGGCGGATCGTCGGTCGCGTATACGACGCGCATCGCGCCGGAGGTACCGAGGAACAGGGACGCGGTGTCGCGACCGATCGCTCCGGCGCCGATGTTGGAGCACGCGCCGTCCCCGATCGCGGGGACCCATTTCGCGTTCGCCAGCGCGGGCCAGCGGCGCGCGAAGGCCGGAAGCATACCCACCAGCGGCGCATCGTCGATCGGCGAGAGCGTTTCCTCGCCGACGACCAGATGCGAAAGGAGCGGTCGGTCCCAACGACGCAGGCGCTGGTCATAGAGCCCGGTGGCCGACGCCATGCCGTGTCCGGCGCGCCGCGTGCCGAGGATCCGCAGGTACAGGTACTCGCCGAGGGACATCCACCACTTCGTGCGCGCGTACGCCTCTGCCTCGTGCTCACGGAGCCACCGCAGCTTCGCGGGCAGGTACGAGGCGTGGAGGACGCAGCCGGTGCGCGCGTGCGTGGCGACCGGATCGAGCTCGCGCCGCAGCGCCGCCGCGGCGCCGCGCGCCCGTGTGTCCGCCCACGTAAGCACGCGCGTGCTCGGCCGTCCGCGCGCGTCGACGCCGACGAGGCTATGCCAGAAGGTCGAGGTGGCGACAGCCGCGATCTCGCCGGCGCGGCGTCCCGCGCTCGCGACGACCGTGTCGATCGCGCTGAACGCAGCGCGCACGCGCTCGTCCGCATCGACGGTGACCTCGCCGTCGGCGGAGGTGCGCACCGGTCGGTCCGCATGCGCGATCGACCGCACGATGGGCCGCCCGCGCGAGTCGAAGAGGAACACGCGCAGACCCGACGTGCCGATGTCGAGCGCGAGCACGAGCGGCGCGCGCGCCGCGCGCAGCGGGATCGCGAGCGGCTCGCGCAGCACGGCGCGAGTATGCCGCTAGGCCGTGGCCGAGCGCATGAGCGGCGGGCGTGTGGTGCGCGGTAGCCGGAGACGCACGAGCGAGCCAAGCGTCGACGGGCTCTCGATGTCGAGCGATCCGCCGTTCGCCTCCATGAGAAGGCGCGCCAGCTCAAGACCGAGGAAGCGATCGGCCACCGCCACGGCGCGCGGGTCGGCCGCGCGTTCGGGATCGTCGATCAGAGCGCGATCGTCGACTCGCAGCGGCACGCGGGAACGGTCGCTGACGTCGACCCAGGCGGACTGCGCGTCGATGCGGACAGCGACGTTCACGTACTCGGTCGAGTGCTGGAGCGCGCTGCGGACGACGCTCTCGATCGCCTGCCGCAGGCGATCCACGTCGGCATCGACGATCGGCGCCTCCGCGCCGAGCGTGATGATCACGCGCTGCTTGTCGGCGATCGCCCGTACCGCCTCGCGCACGATCTCGTTGAGATCGGACTGCGTCCGCGTGAGCAGGAGTCGTTCGCTCTGGAGTCGTCCCAGCGACACGAAGTCGCGGGCGAGGAACTGCAGCTCCTGCGCCCGCCGCTGTAGCTCCTGGACCGTGGTGTGGTCCTCCGAGTGCGACGGGGTGCTGCGATCGAGCTTTTTCGCGAGCGCGGCGATCGCTTCCACCGGTCGCGGCAGCTCGTAGTCGAGGACGCGTAGGAAGTCCTCACGTTGGCGGTCGATCACCGCGAGGCGCGCCGAGCTGGTGCGCTGGCGGTCGAGGAGCAGCGCGATCGCGATGAAGATCACCAGACGCGTGAACCCGTTCCAGATCGACGGGCCCAGCGACACGATGCCGCGGTTGAACGTGTCGGCAAAGAGCCACGCGAACGCCCCGGCGACCGCGACGATCACCCCCGGTACGCGACCGGCGTTCCAGGCCGTCACCACCACCGGGATGAGATAGAAGAGCGAGAAGCCGATGTCGGGTCCGGTGAGGAGATCGACGAGGCAGATCGACGCGATCGCCACCAGGCACAGCGCCGTGAGCGGCAGCCAGCGCCCGACGGTCACGTCAGCAGCGCCCGCACGGCGGCGGCGATGTCCTTGCCAGCGATCCCGGCGGCCGCCACGAGCTCGGCGGGCTTGCCCGAACCGGGCATGTCGTGCACGGCGAGGTGTCGCAGCGCGATGTCCTTCACGCCGAGGCCGACGAGCGCAGAGACGACCGCATCGCCGAGGCCGCCCTCGGGCCAGTGGTCTTCCGCGATGACGAGGCGCCCCCCGGTCTCGCGCACCGCCTTTGCGATCCCGTGCGCGTCGATTGGTTTCACCGAGTAGGCGTCGATGAGCCGGATCTTCACCCCGGATCTCGCCAGCTCGTCCGCAGCCTTCACGCCCTCGTGCACCGTGATCCCGGCCGCGACGACGGTGACGCGATCGTCCGGACCACCGCCGCGCACGACACGGCTGCCGCCGATCGGGAAGTCGTCCTCGGGCCGGTAGAGGATCGGGGTGTTCGCGCGCGTCGTGCGGATGTACGAGATGCCTCGCAGGTCGGCCATCGCGGCGACGAGCTTGGCCGTTTGATTCGCGTCGCACGGATAGAGGACCGTGCTGCCATGCACCGCGCGCATCATCGCGAGATCCTCGAGCGCCATCTGTGATGGACCGTCCTCACCGATGGACACGCCGGCATGCGAACCGGATAGCCGGATATTCGCGCGCGAGATCGCGGCCATGCGGATGAAGTCGTACGCGCGTGTGAGGAACGCCGCGAACGTGGACGCGAAAGGCACGAAGCCGACGACCTGCATCCCCACCGCCACCGCGATCATCTTCTGCTCGGCGATGTACATCTCGAAGAAGCGATCGGGAGCGGTCTTCTTGAAATCCTCGGCGTGGGTCGAGTTGCTCACCTCGGCGTCGAGCGCCACGACGTCCGCGCGCGCGGCACCGAGGGCCGCGATCGCCTCGCCGTACGCCTTGCGCGTCGCGGCGGGCTCGGTGTAGCGCCGGAGGTCCGGCGCCTTGGGCGGCGCGAGCGGCGCGGGCCGCCACGCCGGCGGGCTCGGCACCTCGAATGCGCGCGACGGCTCAGCGCCGAGCTCCGCGAGGGCCTGCTTCGCTTGCTCCGCATCGAGGGCCTTCCCGTGCCAACCCGGCTGGTCCTCGAGGAACGAGACGCCCTTGCCTTTGACCGTCCTCGCGATGATCGCGGTCGGTCGCGCAGACGAGCGCGCGCGTTCGTACGCGTCATCGATCTGCGCGAGGTCGTGGCCGTCGATCACGATCGGATCGAGGCCGAACGCGTTCACGCGCGAGGCATACGCCTGGGTGTTCCACTCGAGCTCGGTCGGCCCGCGCTGACCGAGACGGTTCACGTCGAGGATCGCGGTGACGTTCTCGAGGCTTTCATGACCGGCAAGATCGAGAGCTTCCCAGATCGAGCCTTCTGCTGATTCGCTGTCGCCGACGACGACCCACACGTGGAACGGCGCCCGCAGCAGTCGTTTGCCCGCGAGCGCGACCCCGACGCCGATCGGCAGACCCTGCCCCAGCGAACCGGTCGCGACGTCGACCCAGGGGAGGATCGGGGTGGGATGACCTTCGAGGCGGGAGCCGAACTTCCGGAACGTCATGAGCTCCGCGTCGTCGATCGCGCCCGCCGCGCGGAACATCGCGTACACGAGTGGCGACGCGTGCCCTTTGGAGAAGATGAGGTGATCGTTCGCGAGCAAGTCCGGCCGCTCGAAGTCATAGCGAAGATGACCCGCGAGCAGGACCGCCATGAGATCGGCCGCCGACAGCGATGACGTCGGGTGGCCGGAGCCGGCAGCGGTCGAGCAT
>Ga0207646_10006015_pt1 | contig 12636 bp, 11 predicted proteins | sample KBSK5502metaG_FD_184343 | JGI IMG/M metagenome (GOLD analysis project Ga0207646, IMG submission 184343) | Corn, switchgrass and miscanthus rhizosphere microbial communities from Kellogg Biological Station, Michigan, USA - KBS K5-50-2 metaG... | ecosystem: Host-associated > Plants > Roots >...
ATCCTGCATAATCTCGGCGTCAAGAACGTGGTCTGCGCCGGCATCTTCACCGATCAATGCGTGTCCTCGACGGTGCGCAGCCTGGCGGATGAAAGCTACAATGTCATTGTCGTCGAGGATTGCTGTGCCGCCGGTTCAGACGAGCTTCACCGCAGGGAGCTCGAGATCATCAACATGATCTACTGCCATGTCGTTTCAAGTGCCGAGCTCATTGCCATGATGGGCCTGGAGCATCGGACCGAAAAGTTCGTGGCCGCCCCCGAGGCGGCCATCCAGACCAGCGCTCAAGCGGGAGAGGAGGGTGTCAAATCGGGAAGTTCAAAAGTCAAGCAACTGCAAGGAAGCTGAACTAGGCTAGCATGGGAGACGTGCCAGACTCACCCGCATGGTGGGCTTGGCGCGGTGATACTTCGGTATTTTCTCAAACCAGCGTGAGGCAGGCACCGGCACAGGTGCCGTTATCCGTTGGAGGGGAGTGTGACGTCACAACGGATAGGGAGAAGCCCAATGGCTCGGAATTCAACTGCTAGCGCGACCAGTAGTGCCACTACTGGCGCGATTGACGTTTCGACCGTCAAGAATGTCGACATGCTGCATGCCAAGGCGGTGGGCCTCATCGGCGTGCTGTTTCTGACCGTAACCGGTGCCGCGCCGATCTCGGCCATGCTGTTCAATGTGCCGATCGCGGTGGGCTTCGGCAATGGCATCGGCGCTCCGGCGTCGTTCCTCTTTGCCACGATCGTGCTGACCATCTTCTCGGTCGGCTATGCGGCAATGGCGCGCAAGGTAACGGCGGTCGGCGGCTTTTATTCTTTCATCAGCCACGGCCTCGGCCGCGAGCTCGGCATGGCCTTCGGCCTTGCTTCGATCGTCGCCTATGCCGTCTTCGAAGCATCGCTGGCCGGCGGCTTCGCCTATTTCGGCAATCTCAAGCTGGCCGAATTCGGCATGAATATTTCATGGCTCTGGTTCGCCCTTGCCATGACCATCGGCATCGCAATCCTGTCCTATCTCGATGTGAAAGTCTCCGTGGCGATCCTTGGCATTGCGCTCATCGGCGAGGTGCTGATCCTCCTCGTTTTCGATTTTGCCACTTTGTCCGCCGCCGACGCATCCTTCAGCGCCGCGGCGCTCAATCCCGTCAACGCGTTCAAGGGCTTCGAGGCCTTCAAGAGCGTCAGCGGCACCGATCTCGCCGCCGGAGCAGCGGCCATTGGCCTGTTCTTCGCTTTCTGGTCATGGGTCGGCTTCGAGATGGCTCCCAATTACGGAGAGGAATCGCGCGATCCCAAGCGTATTGTTCCGCTCTCGCTCTATATCTCGGTCATCGGCCTCGGCCTCTTCTACATTTTCACGAGCTGGTGCGCTACGTCCGCCTATCCGACAATCCAGGACGCCATCGCCAAGGCGCAGGGCGATTCGGCTCACTTCTTCCTCGAGCCCATCGCCAAGAATGCCGGCGCCTGGGCCGAGCAGATCATGAGCTACCTTATTCTCACCAGCGCCTTCGCCTGCGGCATGGCGTTCCACAATACTTGCGCGCGCTACCTTTATTCCCTGGGCCGCGAAGGCGTGTTGCCGGCAGCGCTCGGCCGCACTCACAAGACCTACAGGAGCCCCCATATTGCCTCGACCACCCAATCGGTGATCGCGGCGATCATCATCCTGATCTTCGCTCTCGTCATGGGCACAGAGGATCCAACGAAGCAGGCCTATCTCGGCCTTTACGGCCTGATGGCCCTGCTCGGGACGTCGCTTATCCTGATTGCCCAGGCCGTGGTGTCGATCGCCATCGTCGTCTATTTCCAGAAGCATCATGCCAACGATACGCATTGGTTCGCAACGATGCTGGCGCCGATCATCTCGTTCGTGGCACAGGCCGTCGTGCTGTGGCTCCTGTTCTCCAACATCGATTTCCTGGGTGGTGGGCTCACCTTCGCCAATCACATCTGGTGGATCGACGCCCTGATCGTGATCCTGGGAATAGCGGTTGCATTCTGGCTCAAATCCGCAAAGCCCGATGTCTATGAGCGGATCGGACGGTTGATCTATTCGGGCCTCGACAAGTAAAACGAAAGACCGCGGAAGAAGCGCCCGGCGGGCGCTTCTTTTTGCCTGAGAACCGCCAGTAGAGCCCGAAAGTGCATGCCGAAAACTCATCTGTCACGCCGGAACTTCATGCAGCGCTCGACCGCATTTGCGGCAGCATTCGCTACCGGCGCTGAATTGACGACTGACGCGGCCTTCGCTGCCCGCGAGAAAGAGCTGAACATCCTGTGCTGGGAGGGATATAACTCGGCTCAAGTGCTCGACCCCTTCCGCTCATCGAAAGGCGCCACCGTCAAGGCGGAATCGCCTACCAACGATCCCACCATGATCAATCGCCTGCGCGCCGGCGAGACGAATATCTGGGACCTCATCAATGTCAACAATCCCTGGGCGCGCAAGATCATGCTGCCCGAAGATCTCATCAAGCCGCTCGACCGCGCCACCTTCGAGCCCTATTTCGACAAGATGCTACCCTCTTTCAAGCCGCCCTATAAATGGGCAATGGACGACAGCGGTAAGCAGCTGATCGGCATGTGCCAGCGCTTCGGGCCTTATTCCTTCGTCGTCAACACCGACAAGGTCAGCCGCGAGACGGCCGAGGACCAGGGCTGGGATCTGTGGAACGACCCGGCCAATGACAAGAAATACGGCATTCTCGAATCTGATGACTGGAATGTCTTCTGCCTGTGCTGCATCTCCGGCTTCGATCCCTTCAAGGTGCACAATGACGATGAAGTCGCCAGATTCACCGAGACAGCGAAGCGGGTCTTCAAGGGCGCCAAGCTGGTCGGTGATATCGCGACCATGAACCAGTCGCTCGTCTCCGGCGAGATCGACTTCCATCTGACCGGCGGCACCTATTCGGCCTCGCCCGCGCGCGCCGGAGGCAACAACAACATCCGCGGCGTCACGCCGAAATCCGGCCCGATGGTGGATGGCAAGGGCGGAATCTCCTGGATCGAGGTCACATCGATCGTGACTAATCCGGATCTGGCGCCGCTCGCGACCGAATTCCTGCAATATGTGCAGGACCCCAAGACCGCCCACATCGTCGCTTTTGCCGAGGGCACCTTCAATCCGGTCGCGCAAATGGGCAACAAGGAGTGCTTCGATCTGTTCACTGCCGAAGAGCTCGATACGATCCAGTGGGATACGCTTGAAGAGGAGATGGCGCGCTCCGTCGCGTACGATATCGTTCCCGACTATGACAAGCTCGTCGACATCATGACCGCGGCGAAGAAAGAAGCCTCCGCCGGATAAATAACCTCTCTTCCTGCGGGGGTTGGGTTGAGTTTAATTATTTGAACATCAAGAGAGGGCTTCATCATGTTTTCTTCACTGAAAGGCAAATCAGTACTGGTCACCGGCGGCAGCAAGGGCATCGGCAAGGGTATTGCCCGCGTCTTCGCCAATTCGGGCTGCAAGGTGTTGATCACGTCGCGGCATGAGGATGGGGCCAAGGCCTGTGCCGATGAATTGGCGAAAGCAGGCGCCACGGCGGCTGGATTTGCCGCCGACGTCACCAATTTCAAGAGCATGCAGAAGGCGGCCGACTTCGCGGTCAGGACGCATGGCGGCCTCGATGTGCTGTGCGCCAATGCCGGCATCTTCCCGCAAGTGAAGATCGAGGAGATGTCGGAGGAGACCTGGGACCAGACGGTCGACACCAATCTCAAAGGCACGTTCCTGTCGGTGAAGGCTTGCCTGCCGGCGCTCAAGAAGAGCGGACAGGGCCGCGTCATCCTGACCTCGTCCATCACCGGCCCCGTCACCGGTTTCCCCGGCTGGACGCATTACGGGGCGACCAAGGCCGGCCAGCTCGGCTTCATGCGCACCGCCTGCATCGAACTCGCCAAATATGGGATCACCGTGAACGCGGTGATGCCGGGCAATATCATCACCGAGGGCCTGGTTGGCCTTGGCCCCGACTACGAAAGGACCATGGCGGCCTCGATCCCGCTGAAGCGCCTCGGCACAGTGGAAGATATCGGCTATGCCGCCCTCTATTTCGCGACGAAGGAAGCGGGCTATGTCACCGGCCAGACGATCATCATCGATGGCGGCCAGATTCTGCCCGAGTCCCTGGAAGCCATCAACCAGGCATAACGGCATTTTCCTACCATCTCGACCATCGCCTATTCGCTAGTTGCTGCACCTTCGACACATCTCACTTCGCACAAATTCGCGCGATGTCCAGGCGTGCCGCTCACCGGATCTCGGTTCGTTGCGTCCACGGTAAGATTGAAATTGGCGCCCTCCGCGGTGAACGGATCGTAGCCCGGTGCATCGAGCTCTTGGCAGGATTGCCACCAGCCATGCTCACCAACGACGACACGCGGATCGAGCCTGTCATTGAAGCGTGCCTTCGCCCGCATGCTGCCTGTCGGTGTCTCGATGGCGACCCAGCTGCCGGCCGCAATGCCGCGAGCCGATGCCGTTTCGGGATGCAGTTCGACCTCAGGATACTGCGCGCGCTTTCGCAGGCTCGGCAAGGCGCGATGCTGCGTCTGGCAGAAGAGCGAGGGCTTCGCGCAAGTGAGCACCAGAGGGAACCGTGCGGCGAGATCGGGCCGCGCGATGGGGCTCATCCGGGGCTCGATGAAATCAGGAAGGGCCGAATAGCCGTGATCAAGAAAGACTTCCGACCACAGCTCTATCTTGCGGGAGGGCGTGGGGAACCCCTTGCTGTTTCCCTGCGCATCCTTTTCCGCGTGTTTCGCATAATTGCACTGCAAGTCCAAGCGCATGCCTTTCGGCCTGGTGCGAAGCTCATTGAGGGTCACACCGCTGCGCGCGAGTTGCTGGCTATAGGCGGCATCGATATCGCCACTCCAGAACTGCTCGCCGAGGCCAAGCCGCTCGGCAAGCGCGAAAACGACCTCGGTATCCGAGCGAGCTTCACCCACAGGCGGTACGATCGCCTGGCGGAATTGGATGAACGACTGCGCCTCCGCACTGATCTCGAAGCCCATCTTCAGTGCCTCACGTTCGAAGCACGAGGCAATCGGAAGCACGATGTCGGCGAGTGCAGCGGTCGGATTCATGAAGAGATCCCCATGCGCATAGAAATCGAGCGCTGCGAGCGCCGCGCGGCCGCGAACGGGATTGGCCTGCGCCAAAAGCAGGTTGGAGCCGAAGCCAATAAGACCCCTTACCGGATAGGGAACGCCTTCGAGCACGGCGCGGTAGAAGTCAGGCGTCGACACCATGTTCCAGCGAGCGGTACCGAGTGGTCGCTCGGCAAAGCCAAGCGCGGGCTTCATCCGTTTCGCAGTTGGTAAATCATCGCCTGTTACCGACGTCGATGGAACCGCCGGAAGCAGCACATTGCCGCCCTGCACATCGAAGCTGCCCGTCAATGCATAGAACAGGGCAATCGCACGCGCCGTCTCGGTGGCATTGGCATGCTGCTCATGTCCGCTCCAGGCGTAATAAGAGACAGGACGCGAGTGCCAGACGAGGCGCGCGGTTTCCTCAAGCTGAGCCTTGCTGATCCAGCAGATCGACTCGACGACATCCGGCGGATATTTCCGGCAAAGCGCGGCATAATGGTCGAACACGGTCTCGCACTCGACCATCCCGCTGGTGGTTGCGAGGCGGCGGCGGCCGGTGAGCGCGACTGAATCGCTCGTGCATTCATAGCGACCCGTGGCCGGATCAAAGGAGACCGGCTCACCGCCCTTCTCGTTCCAGGCAACATAATGATTTGCCTCTCCACCCGTGGCAAGGTCGCTCGCCTTAAAGAGCCGCCTTGTATCGGCGCGCACGAGCAGTGGACCATTCGTCCACTCGCGCATGAAGCGCCGATCATACCATTCGCGCTCGATCATCACATGCGCAAGGCCGAGCGCCAGCGCACCGTCTGTCCCAGGCCGCACCCTCAGCCACTGATCGGCCTTGTTGGCGAGCCCGGCGCGGCGGGGATCGATGACAATGAGCTTCATGCCCCGCTTCAGCGCCTCGACGGCCGCCGTCGCATGGGTGAGCCGTGAGATCGAGGGATTGTAGCCCCAAAGGATCAGGCAGTCAGAATGGCCGATATCCGCCATGGCTCCGCCCGCACTGCCAGTCGCGACACTGGCGAAACCGTAGGCATAGCGCGTGGCAAAGCCGCGGCCCCAGCCGCAGAGGTCGAGAGGAAAGACAAGATTTGGCGTACCGAATGCATTCATGAGGCGCTGCACGAACACCATCGAGTCGGCAATCGCCGTCGTCGAGGGCGAAGACATGCTGAAGGCGACCGCCTCAGGCCCGTGCTCGGCCGCAATGCGGCGCATGGCCTTGGCGATCTCATCGAGCGCCGTATCCCAGGAGATTTCCTCAAAACCCGGATCGCCCGCACCCTTTGGGTTGCGTCGTCGCAATGGTCGCTTGAGCCGATCCTTGCTGTAGACGAGTTCGGGCGCCGCGCGACCCTTGGCGCAAATGGCGGCACCCGTCGGATGCGACGGATCCGGGGCGAGCCGCGTGAAGATACCGTCTTCGACAGTCGCAATGGTGCCGCAGCGTGCAATGCACAGGCTGCAATAGCCATGAACCTGTCGCGCTTCTCCACTATCTGGAGTCATCCGGCACCTCCGGTGCGTTTCCTCCACTATCCAATACGACGAAACGGCCTCGATCTGCTACGCCGATCTTGCTCTTATTGCGCTCCCACCGCATCGACTATGCCGCCCGGACACTCGGTCTTTGTCGGCGCGGCTGCGGCAATCAGTTCCGCCAGCGAGGATTGCGGCGTGATATCGCCATTGAGACCGATGGTGAGCTCCGAGATGATGAGCCTGCCATTGTCGCGCGCGCATTGCATGCGCACCCGATCGCCAGCGCCTTCGCCAAAGCTCTGGTCGAAGGCCTTGCTTATGTCATCGAAGGACAGGAACTGGCCGACATGGCTGGCGAAGAGCTGCTGCACGGCCGAGCTGTTGAGCGCCCGCATCACACCGAGTGCGTCGGCGAAATATTCATCCATCGGCACGCCGTAGCAGGTTCCGTGCTTGATCCACTCATGGCGCTCGAGTTGTGACTGCGTGCCGGGCATCACCTTGTCGAGTTCCGCGCGCGTCGCTCCTTGCAATGTGACTTCCGGCAGATCGCTCCAGCGGCCGGCTTTATCATCTTCGATATCGGCGGAAGCGACTTTGCAATAGCTCTGGTTGCGCGGCTGCGGCCAAAGCCCATGCAGCGCGAAATGGCTAGCGTCGAAACGCTCAGGAGTCTGGTTCCGGCACTCCGTCTTGTCGGGTTTTGTTTCGCAGAAACCCGGCTGCCAGCTGGCCGCCAGCACATACTTCGTGCGCTGCGTGCCGAGCGTTGCCTGATCACTAGTTTTCGGGGCGGAAGTGTCTCCGCCGGTTGTGGCTGTGCCGCCCGTGCGCGTCCCGCAGCCGACCGGCGCCCAGCGGCGCTCCGGTGTCGCACCGGGCACGACGATCAGATAGTGGCTGGCAGCCTCCTTGTTCGCCGCGACGATCTGATAGGAATGCCCAGCCTCGAGCGCCACCGGGTTCGACTGCCTCTTGATCGACTGGAAAGCGCTGCAATTGACTCCCGCGACAAAGGAACCGTCGAGCGGGACTTCGGCTCTGGCGAGCCCGATCGCCGCCAGGATACCGAACGCAAGAATAAAGGGACTGACCCACGATTTTAGCCGCATTTTTCCATCAAGCTCCTAAGCGAACGAAAAGCTTGATAGCACAATCGCCGGAGAATCACCCGCGCCCCTTGAGGGTCTTCAACATGCCGACAATATGCTCACGCGCCTTTTCGAGCTCGCTCTTTTCGCCCGACATGAACAATCGCCCCGATGCGCCGATCATCTGGCAATCGACCAGCGTTGCGCCGGGCGCGATCTTCTCCGCCTCATTCGCCGCATAGGCGGCGAACAGTGCCGGCATCATCTCGACCAGCAGTAAAGATTCGCCCGGCAGGATCATCGAGGCTTCGCGGTTGCGATTGAGGATGACGGCATGACTGTCGGTCACTTCGGGCACGATCTCGGCGAAGAGGAGTTGCGGCTTGAGCTGGTCTTCCGCCTCCTGGCCGATCGCCTTCAGCACCGCCGCCCCCGCTTGATCGACATGATCCATATCGAAGGAATGCAGTTCGAGAATGCCGAACTGCCTTTCGGTATAGAGTATGCCCGGCTCCGCCTCGGGCACCGTCTTCAGCGCCACGTCGCTCACATGATGGATGGCGAGCGCCGGGGCGATCTCGATGATCAGTGAATGCATGCCCTCCAGCGGCACGTAACCCCTGGCACGGGTCGGCGATCCCATATAGGCAGCGAACTGCCGCCTGAGGGACTCGAGCTTCAGATAGACGCGCAGTTCGGCCACGGGCTTTCAGATTACTTAGCGGTGCCGAAATGCTTGAGCACATCCGGATGCGGGCGCGGAATGACATGCACCGAGACGACCTCGCCGACATTGCGCGCTGCTTCGGCGCCAGCCTCGGTCGCCGCCTTGACGGCACCGACATCGCCCTGCACCAGCACCGAGACGAGCCCGGCGCCGACCTGCTCGCGCCCGATGATGGTCACGTTCGCTGCCTTCACCATCGCATCGCCGGCAGCGAACGCAGCTACAAAGCCACGCGTTTCGACAAAACCTATTGCGTTAGACATGATGTCCTCCTTTTCGCAACCTGACTAAATCAATCAACTCTTCTTGCCGGGCTTCGCCGCAGCCTGTTCATCGAGAATGCCGATGACCAGCGCATCGACGACATTGTTGCCGTCCTTGAACCAGGCCTTGGCAACCGAGCCTTGCGTGATCAGCACGCGCTCGCCCACCCCCGCACCCAGCGGATCGAAAGCGATCATGCGCTCATCCATCTCGTCTTCTTCCTCGATGGCAATTTGGAGCAGCGCGCCGTTCGGCAACTCGGCGACCCGCTTCGTTGCCCACACTTTCCCGACAACAATTCCGGTCTTCATGAGCGATCCCTCACGATTTCAAGCTTCATCTCGCGCGCTTTGTCGCGCGCCAGCGGCGTCACCACGACGCCTTTATCGATAACGAGACGGCCATGGGTCTTGCCGATTTCGGCCACCATGACCTCCGTCACCACCCCTTTCGCAATCTGATGCTGGCTGCGCCGGGCGGCTGGCACCGCTGCGGCCCTGGCCGACCCTTGCGCCAGGCCAAATTGGATTTTCCCGGAAAGAATACCGAGCTTGATGTCCTCCGGCACCTGCAGGAGATCGCGGGCGAAGGCGTTGAGGTCGTCCGCCTTGTCCATCCTGACCGCGACCTGCGAGGATTTCGGATCAGCGAGCGCCGAGCGCAGTCGCGCCAGCAGCGTGCCGCCGCCGGATTCCAGCTTCACCTTGACCGCCGGCAACAACTCGCGCAGCGCATCGCGCACCATCTGGCGGATCTCCTGGGAGGAAATGGCACTCATGCCGCCCTCCTCATCTCGAGCGCCTGTTCGGCCGCGCGGGCTGCTGCTCTTATGTTGCTTTCCTCGCCTGACAGATAGACCCGGCCGGTGGCGCCCATCATCCGGTAGTCGACCACTTTGATATTGGCCGCTTTCTCCGCCTCATTGGCGGCGAGGATGGCATAGGCCGCCGGCTGCATTTCAAGGACGAACAATGATTCGCTTGGCAGGATCATCGATCCGGACTTGTTTCGGTTGATCAGCAGGGCATGATAATTGTCGACGCGCTTCACGATCTTCGAAGCCAGGATTTCCGGCTTGAGCGCATCCTTCTCGCTTGCACGTAGCTCGGCCAATATGGCCTCGCCCGCCGCTCTGACCGCTGCGGTCGAATGCGAATGGAATTCGAGATAGCCGAACTGCCGTTCGACTACCAATATACCGGGCTTCACATCGACGGTTTTCACCGCGATGTCGGTCAGGGGCTCGATATCGAGACTCGGCGCCACTTCGATGACGATGGCCGCCATATTCGAGCGCGGCAGGAACCCGCGGCAGAATGTGCCCAGATAGCACATGGTTCCCGGCTGCAGCTGGTCGATGAAGATATAGGAACGAAGCTTGGCCATCAGCGTGCCGTCAGCCCCTTCAGTTCTTCGAGGATGACGCGGCGGATTTCTGCACGGATGTCTTCGGACTCGTCCGTCGATCGCGCATTGCTCGGCGATGAGCTGCCATCCGGATGATTGCCGAAATCATAATCGATCTCGCCCTTGGGCGGCACGCCGATCTTGAGCTTTTGCGTTCGATCGGTCGCGGCGAAGGACGGCATCTGGATCTGGGCGTCCTTGTTCCACGCCATCTTCACCCACTGCACAAGATGCTTGGGGCCGACATTCTCGGACACTGAGCTGCGGCCGAAATAGCCGGTGCCGATGGTCATGGTGGGCGCCAGATGCGTCTCGAAACCCGAAGCGCCGAGGCTGTTGCCGACATTGACGCTGATGCGCAGCACATTCATCTCTTCGCCATAGCGCAGGATGATGCCCGGATCGCTGGCATGGATGGAGGCCGAATGTCCGCCGCCCGACCGTCGCGTCATCGCCCGGCAGGCGATCATCGCCGCTTCGCGCGTCGCCGCCACATAGTAGCCGAGCACCGGGCACAGCTTTTCGCGGCTGAGCGGATAATCATCGCCGATGCGCTCCAGCGGCGCCACCAAAATCCGGGTGCGCGGCGCAACGCGGAAGCCCGACTTCTGGGCGATGAGTTCGGCTCCCTTGCCGATCAGGGAGATGTCGAACTTGCCTCTTGGAAACAGCACCTTCTCCAGCAGGTCGCGTTCCTCGGCACTACAGATATGGCAGCCATTGCGCGTGAGCTCCTGCTCGAATGCCGAGGCGATGGCGCCATGGGCGATGGCCGCACTCTCATTGGTGCACAGAATGCCGTTGTCGAAGGATTTTGAGTCGGCGATCGCCTTCGCGGCTTGCGCCACATCGGCGGTCTCGTCGACATAGGCGGGCACATTGCCCGGCCCGACGCCGATCGCCGGATTGCCTGAACTATAGGCGGCGCGCACCACGGGTATACCACCGGTCGCCAGAATCACGTCGATGCGATCGGATTTCATCACCGTCTCGACGATCGGCAGTGACGGTTCCTCGATGACCTGGATGACCCCGTCGGGTGCGCCTGCATCCTCGGCCGCCTTGGCAAGGAGATGCGCCGCATCGGCGCAGCAGGCTTTTGCCATCGGATGCGGCGAGATGATGATGGCGTTGCGCGTCAGGAGACACAGCATGATCTTGTAGAAGACGGTGGCGACTGGATTGGTCGAGGGGGTGAGCGCGAAGACGACGCCGGCCGGGCGCGCGATCTCCAGGATCTTGCATTCGGCATCGATCTTGATACCGGTGAAATCCTGGTCCCGATAGAGCTCGAAGAGGCCCCGCGAGCAGGCCTGGTTCTTGATCACCTTGTGCTCGACGACGCCGAAGCCGGTTTCCTCCACCGCCCATTGCGCATAGCGCTGGGCCTGGGTGTAACCCGCTTCGGAGACGGCCTTGGCGATCTTGAGAACCTCGGACCGGCTATAACCGGAGAAAGCCTCGGCCGCCCAGCGCGCTTTCTCGACCATTTGCTTGGCGTGAAAGCTTGTAAAGCCTCTGTCTTCGAGGAGGGGGTGTATCGCCATGTCCTAGAATTAGGACATGACGCCACGATGCGCTTGACACCACATTTGGCCGGCTTGACATCACTAGCTTTTCATCAAAAAAGGGACAATATAAATGCTTATTCAAAAGAGGACCGGACCGTTTAAGATGTCCCTTATTTTAATCTTTCAACAGGCGGAAAGTTGCGTTGCCCATCTGTCCATGCGAGGCTGTATCACGCAATAAGGGGCCCTCGCATGCAACCTGGGGACGACAGTGCCAATCCCGGGATCCTGGCTTCGGCCGCAACCGGGTTGCCCGACCATGTCGCGCGCTGGGGAGGCGATATCGACCGCGTATGCGGCGAGGCCGGCGTCGATCCGGCCTCGGTGGGCCAGCCGACCCTCAGCCTCGAACTCTCCGCCTTTTGTTCGCTCTTCGAGGAGGCTGCGCGCAATACGCGCAATCCCAATTTCGGCCTGTGGTTCGGCAACAGCTTCAAGCCGCGCGACCTGGGCCTCATCGGCTATACCGCGGTCTCCTCCCCGACCCTCGGTGCGGCGCTCGAAAATTTCGTCGGCCTGTTCGGCCTGCACCAGCAATCGACCCATATGGCGATCGCCGAAGCCGGCAGTGGTCTCATCCGTCTCGAATATCAGATCCGCATGCCCGATATCCTGGCGCGCCGCCAGGATGCCGAACTCTCGCTCGGCATGTTCCTCAATATCATTCGCGAAAGCTGCGGGTCGTCCTGGGCACCTGAAGAAGTCCATTTCGAGCATCCCAAGCCGGAAGCGTGGCGCGAACATGAAAGCGCCTTCGATGCGCCGGTCTATTTCTCGCAATCGACCAATGCGCTCGTCTTCCGGCGCGAGCTTTTCCAGCGTCCGATGCCCGCCCCTGATCTCAAGCTTCTGTCGATCACCCGCATGTGCCTGATGAGCGTCGGCACCAAGCCGCTGCCGCGCCAGACACTGAAGGACCAGATCAGATCGGCAGTGCGCGCCCGCCTGGCCGACGGCTACCCGGCGCTCGAGAATGTGGCCGAGTC
>Ga0207646_10006016_pt1 | contig 12635 bp, 11 predicted proteins | sample KBSK5502metaG_FD_184343 | JGI IMG/M metagenome (GOLD analysis project Ga0207646, IMG submission 184343) | Corn, switchgrass and miscanthus rhizosphere microbial communities from Kellogg Biological Station, Michigan, USA - KBS K5-50-2 metaG... | ecosystem: Host-associated > Plants > Roots >...
CGCGCCGAAGGCGCGTTCGGCGTTGATCTCGCGTGGTACGCACATCTGCGCGCGCAGATCAACTTCGACCGCGGCGACTACGAGCTCGCGGCGGCCTGTGAAAAGGAGGCCCTCTCGATCGCGCCGGCGTACTACATCGCGGAGGCCGGCCTCGCGCGGGCGAGTGCAGCCCAGGGCTTGATCGACGATGCGATCGCACACTACGAGCGCGCCATCGCCGCGGTGCCCCAGCCTGAGTACCTCGCCGCCCTGGGGGACATGTACACCCTCCGTGGCGATCCATCGCTCGCGAAACGTGCGTATGACACGGTCGAGATCATCGCGAACCTCAGTCCATTAAAGCAGCGGCTCTATGACCGCCAGTTCGCGCTTTTCTACCTCGACCACGATCGGGATCTCGAGCGGGCGCTCAGCGTCGCCGAGGGATCGTTGGCGCTGCGCCCGGATGTCTACGGCTACGACATCTACGCTTGGGCGCTCTACAAGGTCGGCCGTTACGCCGAGGCGGCGGCCGCATCCGGCCGCGCGCTCGCCATGGGTACGCCCGACGCGCGCTTCCATTACCACAGCGGGTTGATAGCGCTCGCGCTTGGCGAGGCAACTCAGGGAAAAGCCCAGCTCCGCCGCGCCCTCGCGACGGGGCCGGCGTTCGATCCGTTGCTCGCGACGCGAGCCCGCGAGACTCTGGCGGTGGTTAGGGCTCTCGAATGAGAAGGTCCGTGTTTGTCGCGTTGGCCAGCGCAGCGCTACTCGCCACCGGAACCGGCGTCGCGTCGGCTCACCCACTCGGGAACTTCACCATCAATCATTACGCCGGCTTGGCCGTGCGGCCGGACGCGGTCAACGTCGACTACGTCATTGACATGGCCGAGATCCCCGCGTTTCAGGAGCGGGCCGAGATCGACCGCGATGGCGACGGCGTGCTCAGAGATGCCGAGCTGGCCACGTACGCTGCGGCCCGCTGTGACGCTCTCCGGTCCGGCTTGTCGCTACATGTTGACGGGCGCGCCCCGGTGCTCTCGGTCGCTGGCGCGACCGCTACGTTGCCCCTCGGACAGGCCGGCCTCAGCACGCTGCGCCTGGAGTGCGAGTACCGCTCCACGCTCGCTGCTGCCGCCGATGCGCAGTCGCGCCTGCTTGAGTTCGCCGATGTGAATTACGCCGACCGCATCGGCTGGCGTGAGGTCACCGCGCGCGGCGATGGCGTCCGTCTGGAAACCACGCTCCCGAGCGAGAGCGCTAGCGCGCGCCTCACCACTTACCCGCAGGACCTGTTGTCATCGCCGCTTGACGTCCGGGGCGGCAGCATCCGATTCATCGTCGGGGCGCCAATGGTTGAGCCTGAGGCAGCCGTCACGCCAGCCTCGGCGCCGGCGACCGACGGGCGACCGACCGATGTCCTCGCGGCGCTCATCGGTCAGCGTGAGCTCTCGCTCATCGGAATGCTCGGGGCGATCATCATCGCGCTCGGCCTGGGCGTCCTGCACGCGCTCAGCCCGGGCCACGGCAAGACGGTCATGGCGGCGTACCTCGTGGGTACGCGAGGCACGCGCCGTCAAGCGCTGGTCCTCGGGCCCGTCGTGGCGCTTTCGCACACGGCAGGGGTGCTCTTGCTCGGCGCGGTCACGATCGCAGCGTCGCGACTGATTGCACCCGAGCGGCTCTACCCTTACCTCTCGATTGCTGCGGGCATGATCGTGCTGGGAATCGGGCTCACCCTCATCCAGCGGCGCATCCGCGTCCGCGGCCACGGTCACGACCACCAGCATCATCACGGGGAGACGGCTGCGCCGCTTGGATGGCGGCCACTCGTCGCGCTCGGTCTTTCCGGCGGGATCGTGCCGTCCGCATCTGCTCTGCTGTTGCTCCTCGGCGCGATCCACTTCGACCGGGTCGGGTTCGGCTTGGTGCTCATCCTGGCCTTCGGTCTTGGCATGGCGGCGACACTCGTGGGAGTCGGCCTCGTGCTGGTCGGCGCACGCCGCCTTACGCAGAGTGCCGCGAACAGGCACCGCCTCATTCGTCGCGGCCTGCGTTGGATGCCCGAACTCACAGCACTTCTCGTCGTCCTGTTCGGCGTCGGGATGACCGCCCAGGCGCTCGCCGCGATCTTGTAGCCAACGATCGCGCGCCATCTCCGCGAAGATCGAGTCTCAGTCCACCCGTTCGAGAGCGAGCGAAACCGCTTCATCAACCGTCAACGCTCGGCCTCGCTCCAATGCCTCGGTGGCAGCGGAATCGTCGAGCTCAGTGCGGATCGTTGCGAGCGTTTGCGCATTCCTCCGCGCGGCCCACCACGGCACGTCGGCGCCCAGGTTCTGCGTCAGCGCCTGAGAACTGGATAGAAGTATGGCCGCCTTACCTGCCGTACCGCCGAGGGCCAGAACGGAAGCCAAGCGGCCGAGGTCGACCGCGACATCAAGGACGGCGCCGAGAGCGTGCTCAATGTGAATGGCCTCCCGCAACATCGCGGCGGCATCCTCGAGCCGGCCACGGTCGCGAGCGAGGAGCGCCAGCTCCGCAAGGCTCCCTGCTTCGATGCGCCGGTTCCCCAGCGCGCGGGCCCGGCGGAGGTTCTCCTCGTGGATCGCTCGTTCGGCCTCGGGGTCACCGAGCTCCCCGGTCACCCATGCGAGGTTGAAGCTCGCGATAAGGACATAGTGCTCGTCGCCGAGCTCGCGAAACAACCGCACGCTCTCAGCGAAGATCGGCCGCGCATTCGCTACGTCGCCTCCCTCGGCGATGGCGTTGCCGATCATCATCGTTGAGTAGGCAGCACCCCATGCGTTTCCAAGCGTGCGATGGAGGGCAAGCGCATCCTCGGCGCGGAGGCGCGCTGTCGCGATATCACCGATGTTGAGCGCCATAACTGCGGCACCGTTCAATGCCTTCGCACGCGCAGGCGTCGGCCGCTGGTCAGCCTTTAGCACGCTCTCGAGGCGGCGCTGACCTTCGGACACGTGACTCTTCAGGTACCAAAAGCGGGACACACCTCCCGCCAGTCGTAGGGCGAGTTCGCTCTCCCCGGCGGCTTCGCCCCAATCCATCGCGGCTCGCAGGTTGTCGTGCTCATGCTCCAGCCGGTCGGCCCACTCCGCTGAGTCGCGGTTCAAATGGGGTTCGGCCTCCTCCGCGAGCGCTAGGAAGTACTCCGCGTGGCGGCGGTGCAAGTCATCGGCCTTGCCGGACGCCTCGAGTCGCTCGGCCGAGTACTCGCGGATCGTCTCCAGCATCGAGAACCGCTCGCCCGTGCGGCGGACCAAGCTCTTGTCGGCGAGTGACTGCAGCGTATCCAACTCGGCCTCGGCGACGTCCTCGGCGACCTCGAGGGTGAAGCCGCCGGCGAAGACCGACAACCGGGCGAACACGCCTTTCTCTTCCTTTGAGAGCAGCTCGTAGCTCCACTCGATGGTCGCTCGCAGGGTCTGGTGGCGGGGATCCGCATCTCTTCCGCCCTTGAGCAGGTCCAGGCGCGTCGCGAGCCGCTCGAGGATTTGCTTCGGCGAGAGGGTGCTCGTCCTCGCCGCGGCAAGCTCGACCGCAAGCGGGAGGTTGTCGAGCGTCCGGCACAGCTCGTGGACGGTGTCGTCAGGCTTCGCTCGTGCACGAGCGCAGAAGAGCTCTACTGCCTCGGGCTCGGCGAGCGGCAGCACCGGGTACTCGACTTCTCCTCTGACTCGAAGGAGCTCCCTGCTCGTAACGAGCAACTTCAGGTTTGGGCACCCCTCGACCAGCGCGGCGATGTGCGGTGCTGCCTCGACCACTTGCTCGAAGTTATCCAGCAGGAGCAGGAGGTCGCGCTCACCGATGTGATCGGCGATCTCCTGTTTGGCCCCGAGTGTCTGGGCGATCGTGGCTGTGACCAGCGCGGGGTCTCTAAGGGCGGAAAGGCCGACCCAGAAAACCCCGGCCTTGAACTCGGGCACGAGCGCCACTGCCGCCTCGATCGCAAGCCGCGTCTTGCCCGAACCGCCCGGCCCGGTCAGGGTGAGCAGGCGAGCGCCGTCGCGGAGTAAGGCAAGCATGTCATCGACCTCGCGCTCCCTGCCGACGAAGGAGCTCGCCGGCCGGGGTAGGTTCGTGTTCGAGATCGTCTTGAGTGGCGGAAAGCGGGCCGAGCCGAGCTGGAAGATCGAGACCGGTGCTTCGAAGTCTTTAAGACGGTGTTCGCCGAGGTCGGTTACGTCAAGGTGGGCGAGCTCGCGTGTCTCTCTCGAGAGCAACACCTGGCCCCCGTGTCCAGCTGCTGCGATGCGCGCTCCTTTGTGCACGTCCTCCCCGACGTAGCCCTCCTCGCCGAGGTGGGGCGTGCCCGTATGGATGCCGATGCGCACCCGGATCGGGCCACCTTCGAGCCCGTTGGTGATCGCCCGCGCAGCCTCGAGTGCACCGGGCGCCGTTGGAAACGCAACGAAGAAGGCGTCTCCCTGCGTGTCCACTTCGACGCCGCCGTTGGCACCGAACGCCGCACGCAAGATGCGGCGATGTTCTGCGAGCGCCTTCGCGTACTCAGCAGCGCCTCGGTCGTGCAGAAGCTTTGTCGAACCCTCCACGTCCGTGAAGAGAAAAGTGACTGTCCCTCCGGGCAGATCGCGCCGCACAGGGGTCATCATGCCCGCGAGCGCAAGGCCGGCGAGTATGCGATGCGCCGCGTGCATCCGCGCCTGCTCGCGTCACTCTTCGAGTGGGATCTTTGCCAAAACGCGTTGGCCGTGGCGCGCATGTCCCCAAGGAGGTCCCAGATCCGTGGAGGCTCTCCACCCTCGAGCGCTGACCTGTCCGCCGCGCATCGGGGCCTCAGCAAGCACGGACGAGGAGCGGTGTGATGACAGGAAGCGTTTCCCACCGAATGGTGTGCGAGCGAAGGGGCCACAGCCGCGTGCCGTTACGGCCCGCGAGCGTGCCCGAAGCGGCGACGTGGCCCACGAGATCGTCGACCAGAACGGCGACCGACCGAACTCGCGGCGCGTCGCCGTCGCCACTGCTCACCACATCGAGGGCGAAGTCCAGATGCTGCCGCGGCCGACGTCGCCGTGCCAAGAACACCTCGATGCCATCGGGCATGCCGGTTACGAGCTGCGCGCGGTGCTCTGCCCCGACGAGCGAACCGCCGCGAGCATGGGCGAGCAGCACCGCGGTCTTGGCGAACCACCGGCTGAGCGTGATGCGATCTGGTGCCTGCAACACGCCCACGCGCGGACGAGCGAAGAGCGCTCGCCGAAAGCTCACTTCGAGACCGCTCATCCAGCCGGCGTTGCACTCGGCGCATACCGCGGCGACCACCCGTGCGATCCGCATGTCGACCGTCGCAGAAAGCGTCACGTCGGAGGGGATGAGTCGCGCGCCGTGGACCTTTTGCACGAGCCAGCGCGCGAAGATGTGCTCGCGCGTCATCGGTTGGTTCGCGCGCAGACACAACACGCATGCTCGTGCTCCGGCAAGGACGTCGACGGTCATGCCACCAATTCTCGCTGAGCGCGACGAACACGAGCATTCGCGGCTCGGCGCCGACCGCCGCTAACCTCGTCGCGTGTTGAGCCCGAGCGGTGGGATCGGGATCTAGGGACCTCGCTCGAGCGCGAACGCTTTGCGCACCAAACGCTTCACCGCGGGCCGCTCGGCGTCAGCGCGCGTGTTGAGCGTGATGAAACGAGAATCCTTGCCACTGCCGTGCAGCAACCCGGCGCCGTCGTCGAGCTCCCTGCCTCGGTAGAAGAAAAGCGTCGCGTGCTTCGGGAAGGTGCCGATGCCGACGACGTACGCATCGTTAACCGCGTACCGCGCGAGCTTCCACATCGATCGCCCCGTCCGCGGAGGCTTGCTGTTGTACGCGATCTCCTTCGCGTTCGGGGCGGCTTCCTTCACGGTCCGGCGCACAGCCAGCACCGTCGGGCGCACGGCCGGCGGGACCTTCTTCAGGTGTTCGGCGACAGAGGACTTTGGCGTCGGCATCGGTCTGACTCCTTTTATAGGACGGTCCTAGCATCGCGCCCGATGGGGCGGACCCCTTTGATCCTCGCGGTCTATGCGACTCTGTCGCTCACCCTAAGCGGACAGTGGATCGCCGCGAAGCTCGGCGTCACGGCGGTCTCGCCACTGGAGCTATCCACGATGCGGTTTGCGATCGCCAGCGTCGTGCTCCTCGTGGCGTGCGCCGTCACGCGTACGCCGCTCCCGTTCGCGCGTTGGCGTCCTGTCGCGGCAGCGGCGGCCTCAGGCGTGCTCCTCTTTAACAGCCTCGCGTTCGTCGGCCTCAGCTTCACACCCGCCTCGGATAGCGCGCTGATCATCCCGACGACGATCCCGCTGGCGACCGCGCTCTTTGCCACGCTCATCCACGAGCGGCTGACCGCGCGCCGGCTTCTCGGGTTCGCGATCGCGAGCGCCGGCGCGGGACTGGGATCGTCGGTGGCCAGGACGCCGCGGTCGGTGACCCGGCGCTACGACTGCGTGGGGACCTCATGGAGCTGGGGGCCGCCGCAGCCTGGGGCGCGAGCTTGACCATCGGCGCGGTGGTCCTTCGCAAGGAAACCGTCCTCGGTTACGTCACGCTCATGGTGGTCATGGGGACCGCGATGCTCCTGCCCCTCGGCGCTCTGCAGCAGGCTTATCGGGACGTACCGTCCTGGACCGCCGAGACCTGGCTCGCCGCCGGATTCCTGGGTGTCTGCTCGACGGCTATTGCCTTCGTCCTGTTTCTCTGGGCGGTTCATCGCTTTGGCCCCAGCCTCGCGGCGATGGTCACCTTTCTCACGCCGATCGCCACCCTGGTGCTCGCCTTTCTGATCCTCGCCGAGCGGCCGGTCTGGGTGCAGCTAGTCGGTGGGTTGGTGATCGTCATCGGCGTACGTGTGGCGGCGCGACAGTCGCAGGCGGCGGTCGCGCGCGGCGCCGTGGCGGCTTAGGTCCGACGAACGACGTCAGCCGATCTGAACCGCGGGAGACCGCCCGGACGCAGGCCAGGGCGTAGATTTGCACCCCCATGGCGGTAGTCATTCCGCTCGACAGCAGGCAGGCCTCTATCACGCGCCTGCTCCTGACCGAAAAAGAGCCGGCGACGGTGGACGCGATCGCCAACGAGCTCAAGCTCACCAGCCGGGTCGTTCGGTACAACCTCCCCTCGATCGAGATGTTCCTCCGGCCCGAGGGCCTCCAAGTCATGCGCCGCCGCGGGGTGGGTGTCTGGGTCTCGGGCGATGACGCTCGGCGGCAGGCGATCTTGACGAGTCTCGGCACCGCGGCAGGGCCGCGCGTCCTCGACGGCGACGACCGCAAGCTTCAGGTGCTGGCGGCACTCCTCGACGCGGCGCCTCGCCCCGTCCACATCGGCGACCTCGAGGGAGAGCTCGGCGCTTCGCGACCCACGGTTCGCCGCGACGTTCGAGCGGCCGAGGGCTGGCTCGAGGGACATCACCTTCATCTGCAACGTCTCCCGGGGGTCGGGATCGCCGTCCGCGGAACTGAGATCGACATTCGTAAGGGACTGCTGTCACTCGTACTGGAGGCGGTCCCTGCCGAACACCTCCTATCCCAGATGAGCGAGCCGTCCGACTCACGATCGCATCCGACCGACACGCGCGGACTCGCTGAGTTCGCCTCGCGGCTCGACCTACCCGCACATCGGCGGATCCTGACGCAGCAGCTCCTCGAGCCCGACGACAACGGACCGATGGCCATGGTGGCCACGCTGTACCTCGCGATCGTCACCCGTCGCGTTCGCGCGGGGCGTCAGGCTGAGCTGCAGAGCGGTCAACTGCGTTCACTGATCGATCACCCGGTCGCGGCGGCCGCGGCGCGCATCGCGGCGGTAGTCGAGAAGGACGCGAGTCTCACGCTGGGCGAGGCCGACATCGCCGCCATCACCGAATTCCTTCTCGGATTCGTCGAGCTCGTCGACGCGAGCCTCGCGACGCAGGCCGACGATGAGCTGGTGATCGATCAGCTCGTAGCCTCGGCGGCCGCGCGGCTTCATCCCTCGCTTGCCGAGGACGTGCAGCTTCGTCGCAGCCTCGGGGAGCATCTCCGCCGCTTGCGTGTGCGGCTGCGGTACGGGCTACCGGTAACCAACCCACTCGACCAGGAGGTGCGCCAGCGGTATCCCGACGTCTACCGCGTCGCCAGCGACATCGTTGCCGCCCTTCACCCGGTCGACGACGCCGTCGTTCCGCAAGAAGAAGTCGGCTTTCTCACCATGTACCTCGCCGGATCGCTCGAACGGAACCGCCTGCGCCCGAAGATCCGGATAACGGTCGTCTGCCCGGCAGGCATGGCCACCGCCTGGATCCTGGTCTCGCGCCTCTCCGCCGAGTTCCCGAACATCGAGATCACGCGCGTCGTCTCGAAGACCGCCTTCGAGAGTGACGTGGACCTCGCCGCCACGGACCTGGTGGTCAGCACCATCCCCCTCGAGGAGCTCACAAGCGTCCAGACAGTCGTCGTCAGCCCGCTCTTGCGCGAGCGCGACCTCCGGCATCTGAGCCGGATCCTGGGAGAACCGGCGCACTGAGCGGCGCGAGCCGGATTGTCACAACTCACCGGCGACAGATTGGCACTTGTGAGGCGACTCTCCCGCCCGGATGATGCCGCCCGTTTCGTAATAGGAGGGGGTGGCGGTCCATGCAGGAGCGCGTTCAACGATTCGGCGGCAACCTTGCCGCAATGGTCATTCCCAACATCGGCGCATTTATCGCGTGGGGGCTCATAACGGCGTTCGTCATTCCGACAGGTTGGACTCCGAACGAGACGATCGCGAAGCTCGTCGGGCCGATGATCACGTATCTGCTCCCGCTCCTCATCGGGTACACCGGTGGGAAGCTCGTTTACGGGCACCGCGGCGGCGTTGTCGGAGCGATCGTGACCGCCGGCATCATCATCGGGTCGAGCGTTCCCATGTTCCTCGGCGCGATGATCGTCGGGCCGCTCGGCGCCTGGCTCATCAAGCAATTCGACCGCGCCACCGAAAGCAAGATCCCGTCCGGCTTCGAGATGCTGACGAATAACTTCTCCGCCGGCATCCTCGGGGCGATCCTTGCCGTGCTCGGTCTCGTCGTGATCGGGCCGGTGCTCGACGCGTTCTCGACTGCCCTCGGGAATTTTGTGCACGCGCTGATCAACGCAGGCGTGCTGCCCCTGGCGGACATCCCGATCGAGGTCGCCAAGGTTCTCTTCCTGAACAACGCGATCAACCACGGCGTGCTTGCCCCGCTCGGGGTTATCGACGCGGCGAAGAACGGCCGCGCGATCGAGTTCCTGCTGGAGACGAATCCAGGCCCCGGGCTGGGCCTGCTCCTCAGCTTCGCCGTCTTCGGCAAGGGCGCGGCAAAGCTATCCGCTCCCGGCGCGATCGTCATTCAGTTCCTAGGCGGGATCCACGAGATCTATTTCCCGTACGTGCTCTCGAACCCGATCATGATCGTGGCTCTGTGGGCCGGCGGCCTCGTCGCCGACACCATCTTCGTCGCCACGAACGCGGGTCTTGTCGCGACGCCATCGCCGGGCAGCATCTTCGCGTACCTCGCGGTGACACCACCCGGTCAGCACTTTGGAGTGTTCCTCGGAGTCTTCGCCGCGGCGGCGGTCTCGTTCGCGGTCGGTTCGATGCTCTTGCGCCTGTTCCCGGCTAAGGTGGAAGACCCCGAGACAACCACGACCACGAGCAAAGTGCCAACCAGGGAGCCGTCGCCCGCATAGCCTCCTTCACGACGCGCGGTCCACCGGCCGGTCGCTCTGGCCGGCCGGTGGACGCAAGGCAAGGGAAGGTGTCGTCATGGTCAGCAAGCGCGCAGACGAGGTGAAGCTCGTCGTATTCGTGTGCGAAGCCGGAATGGGGTCGAGCCTCATCGGCGCAAACCAGCTCAAGAAGAAGATCAAGGACGCGGGACTCGACATCCGCGTCGTTCACTCGCCGGTCAACGAGATACCGAGCAATACGGACGTCGTGGTCGCACACGAAGGTCTCGCGGACCGCGCGCGGACGGTCGCGCCCAACGCGGTCGTCCTCACGTTCAAGAACTTCATGAACAACACGGCCTCCGATCGGTTGCTGCGTGGCCTTGTCGCGGGCGAAGAGATCTCGGCGGAGGCGGGAAAAGCATCGTGACGGTCGACGTCTTGTCGCGGTCCGCGGTGGTCGTCGGCGCAACGGCGGCCGACCCGAAGAAGGCGATCGCGCTCGTCGGCTCCATCCTCATTGCAGAGGGTTGCGTGACGTCCGAGTACGTTACGCAGATGCAGGAGCGCGAAGAAATCGTGTCGACCTACCTCGGCAACGGGATCGCCCTGCCGCACGGCACGAACGAGTCGAAGGAATTCGTGCTGCGCACCGGCCTCGCCGTCGCGCAGTTCCCCGAGGGCGTCCCGTGGGGCGAGGAGCCCGCGCATCTCGTCATTGGACTCGCTGCGACTTCCGATGAACATCTCAAGGTGCTCGCGCGCCTCGGCACAATACTTGGTGATCAGGACCTATGCCGCCGTCTCGGAAGCACTCTGGACGCGGCCGAGATCCACACGGCGCTGACGGCGCCGGAAAGGGACGCGCCGTCGGGGAACGGGCACCCGGCCCGCAGTGACGAGATCGCCCGCGAGCTCAAGATCACCAACCCGCACGGACTGCACGCGCGGCCGGCCGCGACCGTAGTCGATCGGGTGCGCCCGTTCGGCGCAGAGGTCGTCATACACGCAAACGGGCGGCGGGCGAACGCCCGAAGCATCACCGCTCTGCTCGGTCTCGGAGCAGCCGTGGGCGATGACGTTCGCATCGTTGCGCGCGGCGCGGACGCGGTGAGCGCAGCCGACGCTGTTGCCGCGATCCTGACCAGCACGACCGAAGGCTGAGATGGCACGGCTTGACCGCGAGGCGCTCCTCACCGCGATAACCGCCGCGCTAAGTGCGACGCCGGATCCCGAGGGAGTGGCGGACCTTGTCGCCTTGCGCGGGCGGATCAACGTCGCCGCGACCGCAGCCGAGATCGGCCCTGCGATAAAGCGACTCACGCCTCTTCAGGGATACCGCTGGTTGGCGATCAACGCGGGCGATCTGTTCACGGCAAGCCCGCTGACGATGTCGACGAAGGTCGGCATCCTCGATCCCACCGGGCGAGTGCTCAAGAACGCGGACCTCCCCCGAGCGAAATGACCGACACCAACGGCGCCTACGCCGCGTATCGCGACGTTCCACCCAAAGCACCGAACCGCACGCTCGCCTGGAACGTGTACGGGAAGGGCGTCGAAAGCGTCGGACGCGACGGCAAGCCGGAATGGGTCGACGTGCCTGCACCGTCAAAGGACCAGATCCTCGTTCGTGTCGACGCCGTCGGGCTTTGTTTCTCGGATGTGAAGCTGATCCGCCTCGGCGGCGAGCATCCCAAGCTCTACGGCCGCGACCTCGCGAAAGAGCCGACGCGCCTCGGTCACGAGACCGCGGTGACGGTGGTCGGGGTCGGAAGTGATCTCGTTTCCGAGTTTCATCCCGGCCAGCGACTCGCGATCCAGCCGGACATCTACTCGAATGGCCGGAGCACCGCGTACGGCTACACGATCCCGGGCGGCCTCATCGGCTATCACGTGCTCGGTCCGGAGGTCCTCGCTGCGGACGACGGCGCGTACGCGACCGACATCACCGAGCGTCTGGGATATGCCGAGACGGCGCTGACCGAACCGTGGGCGTGCGTCGAAGCCGCATACACCCAGCGCCGGCGGCTGACGCCTGCGGCGGGTGGACGTGCGTGGGTGGTCGCGCGTCCCGACGACGATCGCACCTACGTCTTTGGTGACGCGCTCGCGCATGCACGCGAGATCGTGTTGAGCGGCCTGCGGGACGACGTGGCCGCGGCAGTCCGTTCGAGCGCGCCCAAGGCCGCCATAACCGTAATGGACGAAGCAGCTATAGCCGGACCGTTCGACGACATCATCCTGCTCGGTCCGAGGTCCGCGTCACTCGTCTCTCGCGCGAGCGATGCCCTCGCCTTCCGCGGCCTGATGAACCTCGTCGGCGATGAACCGCTCGAGGGTCCTGTCGATATCGACATCGGCCGCATCCACTACCACTACACCGCGTATGTCGGCACCCGCGGGCCTGACGTCTCCGCGTCGTACGGCGAGGCGCGGAACCGCGCTGAGCTCCGATCCGGCGGTGTCGCGCTCTTCGTCGGGGCCGCCGGTCCGATGGGGCAGATGCATCTCGAGCGCGCGCTGAAGATGCCGAACGGCCCCGCGACGCTGATCGCCGTCGACCTCGACCGGGAGCGCCTCGCGACGGCGGCGAGCCGTATGGAACCGATCGCGTCCGCCCGTGGCCGGCGCCTCGTGGTGACCACGGTCGCAGGCGAGGAGGAGCTGGCCGCGCTCGTCGCACGCGAGACGCAGGGCCGCGGCGCGGACGACGTCATCGTGACCGCGCCGACGGCCGCCGCGGTCACGCAGGCCGCGCGTGTCATGGCGGGCGACGCGATGCTCGTGCTGTTTGCGGGCCTCCCCGTCGGGACACGCGCGAGTCTGGACATCTCGCGCGTCTACCTGCATGGCGCGCAGTACACCGGAACGTCCGGGTCCCGGATCGCGGATCAGGCGCTCGTGGTTCGCAAGACCATCGCGGGCCAGCTCTCCCCTGCTCGCGCGGTCGCCGCGGTCGGTGGGAT
>Ga0207646_10006017_pt1 | contig 12635 bp, 10 predicted proteins | sample KBSK5502metaG_FD_184343 | JGI IMG/M metagenome (GOLD analysis project Ga0207646, IMG submission 184343) | Corn, switchgrass and miscanthus rhizosphere microbial communities from Kellogg Biological Station, Michigan, USA - KBS K5-50-2 metaG... | ecosystem: Host-associated > Plants > Roots >...
GGTGTGGCTGCGGCCCGCGTGGTGGTGCCGCCTCTTGTGATGGCGGCGGCTCGGTGCCGGGCTGTGGCTGGGTACCGGGCTGTGGCTCGGTGCGGCGCTGTGGCTCGGGGGGCGGCTGCCGGCAGGCGGGCCTGACTGACCGCCGATATAGCTGTGGCAGCTGCTCGGCCTCTTGTTCTTGCACAGCGCCGCCCACCCGCTCACCAGGTACAGATGGGAAGGCAGGCTCCACGAGTCGACCGGCTCGAACATGTGATCCTGGAGCACGAAATCCTTCGCGTAGGTCCAGTAGTTCGGGATCTCCCTGGCGTCGTGGTAGCCCATGACGTCCTGCGGGCCTGACGGCAGGCACACCCGAGGCGGCGGGTACGTGGCGCTGCACCCGCGGTTGGCGCGGAGCTCGGCGGACCTGACGAACCCGTTCATCTTGCCGCCGTTGATATCGATCCTCGAGGCGATCTGATTGTGCCCGCCGCCGCCGTTCACGAGGCTGGCATCGTGGAACGGCCAGTCGCAGCCGCCGGTCCGCGGATCGGGCGAGCACACGGTGAAGTGACCATTCTCGGCCGGGATCCCGTCCGCGCCCGGGTAGGTGCCGAAGAACGAGTCGAACGACCGGTTCTCCTGCATGATGATCACGACGTGGCGGATCTTGTGTATCCCGGCCTCGCTTGGCTGCTCGCGGCTGGAGAACCCGCCGAGGTCAAGCCCGAGCAGGACCACCATGGCGACGACGGGTATCCACGGCCGCCTGACCAGCGCGCTCTGACGTCGCCACCGTGCGCCAAGGTTCTTCACGATAGACAAGGTTAGCCAGTGGCGCAGGTGCGGAAGCCGGATCGCGGGTTCGCGGGTTGCGGTGTGATCTAGCTCTTACCCCGCTGCCTGGCCGTTCTCGTCCGCGGCCCAGTCATGCCGGTCGCCGATCTCGCTAAGGCGTGCCCTGGCCTGCTCGTCGCAGAGCGCCCCGAGCACCCCCGCGTCGTAGCTCGCCCTGGGCGACGCCCCCAGGCGCCGCGCCGCGGCGTGCTCGGACCCCAGGTCGGTTCCGAACATCGCGGGGTCGTCGGTGTTCACCGTGCAGCGGACCCCGGCTCGGAGCAGCTCGGGAAGCGGGTGCTCGGCCAGCGACCGGACGACCCCGGTGCGCAGGTTCGAGGTGGGGCACACGTCGAGCACGATGCCGCGGGCGACGAGCTCGGCGAGCAGGCCGCGGTCCTCGACGGCGCGGATGCCGTGCCTGATCCGGTGCGCGCCGAGCACGTCTATCGCGCCGCGGATCGAGGCGACGCCCGCGGCCTCCCCTGCGTGCGGCACCGAGCCGAGGCCACCGTCCCTGGCCTCCGCGAACATCCGCTCGTAGAGCTCGGGCGGGTACTCCGCCTCGCCGCCGCCGAGGCCCACTCCAACGACGCCGCGGCCGGCGTGCTCGATCGCGTGCCTGACGGTCAGCTCCGCGGCCTCGAAGGGAAAGCCGCGGGCGATGTCGGGAGTCAGCGCGACCCTGACCCCGTGCGATTCGCGGGCCTCGGCCGCGCCGTCGCAGTAGCCGGCGAACACCTCCTCGTACCGCACCCCGCGCCTGGCCGGCTCGGACGGAGAGAAGATGCCCTCGAGGTAAACCGCTCCGTACGCGGCGGCCTCGGCCGCGTAATCGACGACGACCTGCCTGAAGTCGCGCTCCGTCCGAAGCGCGCCCGTGGTCAGCCACCAGACCTCGAGGAAGTGCGGGAAATCGCGGAACTCGTAGATCGCCGCCAGGTCCCGCACAGAATCGGCGGGCAGCGCGACGCCGTTCCGGCGGGCGATCCGCAGCAGGGCCGCAGGCCTGACGGTCCCCTCCAGGTGCACGTGCAATTCGATCTTCGGATGGGTCACCTGCCCATCCTGGCAGCGCCCTCCGCCGCCGCCGCATAAGCCACGGGCGATTTTGTTGCGGGCAAACGAAACCAATCGCCGCGCCGGAGCGTCCGAGATGCATGAGCCCATCGCTTCGCGCCATCGGCGCCCGCGCACGCCCGCAGGCGGCGCGCGCATTCCTCATCGCTGGCGCCGTGGTCACCGGCACCGGCCTCCTCGTCGCGGCGTGCGCGGGACCAACGACCCAATCCGCCGGCGCCAATCACGCCGCGGCGCCAATGGCCCGGCGGCCGCTGGCTGCGCCTGCGACCGCCCAGGGGGCCGCCGGGACCGGAGCCGTGTACGCTCCGTCGGACAATGCCGCACTTCGAGTCACCAGCGGCAGGCTGACCAGGATCGTGCTGCCGGCCCAGAGCATCATCTACACCGCCTTCCTGACCGCCCGAGTTCGCAACGGAGCGACCGTGACCGGCCAGGAGGCCCAGGCCGCCAACATCGTCATGGCGGCCGGCGGCTATATCGCAGGCGAGCAGGAGACGATTCCGCCTGGCAAGCACAGCACGCCGCAGGTCAACATCCAGCTCAAGATCCCGGTCGCGCAGTACTTCCCGACGCTGGCCAAGCTGAAGACGCTCGGCAAGCCGGTCGCGTTCAGCCAGCATTCGCAGGACGTCACCCAGCAGGTCGCCGACGTGAACAGCCGGGTCGCCTCCGCTCAGCTCGCGATCACGCAGCTGCGCGCGCTGCTCAGGCGGGCCGGGTCGGTGAGCCAGCTGCTGTCGGTCCAGGAAGAGATCAACAGCCAGGAGTCCAACCTCGAGGCGCTGCTCGCCCAGCAGCGCGCGCTGGCGCACGAGACCAGCTACGCGACGGTCACGGTGGTGCTCATCGGTCACCACGCGAAGGTCGTCAAGAAGCACAAGAAGATCCCTGGCTTCACCGGCGGGCTGCGTGGCGGGTGGCACGCGTTCGGCGTGACCGTCGGCTGGCTGCTGACCGCGCTCGGGTCGGCTCTCCCGTTCGCCGTTCTCGTGGCGCTGATCGGCGGTCTGGTCTACGGGAACCGGCGCAGGCTGGTGCGGCGCAAGGCGCCTCCGGCCGCAAGCCCGCCCGCGGCCGAGGCGCCATAGCCGCCGGGCGGAACGCGCCGGGGCCGGCCCGCGCCGTCAGCCGACCGACCCGGCGGGAATCGCGTGCACCAGGTCGGTGAGCCTGGCCAGCACGTCGGGATCGGTCTCGGGCAGCACGCCGTGGCCGAGGTTGAAGATGTGACTCTCGGCCGTGCGGCCCCTCTCGAGCACCTGCCTGGCGCGCTCCTCGATCACCGGCCAGGGCGCGAGCAGCACCGCGGGGTCCAGGTTGCCCTGCAGCGCCTTGCCTGGCGCCACCCTGTGGACCGCCTCGTCCAGCGGCACGCGCCAGTCGACGCCCACCACGTCAGCCCCGGCCTCGCCGAGCAAGCCGAGCAGCTCGCCGGTCCCGACGCCGAAGTGGATGGCCGGCGCGCCCTCGGCAGCGAGCGCGGCGAAGATCCGGCTGCTGAACGGCAGCACGCTGCGCCGGTAGTCCTCAGGGCTGAGAATCCCGGCCCACGAGTCGAACAGCTGCAGGGCCGATGCGCCTGCCAGGGCCTGTGCCTGCAAGAACGTGATCGTGATGTCGGCGAGCCGGCCGAGCAGCGACTCCCACAGCGCAGGGCTGCCGTACATCAGCGACCTGGTCCGGTCGAAGGTCTTCGACGGGCCGCCGTCTACGAGGTAGCAGGCCAGGGTGAACGGGCCGCCCGCGAAGCCGATCAGCGGGATGCCGCCGAGCTCGGCGGTCAGCATCTCGACGGCCCGGCTCACGAAGGCGACGTCGCCGGGGTCGAGCGTGCGCAGCCTCGCCACGTCGCCCTCGTCGCGGACCGGCTTGCCTACCACCGGCCCGATCCCGGGGCGGATGTCGATGTCCAGGCCGGCCGCCCTGAGCGGCACGACGATATCGCTGAACAGGATCGCCGCGTCGACTCCGTACCTGCGGACGGGCTGCAGCGTGATCTCGGTGATCAGGTCGGGATTGGAGGTCGCGTCGAGCATCGCGGTCCCGGCTCGGGTCGCACGGTACTCGGGCAGCGACCGGCCCGCCTGGCGCATGTACCACACCGGCACGCTGGAGACCTGCTGGCGGCGGCAGGCGCGGATGAACGCCGAGTCGGCGGTCTGGGTGTTCACGCCTGGGATCGTCTCACAGTGCCGTCACCGGCGCGGCGGCCCCTCGGCCGGCCAGGATGGCCGGCGATGCCGCCGCTTTGACGCCGAAACGCCCACATGACACGCCGTCGGATATCCATGGCATGCGCCGCGGTGCGTGCCAGCATCAAATGAGGGGCCCGGCACAGCGGGAGCAGACGAACGGAGCAGCAGATGACCGATGACTTCCGACACTGTCCGGGCTGTGGCTCCAAGCGCGAGTTCGTGCAGGTGCATCCGCGGCAGGCCCGCTGCCCGGACGGCGCGGCCGGAGGCTGCCCTGAGTGGTTCTGCACGGCGTGCGGCGCGGCCCTGCTCATCGGGCTTCTTCCGCGGGCTCGCGGGCGGCTGGTCGGCGCGCGGGCACGTCAGGCCGCTGGCCACCTCGACCGCGTAGCGTGAATTAGCGGGAGATAACCGGGTGAGGATGCCGTGCCGCCGTCCCGCGCGCTGAGGCCCGCATCGGTGCCAGCCGACCAGCACCACGAGGCCGATCAGGCGTTCCGCGACGCGGTGGCCGAGATCGAGTCTGGTATCGCCGCGCAGCGCCTGAGCAGGTCCGAGATCAGCTTCGACGGCGAGCCGCCGCCAAGGCGGCTGGCACCGCACGCGGCAGCGGTCGCGGCGGCCGTCGAGGCGGGCGGCAAGGAGATCGGCTGGGGCAGGTTCGTGCTGCTGTACGATCCGGCCGGTCAGGACGGCTGGGCCGGGCCGTTCCGTGTCATCGCCTACGTGCGTGCGGAGCTTGAACCGGAGATCGCCGCCGATCCGCTCGTCGGCCAGGTCGGCTGGAGCTGGCTGACCGAGGCGCTCGAGTCCAGGACGGCCGGGTACGCGGTGCCGAGCGGAACCGTGACCAGGGTTGTCACCGAGGGATTCGGGACCAAGCGGGACGACCCGGTGGCCACTGAGTTCGAGATGCGCGCATCCTGGTCGCCGACCACGGCCGGTGGCGCCCGCTTCGGGCTGGACAGGCACGTCGCGGCGTGGGCAGACGCACTCTGTCATGCCTGCGGCCTGCCGCCCGTCGCGCCGGGCGTCGCTCCGATCGCCGCGCGCAAGGCACGCCAGCCGCGGCCGGGGCGCCGGCCGTGAGCGTACCGCTGACCGAGCCACGCGAGGGGCTGCCGCCGCTGATTGCGGCCGCTGAGGACCTCGCGGCAGCGACCGGCAGGCTTGCCGGGGGAAGCGGGCCCGTCGCCGTCGATGCCGAGCGAGCGTCCGGCTTCCGCTACGGTCACCGCGCATTTCTCGTCCAGCTCCGCAGGGAGGGCGCCGGGACCGTGCTCATCGACCCGGTCGCCTGCCCCGACCTGTCAGGGATCGATGCGGCGCTGTCCGGAGCGGAGTCCGTGCTGCACGCCGCCGGCCAGGATCTGCCCTGCCTGGCCGACGTCGGCTTCCGGCCGCGGCGCATCTTCGACACCGAGCTCGCCGGGCGCCTGCTCGGCTACCCGCGGGTGGGCCTCGGCACCCTGGTCGAGGAGGTGCTCGGGCTGACGCTGGAGAAGTCCCACTCGGCCGCGGACTGGTCGACCAGGCCGCTGCCCGCCGAGTGGCTGCGTTACGCGGCACTGGACGTGGAGGTGCTCATCGAGTTGCGGGACGCGCTCGCCGGGCAGCTCGCCGAGCATGGTAAGACCAGCTGGGCCGAGCAGGAGTTCGCCGCGATCCTGGCCAGCAAGCCCGCGCCGCCCCGCCCCGATCCGTGGCGGCGAACCTCGGGCATCCACCGGGTGCGCAGCAGGCGCAGCCTGGCCATCGTGCGCGAGCTGTGGCTCGAACGCGATCAGGTCGCCAGGCGCCGCGACATCTCGCCGACGAGGATCCTGCCCGACGCGGCGATCGTCGAGGCCGCCAGAGCCGCGCCGAGCGGCCTGGCAGAGCTTGGCAAACTCCCCGGGTTCACCGGGCGCGGCGCCCGCCGGTACGGCCCCGACTGGCTGCGCGCGATCCGGCGGGCCAAGTCGCTGCCGGATACGGCGCTCCCCGAGTCGTCCGCGCCGCCGGGCGACGGCCCGCCGCCCGCGCACCGCTGGGCCGAGCGTGACCCGGTGGCCGCCAGGCGGCTCGCCGCCGCCAGGACGGCAGTTGCCGCGCTCGCGGACTCCGGTCACCTGCCGGCCGAGAACCTGCTCGCTCCCGACGCTGTGCGCAGGCTGGCCTGGCAGCCGCCAGAGCCGCTGACGGCGGAGTCGGTCGCCGTCGAGTTGCAGCGCTACGGCGCGAGGCAGTGGCAGATCGACGTCACGGCCCTCCCGATCGCGATGGCGCTGCTCAGGCTGATCGAGAAGGGCGAGGCCTGAGTCATGCGCTCTTGGGCAGTCGCCGCAGGTCGCACGGCCGCCACGACATGGGCTTGGTCAGCCCGGCACACGGAAGCGCGACGCTGACCTGCGGATAGTCAGGGAACACGTTCATCAGCACCTCGCAGTCGCAGAAGCCTCCGCGGCGGCCGAGCTGACTCAGCAGGCTACGCGGCTGCCCGGCGCGGACCTCCCGCCAGCGGATGGTCCACCGGTATGTTCCGTCGCAGCCGAACTCGGTGATCATCCGCAGCAGGAAGCAGCGCAGGCACTCGTCGGGTCCCGGCGCGGTTAACCGCTCGGCGAGGTCCGCTATCTCGCTCTCGACGGCGTGCGCCATCTCGTCGGCCATTGTGGGGTCTCCTTTCCACGGCACCGATAGCAGACTTCTATCGCGTGCCTCTGACACTTCATCGCCCGCCCGGCGGCCGCGTCCCGGCGCGGCGGGCGCCAGCCAGCTCAGCGCTCCAGGCCGTGCCGCTCGGCGGAGACGAGCGCTCCGGCGGCCGACTGCAGCACCCAGAACTCGCCCTTGCGCAGCGGCGCGGCGTCTGGCGGGCTCCCGCCGAGCGCGCCGAACGCGGCGCTGATCAGCCCGGCCAGGTTCTCACGGTGCGCGCAGATCAGGGTGGGCTCGCCGGAAGCCGCCAGCGCGGCCGCCCGCCTCCCTTGCGCTTCCGCCGGCGCCTGGCCGGGCGCGACCGTGAAAGCCGGCTCCGTCTCGACCGGTACGCCCACCGCCGCCGCGTAGGGCCGGACCGTCGCCGTGCACCGCTCGGCCGCCGAGCTGATCACCCGGCATCTCCCGTAGCTCGCCAGCAAGGTGGCCAGCAGATCGGCCTCCGCCAGCCCGCGAGCGTCGAGCGGCCTGGCCAGGTCGGCAGCCGCCGAGTCCGGTCCTGTCCGGTCCGGCTTAGGACCGGCCTCGGCGTGCCGCAGCACGATCAGCGGCGATGTCGCCACCGGGCCCGAGCAGAATTCGTCGAGCAGCGTGGCGTCCCTCGCATACGACAGCCGATCCCGCGCCTTCTCCGCCCGGAGCCATGCCACCTCGTCCACTTCGTCGTTCGGGGAGAAGACCGCCCTGACAGACCCGATGCGCCGTGCGGCCCAGTAGCTGACCTGCTTGATGCCCGCGCTGACCGGGTAGGTGGTGGGCGTCAGCGGCCGGCCGAGCACGACCCGCAGGTCAGTCTCCTCCGCGACCTCGCGGACGGCGGTGACCAGCACGTGCTCGCCGGGCTCGCGCTTGCCCTTCGGGTAGGACCAGTCGTCGTAGCGCGGCCGGTGCACGAGCGCGACCTCTGGGCCGGTCGCTCCGGGTCGCCAGACCACGGCGCCCGCGGAACGGATGCGACCGCGCGGCTTCTCGTCAGCCACGCCGCTCGGGACCAGCAGGCCGCGCTCGTCCCTTCCCCGCGCCGACGTCGGCGTCGGCCGGCCGGTTCTGCCTGAACCTGATCAGGTGCTCCTGCAGGTCGATCAGCGGCGCTCCCGCCTCGTCCAGGTGGTGCCTGGTCCAGATGCCATCGGGACCGAGCCACCACGACGAGACCGCAGGATCCATGGCCAGGTCGATCAGGCCGCGCAACTCGGCCCGGTGCCCGGGGTCGGTGACCCTGATGAGCAGCTCAACGCGGCGATCGAGGTTCCTGTGCATCAGGTCGGCGCTGCCCATCCAGACGTCGTCCTCCGAGGTGTCGGCACCGCCCGCACCGAACGCGTAGATCCTGGAGTGCTCGAGGAAGCGGCCCACGATGCTGCGGACCCTGATCGTATCGGACAGCCCGGGCACCCCAGGGCGCAGCGAGCAGATCCCGCGCACCCACATGTCGATCGGGACGCCGGCGATCGAGGCCTGGTACAGCGCGTCGATGATCGCCTCGTCGATGATCGCGTTGCACTTCATCTGGATCAGGGCCGACCCGCCCTCGCGTGCCAGCCGGACCTGCTGATCGATCCGCTTGATCAGCCCGGATCGGAGCCCGGAAGGGGCGACAAGCACCCGGTGGTAGTCCGCCGGGCGGCTGTACCCGGTCAGGTGGTTGAACAGGTCAGTGATGTCCTCGCCAACCTGCGGATCGGCGGTGAGCAGCCCGTAGTCCTCGTAGAGCCTGGCGGTCTTCGGATGGTAGTTGCCGGTGCCGATGTGACAGAACCGGCGCAGCGACCCGTCGGCCTCTTCCCTGACCACGAGCACCATCTTGCAGTGCGTCTTCAGCCCGACGAACCCGTAGACGACGTGGCAGCCCGCCTCCTCCAGCTTGCGTGCCCAGGCGATGTTGGCTTCCTCGTCTCCCCTGGCCTTGATCTCAACCACGACCACGACCTGCTTGCCCGCCTCGGCCGCGTCGATCAGGGCGTCGACGATCTCCGCGTCGCCGCTGGTGCGGTAGAGCGTGTGCTTGATCGCCAGCACGCGCGGATCAGCCGCGGCCGAGACCACGAACCGCTGCACGCTCGCGCTGAAGGAGTCGTAGGGCAGGTGCACGAGAACATCGCGCTCCGAGAGCGTGGCGAAGACGCTGCGGTCACCGGGCAGGGCGCCCTCGGCGGGCACGAAGGCGGGGAACTTCAGCCGCCGCAGGTCAAGGTCGGCGATCGCCGACAGCCCCGACAGGTCCAGCGGGCCGGGCAGCCGGTACACGGCCCTTTGGTCGACGTCCAGTTCGGTGACCAATTTGTCGAGCACCTCGCTGGAGATCGACTCCTCGACCTCGAGCCTGACGGCGGGCTCGAACCGGCGCCGCAGCAGCTCGCGCTCAAGCGACTGCAGCAGGTTCTCCGTGACGTCTTCGTCGATCTCGAGGTCGCGGATCCTGGTGACACGGAACGCGTGGTGCTCGATCACGTCCATGCCGGCGAAGAGCTCGGTCAGGTGCGCCGCGATCACGTCTTCCAGCGGCACGAACCGGCTCGGCGAGACGGTGAGGAACCTGGGCAGCAACGGCGGCACCTTGACCCTGGCGAACAGGGTCAGCCCTGATCGCGGGTCGGCGACCATCACGGCCAGGCTGAGCGACAGGCCGGAGATGAAGGGGAACGGGTGCGCCGGGTCGACCGCCAGCGGCGTCAGCACAGGATAGATCCGCTCCCTGAACAGCTTCTGCAGCCTGGCCTGCTCCTCGGGCACCAGCTCCTTCCAGCGCAGGATCTCGATGCCCGAGTCGGCCAGCGCGGGCAGCAGGCCGTCGCTGAAGCAGCGCGCGTGCCGGTCGGCCAGCCGGCGCGCCATGTCCAGGGTGTTCTCGAGTATCTGACCCGGCGCCTTGCCGCTCACGCTCTCGACGGGCAGCCCGGTCGCCATCCGCCTGATCCGCCCGGCCACCCGGACCATGAAGAACTCGTCAAGGGCGCTGGCGAAGATCGACTCGAACCTGACCCGCTCGAGCAGCGGCACATTCGGGTCTTCGGCGAGCTCGAGCACGCGCTGGCTGAACCGCAGCCAGCTCTCCTCCCTGTCCAGGTACCGGCCGGCGGGCAGGTCGGCCATCTCGCCGAGCGCGCTGAGCCGGTCCCGGCCGCCGGCGATGTCCTGGCCCACGCCCGCCAGGACCGCCGCCGCGCGCTCCACGCCGTCGCGTCCGGCCCCGTCGAGCAGCCCGATGTCGCGCCCGGCGGCGCCCGCCTGCTGCCCGGACGGATCCGCTGACCGGCCTTCCGCGCGTTCGCGGGCCCGGGCGGCCGCCCGCCGGTAGCTCGCCGTGCGCCCCTCGGCCGCGGCTCGCTCGCCCGGCGGGCGCTCCTTGGCGGCCGGCCTCTTCGCCGCGGGCCGCTGTTTGCCCGTCGCGCCCCCGGCGGCCTTGCGCGCGCTCCTCCTGCCTCCGCCCGCTGATCCCGCGTGCCCCGATTCCATGTTTCTATACTCCCCTAGCCATACTGATCCAATACCCCGGCATAGCGGTCAAGGCGTGAACGCCGACGCCAGGTGAGAGCGTCGGCATCGACGCCGCCTCCCGCGAGCACCGCGCCCTGAAGAACGGGAGATGCAGATGCGCATCGGGACGTCCCTCGTAGAAGCGCAGAGCCCGCAGGCGCTCGACCTCATTCGCGACGAGCTGCTCAAGGCCGCCGATGACGGCTTCTCCTCGGCCTGGATGGCCCACATCTTCGGTCTCGACGCGCTCACCGCGCTGGCCGTGGCCGGCCGTGGCATCGGCGGGATCGAGGTCGGCACCGCGGTGGTACCGACGTATCCCAGGCACCCGGCCGCCCTCGCCCAGCAAGCGCTCACCGCGGCGCTGGCGCTCGACGCGCGGCTCGTGCTCGGCATCGGGCTGTCGCACAAGATCGTGATCAAGGACATGTACGGCTACAGCTTCGACGCCCCCGCCGCGCACATGAGCGAGTACCTGTCGATCCTGCTGCCGCTGCTCGACGGCCAGCCTGCCTCGTTCGATGGCAAGACCCTGCGGGCCGGGATCGGGCTGTCGGTACCGCGCCGGGCTGAGGTCCCCGTCATGCTGGCGGCGATGGGGCCGCGGATGCTGCAGCTGGCCGGCGAGCGAACGGCCGGGACGATCTTGTGGATGACCGGCCAGGCGACCACGCGGGACTATATCGTCCCGACGATCAACAAGGCGGCGCGGAGCGCGGGCAGGCCGCTGCCCCGCGTGGTCTGCATCCTTCCTGTCTGCGTGACCGACGACCCCGACACCGCGCGCGCTCGCGCCGCGAAGGTATTCGAGATCTACGGCCAGCTGCCCTCGTACCGGGCGATGCTCGATCGAGAGGGCGCGCAGGGCCCGGCCGACGTCGCGATCGTGGGCAGCGAGGACGAGGTGGCCGCCCAGATCAGCGCGCTGGCCGACGGCGGCGTGACCGACTTCGTGGCGGGCGAGTTCGCCACCGGCCGAGACCGGCTCAGGACCAGGAACCTGCTCAAGACCCTGATCGCCGCCCAGCCATGACCCGGCCCGGCTCATCCTCCTCCGGTCTTCAGCCGCAGAACTCGCAGGTCACCAGCCCGCTAACGCCCCGAGGCCCGGCCCTGGCAAGGTCAGCTGCGCTGACAGGCATGCCTCGCCAGGTCCGTGCCTCATCCCGGGACCGCGGAGCCTACCGCCGCGCCTCGAACACAATGTTGAACGGTGTCTCGCTGGCCCGCCGGAACCGGGTCAGGCCGGCCGTGGTGACCACATCGCGGATCCTGGCCTCGCCGGCCTGCGCACCGAGCGCCAGTCCGACATCCTGCGAGAGCGAGGCCGGGGTACACAGCAAGGTCGAGAAGCCGTAGTAGGCCCGCCCGACTGGATTGAGGTTGTCCTCCACCCGGTCCGCGGCGGCCGGCTCGACGATCATCCAGGTGCCGTCGGGCGACAGGGAGTCGCGGACATGGCGGGCCGCGCCTACCGGGTCGCCCATGTCATGCAGGCAGTCGAACATGGTGACCAGGTCATACTCGCTGCCCGAGTACGACGACGCCGGCGCAACCTCGAAGCTCACCCGGTCGGCCACACCCGCGGCCTGCGCCCTCTCCCGAGCCGTGATGACCGAGCCTTCGTGGTAGTCGGAGCCGACGAAGGTCGAGGCAGGAAAGGCCTGTGCCATCAGGATCGTCGACGCGCCGTGGCCGCATCCGACGTCAGCCACCGTCGAGCCCCGCTGAAGCTTGGCGACGACGCCGTCGAGCGCGGGCAGCCACGCAGAGATCAGGCTGGCGTTGTAGCTGGGACGGAAGAACCGCTCGCAGCCCTCGAACACGTCGTTCACGTGGTCGTGCCAGCCGACGCCCGCTCCGGTCTTCGCGGCCTCGGTGATCCGAGGCGAGTCGGCCAGCGAGCCGAGCGCGATCTGGAAGAAGCCGGGCAGGTAAGCGGGGCTTGACTCGTCGGTCAGCGCGATCGCGTGCTCGGCGGGAAGGGTGTAACGGCTGCTGCTCGGGTCGTATTCGAGGTAGCTGCCCGCGGCCTGCGCGTTCAGCCACTCGCGAACATATCGCTCCGAGGTGCCGGTGCGCTCGGCAAGCTCAGCAGGCGTCAGCGGGCCGGCCCCAGCCAGCGCCCTGTACAGCCCGAGCCTGTCGCCCATGACGACGAGCGCGGTGTTGAGGGTCGCGCCGACCTCGTCGACTGCCCGGAATACGAACCCCATCAGCTTGTCGGTGTCGATAACGGCCGGCTGTTCGGTCGCGGTCATGATGCCCTCCCATGGTCTGGATTCCTTGCCGCGAACGTAGGGGCCGTCCGGCCGGCACCGCTTCCGGTGGGTCACCTAGCGTCAGCCGCGAAGGCGCGGC
>Ga0207646_10006018_pt1 | contig 12634 bp, 13 predicted proteins | sample KBSK5502metaG_FD_184343 | JGI IMG/M metagenome (GOLD analysis project Ga0207646, IMG submission 184343) | Corn, switchgrass and miscanthus rhizosphere microbial communities from Kellogg Biological Station, Michigan, USA - KBS K5-50-2 metaG... | ecosystem: Host-associated > Plants > Roots >...
CTACCACCCAGCTTCGCTATGGGCTCAGATCCATCCTGTGTTGTCTCGGTCGCCGCGCGTGTTGCCGTCCCTTTTGATCAGAATCCGGCAAGCGCGCATCCTTCTCCTGGCGGCAACGGCACGCGTGGGTCTAAAGCAATCGCGAGGAACAAGCTCCCCAGTGCGGCGGTTCTCTTCACCTGCGCAGGACGTCCGCGATTTGAGCAGAATGGCAGTTCACAAGAGGAAGGCACTGCACACACGTGTACAGTGCCTCAGCCTTCTCATGACGCTTTCAGTTACCTTGAGGCCTGACTCTCCGTTCACGGATAAACTTCTGCAGTGCTGATTCGCTGATGCGGAAGCCCGCTCTTCCCCCGAGGTCGATTGCTTCAAGCTCTCCGCTTCTGATCCACTGCCTTACCGTGTCCGGATGCACGTTCAACTGATCAGCTACCTCTTGAACGGTAAACATGGTCTCTCTGCTCATTTGCGGCTCCAGGCATTACCTGCCCTCTATTCTCTTGTGGATTATGCCATGCCACTGTCTCAGATGCAAGTACATTATGCTCTACGCCAGCCTACGCAGTTGCATTGAGATCTGCATTGTACGGATGTATTAGGTACAAGTCTTGGCAACTGCCATCTACTATGTTAGGCTTCATGAAAGAGGGATAGCCTGTCTCTAGCACACGAAAAACGGCGCCGGTGCGCGAACACCGCCGCCGCCGAGTCTGTGCCACCTGCTGGCAGTCACGAGGCCTCTCTGCCCTCGATAATACCGCATCTGCCCGACCTTCGCAAGCAGCAAGCGGTATCCTGGCAGCTGAGGGTGGCGTTCACAGGAGTGAGTCATGAGCGCACGGAAACCTGGCGCGAACGAGCCTCCGCCACCACGGGACGCTGAGCCCCCAGCTCGGCTCTCTGCCGTCAAGCGGCGCACCACCTCTGACGCGAGGAAAGGGCGGCGAGGTCGTCGGAGCCACGACGACTACGCGAAAGCCGTCGGCACAGTGTTGCGCGCAGACCTGTTCGAGCTGGAGGACTGCGCCCTCCTGGGCCAACTGCCCGGCGTGCGCACCTTAGCCCAGCGCCTGCAGCGCGGCGTGTTCCCTACTGGTCTGGCCATCCGCACCCTACTCGACCGTGCGGTCGGCGAGGTGGAGCTGCTGGCCCTCAATCAGCGGGATCCCGCCTCACAACGCCTCGCCGCATTCCTGCACATTTGGTACAAGGAGCACGAGACAGTCGTTACCGCCGCCGAGGTACTCGACCTCAGCCGGTCCTATGTCGCGCACAGTGTGAAGCCGCGGGCGCTCGAGCTGGTGGCCAAGCGCTTTCTCGAGCTCGCCTGGCGCGTGGAAGCCTCGGCGTAGTCCTCCCACGCGGCGCGCTGGCTCAGGTGGTACAGTGGGTTGGAGACCAGCACGAGAGAGGAGGCGACCGATGAGTGCCACGCGCGAAGGTGACGACGCCTATGTCGAAGAGCGCGACGGGGTACTGTATGTCCGCGGTACCCGTGTGCCGTTGGAATCCCTCATCTGGCCGTGGCGCGACGGGCAGAGCGCGGAGGCGATCCAAGAGGCGTACCCCACGATAGCCCTTGCCGAGGTGTACGGGGCCATCGCCTACTACTTAAAGAATCGCACTGAGGTGGATCGGCAGCTTGCCAAGGGGGCCGCCACTTTCGAGGCGCAGCGGGCCGCAGCGCAGGCTGCAAACCCTGAGCGCTACGCTGCCTTCTATCGGCGACTGGCCGAGGCGCGGGCGCGACGGGTAACGCCGGCTCCCTCTGCGGCGTCCTGATGCCCCCGCGCGTTGGGCGCATCCGCTTCCAGGCGGATGCCAACTTCAGCCACGTGATCATCAAGGGACTGCGACGCAGCCAGCCAACAATAGACATCCAAACGGCGCAATCTGCCGGATTGGTAGGCGTGCCGGATCTCGAGGTGCTCACTCGTGCGGCCGCTGAGGGGCGTGTGCTGCTCAGCCATGACTACTACACCATGCCGCGCCACTTTGGGGACTTCCTGGCGAGCGGCAGGAACTGTGCTGGCGTCCTCCTGTTGCACCAAACGTTGCCCATTGGGCAAGCGATCGAGCTGATTGAGTTGGTGTGGGAGGCAAGCACCCCAGCGGAGTACGTCGACACGCTTCTCTACCTGCCGTGACCTGCGCCCTCGAGAGGGCGCGCTCATGAAACCGCATGCACCATCCATCCTAACGAGCACGCCACGCACGGGTTCAGGCACGCGGTGTGAGGGCGTGTTTTGGAACGCGCTCGAGGTGGTGGAGTGAACGTCGGGGCCCCGCGGATTCAGCCTCCAGCCGTATCGCTCACGCCGCTTCTGCTCCGAGGAAGTCCTCAGCCACCTGCACGAGCTCATCGGGGTGGGTCCAAATCAAGGTGTGGCCGGCACCGTCGATGACGACCAGCTTCGACCCCCGAATCCCTTCGTGGAGCATCCGCGCATGGTGCAGCGGCACCGCCCGATCCTGTGCACCGGCGACGACCAGCGTCGGACACGCGATCTCGGCCAATCGCTGCCGGCTATCGAAAGCCATCATCTCGTTCCACGCCGCAGCCATCAGCTTGCGGTCCTGGTTGGCCATCAGGCCCACCAGCCACGCGGCACCTTCTTTTTTGAGCTCCTTCGCCCCCTGCGACACGACGAATTCGGCGAAGCGTCGGGGACCGAGGGCGCGCAGCAGGAAGGGCGTCACATGCCCTTCCACCTGCTCGCGTGGCGTCGCCATGTTGAAGGCGTAGGTGCACGCCAGGACGAGGCGGCTGCAGTGCTTGGGCCAGTCGAGCGCAAGTTGCTGGGCGATGGCTCCCCCCTGCGAGTACCCCAGGACGGTGGCAGATGCGATGCCGAGCTGCTGGAGCAGCCCTGCGAGGTCAGCGGCCAGTTGCTGAGCGGTGTACGGCGGCGGGAGTGCCCGACTCCTACCGTGGCCGCGCAGGTCCGGCACGATCAAGCGGTGGTGGGCCGCGAAATGATCAAGTACCGGCGCGAACATCTCGCCGCTGACCATCAGCCCGTGCACGAGCAGAAGGGGCGGGCCTGAGCCGCGCTCGGTGAAATAGAGCCGTTCTGGTTCTGACGACGCGACAGCAGCACGCATAGCAGCTATTTCCCCGTTTACGCGGCAGACACACAGCGCTTCCTTCCCGATCAATCATACAACAGCACTATCCAAAACACGCTCTGCGGCGCAGACGATTCCCAACCATTCCCGAGCAATCATTGTCATTTCCGCGCATTTCGGATATATTTCGTGCTGGCGAGCGTGTTGGAGTCTGCCGCATAAGGTGCTCAATCGGCTCACGTGAAGGAGTGCGCGAGGCGTAAAGCCAGAAACCATCTGAATTGCCGCATCCCCACCTCTCACCGCTGGCTCTGGATCAGTTAACCGTGGTTCGAATCCACGTCCGGGAGCCAGATTCCCACGCATCCCACGACGAAGCCCGCTCAGTCTCACCGAGCGGGCTTCAACGTATACATACGTCATGCGGTGCCGTCCTCAACCGCCCCCAGGCTTCGCCGATCCCAGCCCCGCGTCGCGCGCGCATGATCGCTTCCGATCGGCCTGCCACCTGCAGCTTGCCGAAGATGTTGGAAACGTGATTGCGCACGGTCTTACTGCTCAACACGAGCTGCTCGGCAATTGCGGTATTGGTGTAGCCCTGTGCGATGAGGGTCAGGATCTCGCGCTCACGCTCGGTCAGCTCTGGGAACGCCTGCGGCGCGGCCGAGGCTGGCGGCGTGGCGAAGTATTGCATCAGCCAGCGCGCGACCGCTGGACTAAAGATGGCCTCGCCATTGCTCACCGCGCGAATCGCCCGCACCGTCTCGTCGCCCGCCGCGCCCTTCAGCATGCGGCAGGCGTCACGTCGTGGATGAGAGGAATTGTCCTCGCCAAGTAGGAACAGCTAGGGACGCTGTGTCCCAGTGATTCTGGGAGGCGGGAGGGGCGACCGGCACGACTGACTGTGGCTGTGCGCCCAGTGGAACCTATAGCCGTGCGTCCGGACACGGCGGCGAGATGATATACTCTCACCGACTACCTTCCGTAATGCCAACCGGGTTCTATGCCGGCGTAACGCAGTCAGTTGCGGGGTACGCGGGCAAGCGTTCCAGAAAGGTGGGCCGATGCAGCACGAACGTCGCCGTGCGCGAGAGTTTCCCTCAGCGAATGCGGATCTTCCCGCAAACCTCATGGTTGCGCCGGCCGACGCGCTCGCGACTGCGGAACAACGCGCGCAGGATGCCGAGCGGCGACTGCGCCAGCTGCAACATCGGTACCAATCGCTGACCGGCATGCTTGCCGAGTGGACGTGGACCGCCACACGTGATGGATTGGTGTGCGAAGAGACTCCAGTCGGGCGCGCGTTCACCGGGCAGACCGCCGACGCCACGCGCGGTTTCGGCTGGGCGGAGGCGATCCACCGCGACGACCGCGCGGGCGCCCTAAATGCCTGGACGCATGCCGTCGGGACCCAGACGCCATATGAGCATGTCCAGCGTGTGCGCCGCGCCGATGGGGAGTATCGCACCATGCTGGTGCGCGGCCAGCCTGTGTTCGACGACGAGGGCCGCGTGACCGAATGGGTGGGCGCCACCATCGACATCACCGAGCGCCTGCACGCGGAGGCGCAGCTGGCGCGCCAGGCGCGCATGCTCGAGCGCACCCACGACGCCATTTTCTTATGGGAGCTGGGTGGCGCGATCGCATACTGGAACCATGGCGCGGAGCTGCTGTATGGCTACCCGGCCGAGCAGGCCCGCGGTCGGATTAGCCACGAACTGTTGCAGACGGTCCGCCCCCTCGCGGACTCCCATGCCTTCGAGGCGCTCCTCGCCTGCGAGGGCGAATGGACGGGTGAGCTGACGCACACCACCCGCGATGGTAGGCGCGTCACGGTTCTCAGCCGGCATCAGCTACTGCGCGAGCCAGATGGCCGCACATACGTTCTGGAGACGAGCCGAGATATCACAGACCGCCAGCGACTCGAGCGCGAGGTCATAGAGCAGGCGAACCAGCTGCGCGCAACCTTCGAGACGATAGCGGATGCCGTATTCGTATACGACTCTGAAGGCCGCGCCATGCAGGTGAACGCTGCCGGGCGCAAGCTGCTCGCGCTTGATACGCCGCCGTCCGCGAATGGAGCCGGGCGTACGGCTCAGGACCTCGGAGCGCAGCTAGAGCTGCGCGGCGTGGATGGTCAGCCATTGGAAGAAGAGCAATGGCCCCTGTCCCGCGCGCTCAAGGGTGAGATCCTGACGGGCGCGGACGCCGTCGACGTTATCTTTCGCGCGCTGGATGGACGCGAGGCGCGCGGCAGCACCAGCGCCGCACCCATTCGCAACGCACTGGGCGAGATCACGGGAGCCGTCCTGGTGATTCGCGACGTGACCGATCGCAGCCAGCTCGAGCGCCGCACCCAGGAAGCGCTCAACACACTGTTGGCGGTCGCGCGCATCGTCGTGGAGCCAGATGCACCTTCCAACGGCACCGACAGCATCGACAGCACTTACATCACCGACGGCACGCCAGAGCAGCCGGCGCAGCGGGCCAAGGTCATCGCCCGTCGCCTGGCAGAGCTGACGTGCAGCGTGCTGGCTTGCCGCCGCGTCGGCATTATGGTCATCGAGCCCGAAACGCGCTTGCAGCGACCGCTGGCCGTCGTCGGGCTGAGCGCGGAGCTAGAGGCGCAGTGGTGGGTCGAGCAGGAAGCGAACCCAGCACCCTACGGGCAAGGGGCAGAGCCGGAGCTCTTGGCGCGATTCGAGGCCGGCGAGGCGCTGGTACTCGACATGACGGAGCCGCCGTACTCCGAGCTCCCTAACCCATATCAGATCACGACAGTTGCCGTCGCGCCTATGCGCATCGGCACAGACCTCATTGGCATCCTTTCGCTCGACTATGCCGGCGAGCGCCATCGCTTCACGCAAGAGGAGCTTGCCCTGGCCGAAGCCGTGGCGCAACTGGCGGCGCTGACTATCGAGCGTGAGCGCCTGCTGCACGAGCGTGAGGAGGCGCAGGCCAACGAGCTGGCGCTGCGAGAGATCAACCAGCGCATGAATACCTTCCTGGCGATTGCCGGTCACGAGCTGCGCACGCCCGTCACCAGCATGAAGGTCAACGTCCAGCTTGCCAGTCGGGCGGTGCGGCACCTACGCGCACTTGGCATCGAGAGTGCGGCGACAGCCAAAGTGCAGCGGGCGCTCGACGTGCTCGATGTCGCCGACCGGCAGTTATCCAGGCTGGACTGGTTGATCGAGGATCTCCTCGATGTCACGCGCATACAGGCTCAGACGCTCGAGCTGGACCGGGCACCGACCGATCTTGCCGGTGTGGTGCGTGAAGCCGTCGCGCAGCAGCAGCTCGTGTGGCCGGGCCGGACGCTCTCTACGAAACTGCCGGGCGGTCCCCTACTGCTGGAGATTGACGCCGGGCGCATCGCCCAGGTGGTGACCAATTACTTGACCAACGCCTTGAAGTATTCCCCGCCTACCGCGCCGGTCCGCGTGACGCTCACGGTGAAAGACAGCCAGGTGCACGTTGCGGTGCGCGACGAAGGACCAGGGCTTTCGGCGGAGCAACAGAAACAGCTCTGGGAGCTGTTCCATCGCGTCGAGGGTATCCGGCAAATGAGCGGCTCTGGTGAGGGACTCGGCATCGGCCTCTATATCTGCGCGACGATCATTAGAGCGCACGGAGGGCAGGTGGGTGTGGACAGCAAGGTGGGCAAGGGCTCGACCTTCTGGTTCACCCTTCCGTCGGTTACGCCAAAGGAGAGACGTGGATGAGCCCTTCGGACGCGCTAGTGTCGCAGCGCGAGCGACTCGACACCACAGGCGTGTTGCATCTCGACGAGATCATGGGTGGGGGGTTGCCGCGCGGCTCGCTGCTGCTGGTGATGGGCCTTCCGGGGAGCGGCAAAACCACGCTGGCCAGTCAGATCGCCTTCACCGCGGCGCGCGGCGGCATGCGCGTGCTGGTGCTCACGGCCCTCTCCGAGTCGACAGGCAAGCTCATCGAGCACCTGCGCGCCTTCACCTTCTTCGATCAGGACCTGATCGGCGGGCCCGTGCAGTTTCTGAGCCTGCAAGGCGTACTCGCGCAGGGGTTGCAGGCGACGAGCAAAGTGATACTCGACGAGGCGCGCCGCGTGCGCGCGGACATTATCTTGCTCGATGGCTTCCGCGGCATGCGCAGCGTTGACACTGAGCCTCAGGCGGTGCGCGAGTTCCTGTATGAGCTCGGCACAGCGCTCAGCACGCTGCAGACAACCACGATCGTCACCAGCGAGACGGACCCTCGCGACCCAACGTTCTTCCCCGAAACGACCACCGCCGACTTCATCTTGGGTCTGCATTACACCCTGCTGGGAGTACGCCAAGTCCGTGCTATCGAGGTGGTCAAGGCGCGCACAAGCTCTCCCATGCCGGGACTGCACGCGATGGTGCTCTCGCAGGACGGCGCGAGCGTGTATCCACAGCTTGAGGAACGCGTCGCGCTCGAGCTGCTAGGCGGCGGGGCCGCAATACAAGGCGGATCGCGCGTGACGCCGGAAGTCGCCATCCCCGATCCCTCGGTGTCGCGCGCCACGTTCGACCTGCCGGAGCTGGATGCCATGCTTGCCGGCGGATTGCCACGCGCCACCTGCACGTTGTTGGCAGGTAGCCTGGGCACGGGGAAGACGCTCCTCGCGCTCTACTACGCACTTGCCGGGATACGCGCCGGCGAGCGTGTCGTCTTTCTGGGATTCCGCGAGAGCCGCGCACAACTCGCGCTCGCGGCCAAATCCTTCGACATTGGGCCCGACATCGCACGCGCGCTCCAATCAGAAGAAGATCTCGTCTTCCTGGAAATGCCACCGATCAAGGTAAATCCCGACATCCTGGGGGATCGCCTCCTTGCCGAGCTCGACCGGACTGGTGCACAGCGGCTCATTGTCGATAGCATTGCCGAGCTGGAGCGGGGCGTCGTGCGTAGCGGCGATCCGCAACGGCTTGAGGATTATCTGGCAGCCCTGCTGTTGGCGGTGCGCTCGCGTCAGGTCACGGCGCTGATGTTGAAAGAGACGGACAAGGCGCTCGCGGCCACGCTCGACTTCTCCTCCGATGCGCTCTCGGTGCTTGCTGAAAATGTGATGCTAATGCAACAGGTACCTTTCGGGGGAGAGTTGCATCGCATTCTCTCCATTATCAAACTGCGCTTCTCCGAGCACGACCCCAGTGTGCGTGAGTTCCGCATTCGAGCATCCGATGGGCTGCAAATGCTACGACAGCTGGAGTCTGGGCCGGGCGTGCTGGAAGGGATCGCCGATGACCAGGAGTTTGCGACGACGCGCCGCCCTCGGCCAGCAAGGAAATCCACCAGCCAGGGGGCAAGTTGATGAGTAGAAGCCCAGCGAGTGCGGCGCCAAAGGTGGTGCTGATCGCCGAGGACGAGGAACCCATTGCGCAGGCACTGGCGTATCTGGTAGAGGACGCCGGCTACATGCCGGTGGTCGCCGTCCACGGGAGAGCCGCGCTCGAGATGGCGCTCGCCCAGCGGCCGGACTTGATCATTACCGACCTCATGATGCCCCAGATGAGCGGCAAGGAATTCATTAGCGCCTTACGGGCAGCGTTGGACACAGCCACGCCACCGATCATCCTCATGACGGCGGCAGGTCGGCGCTACACGGATGCGGCGGGCGCCAATGCACTGTTGAGCAAGCCCTTCGATCTGAGCGATGTCGAAACCCTGCTAGAACGCTATCTCGGGGAGCCGGCGCGCGGGTGAAACCGCATGTGCACCGCTGCTCGTGGCGTGCAGCGACGGTCACTACGCCCTATGGTTCCTCTCCCCCTCCGCGCAAACAGGGAAGAGAGCTGCGGGGATTAGTGCCTGCCCGGAGGCTATTCTACCGGCGGCCCGATAGCGCTGGTGGCGCCGGGATCCTCCGCGCCGGGCATCTCCATTTCGGTCAACCCAACCGCTTCAGGCGGCCACGCGTCGGGCGTCGAAGACGCTACCAGTGATGCCGCCAGCGCCTCATCAGTCGTCACCGGCACAATCGGCGTGCCGAATTGCTCGGGGAACTGGTTCGGATGCGTCTCTCGCCACTCGCGCCAGGCCTCCACGAGGATGGCCTGGAGTACGCCGGCAATCGGCGAGGCGAGGATCGCGCCCCACAGGCCGAACACCTCTGCCCCTGCCAACAGGGCAAAGATGGAAACAGCGGGGTGAAGTCCGATCGCACGGCCGACGACGCGCGGGCCGACGACATCGCCCTCGATGATGTGTACGATGATGAAGACCGCCAGCACGATGACCGCCAGAAGTGGCCCTTTTGTTAGCGCCAGCAGCACGCATGCGGCGCCCGAAATGAACACCCCGATGGTGGGGATGAATTCCAGGAAAAAGGCCAGCACGCCCAGCAGCAGCGCATAGGGCACCTGCAAGACAGCCATGCTCACGCCCACCAGCAGACCGATGAGCGCGGAGAGCGTGATCTGCCCACGAATGTAGCCGCCGACGACGCGCTCCAGTGTCGTGAACAGAAAATTGATACGTGGGCGCGCATGGATCGGTGCGTGGGTTCGCAGCCATGTGACCGTACGATCTCCGTCGACCGCGAGATAAATGCTGAGCACGATAACCAAAATGAACTCGAGTAATCCGCCGAACACCCCGGCGATCAATGGCACCGCGCCAGTTGCGACGCCAGCTGCCACTTGCTGCCCATACGTCCCTAACTGGTCAGTGAACGACGTGACCTGTTGTGGCGTGATGCCCAGCTGTCCGAGCGCCTGCATGATCGGCGAGTCGCCACGCACTCCCTTACTGAGGAGACCGTGAATGGCCTGAATCAAGCCGGACAGCTGCAAGATCGCCGTATTCACCACAAGATAGAGCACCGCGAACAGCACGGCGATGGCGACGAGATAGGCGATGGCAATGGCGAGTGGGCGCGGAATCCAGCGGCTGAGCTGCCGGATGACAGGGTATATTGCGTACGCCAGCAGCGCGGCGAACACCAGCGTGAGCAGTGCGCCGGCGATGTGCGCGGCTAGCCACACCATGAATGCCAGAATGACCAGCCAGCCAATGATCGCCAGCGCGATGTCGCGCCGCCGCGCCCAATTGGGGTCGGAGAGCGTGCTCCCTAACAGGGTGCGTGGGCGCGAGGTGCGTTCGGGCATGGTGCGGACTCCTCCGTCCTGGAGTGGCTGGCGTCTTGGACCTGGAGTATTCGCAACTCTCGCGCCAGTCGAGCTATACTCTGTTCTCGCCGTATACCTGGCACGAAATCGGCGGATAGGTGGCCGAAAACTCGTCCGTTTGCTCATACTCGCGAGGAGTGTACCTCATGCAGTTGTCTTCCGGCCATTCACGCGCGCGACGGGTGCGCCCGCTCTGCGCACTCTCCTTGCTCGGAGCCGCAGTCGCGTGTCTTTTCGTACTCGCCGGATGCACGATTCAGCTTGGCACCTACGAAAAGCCTTCGACGGGTCCCGGCATCACGGTACACGTCCAGGTGGTGCATGGCCAGGATGGCGCCGCGCTGCTCATGATGCCAGTGAAAATCCAGAACAAGGGGCCGTACAACTTCGCGCTGGATACCGGCGCCAGCACCTCGCTCGTCGACAAGACGCTGGCCACCGACCTCGGTCTGAAAGAGGTTGGCCCCGCCCAGCCCATCGCCGGCATTGGCAGCCGCGAGCTGGCCGTGCCCGTGCGTGTGCCACAATGGAGTGTCGACAGCCTCAAGCTGCCGCCGGCAACCATCGCGAGCGCCGCGCTGTTCAACACGCCCTCCGGGCCGCAGCTGCAAGGCTTACTCGGTTCTGATGTCTGGGATCAGTTCGGCACGATCACGATAGACTATACCAACGGCACGCTGACGGTGAAGAAGCAAATCGCCTGGTTCGCGCCCTCACAGTCGCTGGCGTGGCGCCGCGAGCCAGCCACAGCCGCGAGCAGCTAGTCGCCGCTGTGCCCGCCCCCGCACCTGCTGCCCATGCGCCTCATCGATCTCTGTAGAGTGGGAGAACACGCCATGCTGCTCGGCGCCGATATCGGTGGCACCTTCACCGACATCGTCTGGTGGACGGGCACAGAGCTCGTCACGCACAAAGTCTCGACGACGCCGGCCCGACCGGAGGACGCGCTGCTCGCTGGCATCGAGGAGCTGGCGGCGAATCGCGCTGATGTGCTCGTCGTACACGGCTCGACGGTCGCCACCAACGCGCTGCTCGAGCGCAAGGGCGCCAGGGTGACGCTTGTCACGACGGCGGGCTTTGCCGATGTACTGGAGATCGGCCGGCAGAACCGCATCGGTATCTACGACCCGCGCGCCGTCAAGCCAGCTCCGCTGGTGCCGGCGGAGCGGCGCATCGAGGCCAGCGAGCGGCTGGACGCCGATGGCACGCCCCTGCTGGCGCTAGAGGACGCGGAGGTCACGCGCATTGCGCGGGCCGTGGCAGAGCAGCAGCCGCAGGCGATCGCCATCTGTTTCCTCCACGCGTACGCCAATGCCGCGCACGAACAGTGCACCGGCGCGGCTCTGCGCGCCATCACGGAGTTCGTCTATCTCTCCAGCGATGTCGATCCCGCCTACCGCGAGTACGAGCGCGCGAGCACGACCGTGCTGAACGCCTATGTCGCGCCGCTCGTCGCGCGCTATGTCGAAACGCTCCGCGCGCACGTGCGTGGGCCGCTGCGCCTGATTGGCTCGCACGGAGGTCGCCAGACCAGCGCGGCGCTGGGCCGCCCAGCGGCCATGATCCTTTCTGGCCCAGCAGGCGGGGTGATTGCCGCGCGCGCCGTTGCGCGCGCCGCCGGACTCGAGGACATCATTACCCTGGACATGGGCGGCACTAGCACCGATGTCGCCTTGATTCCTGGGGAGCCGCTGCTCACGCGCGAATCGGTCGTGGAGGGGCTGCCGCTGCGAACCCCCATGCTGGATATCTTCACCATCGGCGCCGGTGGCGGGTCACTGGCGCGACTGGACCGCGGCGGCGCGCTGGTGGTGGGGCCAGAGTCCGCCGGGGCCGATCCTGGCCCCGCCAGTTACGGCCGCGGGGGCACCGGCCTCACCGTGACCGACGCGCACGTGCTGCTCGGCCATCTGCTGCCCGAGCAGTTCCTGGGCGGCCGCATGCGCCTGGACCGCGCCGCGGCTGAGCGGGCGGCGGCAATGGTCTCCGCGGATAGTCTGGCGGATGCGCGCAGTATCGCGGCGGGAGTGCTTGCCGTCGCGGATGCCGCGATGGAGCGCGCCGTGCGCACGGTGAGCGCGCGCCGCGGATTCGACCCCGAGCAGTTCACGCTCTTCTGCTTTGGCGGCGCGGGAGGGCTGCACGCGGTGGGGCTTGCCCGTGCGCTCGGCATGCGTGGAGTACTCGTGCCACGCCTGGCGGGCGTGCTGAGTGCGCTCGGCATGGTACTGGCGGATACCCTCACGACGGCCCACGAGAGCGTGCTGCGCGATGCGGACGCGCTCTCATCAGCGGCGGTGGACGAGCGCCTGGAACGGCTCCGCCAGGTCTGCCTGGCAGAAATGGCGGCGGACGGGGATGGGCACGGCGATGAGACGCTCGTAACCGAGCCTGCTTTGGAGCTGCGCTATCGCGGCCAGTCGTACGAG
>Ga0207646_10006019_pt1 | contig 12634 bp, 11 predicted proteins | sample KBSK5502metaG_FD_184343 | JGI IMG/M metagenome (GOLD analysis project Ga0207646, IMG submission 184343) | Corn, switchgrass and miscanthus rhizosphere microbial communities from Kellogg Biological Station, Michigan, USA - KBS K5-50-2 metaG... | ecosystem: Host-associated > Plants > Roots >...
TTCCCCAAGTCTTGCTACAGCCCCGCCTGGCAACGGCGCATCGTCTCCGTGGTCCCCTGCGAAATATCACCCGCATCCTGGGCGCGTTTCAGATTTGCAACACAGCTCTCAAACGCGCTGCGGGCGCCTGGGCGGTCCCCGGACAGAGCGAGGAGTTGTGCGAGCACTGCATAATTTCGTCCCAGCAAGACATTTCGTGCCGGGCCGGCGACGAGACTTTCGCCTCGAACCGAAGTTGCTCTCTCGTCCTTGCGGATGCTCTCTCTCAATTGGCTTACCTCGTTCGCAACAGCGACACGAAGCTGTTTATCTTCGATCCCCTGTTCGTCCAGTGAACGCTCGAGTCGTCTGGCTATCTCTTCCCTTTGCTGGGCCAATTCATTGGCGCGTCTTGTTTCCGCCTCGGCGATACTGGTTTGGCGCTCCGCTACGGCTTGCTCCTGCCGAGCCTTGTTCTTTTGAACGACAGCGATTCCGAGGCCGAGGCTGAGCGCGAGCACGACAGCAGCAATCGAAGCAACGAGTGCGCGGTTGCGGCGCAGGAGGCGTCGTGTTCTGTAGGAAAGCCCTTGTCCACGGGCTCGGATGGGAAGGAATTGCAGGTGGCGCTCGATATCCTCCGCTAAGACGGCAATGCTGGGGTATCGTTCCGTCACATCCTTGTCCAAGGCCTTGGACAGGATGGCGTCAAGGTCACCTGCGAGGTGTGCCGCCAAGGCTGCTCCACCTGGCTCACGACAGAGGGCCGCGTGCCCCTCGACAACCGACTTGCTGCCGAGCGGCAGATTTCCCTCACAAACCAGTCGCCGGTATTCCGCATACCCCTTGCCGGCCCATGGAATTGGCAGATCTCCAGTAAGGAGCTGGAAGAGAATCACACCGAGGGAGTACACGTCCGAGGCTGCTGTAATCACGCCACCGCTCCACTGCTCGGGGCTGGCGTATTGCGCTGTGAGCGGATGGCGGTTGCTCATGGTAATTAACTCGCCATCCATCATTTCCGGTCGGAGCAATTTCGCAATTCCGAAATCGAGCACCTTTGGGTTTCCATCCGCATCAACGAGCACGTTCGCGGGCTTAAGATCCCGGTGCACGATCAAGTGCGAATGCAGATACTGCACGGCGTCGCATATCTTCAGAAACAGAGCTAGGCGCTCGAGAATCGTCAGCCGTCGCGAATTTGCGTGTTTGTGAAGTTCTTCGCCGGTAACATACTCCATAACAAAGTACGGCCTTCCGTCTTTCGTGCGGTCGGCGTCAAACAACTTCACGATGTAGGGATGATTCAAAAGCGCGATGATCTGCCGCTCTCGCAAGAATCTGCGCCGGAATTCCTCGTTTTCTCCGTCCGGCAGCCGCAAGATCTTGACCGCTACCTGCTGATGCGGCTCCTTCGTGCGTGTGGCAAGGTAAACATCTCCGTTTCCACCGGAACCCAACTGCCAGTGGATCTTGTAGGAGCCAATTTTCCGGTTGGCCATCGGATCCTGTGCCGGCGTTTCTGCGACCGTTGGACCGAGGGTGGACTGCTCGCCAAGAAAATCCAGCACTTCCATAAGGAGTTCTTTGTCGTCGGCACATCGGGCGACGGCCGAATCTAGTCGCTTCGTCCCTGGCGTCAGGGCGATCTGGTCGGCGATCTCCTTGGCTCTTGAGCGCCGTTTTTCGAGGTCCGCTCCCAAAAGATTCACTCCAAGCCGAGGCGGACTCGTATCCGCTCTCTGGCATCCTTGATGCGACGTTTGACGGTTGAGACAGATACCGAGTGCAGCCTGGCGATCTCTCTTTGATCGGAACCGCCAAACAGAGCTGCGTGCAGCATTGCGGCAGTCTCGCGGTCGGTCAGCCGCATTTCACCAAGTATCTCTTTCACCACGCGCACTACCTCGGCTTCGAGTAGCTGCTTTTCAACCACGGGCGAGGTGTGAAGACCCTCCGGCAATTCGGTACTGAATTTTCCCTGGCTTGGAATCGGCTTGCGTGCCCGGTCGACCAGGACGTGGCGCATGATGCGCTTGGTGAGCGCCTCGAATTCCATGTGATTTACCGGCGACTTCTCGGGTGTCCTGGGCAAGCGCAGAAACATCTCGTTTACCAGGTCATCCGCCTGCAGTGAGATGTTGCCGCCTTCGAGCTTCAGAAGACGCTCGGCTTGGCGTCGCAGTTTCGCCCCTTGGTTGACCACCACATCTCCCAGCGGCCGCTGACCGTCCCGCACATCCTCGAGAAGCTGCGTCACGCGTCCCCGCGGTCGCAGATTTAGCTTCGCTAGCACTTCTTCCGACAGTCCGAGTCGCTTCAATTCGGCTGCTAATTCAAGAGCCGCCTGCTGACAATCAAGGTTTTCATTTCGTGCTTTCATCAGTGCGGCGATCTCATTCCAATCGAGCCCCGCGATGCAGTGCAGACGCAACAGAAGCGACTTACGGAGAGTCCCGCCCTGCGGGCTGAGTACCGGCTCGCGCAACACTCTACCGATGCGCGCGGCGCTGGGGATGGGACTATCCGCCATGACCATCAGCATCGCGTCGGCTGAACAGGCATGAAACGAAATCCTGTCGGCGTCTCCGATCATCGACTGTTTTAGGTATTGTCGGGAAACTTCACGCAAGATCGATATCGGGAAATAATGCCTGCCACCGGTTCGCGTTCGAAAATCCTGGGCTAACAACTGGACTAACTCGTCACGCGAGCATTGCTCGCCAGCCTCGATCCGTTCGAGCAAGCTTCGAACTTCTACCGGCACTACCCGAGGTACATGGCTCTGATCGCGCGAACGACTCATCGCTTACCTCCGCACGACGAGTTCAAGCTTGGAAGGACCCGCCCGGTTCGAGCAGGATGGCTCACAAATGTTGCGATAGTATCACGCCAAACCAGTCGATGCCTGATAACTGCGCACTCTTCGAGCCGCCGGGGAACGCATACCTTTCGAGACACTTCTTTCGCTGCGGTGATCTGGAAATGCGCGCACTCTTCCTTCAACAGCGACGAGTATCGAAGGAGGGCTCAAAATTTCCCGCCCCAACGGGATTCGGACCTGCGCGGCCCCATATGCGACTGCTCGATGCCCGCAACCGTCGTTGCTGTAAGATGAAGCCGTGCACTAGGATGCGGATACGATGAATGAAGCGGTGCGGATCGAGATGCAGGGGAATGCGGCGCAGAAGGCGGAGCGCGGGACGGACGCGGGATTTTTGTGGGATTTTTGGTATCCGGCGGCGCGGAGCGTGGAGATTCGCGGGCGGCAGCTCGGCAAGGCGACGCTGCTTGAAGTGCCGCTGCTGCTGGGGCGGACCGATCGCGGTGCGGCGTTTGCGATGCGGGACGCTTGCCCGCACCGGGGGATACCGCTTTCCTACGGGCGGTTTGACGGGAAGAACGTCGAGTGCAGCTACCACGGGTGGAAGTTTGATGGGTCGAGCGGGCAGTGTGTGGAGATTCCTTCGCTGACGAGCCAGGACAAACTGAAGACGGAGAGGATTTTTGCCGGGCACTATCCGTGCGAGGAGCATGACGGATACGTTTGGGTGTATATGAACGCTGCTTCGACTCCTATCAAGGACAACTTTCCTGCTGCGCCGAAGTTGGCTACGTTCAGCGAAAGATACAAGAGTACGCATCTGGCTTGCGATCTGCCTTCGCACATCGATCATGGAATTATCGGGCTGATGGATCCGGCGCACGGCCCGTTTGTGCACCAATCGTGGTTCTGGCGAAGCAAGACGAGCATTCACGAGAAAGCGAAACAGTTTGAGCCGATTCCGAACGGGTTCAGAATGAGTACGCACTCGCCGAGCACGAACAGCGCGCCCTACCAGTTGCTGAAGAAGATGACCGGCGCGCCGGTGACCACGACGATCGATTTTGTTCTGCCGAATATGCGGACCGAAGAGATTCGCAGCGGGAAGCTGTGGTTTTCGTCTTTGACGACCGTGACTCCGGTGCGGCGGGATTTGAGCCGGATCGATTTTATGGCCGCCTGGAATGTGCCGCTGCCGGTGACGATCTTCCGTATGTTCGCGAAAACCTTCTTGCGGCAGGATCAGGAAACCATGATTCGGCAATCGGAAGGGTTAAAGCACAATCCCCGGCTGATGTTGATCGACGATGCGGACCGTCCGGCGAAGTGGTATTTCGCGTTGAAGGCGAATCTGCTTGAATCGCGGCGGACGGGTGGAGCGATGGTGCATCCCATGGATGGCCCGGTGACGTTGCGGTGGCGATCGTAGATAAATCGAAGAAGCCGACCAAAACTAAAAACCTGTTAGATCAGGCGACGAAAACGAAATCGCATACGGGTTGGTCAAAAAGATTATTCGGAACTAGAATCGCTGATTTCACCCATAGCTCTCAATCTTTCGCCGCTGCCTTTAGCTCTTAAGATCATTCGCTTCACCTCCGAATTTGCACGTGAGCTGTAAACCTCGGTGCCAGGATGTTGTTGAGGAAATACCCTAAAAATCTCATCCGCAAAGGCCTGTCCGATGGTTTCGACTCCTTCAAAATTGAAAATCACCGTCTTAAACAGCTCAACTCTGGCCAAGACGCGCTTGGCCTGAGATCGCGAAACCAATTTGTCATCACCATATTGTGCTAGCCTTACAGGGATAACAGTCTTGTTGAATCCATAGTCGTCGCCAGAACTGTACTTGTCGAATATTTTCTTCATGCTTCGCGCAGCGTGATTGTCTAATTTCATCCAAACTGCCGTGCCATGAGAATACTGTCTTGCCTCCAAAATCCAATCTTCCGAATTTCCAAAAGAATCTGTGAAAAACACGCCTCCGGAAAGAATGTCGAAGGAATCAAACATTCTAGACGAGAAGAAAATCCCCTCTCCGGTATGCCTAGCAGGATCGGTCGTTAGCTTACCTTTTGAGAGTTCGAGTACCGCATGGCGTTCGTCTAAGAGACTTAGGGCATTCTGAATCTTCTTGAAAATCCCAACCCCATCGTCGCATATAGCCATCTCAGTGGTGGCTGCTGTTTTCTTAATATGGACGGTAATATTGCTAGCGCTGGAATGATCGATGGCGTTGTTAAACATTTCAGAAAAGCCATAAAACCATATGTCTGTTACGTTCTCTGGCATTTTCCCAATCGCTGGGGATATATCATTCGTCCAAACGATGTCCTCAGCCAATTCTTTTGTCAGTGGAAACGTCTTTTTCCACTCGACCAATGGGGCTAGTTTGTAAGAACGATTTCTTGTTTGCCCGGATTCGGCAAGGGCATGCTCGGCTCGTAGTTTCTGTAGATGCTTATTGACTGCTTGACGAGAAATGCCAAACTTGGCGGCTGTGACTTTGCTTATGTCTCCCGAGTGCTTCTCTAGGTTCTGCAAGATGAAGTGCCTTATCTCTTCTCCTCGCGTGCGCGCTTTCATCTTTTAGAATCTCATCCCTAAAACATTGTCAACCTTCAGGACTATTATTGTCAACCATGATCATCGTTCCAGGGAACCTTTTGGAGTCAGCGGAGTTTTGCGAGGTCGAATTTTGCAGTGATGTGCTGGCCGGCGGGAGTGACAACTTCAACTTGCGCGGGCTGGGATTCGAATCGGTCCGCGTCGAATTCGAGCCAGACAATGGCGCCGCGCAGAGTGGAGGTAGCGTCGCCGGCGGATGATGAACCATATATGGGGTCGGCGCGGACGTCGCTCGGTTCAAACGCCTGATCGTTCTGCGAGAGTGTGAAGCGGAAGGCCTGCCAGAAATCTTCCGGATCGAGGTGGCGATTGAGTTCGCTCGCCGTGTCACCGGCAGTCCGAACGGCGTCATGGTAGGTATAGGTGGCTGTGAATTCTATTCGGACCTGGAGAAGGAAAGTGTCTCCGCGACCGTGATAGTCGGCAGCAGCTTGCTGGGCGCTGTAGCCGGTGGAGTGCTGGCTGGAGTGGGTAACGACCTGCGCGTAAGGAGTGAGCAAGTGGATTTCGGAGACGTAAGGGCCCTTGTCCGGAAGAGGAAGAGAGCGGGTGTAGAGCTTGAGAAAGTCGGCGGTTTTTTGATCGTTACGTTGACCGAGGAAATAGGCTTCGCGGACGGCGATGTCGGTAAGTGGGATTTCGAAGGCAGCGATTTGCTGCGGAAGCGCTAAGAGCGCTGCGAAAGCAGTCCACCTGGAAAAGATTAGTTTCGTTTTCATACTGGCAGATAATGACAGGTCTGGCTGCAAAAACGGTAAAAAACGACGAAACGATGATCGCTCCAGGAAGCGAAGAAGAGTTCCAGGCCGCTTGAGAAGACTAGAACGAAACAAGACCGTGCGCGGGGTTCACAACGTAAAGCCAACTGATAAAGAGGGCGCGATATCGTGCCGCTACTAATCACAGAACGCGCTACCGCATCAGATGCGGCGTTGGACGTTGGGGAAGTCTAGCCAGACTTTTACCCCGCAGAAGTGGGAGCCTTCGGTGCAAATCGGGGTGGTGACGCCTGCGCGGAGGTGGCAAGGCGGACCGATAAATTTGGTGAGTTGGGGATGGACTTCGCAGAGCTGCGAGATTTCATCGAGCGAGGATTGATAGATTTCTTCCTGTGCGTTGAAGCAGGTGCGCATGGTCCATTTATGCAGGAGATGGAGGAGTGAACCGGACTCGACGAGGCGGATGGACTTGGCATTAGGGAGAAGATAAAGCGCGATTTCGAGAGGGACGCCGCGATCGAGCAGTTCATTCTTGGAGTGCCAGGCATCTTCCATGGCGCGATCATAAACTTCACGCGCGCGGGGATTGGATGCGAGAAGGGCGGGCGTGATGTAGTCGGGTTTGCGAGTGTCGGCAAGTGTGAGCAGAGGACGCGAGCCTGGGATCATACGGTGACGTTGATCCTGACTGTCGGCGGTGTGACTGATTTTTTTGGCGAAGGTATAGTTGGCGTGTTGGAGTGCACGCATCATGGGCGCGTGGACTCCGACGTTCAAAGTCTCAAGACGATAGAGATTGCGTGCCGGATTGAGAAGGCGGTCGAGGGCTTCAGAGTCGGAACAATCAGCGGCGGAGAGACCTAAAACGGCGCGGTAGGCACTGGCAATGACGGCGGGCGCGTTCGCGGAATAGTCGAGGAGTGCGGCGGTGCGGCCGTTGAGTTGGCTGTCGAATTCTTGGGCGAACTGATCGCCTTCTGTGGGGCGGGGAAAGTTTTGTAACGCGGGCTCTGCGACCACGTCTTGTTCATCGTTGTCAGACAAACCCTTCCATTCGGGAAGTTCGCTGAGCGGTTCGGTTCCAAAACGATCGAAAAATTGCGGATCGATTTCTTTTATGAGAGCGACCATTCCGCCGATGATGGCACGGGCTTCGCTGGGGGTGTCTGAGGCAGCGCACATGCGCCAGAGGCGATGAAGAACGATGCCCGAGACGGTGTGAACCATCGTGGTGAATGCGGCGACAGGGAGAACGTAGCGCGCGATTTCGATGGCGCGTTTTTCAGCGGAGCGTTCGATTTTTTGGATGCGTTTGGGATGCGACATCGGGCCGACATGCCAAATGTCGAGAAGAATTTCGCGGGCTTGCGGAAGAAGAAGAGAAGACAGCTCGCGATAGTAGGACCAGGCACGGGTGATGGCTCGTTCATAGACGGCGCGGGATTCGGCGTCGAAGAAGAGAGAGACAGGCGGGACGTAGGCCTGGGTACGATCCATGCGAACGTAGCGCTGGCTTTGCTGCTCGGAATTGTAGAAAGGATGGGCGTGAAGGAAAGACCAGACGAATTGGCGGCTGATATTTTCGAGACCGAATTCGAAATGCGCGTGTTGATAGACGGTGTGGTGGCCGCTGAAAAAAGTGGCGGCGCCGATGTTGAGACGCTGCTTGTCGGTGACTTCTTCTGGTCCGATGAGATGGGAGGAGTAGCAAGTTCGCGCGGCAGCGATTGCGGAATCGAAAGGATGCGCGAAGGCGTTGCGGAGAGTGATGCGCGGTGGAGCGGACTCAACGAGTTCGCTGGGATCTCCGCTTTGAAACATGCGCGATTGGGTGGCCACAGTAGAGAATCATTTTACACCGAGGGAAGGTGAAAAGCGTGATTTGTAACTGGTGGCCCGTGACTGGCACGCGTGCGTGGGGAAAAAAAAGGACAGCCATGAAGGGCTGTCCTCGAAATGCTTACGAAACGTCGGACTGCGATTACTTTTTAGCGGCAGCGGACTTTCGAGCGGCGTCGGCGTATTTCTTGGTGAAGCGCTCGACACGGCCAGCGGTGTCCACGAGTTTCTGCTTGCCAGTGAAGAAAGGGTGGCAATTGGAGCAGATTTCGACGCGCAGCATGTCGCCCTTAACGGTCGAGCGAGTGGGGAAAGTGTTCCCACAAGCACAGTGGACGGTGACTGCGTGATAGTCGGGATGAATACCGGGCTTCATTGAATCTCCATTCTGTCGCGGCCGGTCTGCGCCACATCCTGCAGCAGCAGGCACTACTGAGGCGTCGCTAGGTCGCGAGGCAACTTCACATTATAACGTGGAACAGGGGTTCGACCAAATCTGCAAAAAAGGGGTAGTGGGTCATCAGTTAGAAAATCAGCGAGATTGACCCCATTCGCGGGATGGCCACTGCGTCTATAATACTTCGCGGGAATCACGGAGCAAAACTGATGCTAGTCCATATTTTAAGAGGTCCAGGCCGCGTGTTCGGTTTTACGGAAGATGCGACGGGAGCCAACTACCTTCGCAATTTTCCCCTTGGACCGCCTTTAAGTCGATAGACCTGAACCAAGATGGAGAGCCAAGGCCGGGAGTGGATACCAACGAGTGTCTAGAAGACATTGAAAAGCATGGCTTTCACATCACCGACGCGCATGTCCGCATCACCGAAAGTGTAATCTGATCCACCGCCGCTCGACCTGCGGGAACAAGATGTCCTCACCGAGCGCGGAACGCTGAACAACACATCGCTTGCCAATTCAAACTATAGACACTGCCAAAAAGGGCGACGGATCAGGTGCTGGGGATATCCGCGGCAACTTCATTGGAATAGGCGCTTTCTGAACCATCTGCTTCGACGGCTGTGACCACGTAATAGTAGTGGCCGCCGGGCTGAACGGTCGAGTCCCTGTAGTTGAGCGAACCGATGACAGAGTTGGTTACACGCTGGAACGGGCCGCTTGAAGACTCGCTGCGATAGATGTAATAACCCGCAACCGAGCTGGTGCTGGGATTCCAATCGAGGATTACGGCATGAGAGGGCACAGAACCGGGTGAAGTGACCGTGGAATTTGTAGCCGAACCGGCCACACCGAGGTTCACAGATGTGGGAAGCGAAGAGGTTCCGACAGTGATCGTGGAAGTGGAATCGCCCGCCACAGTGGGATGGAACGAGACTTGAAACTCGACCTGCTGATCAGGCGACAACGAGATGCCTTTGGCCAGACCGGAGATGGAAAACGCCGAACTTGCCACACTGACCGAACTAATGGAGAGCGCAATATTCCCAGTGTTTTTCAGCGTAACCGATTGTGAGGTAGAGCTTTTCACCGCGCGAGTGCCAAAATTCAGGGAAGCCGGAGAAACTGCGAGCGCTGGAGTTGCTTTTTCACCGGAGCCCGAGAGCGGGACGCTGACGGGGGCCTTCAAGTCAGAACTGGAAATTACGAGCGAGCCGGAGGCGCCTGAAGTACTGGAAGGAGCGAAAACAACACTAACGCTGGCCTGCGCCCCCACCGGCAATATCACGGGGACCTTCGCGGAGGAGGAGAGTGTAAATCCTGAACCGGAAACGCGAAGCTGCTCTAGAGCGATGGACTCCGCGCTGGAATTGGTGATTTTGATGGTCTGCGAATTCTTCTGACCTACCACCACAGACTTGAAATCGATGATCGAAGGAACGACCGAAATTTTTGCGCCAAGTGCGGCCGAAGATTTGTCGGCGGAAACAGAAGCGCAACCGGAGATTGCCGCAGAAATGACAGCGGCGGCGACGAGAATTTGATGAGAGCTGGATAGGTGTCGAAGCGCAAGGCTGCGGAATAGTAAGCGAGAGGTTCCATGCATGCTTGGGAATGTAGACGCCGGGATGCACCGTTTACAATTTGTTTAGAGTACAGCTTTAGGTCAGGTTATAAACCTGTACGTGGAACAGATGAGAAGCTGCGGAGTGGCCGGTTCGGAGCGAGGAATGAGGCGGAGAGGCTCAGGAGACGAAGCAACAGCCGACGCGAACCGTGTTTTCACTAAGGTGCTTGGTCCACACGCGTTTGAGGTTCACGCGAACGGGTGGAAGGATTGGCACGTGAAGAACGGCGAGAAGGGTGTCCGGAATGCCTTCTTCAATGGGGAAATCGAGCGCGACGCCGCCGAAACCGAGGTCCACGACCCGGGCGCGATGTGAGGGTTGATCACCCAGAACGGCGTAGGCGTTTGTGCCCGCCATAGAAACGCGCTCCGCCTTGCGAGGTACGGTGTAGAGCCGCGGTTCCTCGGGCGCCACGGGAAACGAGGGCCGCGAGGTTTGTAACGGCGAAACCGCTGGTGATGGAGGCGGAGCCGGAGAGGTCGCCTCGAGAGCCGGAGAAACGGGAGGCTCGGGAACAGGAGGCACGGGAACAGGAGCCGTGGCTTGCGGTGTGGCGGACATTTCGATGGGTGGTTCCGCAGGCGGAACGGCAGGCTCGGTTGCGGAGGGCGCGGATGTTGGTGCCTCGCTTGGTCGATCGGTAGCGGGCGCTTCCGCACTCGGCGGGGCGGCTTCGGCGTCAGCCCTGCGGTAGTTGTCCTGTTTTGCGCCATAGAGGCGTTCGTCGGCAACGCGAATTAATTGCTCGCGTTGTTCGCCGTCCTGCGGATACGTCGAAACACCATGATCCATAGTGACGGAGATCGTAAGCTCGAGAGGGCGAAGAATTTCCGCGAAGACAACGCCGACGCGCCGGCTGAGCGCCGAGGCTTGCGCGGAATCGGTTTGCGGAAGGAGCAGAGCGAATTCATCGCCGCCAATGCGGAAAGCGGAGTCCGAAGTACGGAGAGCTTTCTTTAGAGTTGCCGCCGCTGCGCGTAGAACTTCATCACCGCGAGGATGGCCGTACTTGTCGTTCACTTCCTTGAAGCGATGAAGATCGAGGATAACCAAGCTCAGAGGATGACTGTAGCGGCGAGCGCGGTTGAGTTCCTTGTCAAGATTTTCGCTAAAGAGGCGGCGATTGTAGAGTCCGGTGAGTGGATCGGTGATCGCGTTGCGATGCAGATTCTTGAGGTCCTCGTATTCGAGGACTACCGGAACACGAAGCAATCCGGAGGAGGTAAGGACGTCGACGAGCGCGGTCTGCAAGGAGACGTGGGACTCCGTGCGTTCAGAGAGATACATTTTGCGGGCCAGGACTTCGTCCCAAGTGGCGATCGCTTTGTCTTCGGGAATTTCGACGTGAGCGATAGCGAGAAAAAAACGCTGGAGAAATTGCGCGCGGGCGCTCGACTCTAAACCATCGAGCGTGTCTGCAATCAGTTCAAAATAGGCGTCGTTCGGACGCATGCGCGCGGATACCGGAACGCCGGAGCTGGGATTCACCGGTGTGGACCTTGCCTCTTTTGTCCCCGCGGGGAATGGGGCGATGCGACTGTGGTGCAAGAGGAGTGGAGCAACCGGAGTGCCAAGCAGAAAACGCACGCTTCCGTTGCGAGCAAACACTTCTTGCACCTGCAAATGGGCGTAACGATAACACAAACGCTGATTTAGTCGAGCGAAAAACTCGTCCTCAGGATCGGCGACGCATCCGCAGCGAGACTTTCGCGTAGTACTGCTTCCTGAGTGGGCCTAAGAAAGTGGATGAACAAATTCCAAACCGAAGAGGCGGAGATCGCCGGCGGATTCCTGGCGAAGAACGCGAGCCGCAATGGGAGGAGTTTCGTAGGGAACGAGGCCTGAGGTGGAAGGCGAGGGCGTAGGGATTGTTAATTGAATAAGCTGTTCCGTTTGAAGGAGATGCGAGGAGGCAATACAAGCGCCGGTGGAGCTTATGTTCAGGGTCTTGGTGAGTTCGATAAACTCCACGCCCATAGCGTCCGTACCGCGCAAAAATACAGGGATCTGTATTCGAATACGAGGGTTTTGTCGTTGTTGGGGGGCGGACACCGATTTTTGAGTCTTCAAAATTTGACTAGGCACTTGGCTCACTTTAGTACCGTTGAACTAGTACGCTGTGAGCATCCGACATGCCAGAGTCAGGATTATGATGTACCCCGATAAGATACTGATAATAATGGCGTTAGCTAGAATGAGCGCCACACGGGGAGGTTTCTTGAGAACGGGAATTCGCAAATGTCCAGAGAGTTTTCCCCAATTGTGCAAATGGAACGGATTTACCATTGACAGTCCTAGGCCCCAATGGGAGGATGACCGAACGCAATGGGAAAATTTTTGCCACTCCCGAAGAGCAGCAGGAGAGCACGAGAATGAACGGACGGGTGGCAACGCAGGCGACGACCGACAGCCTGTTCCCCACAGTGCTGAGAGTTGATTCCTTTCGGGCAATTATCGAAGGCATAGAGGCCCCAATCTTGGTGGCCGATCGCACCGGGCGACTGCTCGCGGCGAATGGCGCAGCCAAAATCATTTTTGGATTACTTGAATCGTTAGATCACCAGAACATTAACATTTTTGAGTTTCTTTTCGAAAGCGACGGAAGGGACATTCTAGACGAG
>Ga0207646_10006021_pt1 | contig 12633 bp, 9 predicted proteins | sample KBSK5502metaG_FD_184343 | JGI IMG/M metagenome (GOLD analysis project Ga0207646, IMG submission 184343) | Corn, switchgrass and miscanthus rhizosphere microbial communities from Kellogg Biological Station, Michigan, USA - KBS K5-50-2 metaG... | ecosystem: Host-associated > Plants > Roots >...
TTTGCTGATGTATATGGTTATGCCGTACCGGTACCTGGGTTCGTTGAAAGACTGGCTGCAAGCACATCAGGAACAAGAACCTCTGCCACTAGCTGCTGTGGAGCGGATTGTGACCCAGGCCGCCTTTGCCCTCCAGCATGCACATGACCGTCAGATCATTCACCAGGACGTGAAACCCTCTAATTTTCTCGTGCACGGCGATGCAGCGCATCCAAGCCGGCTGAATCTGCAATTGGCGGACTTTGGAGTGGCTAAATTCATGATGAAGACCAGTGAAAAAAGCCTGGTTGTGCGCGGGACTCCCAACTATATGGCGCCCGAACAATGGGAAGGTCAACCTGTCCCTGCAACAGACCAGTATGCGCTGGCGGTGATGGCTTATGAACTGCTGACGGGGCGCCTTCCTTTCGAGGGCAACGGCTACCAGAACATGTGGCATCAACACTCTTACGTCGAGCCGACTCCGCCGAGCATGATCAATCCGGTGCTACCGAAAGAGCTTGATGGCGTGCTGCTGCGTGCGCTGGCGAAAAAACCTGGGCATCGCTATAGCTCTGTTTCAGCATTTGCGCAGGCATTCACGCGGGCTGTAGTGAACAGCGGCAACGTTTACCAGACCCATGTTATCAGTGTGTTGGAAGCTCGGAATGGAACCAACAGGGTTCTCATACTCCCGAATGGAAAGCAGGGGACGTTGCCTATACCACCGGGCGCGTACAATGGACAGGTCATCCGCCTGGAGGGCTACGGCAAGCCCACTACCTATAATGGTACGCCGGGGGCTTTAATTCTCACGATCGTTGTTGCGGAGGTGGATGGAGGTGTCTCCCCGGCAGATGTAACCGTACAACAAAAGTTTGCTACGCCCGTTATGCAGAGCGAAATCGGTCCTACACTCCCCGCAGTGTCTTCTCGCAGGGGTCAGGTGAGAGGCAGTGCAATTCTAAAGATGTGTTTAGCACTGGTTCTCCTGCTAGGAATGGCAAGCCTCTTTTACTTTTCAGTTTCTCGTGCTATCTCTCCTCTGAAGGGAAATACCACAGCGACAGCCGTATATGCTACTCAAGCTGCAGCCACGACGACGGAGGTTGCATGTCCCTCTTACCTTCCTGGTTGCGGAACACTAGCCCTTTATGATCCCTTGAGAGATGATAGCAAAGGCTACGACTGGCACCCACCAGATTATAGCGGTTGTGATTTCTTAGGAGGAGCCTTACATGTGAGTGTTAATGGAGATGAGGCGAATCCGGTATTTTTTCATGCTTGCATCGGAAAGACTCCTACCTTCAGCGACTTCACCTATGAGATAAAGATGACCTTTATTAAAGGTGACTGTGGCGGTGTTATTTTCCGCAGTCACGATCCGATGCTGTACTACTTCTACATTTGTCAAGATGGAGAGTACGGCATTGTTCGCTATACAAGAGATCCTGACAACGGCATGCCAGATCCAAACCTTAACCCACCATTGAGGACGAGTGCGACGCGTTCCTCATCTATCATAGCAGGTTCCAGCCAGGCCAACATTATCGCGGTCCAGGCACGAGGTTCCATAATTGATCTTTATGTGAATCAGCATCTTATAGATAGTGTAGAAGATAACAGCTACCGAGATGGCACGATTGGAGTTCTCGCGAAGGCCTTAGATCTGTACCGGCCGACTGAAGTGGCATTTAGCGACGCGAGGGTGTGGACTTTCTAATTCCCCATGACATTTGTCACGCCATAATCATGATGGGCTTCACTTCCCTCCGACCTGGGAGATGGCTACACTTTTTAGAAAAGAAGTGAATCAGAAGCGGCACGCATGGCCGAGCAGAAGGGGTGGTTGTAGAAAAGCGCCTTGCCATGAGGTCCTTTTAGCTGTACAATGCAAGCAGGAACAAACAAACAAGGGCAGGGAGTGTCCCACAAGGATCTGTTACCTTAGCCCAGAACACTTTACCAGGAGACGGCACGCAACATGATCAAATGGGAACGCAACTTCTGTCCAGCTTGTAATTTAGTGTGGGAACGTAATCTTGATGGTGCCTGGCGCTACGTCTCCATGATCGCTGTGCCGGTGCCCGATGACCGTGTATGCCCGATTTGCAGTAGCAGCTTGTACATCCAGTGGATGCGGCCATTACCGGTGTTACCAGAGGAAAGTTACCGACAGCAAGCACAATCCACCACGAGAGAGACCCATCAGGATTGAAGCTCGGGATGGCTCATCTCTATGAGAGACCGCTTTACGTGCGAATGGGCTAGAAAGCCCCTGTCATTGATACAGGGGATGAATAGCCTCTTTTCCCTGAACTCATATTTCGCGTGGAGTTCCGCCCGATGAAGAGGAGGAACCGGTGTCTTTCAATTCGTCTCGGAAGTCCCGAACGACTGGTATGTCTGCATATCCAGCGTTTTCCAGGTCTTCCAGATACTCGCAGTCCGAGGTGACGGTTTCGAGTATTTCGATGTACGGCTGTAAACCTTGCTGTTTGAGATCAAATAGCCACGCCCTTTTACGGTTCTCGACTTCGTTCAAATGCTGAGATGGTCGAACGCGAGCATCTTTGCTGATAGGCTCCGCGTTAAGGAAGCAGCCCTGTAACCGCAAAGTAGATACGTGCGGCGCAGTTTGCTCTTCTGGTGATTTGGACATGAGGTTCGCTGCACTGGTTCCTCACGTGCTCGGAAGACCGTCCAGATCATCCGCCATCTGGCTTCCCCGATGGAACTTGCGTGAGGATGTGGGTTCCTTGCCCTGGAGCGCTCTCGATCTGGAGACTACCACCCAGGTTGCTGACACGCTCCTGCATCGAGCGCAGCCCGAGATGGCCCGGAAATGAGCCCAGCGGATCAAACCCTACCCCATCATCACGTACCTCCAGAATGACCGCGTTGGCAGTCCGGTGAAGAACCAGGTCCACCTTGCTCGCGCGGGCGTGCTTGACCGTGTTATGCAACGCTTCCTGCGCGATCCGGTAGAGTTCCTGCTTGGCACGCAGCGGTAGATCGGGTTCGTCGCACAACGAGATCGAGACGGCTATCTCATGCCGTGCTTGCAGCGCTGCCGCCTGCTTGGTGAACGCGGAAACCAGCCCTTCCGTCTCCAGCGACTCGGGGCGTAGCTCGAAGATCAGCGCGCGCATTTCGGCCAGGCCGGCCTCGGCCAGCGTGAGTATATAGTCGATCGGCTCAGTTACGTTGTCCGGGTCGCGGGAGAGAGCGGCGCGAGCGGCATGCGCCCCCAGCGAGATGCCATAGAGCGCCTGCGAGACCGAATCGTGCAGTTCGCGTGCCAGCTTCTGACGTTCCTCAACTGCCGCCAATTCCTGCGCCTGTTCATAGAGCCGCGCATTTTCAATCGCAATCGCTGCCTGGTTGGCAATCGCCAGTGCGAGCGTCGCATGGCGCTCCGTAAAAGCGTGCTCTTCGCTTGAAGTCAACACCAGCATGCCGCTCACCTGGTCTCGCAGGATGAGCGGAACGGCCATCCAGGCATGCACATCCTGAAAGGCGGTCTCCCGCAGATCCCCCATGGCCACACGCACGGCTTGTGCCAGGGGGGTCTCCTCTAGGATATCTTGCACGATGATCGACTCACGGGAACTCAGGGTCTCCCAAATCAGTCCCAGGTTCTTGACGGGAAAACGCAGCGACATCAGGTGCTCTTGCGCGACGGGGTTCCGGTTGTCAAGGAACACCAGATCCTCCCCCTCTACCATTAAGATCGAGGAACCCGTGTAATTGATGACGAGCTTGAGTTGATCGAGGATCAGCCCCAGCAATGGCTTCAGTTGCAGGGTGGAGGCCACCGTATGGGAGATCTCGAGCAAGGAAGATAACTCGCGGGTCCGCTCTGCCACACGCTGCTCCAGGTGCTCATAGGAGCGCTGCAAGTCCGCGGTCAATTGAATCGCATGGGCAGCCAGGCCGGCCTGGCGGACCAGTTCGTCCAGCAAACGCCGGTCTGCAGGAGTGAACGGTTCGCCGGGCATGCGTGGGGCCAGTCGCATTTGACCAATCGCGTCTTTCTGGTAGACCAGCGGCAGGATCAGCGGCTCTCCCACGAGCTCTCCGGCACTTGCCGCTAGCCGAAAGGTGCCCTCTTGCTTCAACAGAATGGCCACATACGGCAACTTGAGCGCCTGGGCAACGGTTTCCACGATAGTAGACAACACGGCATCGGGAGCCAGCGTCGCCTCCAACCGCTGGCTCAGGTGGGTGATGACAGTATAGGGTTCGTCGCGCTGACCGTAGAGCAGGCGGTTCACTTCCCGCTGCACCCATGCGCGCAAGGGTTGGAACAGCACGGCCACCAGCCCAGTTGCTAGAAGCTCGATCACCAGATTCCCATTGGTCCCAATGAGTGCGCCCAGGGCTCCCACCACCAGCACGTACACCCCAACGACGCAGACGGAGAGGATGCCATAGACCAACGTGCGATTGATGAGGATGTCGATCTCCCAGAGTCTTGCACGCACAATGGCGAAGCCGATAGAAAGTGGGATAAGAAGGAGGAGGCCATAGACGGCGGCGCCAGTGATCACGGCAATAAGCGGGCCAGTCTGGGTGAGTACGGGAAAGAAAAGCGAGAGGGTCAGATTCACCAGGTACGCGCCCCAGCCCATGGAGATGCCATAGACCACCCACTTGGTCTGCTGGCGCTGAACTGGACTGGACACCCGCCGGAAGCGGTAGATCTGCACGACGACGAAACTGCCAATCAGCCCGAAAAAGATCAGGTCACCGAGCACCGGGGAGCGAGAGAACGGGTTAAAAGCAGCGAAAGGAAAGAAGGTATTGAACACCCCATACAGAAGAAACACAACGAAGACCCAGCGCATCCAGCTGGGGACAAAGTGTCCACTGGGAAACACGTAAAAGAAGAGGTTGAAGCAGAGGAGGCCGAGAAAGCTGATAACAGAGGCCGGGAACCACCAGGGCGAGAAAAGGGTGCTGATAAAGCCAATATTGAACACAATCGGAAAGGTGCCCAGGGAGACGGCGGCCAGGAGCGCCATACGGTCGTCCGACCTGCGCCAGAAGAGGAAGGCTGCGACCAGCCAGTACCCAAGAGAAAAAATACTATCGCGAACGACGATGTAGATACCAACGACGTCTCTGGAAAGGCCGGGCCCTTGAGTTGGTGGCACGACGACATTGCCATACGTATGGCAAGCAGCGGCTGCGCTCGTGCAGAACATGTAGTGATTCGCAATGTACGACAGGACGCCGGCAACATAGAATCCCACGGACAACACGCACAGGGTAAGACACACGAGCCGCACCAGCACCAGCCAGTAGCCAAACAAGCGCGTGTCCGTCTCGCTTCGTGGCTCCAAGCGTGGGGCCTGGGGAGCCGATGCAGGGGAATGGTTCATCGCTGTCCTCCGAAGATGGCTACTCTGGCTTCTCTACCGAACCGGGCGAGACCAGGCCAGTGCGGATGGCATAGAGTGCGGCCTGGGTGCGGCTCTGCACCCCCAATTTGGAGAGGATTCTACTTACATGTGACTTGATGGTCTGCTCGGTATTGTTCAGGCGACGGGCGATTTGTTTGTTGGATTGCCCCTGAGCCAGCAGCCGCAGCACCTCGGTCTCGCGTTCGGTCAGCGCTTCGGGGCTTTGGGGAGTACTCACAGCCTGCATCAAGCGCGCCGCCGCTCTGGGCGTCAACTGCACCTGTCCGGCTGCCGCCGCTTTGATAGCCTGGCACAGCGCCTCCGCCTGCGTATCTTTGAGCAGGTAGCCAATTGCGCCTGCGCGCACGGCTCCCACAACCGAGGCATCTTCTAAGACGCTGGTCAGGGCCAGCACCTCGGTGTCGGGCAGTTCGCGCCGGATGGCGGCGGTGGCGGCGATGCCGTCCATGATCGGCATCAGCAGGTCCATCAGCACCACGTCCGGCTTAAGTTCATGTGCCAGGCGCAGCGCCTTCGCGCCGTCCGACGCCTCGCCCACCACTTCCAGTTCGGGATCATATTTCAGGAACAGGCGCAGCCCCTGGCGCACGACGCTGTGGTCATCGACGAGCAGAATACGAATGGTCATGTGCCACCCCCTTTCGATAGCGGCGCTACCCCTACCAAAGTATGAGAAGAACTCCATCGTTTGCCAGATGTGCGACCAGGTTGCCGGAAACTATACTTGCTCTATAAAGAAGCAGTGACTGGGGCTTGTACATCAAAGCTGATCTGATCGTTGATCGATGTCACAGCCAGCAAGTGAAATATTCTGCTTCGTATTGTAGCACATAGCTGTTTTGCTTCTGGGAAAGTCGGAAGCGCGCAGAGACTAGCAGGCGAGGTCCTGATGATTCGCGTGTTGCTGGTCGATGACCAGCCAGTCGTGCGGCGCGGCTTGCGTGTGCTCTTCCGCCTGGAGCCGGATCTGCAGGTGGTTGGGGAAGCCAGCACCGGCACAGAGGCGCTCGCTTTGGCGCAGACGCTCACGCCCGACGTGGTGCTGATGGATATCGAGATGCCGGAGATGGATGGCATCGAGGCCACCGCAGCCCTGCGCAGGGTGGTCCCCCAGAGCGCCGTCGTGATCCTGAGCATCCATGACGACGCGCAGACACGCGGACGGGCGCAGGCCGCCGGGGCGGTCGCGTTTGTGGAGAAGCGTGGAGCCACCGATGCGCTGCTCTCGGCCATGCGCCTGGCAGCCGGACAGACAGGCAAGAGCAGCGAGTAATCAGCATCTCCCTGTGAGAAGTCTCGTTCGACGAGACACGTTCAACAGACTCATCCTGCGGGGCCTGGTTCCCGCAGGTGAGCACGCCAAGAAAGAGGTGAATACTATGCACAAGCGCACTATCATCAAATGGTGGTTGTCGGGGTTGGTCATTCAGGTGGGTGGGGTGATTCTGGCCACCGTCATGGTCATCGTGATGGCGGCCCATATCGTCGACCTCAGCACAGGCAACAGGAGCTTCGTCCCCGACGGCTTCTTCTGGACGACGATCGTCCTCCTGATCCTGGGCGGCATCGTCTTCTGCGGTGGGTCCCTCGCCCAGTTGGTCGCCCAGATTGGGGCCGTGTTCAACACCCGCCACCTGGCGAACCAGACGTGGTTCCGCGCTCTGCTGTGGAGCACCATCGCCGGCAATCTCGTGCTTTTCGTCACGCTTGGCCTGCAGTTGGGGCTCGGCTCCAGCGGCAGTGTGGCCGCAGGCTTTGTCTGGCCCGGCTACGTGGTGGGTGGCCTGATCGAGTTTGTCTCGATGGTCAGCTACCTGGTCGCCGGACCTGACGGGATGGCGGGCAAGCCTGGCGAGAGCACCATCGGCCGCGCCGCCGCAGACGCCGGGACCCAGGGGCTGGTGCAGGCCTGAGTTCGTCACGGGGAGAGCACAGGGGTGCCGGGTCCAGCGCACGGACCTGGCTCCACCTGCGCCGCCCCGGCTACAGTAGTGGGGCCAAAGCGCTAGTACATTTTGTCGGCTGGCCTAAGAGGCCTTCGAGCAAAGGAGTGGAATCCATGTCTCAACTTACAGATCAGAACACACCAGCACACCTGGAGGGAACTCCTCCGGCCACCGGTTCTCGTGCGCTCTCAGCGCTCATCAGGGTCACCATCGCGGCCCTGCTCGGCAACGCCCTGGCCTATACGGCCTTCCAGCTCTTCTCCCTCCTGTTTTCCCAGGGGTTTATGCCACAGTTCTTCGCTGGCAGCATCCCTGCCGTCTTGGCCGCTGGGCTGGTTGCCTCAAGGTGGCGCTGGACCCCGGCATTAGGGGCCGCTCTCGTGCTTATTACCTCCACCATCTTTTTCTTGAACCATCAAAGTCAGTATTACCTCACCCATCCTGGATATAACCCTGCCTACTTTCTCGCGGGCGTGCTCATTCTGGCGTGTGCGCTCGTCGCGGTCGTGGTAGGGCTCTCTGCGACGCTGCAGAACTACCGCGCTCGTGCCTCGGTGCGGCCTGCGCCCGCCTTTCTGAGGCCACTGCTCACGGCGCTCTCAGGGGTGGTCGTCGGGATGAGTCTGGTCGCCCTGATCGTGGCTGCGAACCCGCAGGCAAGCTCCGCCAGCTCCACAACCAATGGCGAGCCGACCGTCCACATGGGTGTTGTCAACTTTGTGCAGAACGTAGTGCTTGTTCCAAAAGGCTCCAAACTGCTGATCGTCAACGATACCACTGTTGAGCATATCCTGCAGAACGGCTCCTGGACATCCAGCGGCACGGTCGTGACCACGGCAGAGCCAGGCGCGCCGGTCCTGCACAACCTCGACAGCAAAGATGGCTCGCTGGAAATCGGCCCCTTCACGACCGCAGGTACCTTTCACATCTACTGCATCATTCACAGAGGCATGAACCTGACAATAGTCGTGCAATAGAGCGCTCCTGGCCCACGCATGCTGGGCGAGCTGTAAAGAACTCGGCAGAGCACGCCACCGAGTGCTTTACGCTTTCGAGACGGAAATATGGTAATATGCTTTCGTGCAAGGTTCCATTTGCAACCCGCATGGAGTGTAGGTGTCTTCTGCTTTACTTCTCAGAGCCTGACTCGCGGCTTGAAGAGAGGCGCACATATGAGCTTGTCTGATAGATCATCGAAGAAGGCTGTGAGGACGACTCCGCTTCACACGGCTGACACACGCTTGCACGGGCGCTGGCTTGTGCTTGCATGGGCAGCATGGGCTCTGCTGAGTAGCGGCACCTTGCTTGCATTCGCCTTCGGTCTCCCCGTGTACTTGACGCTCCTCCAGACGGTCTGCACCGGCACGGGATGCGTTCCTGGACAACCCAGCCCAGATACTGAAGCCACCCTTCATGGACTTGGTCTCTCTGTTGGCAGCTACGTCGCCTTTACTCTCGTGCTCATGCTGGTCTCGATGCTGCTGGCCTGCACGATGAGCGGCTTGCTCGCCTGGCGCAAGTCCAATGATTGGCTGGCGCTCCTCGTCGCTCTGATGCTCCTCATGTTCGGGACAGCCAACATCCTATCTCCACTGGAGCTGAGCCACTCAGCATGGCACTTCCCAGCCATGCTCTTAAATATCCTCCATTTTGCCACGGTCTTTCTCGTCGGTTCACTCATTCCCACCGGGCGTTTCGTCCCCCGTTGGACACGCTGGCTTGTCCCCGCGTGGGTGCTGTGGAGGCTGATCTTGCTCTTCTTTCCAACACTGCCCTCCGCCGACCTGCTCACTACCCTCATCTGGCTGAGCGGGCTGGCCTGCATCAGCGTCGCACTGATCTACCGCTACCAACGGATGTCCAGCCCCATCCAGCGCCAGCAACTCAAGTGGCTCGTCTTCGGCGGATCGGCAACCATCTTGATCGTGCTGGTCACTAACCTCCCCCCTCTTCTCTTTCCAGCGCTGAGCCGAGCGGGTTCGCTCTATGCCTTGTTCAGGGCCTCGATCAATACGCTCGTCTTGCTCCCTCTCATCTTCTGCTTCGCCATCGCCATTTTGCGCTACCGGCTGTGGGAGATCGATGTCATCATCAACCGCACCCTGGTCTATGGCACGCTGACAGGCACACTGGCGCTGGTGTACTTCGGCCTGGTGATTGGCCTCTCCGCGCTCCTGCGGAGCATCCTCAGCCAGGACAGCAGCGTCGCCATCGTCCTCTCCACCCTGGCGATCGCAGCCCTCTTCCAGCCGTTACGCCATCGTATCCAGCAGGTCATTGATCGCCGCTTCTATCGCAGCAAGTATGACGCGGCCCAGACGCTGGCTGCCTTCAGCGCCACCTTGCGCCATGAGGTGGACTTGGATCAGTTGAGGGAGGCGTTGCTCGCCGTCGTCCAGGAGACGATGCAGCCTTCTCATGTCTCGCTCTGGTTGCGCCCAACTGCACCGGACAGACACAATGAGCCGACTGAGCTCAGCACTCCTCCTGCTCGCTAAAGATGGGGCGCGCAGGTCTGGGAGATCACACGGGAGCATGGGGAAGCCGCACAGGCCTGGCACCACCTTTGCTGGCTCGGCCCACACACGGCTTTTCGGTCGATCGCTCATTCGTACCCTCGCCTCGGAGGCTCCGGTTCGCTTCGTTTCTGACTGCTTGGACTATGGAGGCGCACCACCGCTGGCTGGATGGTGGGGGCCGCCAGAAGGAGAGGGAACACGGCTGCGCACATGGTCACGGAATTGCACACGCTCCTCGCCAGGGCTGGCGTCCGGGGTCCATCTGTCCTGGTGGGGCACTCCTTCTGAGGGGTTGACCATGCGCCTGTATACCTCTACGTACCCACAGCAGGTGGCAGGCCTCGTGCTCGTCGATTCTGTGAATGAGGATGAAAAAGCATCCCTTCGTCACTCGCCAAAAGCGCCTGGATTTATCACCTGTCACAAAAACTGTGCCGCACTTATCTACTTTGCGGCTACAGGACTTCTTTCTTAACTCAGTGCCCAATAGGTGAGGTGAATTACGGAGTCCATAAACATCTCGTAACGATACCAGCCTATCACTCTTGTTTCGCGGGTTCTTTATTGATGAGATCTGACTTGTGGCGATAAACCAGGTAATTCTCTCTAAACTGACCCTTAGAAGACGTGCGGCCTCAAAGAGAGAAATGTACCTATTCTGAGCGTCACCGGTTGTATCACTCACAAAATAACCCTGGTATTAATTCATGACTTGAACTCATCTATCTCATCTCGTGTCACTTCTCTACCGAGATGTTTGCTCAGTCCTTCCAGAAGTTGCGCCCTCTTGAGCTTACCAATAGAGCCTCCCTCTTCAGCACGCTGAATAGTAGAGATTGATACGCCGGAGATGACAGATAATTGCTGACGTGTTAGCTTTGCGACTTCGAGACGAAAATCTTCAAGCCTCATTGGCCACCTCAATACAAGTATTCGTGGTGGTCAGTTTAGCATATCTGGTAGTATAAGACAATCTTTTCCTTATTATGCACTTTTTAAGTGGTAAAAACAACTTAAAAGTGTTGACTTTTCGCGATCTATAGGGTATCATTAGACGTGAGTCATGAAGTTCGTAGAGGGAAGCTAAGTTGAGTGTTGCCATCAATACATATTTGTTAGTAGCAGGTAAGCACCAGTAAGCTTTCGTTCACATTCAATGCCATTTTTTATTAAATATCATCAGACAGCACCGAGTAAGGAGAATGCCTATAGCATAAAAATGCTGACCCCCGTGTAGTAGACGAAGGTCAGCCTTGTGAGAGTACACACGTAGCCAGCGTTAACTAAACCTACGGGCACTCTCAGCCTATTCATGGCACAGAGACGCCCGACCTGTCAAGTTTGCAATGAGATTCTATGACTGGAAGGGAACACGCATGACCACAACCATCACCAACTATACCACCTACGATCTCGACTACTACTACGCCGATCTCAGGCGTCTTCCCCGTCTCTCGCGCGAAGAACGTCAGCACCTCGTGACCGGCATGTCAGGACCGCAAGTTTCCCCTGCGATGCCCCGGGAGACCCAGGTCAAGCACCAGCTGATCGAGGGATATTTGCCCTTCGCCAAACACCTCGCGATTACCCTCTGCCCGCCAACGCTGTACCAGCGCCTGCTTCCTGATCTGATCGGGGCGGTCAACCTTGCCGTGGTCGAAGCAACGATGCGCTGTGATCTGAGCAGCACTATGAGCCTGGATGCCTATATCGCTGCTTATGTCCGTGGGGCCATCAAACAGACGCTTGTCAAGGATGATCTGCTCAACATTCCCTTTCGGGCGCGGGAGCGTGCAAGAGCAGAGGGAACACTTGAGCAGCTCTACGCACACTACCGTGTCGCGAGCCTGGATGAGTTGATGGCATGGTTTGAGACCGATGAGGTCGAGGAGCCCCTGGTCAAGCCCATCATGCCCACCGAGGCCGCACCGCTGCGCGACCCGCTGCAACGCGCCCAGGCGATCTTCCGCCTGCGCTATGGCCTCTCCGACGACAACGAGCGCAGGCATACCACCAAAGAGATCGTGCGTCTGTTAGGGATTGACCGCCGGGTGGTGCTCACCACCGAACGAGATGCCCTTGCCCGGTTGAGAGCGCTGGTCGAGGGCCTGGCTACCATCGGCAAAAAGAACGGCAAGCCTTGCATTTCCTACCCCGACGCCCACAACAACTACACGATCACCCCTGAGCAGGAAACCTCCATGCTGCGCGGATGCCTCGACCTGCAAGCGCAAGGCATTATCATCACGGGACGCTCCCTTGCAAAAGAAGCAGGGACGAGTGTCGGTCGCGCGCTCATGTTCCTGCGCCTGCACCGCACCGAGACAGCGAAAGAGGCAAGGGCGCGACAACGCCAGCAGCATCTTGAGGAAGCCTGTACGCGACTGGAAGCGCGGGGGAGGCGGGTCACGAGTCCGCTGCTCGCCAAAGAGGCAAGGGTGATGAAGCAAACGGCGATCGACTTCCTCAAGGCACAAAGGAGCACGAGCCATGCAGCGCACTAAGCGAGGGAATCCGCATCATCCCCCAAAGAATCGCAGGCGGGGGCAACACGCGCCTTCCCCTCTCAGGCAGCAACGCGCCCCGATCACTGGTAACGGGGACACTCTGTACACGCTCTTCTACGAGTGCTACCGGGGCTATACCATCTACAGCACTCAGGAGGGGCGCTGCTGCATTCATGGCAAGCAGGGGTGCCTGCGCCTGCGGGGCAAGTTTGTCTGCTTCCCCGCTATTGAAGACGCCAAGAACCTTATCAAG
>Ga0207646_10006022_pt1 | contig 12633 bp, 14 predicted proteins | sample KBSK5502metaG_FD_184343 | JGI IMG/M metagenome (GOLD analysis project Ga0207646, IMG submission 184343) | Corn, switchgrass and miscanthus rhizosphere microbial communities from Kellogg Biological Station, Michigan, USA - KBS K5-50-2 metaG... | ecosystem: Host-associated > Plants > Roots >...
GCTCGATCAGGGCTCGATGCGCATGTACTCGTTGGTCCTTTTGATGTATCCCCAGTCTTTCCGCAGAGAGTACGGAGACGAGATGCGCATCGCGTTCGCCGAGCTGCGGCGCGATGAGCCGAGGCGAAAGGTATTTACACGCATCGTTCGCGACGCGGCCGTATCAGTTCCGCGCGCGCAAGCGGAGGGGGGAATCATGCGTTCGACCGGGATCGCAGCAGGCATCGTCGCGGTCGCGATCGCGATCGGCGGAGCCGTAACGGGAAGCTTCCTGACCGGCAGTCTCATCGTCATCGGTGGGACCGTACTCATCGTGGGGATCGCCGCGCTTCTGTCTCGTGTCGGAAGCCGGTCCGCCGAAAGTGACTACTCCCGCTCGCGCTGGCCCTGGTGGGCGATCCTGGCCGGTGGACTGGCGATCTTCGAAGTTGTGATCGGCGCCGGTCAGCTCATCCGGGAGCCCAAGAAAGAAAACGTGTTCGCTTTGGGGGTCGTACTCGTTTTCGGCGGCTTGTTTACGGGTGGAGTCCTGCTCCGCAACCGCGGCCGCGTCGGCGGAAACTGGATGATCGCTGCCGTCGGTGCGCCGATGTTGATGGCGCCCTGGTGGGTGTGGCCACCGATCCTGGGCCTCGCCGTGATGCTCGGCGCGATCTCAGAGGTCTTTCGCGGACGCAGGCCGACTCGAACAACGGCCGCCTAAGCGGGTGGTTGCAACGAACGGGGGCATGAGATGAAGGATCGGATCTTGAGCACAACGGTAATGGCGCTCGCTTCGCTTTCCATCGCATTTGTTGCCGGTGCTCCCGCAAGCGCAACCGGCGCCCGAGTCACACGCGGAGCACTGCATCCGTTCGCGTCCACCTTTACCGATCCAACTCTCGCCGGATACGGCGATCTTGCAGGACATGCGCAGATGGTCCGCACCGCGGACGGAAAGACGATCGTCAGCGTCCATGTCACTGGACTGCTCGGCAATGTCTTCTACCCTTCGCACGTCCATAAGTCGCCTTGTGCCGTAGGCGACGCTGATGGGCACTACCGATTCGACCCGAACGGACCGGCGGATGCCTTCAACGAGATCTGGCTGTCGTTCACGTCGGACGGCGATGGTGTAGGTCACGGCAGCGCCACAGCGGATCGAACGGCAGGGATTGGCGCGGTTTCGGTCGTAGTGCACGCGCCCGGCGGGGCGAAGATCGGTTGCGCGGACTTGGCCTGACCTATCCATGCGACCGGCTTCAGCTAAGCCGTCGGCACATTGTCATTCGCGCAAGGGGAAGCCGGCCCCTTTCGACGCTCCCACAACGAGCAACCCTTCGGCCGGTGTGGTGCAGTAGCGTCGTGATGTGAAGATCGAGCACGTCGACGCATGAGCGCTGGACGCAATCATGCCTGCGCTTCGCCAAGACCAGATGGGGATCGAGCCGGATGTAGGGACCTGGCTGGCCGCGATCGACGGCGACGATGTGCTCGGCGTCGCGCGCATCACCGAGGTCGAGGGCGCGCGCACGATCGACGACGTGTGGGTTCGGCCCGACGCGCGCAACCGTGGCATCGCGAGCACCCTGCTGGATCAAGCTGAAACGCCCGTGTGGCTGATCTGCGACGAAGACATGATCGGTTTCTACGAACGACGCCGATTCAGTCTGGTGGAACCAGAGGGATTCCCGCCGCCGCTGGCGGCCTTGTACGGCGCGCGCAACGAGTGGCCCGCGACAGACCACCACCATTACGCGATGGTGCGGCGGGGATCAGCTGTTGGTCAGACCGACGAGGATCGGGATACCTGAAGGTGCGGGCTCGAACGTTTGACCGGCGCTCGAGATCAGACCCCACTGCCCAGTCGTCGCCGAGCCCCACGAGAACGCCGCCCTGCCCCAGCCGCGCGCGTTCGCCGCAGCGATGAGGTTCCCGTTAACGTCCCGCTGTTGCGGTCGGGGAAGCCGAACTCCGTCAACATGACGGGCTGGCTCGAGGCCACTGCGCTCCATAGATTCAGCGTCGGGGTCGGATCGAACTGTTTGGTGAAATCTAAAGATGTGGATCACCAAAATACGAGCCGGGCCATATTCTCGCCCGGGCTACTCGGTCGTGATCGCTTCGAGGACGTTCAGCTTCGCCGCGCGCCTCCCGGCGCGAGCGCGGCGATCGATTCCTTTGCGAGAGAGAACACTCGCCATCGCCCAGCCGAAGAATGCGCCGAGCGCGAGGGCGAGAACCGCGCCCGATCAGATGATAGAGCACCGCGGACGTGCCACTGGGCGAAAACAGCCCATTGCTTGGCGACGGCTCGCGGGAGTAGACCAGAGATGCGACTTTGGGGAGGTGATGCGGTCGCGCGCACGAAGCGCAAAGCGCGCATCGATTTCATTTCATCTGGAGGTGGTACTTGTGGCCAAGTACCTGTGGCTTGCGTCTTACACCGCGGACGGCATCAAGGGCGTGCTCAAGGAAGGTGGGAGCGGCCGGCGCGATGCGATCGAGAAGGTGGTTGCCGATCTCGGCGGAACGCTCGAAGCGTTCTTCTTCGCGTTCGGAGAAGATGACGTTTATGTCATCGCCGAGCTTCCCGACAACACGACCGCGGCCGCGGTGAGCCTCGTGGTCGGTGCCTCAGGAGCGGTGCGCATCAAGACCGCAGTCCTTTTGACGCCGGAAGAAGTCGACCGCGCGGTACACACGACCGTTGGCTATCGCGCGCCGGGTAAGTAGCGCTGCAACGAGAAGAGGCCTCGGGGTCCCCGGGGCCTCTTTGGTTGTTCTGGAGTCGCGCTGCAGAACATGTCAGGGTAACAAAGGTGCCTTCGGGTCGAATCCGGGCAGACTCAGTACTATCAGCCCCTGAAATGGCAGATACTCACAGCGCGACGATCATCCGCGAAGGGACCCGCAGCCGCTCACGTAGCCGGCCGCTGCGGCAGCTCGCCTTGCAGCTGTTGCTCCTGGAAGGCGGCTTGCTCGCAGTGATCTTGATCTTGCTCAACAAGGTGGGCGAGGCAGCCGAAGTTCATTCGACATTGCGTCTGGTCGTAGGCATCGCGACGGGGATCTTCGCCGCCGGAGGGCTGATCGAGGCCTTCGCCGCCGTGCGCGCGCCGGTGCTTCCGCCGGTGCCGGATAGGCCGCTCCCGCGAACGACCGCGATCATCCCCGCCTACTTGCCGAACGAAGAGTCGATCGTGCTCGACACGATCACGAAGCATCTGCGGAATGGGCCCCCGAACCACCAGGTCATCGTTGCGTACAACACGCCTGAACCGATGGCGATCGAATCGAAGCTCGACGCGCTCGCGATGAGCGAGCCGCGTCTCGTCGTCCTCAACGTGGGTGGCAGCCAATCGAAAGCGGAAAACATCAACGCGGCGGTGCAGATCGCAAGCGGCGAGGTGATCGGCATCTTCGACTGCGACCATCACCCCGAACCACGCAGCTACGAGCGAGCGTGGCGCTGGCTGGCGAACGGCGCAGACGTCGTGCAGGGACGATGCGCGGTCCGACGCTCGGAGAACACCTTCTTGAGCGCGCTCGTTGCCGCAGAATTCGAGCAGATGTACACCGTCGGGCATCCCGGCCGGGCGCGCGCATTCGGCTTCGGTCTATTCGGCGGCAGCAACGGGTACTGGCGAGCAGCCGCACTCAAGGCCGTGCCCTTCGACCCGAGCGCGTTGACCGAAGACATCGACGCATCCGTGCGGTTGTTGCGGATCGGCGGCCGCATCGTCGCCGACCCGGGCATCGTTTCGACCGAGCTATCACCGCCCAGCCTGCGCGCCTTGTGTTACCAACGTCTTCGCTGGGCCCAAGGGTGGTTCCAAGTCGCGCGCCGCCACGTCGCTCAGGTTTGGGGCGACGACCGGATGCCCCTGCGACAGCGCTTGGGCATTGCGTGGATCTTCGGGGCCGGTGCGCTAACGGCCTGGATCGCCGCGTTGCTACTGCCGCTCACGATCGAAGCCTGGATCTCGCCGCTGACCGCGTCGCTTGCGACACGGATCTTCTTCACGATCGGTTCGTTCGCGTTCCTGTTCCAAGCGGGAGTCGCATATAGGCACGCGCTTCCACCGACCCGGCGACTCGGGGTATTCGGTGCATACGTCCTTGCGACGATCTTCTTCTACGGCTATCTACGCGTTGCGCTCGTTCGGCTCGCGCACATCCACGAGTTCGCTGGGCGGACGGAGTGGCGCGTCACACCTCGCGCGCGCGAGGCACGCCGCGCGGCGTAGTGACCGAAACAGCCAAGACCAAGAGCCATTCGACGATGCTGGCGATCGGAGACGTCGTCGCGCTGCTCGTCTTCACATTGATCGGTCTCGCCAATCACAAAGACGGCATCACAGCTTCGAGCGTGCTGAAGGTGATGGGTCCACTCGTGATCGTCGGCTGGCTTGCGGCAGCGGTGCTCGGGACCTACCGCCGGCCGGGCACCCGCACGCTCATCCAAGCGTGGCTCGTGACGATCCCCATCGCGATCGTGGTTCGCAAGGCGCTCTTCAGCACACCCGCCACCTGGGGCTCGACCTTCGTCTTCATGGGAGTCGCGCTGGCGTTCACGCTGCTCTTCCTTCTGGCGTGGCGGCTCGTCGCTCGATACGTGATGCGGTGGTTGTGAACACCCTCTGCGAGGCTTCGGTTGTCCCCCGATTGCTGGCGCTCCGAGGTGCTCACACAGCGGTCGGAACCCGAGCCGTTTCGTGCACTGTTTTCCCCCAGCGCATATGCGCCGCGATCGCTCCGCTGGCAACGGCCGCATAGGCGCACCAGAGGGATGCGAATCCGTCGATCGTAAGACGAGCCAGGATCGCGACTGCGATCAGATTCGCGATACCGAATATCACGACGTGACGGTAACTCGACAGAAGCAGCGCGCCGCATACGGCAGCCACGTAAAGGCTCGTGACGAGCAGCCCGTGGGACATGGGCGCGCTGTAGGCCAGGTGATAGTGCCCTAGACGAGCTTCGATCGGTCCACGCAAGATCTCGATGAATAGGTAAAGGCCGACTGCGATTCCCATCGCGACGAATGCATCCATCAGCCATCGTCGGCGGCGGTCGGGTTCGAACGCTCGGACCGCGAGCGGGATGCCTATCGGTAGGGCGACGAACGCGATCAGGAGATAGATCCACAGCGCGGCTCGGCCCACCGAGACGGGCACGTGGCCTTGCAGTCCCCACCACACGAACGCTTCGACGATCTGATGAGCGCCTAAAAGGAGTGGAAGCGTGGCGATCGCGAGATGGTCGTCCCGGTGATCCACATGCCGCAGCGCATCGACTCCGATAACGCCGACAACGATGCCACCAACGAGATCCGCTTGCGGCGAGTAGCACACACGCCGAGGCTAGCAGCCCGGGAGTGCAAAGAGGCCCCGGATCAACCGGGGCCTCTTGGTCTCATTAGATGCCTCTATCCGAAGGACGTCGACGTCGGGGCTAGCCCCATCGGTCGACCTCCATAGATAACTCGCCCACTTTCGTCTTGATACGTCAGCCAGGCCGTCGCACCATGCTGCAGGACGCCCCGCTTTGTGTAGTCGCATACTCCTTGCGGGAACGCGTTCTGAAGCGCAGCCCACTGAGCAGCCGTGAACGAAACCGAGTAGTCGTCCTTCTGCAACGGTTTGAGCCGGCACTCGAGGGTGTCGTCGGCGAGGGGGCCGCCGGCCGCCATCCGAGGCGTTCCGAACGAGGCAACCACCGCGTCGCACTCCCACGATGGGATGTCCACGCCGGCACCATCGGTGCACCGGTCGGTGACGTCGCCCGGTCTGTCTTGGATGATCTTCTGTGCGAGCGGGATGCCCCGGTGGTCGGCATGCACGCGCGCGAGCCACCGATCGATCGCAAAGACGGCCTGATCGGCGAAGTTGGCATCACCGAGCAGGGGCACCTGTCCGCGCCAGAGCACTTGGTTCGCGGCGGTACCGAAGTTGCGAAGGAGGCGCTGACGAAGCGCATAGGTTCGGTAGACGTCGTGGAACGACCCCACGTCGGGTCCGCGCAAGTCGATGATCGCAACCTGGTTCAGATTGTTGGCCGAGTCGACCGCACCGCTCGTATACACGCGGTCGAGGCCGATGAGGTCGGGCTTGCTGCGCGCGACCTGCGTGTTGTCGTTGTAGTCGAGACCCCCGATGTGGGTGTTGAGGTCCACGAACTGAGCCACGGATAGCTCACCGTTCAAGAGACCTTGGAGTCCGTACTGGATGCCGTCATTCCCGAACGGCCGGTTCGCGAACCCGTCGCGACGCTTTCCGAACACGTTGACCATGTAGTCCTGCAACGTGCACTTCACGCCGTTCGGATTCTTCTTGGGGTCGTAGGTCTTGGCCGCAGGGACGTCCGGACACGATCGGCTTGGGTTTGCGGCGTTCGGGATCGCAGTCGTGAACGAGATCGGGTTCGCGATGTTCGGATGGTCGAGCACCTGTTGTATCGCGAGAGGATCCCATACGGTGCCCGGCGACCAGCGCGACGGATCCTCGAAGTACTTCAGCAAGATGCTGTAGTCGACGTACTCCATCGCCGAAGACCACGCGTCCGTAAAGCTGCACTGGGGCGTGATGCCTTGATAGAGACCCGGGTACGCATTGGCGACTTGCTGCTGGACCAGTGATCCGCCCGAGCAGCCGCTCCCGATCGTCCACTTGATCTCGCCGTAGTGATCGATGACGAGTTCCTTCGCCATCACGAGAGATTCTGCTTGGGTAACGATGTTGCAGTTGTGGCCGGCGTTGTCGAGAGCCGTAGACATCAGGATGAAGCCGCCGCCGAGCAGGTTCGTGTCCGCAACGCTCGGCGCGCTGCCCGTGCCATACGTCGTATCGCAACTTGCACCGTGGGTGATGACGAGACGCCCGTTGTACTGCTTCTGTGGCGCCCACGGCTGCCACGACTTGCCCGGCTGCCACAGACTCGCAACCGAGTACTGATCGCGATCGATGTATCCGGTCTCGGTGCGTACGATGAACGGGACCGTTACACCGTCGGTCGTCGTCGCAGTCGCGATCGTCGGCGCCGGCGGCGGGTTCTTCGGATCGTACGATTGGAGCTGGCCTGTTCCGGCCTGCTCGTATGTGTAGGCGAACGTCGCCGGCTGATCGCACTGCTTGTCGAGAGCACCCTTCTGGCAAAGCCAAGGCTGGATCTGCGGTCCTGAGAAGATCGGGCCGCCGATCGGATGGTTGGTGATTGTGATGCGCGCGCCGCGTCCGTCCGGCAGCTGCGCGACGAGGGTGTTGGCGCCCAGATTCAACCCAGTAAGCAAGCCCTCGACCTTGTGGTTCGGGCGAAGCGCAAACTCGTGGGTCGCATCCGTACCGTTGAGGGTCACCGAGAGACCGGAAACCGATGCGCCTGCGGGAAGGACGATCTGCGTCAGGACGTCACCGCCGGACACCAAGTCCGCTCGATTCGAAAGCGTCTTGATCGCGACGGTGTTCGGCGCCGCCGTCGCGGCAAGAGTTACGACCGGCACGATGCCGGCGAGGATCATGAGGGAAAGCGCCAGCCCGACTGGACGACGCGGCGCATGGTTTCCCACGGCGGACTCCTTGCTCGACTGAAGAGGCTCTCGAGATGGAGTTCGCTCGCTCGCTCGCCCAATCCTTCTGGGATGTGCGCGTTAGGGCGGCTTGTGAGCCGTCATTCGGTCTGTCAGGCAGTGGAACGTTGAGAAGCGCAAAGAAGCGCTGCCGAACATTGTGATTTCCATAAAGCGAGCGCTCTCCGGTAGAGCCGAGCATTCCGGGTCATCGATGTTCGCGAGCTTGCTCCTCTTCCACCGTCCGCTCGGCGGTCGGGATCACTTCAAGGCGCTCGTCCGGGATCGGTTGCCCGCTTTCGATCGAAAGACCATACGTTCCGGCGGCGACGCGGCGCTCGGCTCTCTCAACCGCCGCAAGCTGATTACGTAGATCTATTTCGAAGCCTTCATCGAATTCGGCTTGGGAGAGATCGCTGGCCCGATTCGCGGCATCCTGCCCGTCGGCCGGCTCGCTGTCGTCCTCGTGACTCAACAAACCGAGTGCACGCTCGATGCGCGCGCGCTCTGCAGCCAACAGCTCTCGCGCTCGATCTGTCTCCATCAAGATAAGCTTACGACTCTGCTACGGGCTGCTCCAAGAATGGACGGCGCCCAGACGCCCGGCTCTGGCCAGCGAGCCTCGTCACTGTCAATCGATCAGTGCTGCGAAACGTGATAGCAGGCGACGTCGTACTGCGAGGAAGAGTGAGAGTTGTTGGAGTTCTGCGGTTGCTGCCCCGCGTAAACCGTGCCCGCGTGGCCGGCGGGGTTGAACGCAGACCCCGGCGCCGACGCCGCGTTTCCCGGCGTGTTGGGCGCTGTGTCGCTCCCGCACGATTGCGTGGGCTGGCCCCCGTTCGGATTCGGGTTCCCCGCGTAGGCGAGGGCCGATCCTCCTACCACCATCGCGAGAACGAGAAGTAAAACCGCGAGCATCCGCCTCATGATCCCCTCCTTCGAAGTCGGGCTTCCGCAAAGGAGTACGAACGAGAAGTGGGGATGGATTCCGCGGACCTCAGATACAGCTCTTTCCAGTCGCCACCATCAGAGGTTTCTAAGCCCTTGTGTAACCCGCCCCCCTATTGATTGGCGAGTAGCAATTTCGAAAGACCGAACCCAGAAGGGGGAAGCTTCTCGTGCGTCTCATCCCGGGTAAGCGCCTCACCGTGGCGGCAGCTGGGGCCGTCGCCGCCCTGGTGTTGCTGTCAGCTTGCGGCTCCTCTAAAGGCGCTGCTGCAACACCCATGCCGTCGATGCCTATGCCGACGATGTCCACGGCCGGGGGCACGCCGAGCGCCCCAGCCACTGCGAATACGATCAACATCTCCAACTTTGCGTTCGCTCCGGCCACCCTTTCGGTGACTACGGGCACGACCGTCACGTGGACCAACCGGGACCAGGTAGCGCACACCGTCTCCGACACTCAGGACGGCATCGCGTCGCCGGTGCTCAATCAAAGCCAGACCTATAGCTTCAAGTTCACGAAGCCCGGTACCTACCATTACATCTGCACCATCCACCCGTTCATGCACGGAACTGTGATCGTGACTGTTTGACCCATGAGATCCCAAGTGAGCACGTCTAAGATCGCGCTTCCGAGCGTTCGATCCCCAGTCGCCTAGAGGCCAGGTCGTCCATGGTCGAGTGCGCGCCCCCAGAGGAGACTCCCCCCTTCTCTCCCGGCGCACTCGGCCATGATGACGATCGACATACAGCTGCGCGTAGCGGCTCGCACACCGACGGGGATACGATTCGGCGCTTGAACAGCGTCGGCGCCGAGACGTATCCTGATTGGGAAGCGATCTATCTCGACAACGTGAAACGCCTCTACCGCTTGATGTACTCGCGGGTCGGCAACCGGTCGGATGCAGAAGACCTCACATCCGAAATCTTCATGGCGGCCCTTCGGCCACTCCGAACAACGGCGTCCAAGCCCGAGGTGCGTGCCTATTTGGTAGCGACCGCGCGGACGACACTCGCGGCGTACTGGCGCCGCAAGCTTGGTGTGGAAGTCACCAGCATCGATGTCGACAGTGCGATCCAGTTCATCGATGAAACGCCTCCCGACAGCCTCTCGACCGATCGGGTCGAGCAGGTTCTCAGCCTCTTGCCCGATCGCTACCGACGTATCCTTGAGCTTCGGTTTCTCCGATCGATGACTCTCAGGGAGGCGGCGAAGGAATTGGGCGTCAGCGTCGGGAACGCCAAGGTTCTGCAACATCGCGCGCTCCGTCTCGCGGCACAGGAAGCAAAGGACGTGGTGCCGTGAAACCAGGTCGAGTCGCGTCTTTTGTCAACGCCCTGCTGAGGAACCGGTCGCCTCGCGCGTTCGACCTAGACTCAGAAGACGCGGAAGCGATCCGCGCAGCGATTGAACTCCGGGCTGCTCCGCCAGATGCTGCTGAACCCACAGACGATTTCGTTCGTGAGCTACAAGGGCGACTCAAGGAGCGACTCGAGTCGACGTCAACCGTCGAGATCGGCGATCTGCCCGAGCGGCAGACAACTGAAGCGTTCGCCCGGCGAACACTCACTCGCCGGCACCTCCTTGAAGGAGCTGGCATCGCTGCTGCTGCCGCAGCGCTCGGGGTGGTCGGTGACCGCGTGTTCGACCATGCACCGGCAACACGGGAGCTCAGTCAGCAGTCGCTCGCACCCGACAATGGGCATTGGGTGACGGTCGCGTCGGGAGACAAGGTCGCTGCAACTCGGCTCACCGCTTTCAAGACGGAAGACGTCGTCGGCTTCATCGTGAATGAAGGAGGAACGCTCCGCGCGACGTCTGGCGTCTGCACACATCAAGGATGTCTCCTCAAAGCGAATGAGGCGGCGAGTCGATTCGATTGCCCGTGCCACGGTGCCGCTTTCTCACTCGACGGCCGAGTCCTCTTCCATCAGTTCGAAGGGCAACTTGCGCCGCTGCCGACGCTCGAAGTTCGCCAAACCGGGAACGACGTCCAAGTGTTACTGCCACCGCCGAAATCGGCGTGACATATCCGTTACAGGCCGATCAGCCTCGACGAGATCGGTCCTCGCTTGTAACTGAGGACCATATCTATTGACGGAGGATCTCTTCGGTTCTCCTACGTCAACGGAAGGAGAGCCATGCAACTCGATCATGCCTCGCCACGCGCGAAGACCGTTCGCATCCGGGCTTCTCGGCTCGCGTCAGGGTGGGCTGCCTCTGGCGTTCGCATCGGCTTCGGCGTCATCTGGCTCATCGATGCGTTCCTGAAATGGCGCCCTTCCTTCCGAAGCTCCTTCATCGAGCAGCTCCAGGGTGCGGCTCAAGGACAACCCGGCTGGCTTGCGCCTTGGTTTCGCTGGACGGCCAGTCTCGTGCACCCGCACGCTGCGCTCTTCGCGTATTCCACAGCCGTGGCAGAAACGGCATTGGGGCTTGCGCTCGTATTCGGGATCGCGCGAAAGACCACCTATCTCTGCGGAGCGGGATACAGCTTGCTGATCTGGGCGACGGCCGAGGGTTTTGGTGGTCCCTATTCGGCAGGAGCGACGGACATCGGCACGTCGATCATCTACGTTGTCGTGTTCTTATCGCTTCTGGCGCTGAACGCTAGATCTGGCCCGAGCCCTCACAGCTTGGACGCCAAGATCGAGCGGCGCTGGCCAAAATGGCGGTTGGTTGCGGAAGCCGGCGCCCATGTGATCACCCGAGAACAGCCGGCCGCGTAGCACGTCGTTCACGTCCCCGACCGCCGCCGCCCCGCCGGTCGGGGACGTACGCGCGGCCAGAGATCCAACGCACGATCCTCTTTCTTCGTTCCCCACTGTGGCTTGCGAGCGGTTCACATCATGAATGTTTATGTCCAAACAGTGTGCGACAGCGGACGAAGAACGACCACCGGTAATGCTCGCTCTGTTCGGGCTCGATAGTTCCCAAAGAACGGGAAGGTTTCGCAAAACCGCCGTGAGAGACGAACGTTGTCCTCAGGAGTCGCCTGTTCCGCGATAACGGGGCGCGCGCGACCTCCCAACTCTAGCTCGGCGTAAGGGCGGTCCTGAAGATTCAGCCACCACGCAGGCGTGCGATCGCTGCCTCCGTTGGATGCAACAACCACGATCGCGTCTCCGTCTCGAAGGCACACGAGTGGAATCGTCCTTCGCCGACCCGATCGCCGGCCAACAGTCGAGAGAACGCCAATCTCACCGCCCCTCCACCGGTTGCCGAGTCGCCTTCCGCTGACACGCAGTACCGCCACGTGAATCCTTGCCATGACGAAGGCGGCCGGCCTGACGCATTTGGTGTAGGTCCGTTGATTCACCTCGGGCCTTTCGATGTGGAGCGCGCGCCGAATTACCGCTGGCTCGTCTTGGCGCTGTCACACATCAAATAGAGTTGCTGGATACACTCGGCTGCCGTCAGGCATGTCGGATGGACGGCGCCCCAGCCCCCTTCGGCCGCGGAGAAAACTCTGTCTACCCTCGCGGACTAACCGACCGCATCAGCCTTGGTGAAGCCTTGGTGATGAGGAACGCGATTCTCGGCCGTCCCTCTGTCGCATCCCAGTAACAGCAACCTAAGAGCCGAGCGTTGAGCAGTTGTTCACAACGGGTGCGCCCGCAAAGCGAGCCTGGAGAAACGGACCGGTCTGCGGCTCGAAGAGGGCGGCCGCCGCCTGGTGTGGGAAACCCGGGTATTCCTGGTATTCGACCGGCACCCCTTCGCTGCAATAGCGGCGAGCCAGAGCTTTGACGTCGACGGCGGACATGGCCCCGTCCCCCGTCCCGTCGACGTTGCCAACAGCCATAAAGAGCGGCTCCATCGGATGGGTCGTGGCCTTCCCCATGGTCTGACCGCCGAGCATCGTCGAGAACGGAGCGGTGCGCCGGAGGTCTTGATAGGGCTTCTGCAAGAGGTTGCCGATCGTCACCACGAATTTGCCGAAGTCCGATGCCATGCAGGTATCCCTCTCGGCCTGCACGACCGCTCGCCCGAAGGGCGTCAGGTACGGCGCTAGGTCGATGCCATAGGCGCGAGCCAAGCCGAGCAGCTCACCTGGGATCGCAGCCGAGTACTGGGATGTGCCGTTGATGTACGAGAAGTGATCGAAGTAGTTGACCGGGATGCCGCCCTCGGCAACGCC
>Ga0207646_10006023_pt1 | contig 12633 bp, 12 predicted proteins | sample KBSK5502metaG_FD_184343 | JGI IMG/M metagenome (GOLD analysis project Ga0207646, IMG submission 184343) | Corn, switchgrass and miscanthus rhizosphere microbial communities from Kellogg Biological Station, Michigan, USA - KBS K5-50-2 metaG... | ecosystem: Host-associated > Plants > Roots >...
GCCCGCGATGCGGCGCCCGGACTTGAGGAGCTTGAAGACGGTGACCTCCATGTGCACATCGATCCCGGCCGTGTGCACCGCGCGATCCTGCAGCGTGCGGATGAGCTCCAGGCCGGTGCGGTCGCCGATGTGGGCGAGCCGTGGGTAGGTGTGAGCCCCGAACGGCCGCTGATGGATGCGGCCCTGCCAGGTGCGATCGAAGACCGCTCCCCATCGCTCGAGCTCGAGCACGCGCTCGGGCGACTCCTTGGCATGGATCTCGGCCATGCGCCAGTCGTTGATGAGCTTGCCGCCCTTCATCGTGTCCGCGAAGTGAACCTCCCACGAGTCCTGGTAAGCCACGTTGTGCATGGCGGCCGCGACGCCGCCCTCGGCCATCACCGTGTGCGCCTTCCCGAGCAGCGACTTGCAGACGATCAGCACGCGCGCACCGGCCTCGGCCGCGGCGATCGCGCTGCGGAGGCCTGAGCCTCCCGCCCCCAGTACGAGCACGTCGGTCTCGACGGTCTCGTAAGCGGCGTCGCTCACGAGATCCACCGAGGGTCGAGGAGCACGTGGTTCAGCAGCAGCCTGATGTAGATGTCGGTTGCCGCCACCGAGAACAGGCTCGCCCAGGCCCAGCGGTCGTGCTTGATGTTGAGGACCGTGACGCCCTTCCACAGCTGGTGGCGGGCGCGGGCGGCCAGCGAGCACGAGAAGCAGTCGAGATCTCCCCCCGCAAGGTGGCGGAAGGCGTGGCAGCCGAACGTGTATCCGGACAGCAGGATCACGTTGGCCAGCATGAGCACGCTGCCCAGGCCGACGCCGAAGCGCCCTCCAAAGTCGAACGCGATGATGGCGTCGAACCAGAGGAACGCCACCTGCACCACCGTCGCGTAGAAGGCGAAGCGGTGGAAGTTGTTGAAGACCCAGGGAAACGCGGTCTCGCCTCTGTACTTGCGGTTCGGCTCGGGCACGGCACACGACCGCGGGTGCCAGAAAAACGAGCGGAAATACGCCTTGCGGTAGTAGTAGCACGTGAGGCGAAAAAGCAATGGCGCCCAGGCCACCCAGACCCCTGGCGGGATGGGGCCCACCTGGATCAGCGGCGAGTAGAACGGGCTCAGATAGGGGGCGTAGTAACCCTGGTTCTGGAAGAAGACGACCCACACCGCGAAGATTCCGAAGAGGCTGAGCGCGACCACCACGAAGGTCGGGTACAGCCAGTTGGGCAGCGCGCTGTAGGGGTTGTGGACGCGTTGGCGGCGTGTGACCGTCGGGCTGTCGGCCGTTCGGGAAAGAGCCACGTGCGTCAGTTTCGCCTATTCGCCGGCCGCAAAAGAGCTCCGACGGGCTCGCGCCCGCCGGAGCTTGCCGTCCGTTGTGCTGTCACGCGGCTTTCTTCTGCGCGACCTTGATTGAGTCAGGCTTGCGGCCTGCGATGAAGAGCTCGAAGACGAGCGCACCGAGCACACCGAGTGCCACCAGCATCAGTGCGACGCCCGCGTAGGTCGTGTAGACGCCGATCGTCCACCAGCCGTATGCGTTCAGAAGCATCGAGCGAAGGGTCTCACCCTTGAACAGCGTGTCGCGCTGTCCGTTGAGCGTCGCGACGTTGGCCTGAAGCGTTGCGTAGTTCGGGTCCGTCTTTGACGCGGCGGCCAGTGCAGCGTTCGCGGCCGAGATCTTGGTGCCGATCGTGGCGTAGGTGCTGCCCCCGGCAACGCCCGCCAGGTGAACGGCGAGGAAGTCGTTTGCGTAGATCCGCGCCTGGTTGCCGTCAGCGACCTGGTTGCCGGCCTGGTCGCGGATTTCCTGAGGGAACTTCGCAGGGTCGAGCGCTCCACCGGCTTTGATCTGGTCGGTGCCGGGGAAGTAGATCTGCTGCGCGGTCAGCTCATCGTGAATCTGTGTCGTGGTGAAAGTCCCCATCCCGAATGCAAATCCAGCCGCTCCCGCGAGGACCAGGACCATGACCGCCTGAAGAGCGATGATTCGCCACCGAATTGCCTTGTTCATGACGCTTTCTCCTTAACTCTCTGTTCGAGGGTTTACTTTTGTTGAGCTCGGACGGCTCCTGCCAGCTAGTCAACAGCTCCTCGAGATGAATGACGCCTGCCGAATGACCCAGGTGTCATAGGGCCTCTAGCCCCAGTCGGAGGGGTCTTTCGGCCATGAGCAAGAGAAAGGGACCGGAGCGCGCTCCGGCCCCTTCCACGGGTGCTCTGGGTGCTTCAGGCCTTGATCGGCTTGAGAGTCTTCTCGGCCGTCTTGACCGGGATCGTCGTCGCGAACGGCTTGCCGTTCGTGCTGGCAGGGCGCGGGATGCAGATCTCGAGCACGCCGTTGTCGTACTCGGCTTCGATCTCGCTCTCCTTGATGCCCTTGGGCAGCGAGACGTGGCGCTCGAAGAAGCCGTAGGCGCTCTCCTTGCGGTAGTAGCTCTCCTCCTTAATCTCCTTGTCGAGCTTGCGCTCGCCGCTGACCGTCAGCTGGCCCTCCTGGAACTTGACGTGGATGTCCTTGGGTTCCATGCCCGGAAGGTCGAAGCGGACGACCATGCAGCCTTCGGCTTCGTAGACGTCCGCGGTCGGCATGAAGTGCTTGCCGGGCGTCAGGGCAAGCAGCGGCCTGAACGGCCATGGGCCGGACAGTGTGCGGAAGAACTCCGCGAACGGGGCGTCGAGCTCTACGAGCTCGCTGGGCACGGTACGAGTTGTCATGGTGCACCTCCATCTGCAATGGACTGTTGATTCGATTTCAGGCTAGGCGCCGGGCCTCGAATGAAAAGGGCCATAGGTCACGCGCCGACCGGGACGGAGCGCATGTTGGATGACAGGTCATATGAGTGCGGCTGCAAGGCCCTGTTGACGTGAGTCGACCGGCCCTCGCCCTGCGCAGCGCCACGGCCGACGCTGTGGGAGGAGGAAATGAACATGAACAAATCGACAGTCACGAAAACGTGGATCGCGGGGTTGGTGTTGCTGGCCCTCGGGCTCATAGTCGCCGGCGTCAGCGTGGGCCTGATGCTCGCATACGGCGGCACCTTCACCGCGGCGCCGAATGGCGACGGCTACGACTTCGTGCCGCGCTACGACGCCTTCTTCGGGACGACGGTTTTCTTGATCGTTGTCGGAGGCATCGCGGCGGGCGTGGGCGGGCTGGTGCAGCTCGCGGCGTGGATCGGGGCGCTCGTCAACACGTACCAGGTGCCGGACAAGACATGGTTCGCCGTCCTGCTCGTGGGCGCGTTGCTGGGATTTGCGTTTGGCCTGGTCGGGTTCGCGGCGATGGTCGCGTACCTGGTCGCAGGTCCTGACGGAATGACGTATGCAAGACCGCGGATGCCGGCGCAGCCGTCGAATCCGCCGACGCTGGCGCCGACCAGCTGACTCAGGAATGGAGCCGGGGAGGCGCGCCGCCGAACCGGCTCCACTCCGCGCCCGAAACCTATCCCGGTGGGCGGCCGGCTGACCGGAGCCGTGGCTTTGGATGCACGGTCCAGCGCGAGGCGAGACGTTCGACCCTTTGCACGGCACTGGGGCGCCTCCAGCCCGCGATCGGCAGCGGTGGCCGAAGCGGGCGCCGGCCGAAGAAGAAAGACTTGCCCACCTCGACCAGCGCGAGATAGACGACCACCATCCCGGCCAGGATGGCGAGAAATCCCAGCGGCAGCGGGGTGAACCCGAACCAGCCCGCCAGCGGCGTGAACGGCAGCGTCATACCGACGGCCACGCTGGCGATGGTCCCCAGCGTCAGCGCGAGCCCGGGGGTGCTGCGAAAGAAGGGCGACCGCCGCGTGCGGATGGCAAAGATGACAAGACTCTGCGTGGCGAGCGACTCTGTGAACCACGCAGTCTGAAAGAGGCTGCCGCGAGCGTGAAAGACGAACAGCATCACGCCGAACGTCATGAAATCGAAGATCGAGCTGATCGGGCCGAAGAAGATCATGAAGCGGCGGATCAACCGGATGTCCCACTGGGCAGGGCGCTCGAGCAGCTCGGGGTCGACCCGATCGGTCGGGATCGTCATCTCCCCGGTGTCGTAGAGCAGGTTGTTGAGCAGGATCTGCGTCGGCGTCATGGGTAGGAAGTTCAGCAGCAGCGAGCCGCCCGCGGCGCTGAACATGTTGCCGAAGTTCGACGACGTCCCCATCAGCACGTACTTCATCGTGTTGGAGAAGATCCGCCGGCCCTCGAGCACGCCGCCGGCGAGGATGCCCAGGTCCTTGCCCAACAGGACGATGTCTGCCGCGTCCTTCGCGACCTCGCTCCCGGTGTCGACCGAGATGCCGACGTCGGCGTCTCGAAGCGCGACGGCATCGTTCACTCCGTCGCCAAGGAAGCCGACGTCTTTATTGAGGCTGCGCTGGGCGGTGATGATTCTCGACTTCTGGTCTGGTGAGACCCGCGCGAAGATTCCCGTGCGGGGAATCCGCTCGACGAGCTCTTGGTCGCTGAGCTTGTCCAGCTCAGGACCGGTGATCGACTCTCCAAAGTCGAGGCCGATGGCCCGGCACACCGATTCCGCGACGAGCGCGTTGTCGCCCGTGACGACCTTGACCTGGACCCCGAGCATCTTGAGCTGCGCCAGGGATGCGGCGGCGTCGGCTTTGGGCGCGTCGAGAAACGTGATGAAGCCCTTGAGCTCGAGGTCGCGCTCATCCGCCAGCGCACATCTCGGACCGCCTTGCCACGGACGGGTGGCCACGGCGACGACGCGCGCGCCAGAAGCAAAGAGGCGGTCGAGGGTAGGTTGGGCCGTGGGCGGAACATGGTCGCACCGGGCCAGCAGCGACTCCGGCGCTCCTTTGGTGATCAGCACCGTGGCGCCATCGGGGGCCCCGACCAGCGTCGACATGAGCCGTCGCTCGTGATCGAACGGCAGCTGGTCGAGCCTCTTGTAGCCGGGCGGCGGTGCGCCGGCCGCCAGCAGGGCGGCGTCGAGGGCGTTGCCGGATGCGGCGGGGTCCGAGCTGTCGCTGGCGGCGCCGAGAAGGCCGAGGCGGAGCACCTCATCGCTCGTCGTCCCTGAGGGGTCGATTGCTTCCTTGAAGCTGATCCGGCCGTCGGTGAGCGTACCGGTCTTGTCCGTGAACAGGATCTCGATGTTGCCGAGGTCTTCGATGCTTATCAGCCGCTTCACCACGACACGCTTGCGCGCGAGGTTGCGCGCCCCCGAAGCGAGGCTCACGGTGACGATGGCCGGCAGCAGCTGCGGCGTGAGCCCGACCGCGATCGCCAGCGAGAACAGGGCCGATTCCAGGATCGGCCGGCCGAGCAGCGAGTTCGCCACGAAGATGCCGCCGGCCAGTATCGCGGTGACGCGAATGAGCAGGATCGAGAAGCTGCGGAGCCCGCGCTGGAACACGGTTTCCGGCTGCCTTTCGCCCAGGCGGATGGCGATCTTGCCGAAAGCCGTCCGCGGGCCGGTCTGCACGACGACCCCGCTTCCAGACCCTCCGCGCACCGTCGTGCCCATGTATGCGATCGACCGCAGGCCCAGCTCGATGGGGTCGGTCTGCGGCTCGGGCTCAGAGCTCTTCGTTTTCGGCATGGCCTCGCCGGTTAGCACGGCTTCGTCACACTCGAGCTCTCGCGTGTCGAACAGGCGCATATCGGCGGGCACCAGGTCGCCGGTTCGGAGCAGCACCACATCACCGGGCACCACCTCGGTGACGTCGACAGTGACCGGCTTGCCATCCCGCAGCACGAGGGTCAGGTGCCGGATGCTCGCGTGCAGCGCCTCCACGACACGCTCCGACCGGTACTCGTTGAAGAATCCGAGTCCGACGCTGAGGGCGACGATGGCCAGGATGATGATGGCGTTCGTGCGCTCGCCGACGATGAGTGAGACCAGGGTGGCGGCCGCCAGCAGGATCAGCAGCGGGTTGCGGAGCTGGCGCCCGAGGATGGCCAGCGGCCGCGCACCGTGGCTGCGGACGGCGTTGGGGCCGAACACACCGAGCCTGGAGGCCGCCTCCTGCGTCGTGAGGCCGGACTCGGCGCTGTTCAGACGAGCGACGACCTCGGCGGGGCTCGATCGCGCGGCCTCCATGAGGTCGATGCCCGCAAGCGCTCCCGGAGAGATGTTGGCGGCTTGAACCGTCACGACCGCCTCATTTAACCAATCGAACGCTCAGAGCCGATCGTCCCCCGGATCAGAGGTCATGTGTAGCTGTCACGAACGGGCCCGCTGCCTCAGCGTGTTGGTGATGAGGGTCAGCGAGATCATGTCGCGCCCGGTCATCGCGGTGACGCCGGAAACCGGGATCAAGACCGCGGCGGAGCTGCTGGTGGAGCGCGCCATATCAGCGCTGCCGGTGCTCGACTCGAACGGCAGGCTGGTCGGCATCGTATCGGAGGCGGACCTGGTGCCGATCGAGACGCGACCCGACCCCCGAAGCCAGGCGACGCCGCTGCCGCCTACCGCGGGCAGCGCACCCGAGACGGTCGCCGACGTGATGACCCGCCGCGTGGTGACCGTCACGGTGGACACCGATGTGTCCCAGGCGGCGCGGATCATGATCGGCGCCGGCGTCAAGCGCCTCCCGGTGGTGGACGGTGGACGGGTGGTCGGCATCGTGAGCCGGCGCGACCTGGTCAAGGTGATCGCGCGGCGCGACGACGACATCCAGGGCGAGGTGGTGCGCCGCCTGGGGCAGCTCGGCATTGGCCCCGGCCACGGCGCGATCGACATCGCCGCCGGCGTGGCCACCATCGAGCTCGATGACGCGGGTTCGGCACGAAGGCTCGCGGAGTCGGTGGCGCTCACCGTGCCGGGGGTGCTCGAGGTCCGCTTCATCAGCCCGAAGCCATCCGCGAGGAAGTGATGCACTGGCAAGCGCGGCACCGCAGGCTGTCGAAGGCGCAGCGCCAGGCCGCCCGGCGTTTCGGCACTGCGCCGGCGCCGAAGAAGCCGGCGAGCCCGCCGCTCGAGGGCAGCCCGGCGGCCATCCTCATCATCGTCCTGTCCGCCGTCCTGGTCGGCGGTGCGCTGTGGCTCGCGGGCGCGCACGCGGCGGCGGACGTCGCGTGGGCGGCGGCGGTGGTCCTCGCGCTGATCCCGCTCGGGATCTCAGTGGTGCGCGACCTGCTGCATCGCGAAACCGGCGTCGACCTCATCGCCCTCCTGGCGATGGCGGGTTCGCTGGTGCTGGGCCAGTATCTCGCCGGCGCGGTGGTCGGTCTCATGCTCTCGGGCGGCCAGGCGCTCGAGCGGTATGCGAGCTCGCGGGCGCGGCGCGAGCTGTCGGCCCTCCTCGCGCGTGCGCCACGCGTCGTGCATCGCTACGAGGATGGGGAGCTGACGTCACCCGATATCGCAGACGTGAGGAAGGGCGACCTGCTGCTCGTCAAACCGGGCGAGGTGGTGCCGGTGGACGGGGTCATCATGTCGCCCGAGGCGATTCTCGACGAGTCGGCGCTGACCGGCGAATCCAGGCCCGCGGAACGACCTGAGGGCGACACGGTCCGCAGCGGCGTCCTCAACGCAGGCGCGCCCTTCGACATGCGCGCGCTCACGAGCGCCGAGCAGAGCACCTATGCGGGCATCGTGCGCCTCGTGCGCGAAGCCCAGGGCTCGAAAGCCCCATTCGTGCGGCTTGCGGACCGTTACGCGATGTGGTTCCTGCCGCTGACGCTTGGCGTGGCGGCGCTCGCATGGGCGGTCTCTGGAGACCCCGTCCGAGCCCTGGCCGTGCTTGTCGTGGCGACACCGTGCCCGCTCATCCTGGCCGCGCCGGTGGCCATCGTCGCGGGGATCTCGCGAGCGGCAAGCCGAGGTGTCATCGTCAAGGGCGGCGGTGCGCTCGAGACCCTGGCTCGCGCTCGCACCCTCGTCTTCGACAAGACCGGGACGCTCACCGCGGGATCGCCGAAGGTCTCGTCGGTAGAGACGTTCGGCGCGATCAGCGCCGACGAGCTCCTGCGCCTCGCGGCGTCGCTCGACCAGGTTTCACTGCACGTTTTCGCGGGCGGCATCGTGTCGGGCGCGAGGGCGAAGCGCCTGGATCTCGAGCTGCCGACGGAGGTACGCGAACATGGCGGCAAGGGCATCGAGGGCGTGGTCGGAGGGCATCTCATCGCGCTCGGCCAGGCCAGGTGGCTGGCGGCCGGCGGTCCGCTGGCCGACGCCGCGGCCGCCCTGCGCAGGCGGATCGCGATCGATGGCGCCATGGCGGTGTTCGTCGCCGTCGACGGCGCGATCTCCGGCGCGCTGGTCCTCGAGGACCCCGTGCGGAGCGACACGCCCCGGGCCCTCCGCACGCTCCGCCTCGCCGGCATCGATCGCATCGTCCTTCTGAGCGGCGATCGGCCCGACGTCGCCCAGGCGGTCGGCGGCGCCTTGGGGGCCGACCTCGTCCTGTCTGAGCACACGCCTGAGCAGAAGGTCCAGTCGGTGCTGGCCGAACGCGCTCGCGGGGTGACCGTCATGGTCGGCGACGGCGTCAACGACGCGCCGGCCCTGGCCGCTGCGGACGTCGGCATCGCCATGGGCGCCCGCGGAGCGACGGCCTCGTCGGAAGCTGCGGATGCGGTCATAGTCGTCGATCGGCTGGACCGCGTCGCAGAGGCGGTGCTCATCGCGCGACGCGCTCGCTTCATCGCCGTGCAGAGCGTGCTTGCCGGCATGGCGCTGTCCGGCTTCGGGATGCTGCTGGCGACGTTCGGGGTCCTGCCGCCGGTGGCGGGCGCGTTCTTCCAGGAGGCGATCGACGTCGCCGTGATCCTCAACGCGCTGAGGGCCTTGAGCGGCGGCGAGATGCACAAACCGGAGGCGGGCGAGGTCAAGATGGGCGAACGGTTCCACCGCGAGCACGTGGAGCTCCGTCCCCTCGTGGAACGGGTGCGCGTGCTGGCGGACGAGGTCGAGTCGTTGAGCGGCCGCGACCTGCGCGCGAAGCTCAAGGAGCTGGACCAGGAGCTGACCCTTCGGCTGCTTCCCCACGAGAAGGCGGAAGGCGAGCAGGTCTATCCATTCGTCGCGCGCCGGTTGGGCGGCGCCGCGGCGACGGAGCCCATGAGCCGGACTCACGTCGAGATCGAGCGTCTCGTGGCCGCGCTGATTCACCTGGCTGCTGAGCTGCCCCCTGACGGCGCGTCACCGTCAGACCTTCGCGAGCTGCGCCGCCTGCTCTATGGGCTCCACGCGATCCTGATCCTTCATTTCGCCCAGGAAGAGTCGTCGATCTTCTCGCTGCTGAGCTCTGAGGACGAACCGGCCGCCCCGGAGCCGAGCCCGAGGGTCCCCGCCGGAGCGGGCCGATAGGCCCTTTTGCGTGTGGTGAGGGCGGGGGATCGTGGTGTCGGAGAGATCTGGATGACATGGACGGTCGCTGATGTGATGACCGGGGAGCCGGTCACGGTCGCGCCTGCGACACCCTTCAAGACCTGCGTCAACGTCATGCGGATCCATGAGCTGACCGCCCTCCCCGTCGTCCTGCCCGACGGTACGCTCGCCGGCATCGTCTCCGAGGCGGACATGCTGGCCAAGGAGGCACAGCTTCCTCTTCGGGGCCAAAGGCGCGCCGCCGGCAGGGCCAGGGCCATGACGGCGGGCGAGCTGATGACGACCGGCACCGTCACGACCACGCCGAGGACTCCGCTGCCCGCGGCCGCAAGCCTGATGTTCGAACACCACCTGAAGGTGCTGCCGGTGGTCGATTCGAAGAACCGGCTGGTCGGGATCATCAGCCGCTCGCAGGTCCTGAAAGTGTTCCTTCGCAGCGACGAGTCGATCCGCCGCGAAGTCGCGCGTGACCTGCTCAACGAGCCGCAAGGCCGGCGCGGGGATGTCGAGGTCGACGTCAAAGATGGCGTGGTCCATCTCTACGGCGACTTGGAGATGGCCAGCCTGTCAGATCTGATCCAGCGCCTGGTGGCAGGGGTGCCCGGTGTGGTGGGCGTGGTCAACCACCCCAGCCTCGCGGCCGAACCCATGGCCGCGGGCGTTGGCCAGGGTGCGAACGACCATGCGTGAGCGGCGTTCGACCCACAGCGTCGGGAAGCGGCTGGTCGACGGCCTCCACTTTCGCACCGCACCGCCCGCCGACTCGGTCTGGTCCACGACCTCAACCTGCGCTGGTGGCAGCACGCCGAGCAGGAACAGGAGCAGGAGCACGACACGGCGTTGACGGCGGATGACGAGTCCACCCGCAAGACTGGGGTCGGGTCGCCAGGCTGACGGGCCGGTGCTCTACTTGGGAGCGGCGGTCTTTCGCAACGCCTTGTCCAGCTCATCGCCCACCTCGCGGAACGTCTCCGCCAGAGCCGCGCCAAACGACCGCGCGGCCTGCTTCGTGCTGGCCCGCACCTGCGGGTCGCGCGTGGCAGTATCCAGCGATGAGAAGAACGCCTCCGCCGCCTGCCCGAGCTGACGCAGCGAACGATCGATCTCGGCTGTCTTCTTGGCGTCGTCCGCGTCCCTGTAATTGCGGCGCAGCTCGCCGGCAAGGTTCTGGGCGTCGGCGGCGAATTTGTCCCAGGCCTGCTTGGTGTTCGTCTCGGTCATCTCGACCTCCTTGTTTCTCCCAGCCTACTCCCGCCCTCAGACGTTCATGGGTGCGCAAAGGCCCGCGCTATCCGGGCCAATCGCCTCCCGCGCCATGGCCCCGCGCGGCGCATATTTAGAACCGGAGCTGAAGTAATTTGGAGGAGCAAGCCACCACCGAGCGGCCACGATTCCGGACGCGCTATCGCAACCGAGGTTGCGGGTGCGGCTGCGGCGGCTTCTTCCTGGTGCTCACCGTCGGCATCCTGTTGGCGCTCTTCAACGCCACCATCGGGATCGGAGCGTCGGTGCGCATCCCGTTCACGGAGAGCAACCTGACGATTGCCGGCTCGATCGGCGCGAAGACCAACGCGGTCGGAGCGCTGCCGAGCTACACGGAAGGCAGGCTTGGTGGCAACCAGAACCTCTTCAACAACTCCACGACGATGACCATCGGCCCGGCCGAAGGAGCCGCCCTGGTCATCATCGGCAGGCAGGACGGCGCTCCACCGGTCGACCTGCACCTCGAGGTTCGCTAGCCGAGACCGGTCACCAGCTCTCGCCGATCGGGAGCTTTCGAGGCCAAGGTTTCAAGGCAAGCAGGTCCCTGGCGGAGAGAAAGCCGACCAGCCGGCCCTTGTCGGTGACCGGAAGGTGCCTCACGCGGTGCCTGATCATCATCTCTGCCGCCCTCGCGGCAGGCTCGCCGGCCTCGATGGTCTGCGGTGAGTGCGTCATGTACTGCGAGACGTGTGTGGTCTCCGGGTTGCGCCCGTCCGCGATCGCTCGAAGCAAGTCGCGCTCGGTGAGGATGCCGATGATCGCGTCTCCTCCCAAGACAGCCAGGGCGCTGATTCGGTTGGCGCGCATACGGGCGGCCGCCTCCACCAGGGTGTGGCGTGGGTCGCCGCTGACGATCGATTTCGCCATCAGCTCGCAAACCATCGTGGTGGTGGCGGGGTGGGAGACGTTTCGCACCAATCTCATCGCGAGACCTGCCGAACGGCCTCAACCTTGCGAGTCGACGTCCGGCGGTGGCTCCTCAGGCCAGGTGCTGCCATTCAGAACCGATCCCACGAACGCCGGAGCGCCGGCGGCCTTGAACGCGTATTCGACAGTCGGGGGCTCCGCGAGCATCTTGCGCGCCGGGCAGGAGAGCATCGCCCGCAGCAGCTTCTCCCCTGTGCCCTTGGTGATCTCCTCGGGGAGCGTCACCGACAGACGGATGGACGCGATGCGCGCGCCCTCGGCATCCCAGGTGAAGTCGCCGCCTACCTCTACCGGCTCGATCTTTTCGCCGATTCCCGCGATGCACTTGACAACCTCGTCGGCAGCGCATGCGGCGAGGCCCGCGACCATCAGCTCGGTGGGCGTGGGCCCTTCATCGTCGCCACCCAGGGTCACCGGCTCGTCGGACACCAATGCGAAGCCGCGGACGCGAATGTCGAAACTCTGCCCGTGCCGGTGCTTGACCGTGATCCTTGGCATGTGCATTCGCCTCCACACCCCAGCGTGTGCGCGGCGTCGGCGCCCCGAAAGGGCCCATCGACCCGGCGGCGACAGGTCTTTCGGCTGTCCGATGCGACCCTGCCTTCATCAGGCGTGTGGAACCCGGCGGTCGTATTGCGGGTAAGGTCGCATGGTGGCCAAGAAGGGCGCCCGAGCCGTGGCACAGCGACCGGCGGCTGCGACTCCCGACCGTTGGCTGGTCTATGGCACTGTGCCGCTGCGTCTGTTCCTCGGCCTCACCTTCGTCTATGCCGGCCTGCAGAAGATCGCCGACCCTGGCTTCCTTCAGCCTGGAGCCTCGACGTACATCGGTACGCAGCTGCAGAGCTTTGCCGCCCACTCCCCCATCGGCTTTTTGATCGACGCACTGGCCCTGCCGGTGCCCGAGCTGGCCGGCCTCGGTGTCATCGCGGCCGAGCTCGTCATCGGCGTCCTGGTCACGCTCGGCCTGGCGACCCGCGGGGCGGCCGCGGCGGGGGCATTGGTTAACTTCGTCTTCTTCCTCACCGCCAGCTGGACCATCCAGCCCTACTTCCTGGGCTCCGACAGCATCTACACGGTGGCGTGGATCACGCTCGCGGTCGTCGGCGACCAGGGCGTGTTCACCGCGCGGCCGTTCTTCACAGGCTCGACGGCGACGACCGGCGGCCCGAG
>Ga0207646_10006025_pt1 | contig 12630 bp, 10 predicted proteins | sample KBSK5502metaG_FD_184343 | JGI IMG/M metagenome (GOLD analysis project Ga0207646, IMG submission 184343) | Corn, switchgrass and miscanthus rhizosphere microbial communities from Kellogg Biological Station, Michigan, USA - KBS K5-50-2 metaG... | ecosystem: Host-associated > Plants > Roots >...
CTTGATCAGCATCAGGACGAGGGCGACGAACAGCGCGATCGAGATCAAATTTCCCTGGAAGCCGGGCCGCTGCTTCTGCTCGGCGAACAGCCAGGCGGCGACGATCGTGAAGGTCGGCTTGACGAATTCCGAGGGTTGCAACGACAGGCCGGGCAGGTTGATCCAGCGGCGCGCGCCCTTGATCTCGGCGCCGATGACAAACGTCATCGCAACGCCGATGAGCGCGACGGCAAATCCGATCAGCGCGACGCGCCGGACGATGCGCGGCGGCAACAACGACACGCCGAGCATGATCGCCAGCGCCAGCGGCACCATGACCAGATGGCGCTCGGCGAAATGCAATGGCGCGTAGCCGAGCCGCTCGGCGACCGCCGGGCTCGCCGCCATGCTCATGACGGTGCCGAAGCCGATCAGCAAGGCCAGCGCGCCGAGGCTCCAGCGATCGACCGTCCACCACCAGCGCGCTACCGGGCTCTGGTCGATGCGCGCGAACATCATGCGGGCGAGGCCCCGGGCAGCTCCGCGACGAGGTGGCGGAAGGTATCGCCGCGCTCCTCGAAATTCTTGAACTGGTCATAGGAGGCGCAGGCCGGCGATAGCAGCACCACCGCGCCCGGCACGCCGTCATGGCGCGCCTGCGCCGATGCCGCCTTGACGGCGGTCGCCAAATCGCCGCAGCGGGTGAAGGGGACGGTGTCGCCAAGCGTTGCCGCAAACTCCTCGGTTGCGCGTCCGATCAGGAAGGTGTGCCGCAAACGCCCGAAATGGGGCGTGAGCGGCGTAATCCCGCCTGCCTTGGCCAGCCCGCCGGCGATCCAGTAGATCGCCGGGTAACACAGCAGCGCCTTTTCGGTGGCATCCGCGTTGGTGGCCTTGGAATCGTTGATATAGCGTACGCCGTTGATCGTGCCTACTAGTTCTTGTCGGTGAGCGAGGCCCGGGAACGAGCAGATCGCGGCCGTGGCGATTTCTGTGTCGATGCCGCAGGCACGCGCCGTGGCGTAGGCGGCGGCGGCGTTTTGCCAGTTGTGCGCTCCGGGCAGCCGTTCGGTGCGCGCCAGATCGAGCACCCGCTCCGGCTTGGCGCCGAAGGCGTCGATCAGCCAGCCCTTCTCGACGCACACCCCGCCCGAAACCGGCTCCAACACCGAGATCGGCACGATCCGGGCGGGACCGGCGCGGCGCAGTTCGTCGCACAGATCGCGGCTGATCGGGTCATCGATCCCGACGATCGCCGTGGCCGCCTTGTTCTGGCGCGCGAAGATGCGCCGTTTGGCGGCGACGTATCCCTCCATGTCGCCGTGCCGGTCGAGGTGATCGGGGGTGATGTTGAGCAGCAGCGCGATGTCGAAGGCGAGCGAGGTGATCAGTTCGAGCTGAAACGAGCTGGCTTCGAGTACGTAGCTGCCGTCGCGACCGAGGGGCGCCAATGACAGGGCCGGCGTGCCGAGATTGCCGCCGATTTCGACCCGCCGGCCGGCGGCGGCAAGGATATGGCCGATCAGCGCTGTCGTCGTCGATTTGCCGTTGGTGCCGGTGATGCCGATGTAGCGCGCGTCGGGCTGGGCGCGGCCCAATAGCTCGATGTCGCCGATGATCTCGGCCCCGGCCTCGCGCGCCTGCACGACTGCCGGGTGCGGCTCGGGGAAGCCGTGCGGGATGCCGGGCGACAAAATGAGCGCCGGTATGTCGCGCCAATCGGCCTGGGTCAGATCGCTCAGCGGCAGCGACGCGGCCAAGGCATCGCGCACCTTCGGATTGTCGTCCCACGCCAGCACGTCGGCGCCGCCGGCGGCAAGCGACTGCGCCGCTGCCCGCCCCGATTTGGCGAGCCCCAGCACGCCCACCGGCCGACCCCGGAAATTGTCGACCACGATCATGATTGGCTACCGTAGCTTTAGAGTGGCCAGCCCGGCGATCGCCAGGATCGCGGCGATGATCCAGAAACGGATCACGATCTGCGCTTCCTCCCAGCCTTTCTGCTCAAAATGATGGTGCAGCGGCGCCATGCGGAAGACGCGGCGCCCGGTCATCTTGAAGCTGGCAACCTGGACGATCACCGACACCGCCTCCAACACGAACAGCCCGCCGATGATCGCGAGCACCAGCTCGTGTTTGGTGATGACCGCGATCGTGCCGAGTGCGGCGCCGATCGACAGCGAACCGGTGTCGCCCATGAAGACGCTGGCGGGCGGTGCATTGAACCAGAGAAAGCCCATCCCCGCCCCGACCATCGCGCCGCAAAACACGGTCAGCTCGTCGGCCCCCGGGACGTGATGCAGCTGCAGGTAATTGGCAAAATCCGTCCGCCCGGCGACATACGCAATAAAGGCGAAGGACGCGATCGCGATCAACGCGGGACCGATCGCCAGCCCGTCGAGCCCGTCGGTCAGGTTGACCGCATTCGACGCGCCAGCAATCACCAGCACCCCGAACACCAGGAAGAACCAGCCGACATCGAGCACCACGTTTTTCACAAACGGGATCGCGATCGTGTTCGCGATCGGCTGACGCATGATGAACGCGAGCGCGATGCACGCGCCGATGGCCATCAGGATTTCGAGCAGCAGTTTGACCTTTCCCGGCACCCCGTGATGCGAGCGCCGGGTCAGTTTGCGGTAGTCGTCGAGAAACCCGATCAGCCCGAAGCTGACGGTCATCCAGATGACGATCCAGACATACGGGTTGGAAAGGTCGGCCCATAAAAGGGTCGAGACGGTCAGTGCCAGCAGGATCAGGAACCCGCCCATCGTCGGGGTTCCCTTTTTGCGGACCAGATGGCTTTGCGGTCCGTCGGTGCGGATCGGCTGCCCTTCGCCCTGCATCGATCGCAGCCAGGCGATGATCTGCGTCCCGAAGACCAGGCTGATCAGCAGCGAGGTGAAGAATCCCCCGCCGGCCCGAAAGGTGATGTACCGAAACAGGTTCAGCGCATGGAACTGATCGGCGAGCGGCGCCAGCAGCAGATAGAGCATCTATTGTTTTTCACCCCCGGGCGCCATCATGCGCCACCTGCTGCCGCGATCGCCTCATGGGCCACGACGCCGTCATCGAACGGCAGCACCTTGTCGCCGATGATTTGGCCGGTTTCATGGCCTTTGCCGGCGATCACGAGAATATCGCCGCGCCGCAACGCGGCAATGGCGGCCGCGATCGCCTCGCGGCGGTCGCCGATTTCGATCGCATGCGGCGCGGCGGCGACGATCGCGCGGCGAATCTTCTCGGCCGACTCGCTGCGCGGGTTGTCGTCGGTGACATAGACCAGGTCGGCAAGCTCGCTTGTCACCTGGCCCATCAACGGCCGCTTGCCGCGATCGCGATCGCCGCCGGCGCCGAACACGATCGCGAGCCGGCTTTCGGCATGCGGCCGCAGCGCGGCCAGCACGGTCGCCAGCGCGTCCGGGGTATGGGCGTAATCGACAAACACGACGGCGCCCGCCGCCGTCTCGCCGACTCGCTGCAGCCGGCCCGGTACGCCGGTCAGATGATCCAGGCAGCTAATCGCCCGGTCGGCGGACGTACCGGTCGCAATCACGAGACCGAGGGCCGCCAGCACGTTCATTGCCTGGAATTCGCCAACCAATGGCAGCTCGATGTCATGACGCCGGCCGAACAGTGCGAGGCTGATCCGCTGCCCGTCGCGGGTCGGGATGCGTTCAACAATGCGAAGCTCCGCCTCGGCGGCCGCGCCGTAGGCGATCACCCGATGACCGCGGGCGCGGCACAGCGCCGAGAGGCCGGCGAATTCCGGGCTGTCGGCGTTGAGGATCGCCGCGCCATCGGGCTTCAGCAGCTCGGAGAACAGGCGCTGTTTCGCGGCGCGGTAGGCCGCCATGTCGCCGTGATAATCGAGATGGTCGCGGGTCAGGTTGGTGAAAGCCGCCGCCGCGACCGCGACACCGTCGAGGCGGAATTGCGCGAGGCCGTGGCTCGACGCCTCGATTGCGGCGTGCTCGATGCCCTGCGTTGCCAGCTCGGCGAGGTCGCGGTGCAGGGCGACCGGGTCGGGGGTGGTCAGCGCGCCGGTCCGCCGGCCGGCCGGCGTCACCAGGCCGAGCGTCCCGAGGCTGGCGGCGGGATGGCCGAGATCGGTCCAGATCTCGCGCGTAAAGTGCGCCACCGAGGTCTTGCCGTTGGTGCCGGTCACGGCCGCGATCGTGCGCGGCTGGCGAGCGTAAAAGCGCGCCGCGAGCAGAGCCAGGCGGCGTTGAGGGTTCGCGTCGGCGATGATGGCGACCCGGCGCTGGGTTTCGGGATCGAGCCGGAGCGCGTCGGCATCGTCGGTCAGTATCGCGGCGGCGCCCTTTTTCACGGCGTCGGCCGCAAAGGCGCGCCCATCCTGCTGCGTGCCTCGCAACGCGGCGAACAGGAAGCCAGGCTTGACCCGGCGCGAATCGGCGGTGATCCCGGCGATCTCGGGATCGGCGAGCGGCGGGCCCCGAGGTGCACCAACGGGGGCCGACGGACCGGAGCTCAGCAGCTCAGTAAGATTCAATCCGCTTTCCTTGCAGGCTCTCGATCGTCAACGCCTGAGTGACCGCGGGAGATGCCTCATCGACCGGCGCAACACCCAAAATCGGCGCGATCCGCTGGATGATGCGGCTCGTCGCCGGTGCCACCGTCCAGCCGGCGGTCGCGTAACCGAAGCTCTGCTTGGTGCCGTGCGGCTCATCGACCAGCGCCAGGATCGCATAGCGCGGATCATGCATCGGAAAGGCGCCGATGAAGGAAGATAACAGTTTCTTTTCGAGATAACGGCCGCCCGAATTCTTTTCCGCGGTGCCGGTCTTGCCGCCGACCACATAGCCCGGCGCCGCCGCCATCTTGGCGGTGCCGAATTCGACGACGAGGCGCATCAGCTTGCGCATCTGTTCCGAGGTCTTGCGCGACATCACCTGCTCGCCCGTTGGAACGGCGCCAGGCGGCAATTTGCGCAGGGTCGGCGGGTGCAGCACGCCGCCATTGACGATTGCCGACACGGCGGTGATCACGTGCAGCGGCGTGACGGCGATGCCATGGCCATAGGCGATGGTCATGACGTTGACGGGGCGCCATATCGCCGGGTAGTGCGGCTTTGCGACCTCCTCGATTTCGACCGGCACCGTCTGCAGCAATCCGAGCCGCGCGAGAAAGTTTCGCTGCCGCTCGGCGCCGGCATCGACCGCCATCTTCGCCGAGCCGATATTCGAGGAGTACATGAAGATTTCGGGGACGCTCAGCCAGCGGTGCTTGCCGTGATAATCCTCGATCGTGAAGCGGCCGATCTTGATCGGACGGCTGGCGTCGTATCCCTTGCTCAGGGCGGTGACGCCGGAATCGAGCGCCATCGCGGTATTAAAGATCTTGAAGACCGAGCCCATTTCGTAATCGCCGAGCGTGATCTTGTTGAAGATCCGCTCCTTGGCGTCGGCCGGCGACTTGCCGGCATCGGTGTCGCCGGGCTTGTTGGGGTCGAAATCCGGCAGCGAGACCATCGCGATGATCTCGCCGGTCCGCACATCCATGATGATCCCCGCGGCGCCCTTGGCGGTGAAATCGCGAACTACCTTGAGCAGCTCTTCGCGCAGGATGAACTGCACGCGGGCATCGAGCGACAATTCGATCGGCTGGCGACCGCCCTTGGCGCTGGCGTCGAGCCCCCGCTCGACCCCGGCCAGCCCCTCATTGTCGATGCCGCAATAGCCCACGACATGCGCGGCGAGATCGCCGTAGGGATAGAAGCGCCGCTCCTCCGGTGTGAAATCGAGGCCGGGAATGCCGAGGCGGTTGACGGCGTATTGCTGGCGCGGCGTCAAGGAGCGCTGCACATAGGCAAAGCTCTTGCCGGAGATCAGCCTGGCGCGGATCTCGCCGGGCGATTTGTCCGATAATACAGAGGCCAGCTCGTAGGCGGCCTCGTCCGGGTTCTGGCCGGCGGCGAGCAGGGCCTTCGAATTCACGAAAAGCGACGGCTTCGGAAGCATCGTCGCCAGCAGCGCGCCGTTGCGGTCGATGATGTCGGCGCGGGCCGGCGCTGGCGGCGTGGCCGGCGGCAGCCGCGCGGCGCGCGACTCGCCGCCGCCGCCGCCGGTCAGCAGCGTGACCTCGGCCAGGCGCAGCACCACGACAAGAAAGACAACCGCAAACAACGCCGCTGTCGCGACCAGCCGGGTGCGGCAGGTCTCGAGCGCCAGGTTGGCGCGTTCGTCGGCTACGACCGGCGCGCAGGGCGGCGGCGGCTTGAAGTGGCGCGGACGGCAAGGGTTGTCGTCGAGACGCTGGGCGGTCGTCATTAGCGGCCCTCGGCAATCTCGGAGATGAGCCGGTCGAGGGAGCGCGGCTGGCGCGCGACGCCGGCTTTCGCGGTTTGCGATCGGGCTTCCGGCTTGCCGGGCGCTGCCTTCGTCACAGCCGGTGTGGCGGGCGCTGCTTCCGCTGACGCAATAAGCTGTATTTTCGCGACCGCGGACTTCGCCGCCGCGACAACCGGTGTCACGGTGGCGGTGTTGGTTTGATCGGCCGGCGCTGGCGCGGCCGACACCACGGTATCCGGACCGGGTCTGGCATCTGCCGGCGCGGGCGGCGGTATCGGCGCCGCCTCCGGCGCTGCGGCAACCGGCGGCTCGGCCGCTGGCGGTACCGGCCGCAGCGGGATGTCCTCGATCTTGCGCTGCAGCTGCTTCGGTGCGACCGCCGCCAGCGACAGGAAGCGGCGGTTCAACTCGGCCAGCCGCTCGGGCTGATTGAGCGCGGTCCATTCCGCCCGCAGGATATGGATCTCCTGCTGCTCGGCGATTGTGTGCCGGCGAACCTTGTTGAGCTCGTCCTCGATATCCTGGACGGCGTATTTCACCTTGAACGTGGCAAACCCGGTCACCGCGACCAGCGCCAGCCAGAACAGCGAGGCCAGCCGGATCATCGCGGGTGCTCCGCGCCGGACCGGCGCGCCTCGCCGTGATTGGCGATGACCGGCCAAGGCGGCGCCGCGGTGCGCTCGGCGGCCCGCAGGCGGGCGGAGCGGGCCCGCGAGTTGCGCGCGATCTCGTCGGGTCCCGGACGGATCGGGCGTCGCGCCAACAGCGTAAAGGTCGGCGGCGGCGTGCCCGGCGCCGGCGGCAAGTGACGCGAGCCGCCCGACATCGCGCCGCTGCGGCGGCGCAGGAAGGATTTAATCCGCGCGTCTTCCAGCGAATGGAAGGCGACGACGGCAAACCGCCCGCCCGGCCTCAACAAGCGCTCGGCCGCGACAAGGCCGCGGTCGAGCTCGCCGAGCTCGTCATTGACCGCGATGCGCAGCGCTTGAAAGGTGCGGGTCGCCGGATCGAGCCCGGGTTCGCGCTGCGGGATCGCGCTGCGCACGATCTCCGCGAGTTCGCCGGTGCGGCGGATCGGGGCCCGCCGGCGCGCCGCAACGATTGCTCGTGCGACGCGCCGTGCGTAGCGTTCCTCGCCGAAATCACGGATCAACTCGGCAAGGTCGCCCTCCTCGAGACCGGCAACCAGATCGGCGGCGCTCGACCCATCGCGTCCCATGCGCATGTCGAGCGGACCGTCGAGGCGAAACGAAAAACCACGCTCGGCACTGTCGATCTGCTGCGACGACACGCCGAGGTCGAGCGCGACGCCGGCGATCGGATCGGGCGATGCCGAGCGAACCAGCCGCTCCATATCGCCAAAGCGCCCTTCGAGCAGATCCAGCCGGCCCGGATGACGCGCGGCGAGAGAGGCGCCACGCTGCAACGCTTCGGGATCGCGGTCGATGCCGAGGACGCGGCAGCGTGCCGCCGCCAGCAACCCGGCGCTGTAGCCGCCGCCGCCAAAGGTGCCGTCGACATAGGTTTCGCCGTCGCGCGGCGCGAGGGCGGTCAACACCGCATCGAGCAGGACCGGAACATGTTCCGGGCTCTCGGCGGCGGCCGTCGCCGGAGCCGTCGCCGTGCGGCGTGAATGTCCGCCCGGGCGCCTCGCTTTGGTCATGACGGCTGCCGAGCCCCGCCGCCGCGCGCCGGCAATGTCGTGCCCTGGCGGCGCGAGCGCTCGCGCACTTCGGCGCGATGCTCGGCATAGCGCCCCGGCTCCCACATCTGGAACATCGCGCCGAGGCCGACAAAGGCGACGTCGGTGGTAATGCTGGCGTGTTCCTTGAGCGTCTCGGGCAGGATGATTCGGCCTTCGCCGTCCATCGCCAGCGGATGCGCCTCGGCAAACAGCTGCGACAAATTCTCGTGCTCGTCCGAGAATTGGTCGAGAGTTTCGAGCCGCTCGTTCATCTCTTCGACGTAATTACCGCCGGTCCCGTCGAGTGCTGGTAATCTGAAGGATGGAAACAGAACTAGGAGATTGGGCTCGCGATGCGTCGCGAGGGTGGAGCGAAAGGTCGCCGGCACTGAAACTCGCCCCTTGCGGTCGACCTTGTTCACGTAAGTGGACAGAAACAGTTCCACTTGCTTCCCCCAACGCTCCCCCACAAACGCCCGGCAAGGGGTCGGCCCGGTAGCGCCGCTGCAGTTTCCCCCCAAGCAGCGACGCGCTCGCTCATGGGTGAAATTTGGGATATCATGGGATGACGTGGGTCGTCAAGCAGAATTCTGTAGAAATCATGCAGAAGCTAAATCTTCGCGAGTCACCGGTCCTGAACACATCATGTAGTCGCGACATGCGTTACTCGGTTTCGTGGCCGAAGTCTGTGTTCTTCATATGTTCTCACGAGGTAATTGCCAGACGGTCTGTAAGCCGGGTTCTGTCCCGCCCATTGGACAGGCCGTTGGGCGGGGATGGCCATTCATCTGGGACGTTCGTTGCCGAACGCCTCGCGCGACCGACCCGAGCGGCGGCGCGGAAGGCCCGCCCGGCGGCGCAGGCCGAAGCCGACGCCGCCTGCCGCTCCTACTTGGTCTTGCTCCCGGTGGGGTTTACCCTGCCGCCACCGTTGCCGGCGGCGCGGTGCGCTCTTACCGCACCATTTCACCCTTGCCGCCCGCCGTCCCGAAGGGCGGAACGGGTTTGGCGGTGTGTTTCTGTGGCACTTTCCCTGGGGTCGCCCCCGCCGGGCGTTACCCGGCACCGTGCCTCCGTGGAGCCCGGACTTTCCTCCCTCCCCCCTGGCGCTTGACCGGGGCGAAGAGCGGCCATCCGACCGTCTGGCTGGGATCATTTGGGACGCCGCACTACTTCTGTCAAACCAGGATCGCCGAGCCGGCGATCGGTCACGGCGCGGTCTGTCGCACCAGCGCGATAAAGCGGCGCACCGCCGGCGCGTTCTCGCCGCGCCGGCATGCCAGGTTCAACGGCGCGATCAGCCCGGCATTGCGGGCGAGCGGCCGGTAGGCGACGCCCTCTATCCCCAGCCGCTGCATCGAGGCCGGGATCAGCGTCACGCCGAGCCCGGCCGCGACGAGGCTCAATGTTGCCAGCATGCGCGGCGCCTCCTGGCCGATCCGCGGGCTGTAGCCGGCGCGCTGACAGGCGCCGATGATCGCGTCGTAGAGTCCGGGCCCGAGCGGCCGGCGATAGAGGATGAAAGTCTCGGGCTCCAGCGCCGCCAATGGCAGGCGGGTGGCGGCCGCGCCGGCCGCGAGACGATGCCCAGCCGGTAATGCGGCAACCATCTCTTCCTTCAGCACGGAGTGCACGGCGAGTTCCGCCGCCACGCCGATCGGCGAGCGGACAAAGGCGGCATCGATCCGTTCGGCGCGCAAGCCGTCGACCAATTCGCCGGTGCCGGCCTCTTCCAGCGACAGTTCCACCAGCGGGCTCGCCTCGCGAAATTCTCGAATGATGCGCGGCACAAACGGATGAAACGAGGCCGAGCTGGTAAAGCCGAGCCCGATCCGTCCGGCTTCACCGCGCCCGGTGCGGCGTGCTGCGGCGGCCGCGTGCTCGACGCGATCGAGGATGCCGCGTGCCTCGGCGAGCAAGGCCTCGCCCGCCTGGGTCAGCTCAACGCCGCGCGGCTTGCGCCGGAACAGCTGCGCCTCGAGCTCGGCTTCGAGTGCGCGGATCTGCTGGCTCAGCGGCGGCTGCTGGATGCCAAGCCGTTCCGCCGCACGCGTGACATGACCTTCCTCGGCGACGGCGACAAAATAACGGAGATGCCGCAATTCCATCTGCGATATGTAACAGATATGAGTCAGGCGTTGATCATATATTGGACAGGGGGTAGCGATCCAGCTAGGTTTTGGGAATGCGGAGGTTGGCCATGGCGAGTGAAGCAAAGCTTCTGACCGTGCAATTTCTGAAATGGGTCGCCGAGCGGCCGCGCCTTTATGCCGAGGTACAGGCCGCCTGGAGCAGCACCTGTCCGCTGAATTGCGCCTGGGAAGACGCGATCACCGAGGATCTCGTCGAGCGCGTCGCCGACGGGTCTCTGGCGCTGACCGCGCGCGGCCGCGCCAAGTTGGCGGAGGCCGGCATCGAACCGGCAACATCCGCGTCCTGATCGCTGCCTTGATCCGTGGGGCTGGCGGAGTATCGTAGCCGCCCGCCGCTTCCCTGCAGCAGAGCACGCCGTTCGAGAGGAGAACCCCCGTGAGCGTTACCGGCCACGACAGCCTGAAGGCCCGCCGCACCCTCGAGGTCGACGGCAAACGCTACGATTATTTCAGCCTCGACGCTGCCGCCAAGGCAGCCGGCCTCGGCGACATCGCGCGCCTCCCGGTCTCGATGAAGATCCTCCTGGAAAACCTGGTGCGGCTGGAAAACGGCCGCACCGTCACGGTCGACGACATCAAGGCGATGGGCGCGTGGCTCGCCGCCAGGAGCTCGGACCGCGAGATCGCGTTCCGCCCGGCGCGCGTGCTGATGCAGGATCTAACCGGCGTTCCGGCGGTCGTCGATCTCGCCGCGATGCGGCAGGCGATGGTCGAGCTCGGCGGCGACCCGAACAAGATCAACCCGCTGTCGCCGGTCGATCTGGTCATCGACCATTCGGTGCAGATCGACAATTTCGGCAATCCGCAAGCCTTCGCCGCCAACGTCAAGAAGGAGTTCGAGCGCAACGGCGAGCGCTATCGCTTCCTTTCCTGGGGCCAGCAGGCGTTCGAGAATTTCCGGCTGGTGCCGCCCGGCACCGGTATCTGCCATCAGGTGAACCTCGAATATCTGTCGCAGGTGGTATGGACCACCGACGAGGACGGCAAGACGATCGCCTATCCCGATACGCTGGTCGGCACCGACAGCCACACGACGATGGTCAACGGTCTGGCGGTGCTCGGCTGGGGCGTGGGGGGCATCGAGGCCGAGGCGGCGATGCTCGGCCAGGCGATCTCGATGTTGATCCCGGAGGTCGTCGGCGTGCGCCTGACCGGCCGTCTGGCCGAGGGGGCGACCGCGACCGATCTCGTGCTGACGATCACCCAGATGCTGCGCAAACGCGGCGTCGTCGGCCGCTTTGTCGAATATTGCGGGCCGGGCGTTGCCGAACTGGCGCTCGCCGACCGCGCGACGATCGGCAACATGTCGCCGGAATACGGCGCGACCTGCGGCTTCTTCCCGATCGACGCCGAGACGATCCGCTATCTCGGCCTGACCGCGCGCGACCCGGCGCGGGTCAAGCTGGTCGAGGCCTATGCCAAGGCTCAGGGAATGTGGCGCGACGCCAACACCCCCGATCCGGTCTTCACCGATCTCCTGGAGCTCGAGCTCGGCAGCGTCGAGCCGTCCCTTGCCGGACCGCGGCGGCCGCAGGACCGGGTGTCGTTGGCCGGCGCCGGCAAGGGGTTCGACGCCGAACTGCCGCGCCTCGCCGGGGTCAGCGCGCCGCGCACGCAAAAGGTCGAAGGCACGAACTACGATTTGCATGACGGCGATGTCGTGATCGCGGCGATCACCAGCTGCACCAACACCTCGAACCCGAGCGTCATGCTCGGCGCCGGCCTCCTCGCCAAGAAGGCGGTCGAGAAGGGGCTCAAGGTCAAGCCATGGGTCAAGACCAGCCTCGCGCCGGGCAGCCAGGTGGTCAGCGATTACTACGAGAAGGCGGGTCTCCAGGAATATCTCGACAAGGTCGGCTTCAACCTCGTCGGCTACGGCTGCACGACCTGCATCGGCAATTCCGGGCCGTTGCCCGAGCCGGTCGCCGATGCGATCGACGAGGGCGATCTCGCGGTCTGCGCCGTGCTGTCGGGCAACCGCAATTTCGAGGGCCGCATCCATGCGCAGGTGCGGGCCAATTACCTGGCCTCGCCGCCGCTCGTCGTGGCCTACGCGCTGGCCGGAACGATCCGCACCGATTTGACCAAGGATCCGCTCGGCGAGGGCGGCGACGGCAAGCCGGTCTATCTGCGCGACATCTGGCCGAGCAACAAAGAGGTCGCCGACACGGTCCTGAATTCGGTGTCGCGCGACAGCTTCAAGCGGCGCTACGGCAATGTCTTCGAGGGGCCGCCCGAGTGGCGTCAGGTCACCGGTGCCGGCGGTCTGACCTATGATTTCGAGGACCGCTCGACCTATCTCGCGCTGCCGCCCTATTTCGAGAACATGCCGAAGGAGCCCGGTGCCGTCAGCGACGTGATCGGGGCGCGCGAACTGGCGATCTTCGGCGACAGCATCACCACCGACCACATCAGCCCGGCGGGCAGCATCAAGACCGAGAGCCCGGCCGGCGAATACCTGATCAGCTATCAGGTGCGGCCGAGCGAGTTCAATTCCTAC
>Ga0207646_10006026_pt1 | contig 12629 bp, 8 predicted proteins | sample KBSK5502metaG_FD_184343 | JGI IMG/M metagenome (GOLD analysis project Ga0207646, IMG submission 184343) | Corn, switchgrass and miscanthus rhizosphere microbial communities from Kellogg Biological Station, Michigan, USA - KBS K5-50-2 metaG... | ecosystem: Host-associated > Plants > Roots >...
CTGGGCCAATCCTATGGGAATGTTAGAAACCATCACTATCGAGGCCTTGAGAAGGTCCGCAAACATCTAACCGATGGCGAATTGAACAGGCGCTAAACTGTGTGCTACAAGCTGAAATCCGATGGCGAGTTGAGGCGTTCGATCGATGACTCCGCATGAGGAATTTCTGGAGTTGTGCGCCGCTGCGACTGCCGGGGAGCTGAATCCGGACGAGCAAGCAAATCTCGATGCGCACCTAACTGAGTGCGCAGAGTGTCGTCAGGCTATGCGTGAGTTTGAAATTGCTTCGCGGCATGGTGTGGCGGCGCTAGCTTCGGGACTAGCACCTGAGAACGCAGAGAACGATAGTTCGTGGTCTGTCGAAAAAGCCGAAGAGGCTTTCTTTAAGCGGCTGGATAAAGAAGCCGGGCGCCAAACCGCGGAAGCCAACAAAGATAAAAGGACTTCACCTAATCGCGGGCAGCGGTTCACGTATCGGCCATCGCTGATTCGCCGGCGGGAAGTATGGATGCCATTCGCGGCAGCGGTGCTGCTTGCGGTGGCTTTGAGCATTGCAGCCTATCGGACAGGCATCAAGCGTGGCACCGATGTCGCGCGGACGGTCGCGCAACCGATCAAGGAGTCCGAAAACTCGCTCGAAGCACAAATCAGCGATGCCGGGCATGAGCGGGCGCAATTGGCAGCCAAGCTCAACGAGGACGCCAAGGTCATCGACGACTTGAAGCGCCAACTGTCGGAACAGAGCAAGATCGTCACCGCTTTGAAATCCACGCAACAGGTTTCGCCACGCACCTCGGAAGACAGCCAACAAACCGTGCAACATGCAAACGCAGAACCTGTGAATCGCGATGAGCAGTTTTCGACGGCGCAAGCAAGGCTGGCCGAGCTCCAAAAGACAGTTCAAGAGGCGACGGCACAGCGTGATGAGAATGCACGGCAAGCCGCAACTATGGAAGCAAAGGTCAATGAGCTGACGCAACTCGTGAGGGCACGCGAGCAGGCGCTCGATCAGAAAGAGGTCGAGGTCGCGAAGGGTCAGGAGCTGCTACAGCACGACCGTGACATTCGGGAACTGATGGGTGCTCGCGAGCTCTACATGGCCGACGTTCACGACGTTTCCGGCAAAGGGACGGACAAAACGTATGGACGCGTCTTCTACACAAAGGGCAAACGCCTGATTTTTTATGCTTTCGATTTGGATGCACAGCCAGGCATGCAGAACGCAAGCACGTTTCAGGCCTGGGGCCGGAAAGGCCCGGACAAGCAACAAGCTCGCAGTCTCGGCATTTTCTACGAAGACAACGTCAGCAAGAAACGCTGGGTTCTGAAGGCCGACGATCCCAAGAGTCTGGAAGACATTGACGCGGTTTTTGTGACTGTTGAGCCGCACGGCGGAAGCCCGCACCCAAGCGGGAAGCAATTATTGTTCGCGTACCTTCGCGTCAGCCCGAACCATCCCTGACGACGGCTAGATGCCGACAACTCGGGAGTTATCGCATTACGGGACAGTGTGCAGCGTTGAGAAGCCCATCGCTCAGGAAATCGGCCGGGACATTTCATACTCGATCAGAGCTGGATCGTTTGGATAGGGTTCTGTTCGTCCGGTTCGAGTGAATCCCAAACGCTGGTAAAACAAGATGGCGGGCTCATTGTTGGACGTCACCATCAACTGTAAAGTACGGGCTCTGTGCAGGCGAGCCCAGCCGAGAACCTCATTCACTAATAGGCGACCTATACCCCGATGACGGTGCGTCGGAGCCGTCCACATGGAGCCCAGGTGTGCTCGCGTTGTATCGTCCTGATCGAGAAATGAGCCAACGATGCCGCATGCGATGTGCACATCCATCGCCAGGAACGCAGCCGATCTCTCCCCGTTCCATTGGACTGCGCGTTTGATCCAATCCGCATCGGTGAACTGAGATTCCTTCGCATAAGTCGAGCCGAATGCGCTCGGAGTATCTTGAAGCGCCCGAAGACGAACAGCCTTGAAGATCATTGCGTTTTGCGGCGTGATTGGCTCAAGAGCTATCATGGCCTTGGGAAATTCCTCGCGATACCCTTACATTATCGCAACCATTCACGACAGATAAACTTCAGTTCCACTAGGGCACGACTCGGTTCATAGACAGAACTGCGTCCTATCAGGGCGATTCCGCCGCGCGGGCGGCTTCGTTCTGACGGGCTACTCCGTCGAAAATCACGCCACGCTGTCTCTACATCGCTTCTTCAGCTGTACATGGATTTATGGAAGTGATTGGGACGTTGTAACCGAGCTTGCGAAGGGCTCTTGCCAAACTCCTGGCGCGGTGCTTCCGCAGTTCGGGATCGCATTCCATACCTTGTTCGATGAATCGAACCCCTTTATGCAAGATCTTCCAAACCACGCGGCAGAGCCGATGGGCGATTGCTCAAATGGCAGACTTATAGCCCAACCGGGGCAGCAGACGCGCGCAACGATGCCGGAAGTTATTCCGATCCACAAGTCCGGTTGGAGGAAATGACCGCAGGCGAATGCGGGTCCAATTGGGATCGGGGTTTTTGTGCGTAGCGCTTCGAACAGTGCGAGCAGACCATCTCCAGATTATCGCTCGGACTACTCGACGGCGATCTTGGTGCCGCGCTGGCCGGTGTTGGACAGGTGCTCGATGCGGCTGTCGATGACGGCGCGAATCCCTTTCAGGAACTCGATCCGGGAATTGGTGAAGTGTTCCCGCACCTTGGGAGACACACCGAAGGCTTCCCGGAACTGGTTCACAAGTTCGCGGCACAGGCAGCGCTCTTGAATAAGAGGTTGGGTCGCATTCTGCTGAGTTGCTTCTGGTTCGCTCATTGTGCCTCCTTCATTTCGACAGTGAGAATCCGATTTTCGAGCCGTGCTCGGGCGGGTATCAGCGTGGCCATCGAGCGGGGCATGCCGATATGGCGTCGCAGCGTGCCGACCTCCACGACCAGTTCGTCGCCCTTCTTGAACAGCCCGATTTCGCCCTTGGTCGCGAACGGTAAACGGAGTCGCACCTCGTACTTGCCGTCCCGTTTCCCGAACACGTAAGGTTTCTCGGTCTGAGTCACAGCGGACGGGTCTTCCCCCTCAGCATACAGCACTTTAGCGAGATCCTGCAGCCGCTGTTTGCCCAACACCTCATGCGCGAACAGGGGCACACGCCTTACAGGCACGGGCGCAAAATATTCCTCAATCTCGCGCGATACATTGTTCTGGGAGCTGTGCCACTCGTTGAACCATGCATCCCGAATCTCTGCCGGCAGGACGCGGTTGACGATGACCGTGTCCACCGTTAATCCGTGTAGCGAAAAATACACAAACGCGCGTTGCGTCTCGCGAAGGACCATCTTCTCTGGATTGGTGACCAGCCGTACAGAGGTGGTGTGCGGATCCTCCATGATTTCATCAACGCCTTCTAGTTTCTCAAAGAGATCACGGATATTCGCGAAATAACTGTCGGTAGGCAGTTCAAACGGGGCGACACGATTGGCAATCGGACGCACGGCTTTAAGCAAGGTACGCTGGAACGGAAAGATATGCTTCATGTACCAGTCCAGCGTGGTGGGCATGCTAATGAAACGCATGGATTCAGCAGTGGGCGCGGCATCGAGTACGATGACGTCGTAGCGGTTCTCGCGGCGATACTGGTTGATGTACATCATGGCGCTGAGCTCTTCCATGCCCGGCAGAATGGCCAATTCTTCCGCTTCGACCTCGCTGATTCCCGTCGTACGCAATACCGAAATGACATAGGAGGAGATCTGCTGCCAGTGGCGCTTGACCTCTTTCTGAATGTTCAGTTCGAAAATGGACAGGCGGTCCTCAATCGGAAACGGATCCGAGGTCTGGACCTGAAATAGCTCGACATCCAGATCGAACGAATCTGCCAGGCTGTGAGCGGCATCAATGCTCATGACCAGGGTGCGGTAGCCCAGGTCGGCAAGTCTCATGCCGGTTGCCGCCGCGAGGCTCGTTTTGCCTACGCCGCCTTTGCCGCTGAACAACAAAATCCTCATACACTCATTGTACGCGAACGGCATGCCTAGGTTTACTTGGTCGAAATCTTCCAGAGAAAACGCGATTAGGTTCGACGCTGCCGCCGCACGACTTCGTTCTCACGGGCTACTCCGAACTTAGGACTCGAGGGGGTTCTATCTAATCGAAATGCGGAGTGCGGCACTTCTACGAGTAGGCCGTTACACCGCTCTCTGGTGCTCCAAGCGACCGCAAGGGACAGCCAATGAAAAAAAACAAACTCAGGCCGTACGGAAAGTCCATCGTCTGCCGCGGCCGGACCTACGGCGGGAAGTTCATGCGGCGGACGAGATCCTGGAAACGCGGATGCGTGCGAACATCATCCCACCACGGCATGACGTTCAGCCAAATGAGACTATGAGCGCGCCGCTGGTAGGCATCCTCCAACGCGTCGAACATCCGCTCATCGCCGAGCCCCACGTAGGTGAGCGTTCTCGCCATGGGCGAAACGTACCTTCGTTTGGACAGCTCTTCCAACTCGTCGAGGATGCGGAGTGCCTCGTCCCTTCTTCCAGCCTTCCCATAGCAGTATCCAAGCACCCCTGTTGGGATAGCGACATTTACGGCGAGGGCGATGGCTTTCTGCAGTTCTGCGATGCTTTCGTCGTACCTGCCCATGGGCACCAGACAGCATGCACCGAGCATCCAGCGCGCGAGGGCAAAGTTCGGGTCGAGTTCCAGTGTCTTCCGAAATTGTTCCTCCGCGTTCTCGAACTGGCGCGCGCAGCAATAGACCGATGCGAAGATGCTATTGGAAAGAAGCGAAAGCGGATCCAACTCCACCGCGCGCCTCGATTCGTGGATGGCCTCAGCGTGTCGCCCGAGAACGCTCAAGAGGAGGGCATACGTGTGGTGGGCCAAACTGGAGTTGACATTGAGCTCGATGGCGCGCCGGAAGGCTTTCTCTGCGCCGGCCCAATCCCAGTCAAAATAGAAGTTGATTCGGCCGAGGCTGGTGTGTGCTTCGGCGAGTGTCTCATCTAGTTCCAGAGCGCGCAGCGCTGCGGCCTTGGCTTTGGGTGCGGCTTCGCCCGGCGGCATGAGCTCCAGGATGGGGCTGACAAGCATATTAATGGAATCCGCCAAGCCGCAGTAAGCCAGCGCATAGCTCGGATCCTTCGCGATCGCCTCCTCGAAGTACTCGATGCTCTTTCTCAGTCCTTGTTCAGTCCCCTTGGCCCAGTGATAACGGCCCCGCAGATAAGCTTCGTGGACCGCAGGATTAACCTGCGGAGAACGCGCCAATCGCGCCTGCTCTTGCGGTGTCAGCTTGATCTGGACTTCGTCGGCCACGGCGCGCGCCACCTCGCTCTGCAGAGCGAGAATGTCGCGCAGATCGCGCTCGTAGCTCTTGGCCCAAAGGTGTTGGTCCGTGGCGGCGTGGATCAATTGCGCGGTGATGCGCACGCGGTCGCCCGCGCGCAGCACCGAACCTTCGACAAGCGCGTCCACGCTCAGCTCCCGAGCAATCTGAGGCAGAGGTTTATCGGTACGCTTGTAGCGCATGGAGGAGGTGCGCGAGATTACGCGCAGCGCGCCGATTTGCGCTAGGTCGGTAATCAGAGCCTCGGTCATCCCGTCGGTGAAGTAGTCCTGCTCGGAGTCACGGGAGAGGTTCGTGAGCGGCAGGACAGCGATGGCCTTGATGTGACCTACGGCGGCCTTGCGTTTGTGACGTGGAAGCACGTCCGTCTTCGCTGCTGCTTTGCGGGCCCCTAGCTGCCCGGAGGTGACGGCGCGCTTCAGGCGCTTCAAATCCACACGGAGATCGGCGGCGGTCTGGTAGCGCATCTCAGCTTCTTTTTCGAGCGCCTTGCAGAGGATCCGCTCCAGTTCGACCGGCAACCTGGGATTGAGACGCAAGAGCGGTGTGGGTTCGCGGTTTAGGATCGCGTCGAAAATCACTGCAGACGTGTTGCCCAGAAAAGCCGGTTGACCTGTGGCCATTTCATAGAGCACCAGCCCAAACGAGAACAAATCGGTCCGTGCATCGACTTCCTTGCCCCGCGCCTGCTCAGGAGACATGTACGCGACCGTTCCCATCACCATTCCGGCAAGCGTCAGGCACTCTTCGGTGACTGCGGTGGATTGCGCTGTGACACCCTCCGCGACGCAAGCCGGCAGTTTCAGCGTGACTTTGGCGAGCCCGAAGTCAAGAATCTTGGCCTGCCCACGCTCGGTGACGAAGATGTTCGCTGGCTTGATATCCCGATGGACGATGCCCTTGGCGTGGGCCGCGTCGAGCGCCTCGGCAATCTGAATGCCCAGTTCTAACAATTCGCCCGTTGGGAGCGGTCTGTCGGCGATGCGCTGCTTGAGGGTCTGCCCTTCGAGATACTCCATGACGATGAACTGCTGGTTCGCATGCTCTTCGATATCGTGGATGGTACAAATGTGTGCATGATTCAAGGCTGAGGCGGCACAGGCTTCGTGCCGAAACCGCTCAATCGCATGGTGGTCTCTGGAAAGCTCTTCGGGCAGGAACTTCAGAGCCACGGATCGGCTGAGCCGGGTGTCCTCGGCCTTATAGACAACGCCCATTCCACCACCGCCGATTTTCTCGACGATGCGGTAGTGGCCCAGGGTCTGGCCGACGAGCAAATCTTGGCTGATGGCATGGCCCGCCATTCCTGAAGACACTCCCTCCCCCTCACCATCCAAAAATCGTAGGTCCGTGGCTGGGCGAAGTCAACGAGGGCCTGGGAAGTGGACAGAACAACTCTGATGTAACGTGTTTAGGTAAGAGCTGGCGACGATCCGGGAGTTGCGCTCTTCGAACGCATCCTTACTTTTCTTTTTCGTGAGCGGAGATTGGGGCTAGGTTGAAGCCATCGACAAGAAGTGTCGGCTCCGCGCCAGCAAGATTGGTCTTGCGAACGTTTACAGTGACCTCACGCTTTTCTCCAGGAAGCAACGAAATGTAGTTGTCTTCCCAAAAGACCGGCAGAATTTCGGTTTGCTCTTTGCCCTTCACGAGGCGGAGCCGAGTGAGAAAGGCGACGCTCTTGCCCGTGTTTTCGACACTTACACGGAAAGCGGCATCGTGTTCGCTACCGACGGCTGGGTGAAGAGTAGTCCGGACCGTGGCTTTCGGCAGATCCTGCAACGAAGAAAAGTCGGCAAAGCTCGACTGCGGCGTGTAGTACCACTCGGTCTTCGAAAAATCCAACTCATCAGGTTTCGTTGACAGCCAATAAAAATTTCGGCTGAGCAATTCGCCATTTGCAGAAAGAAGCTGAAAGCTCAAAAAATAGGCAGTCGAAATGTCGGCAGGTTCCGGAATGGCGATCGACTTCGCGACGCCGTCGGCGGCGACGTCAACAGTGGCTTCGCGGGAAAATCTCTCCACGCCGGAAATGTCATAGAGCTTTGCAACGATTTTCAACCCGTTCTGCGGCTTTTGCGTGCTGTTCACAATGGCAATGGTGCGGTCGTCGTAAGAAAATTGCGCGTGAACCGGCTCAAGCGCGATTTTTGTGCCGAAGTAACCGCCGGCGGGCCGCAGATCATAGCTGTACAGATGCCAGATGAGGCTTGGCCAGGCGTTGTTCAGCATCCATTGAACGATGCCAGTGGATTTGTATTTGTTGCGGCCATACGCTTCAAACATCGCGCGCTGGCCTTCGTAGGTCATGGCTTGCGACTTCCAGGCGTAGTCGGCAGCGTCTTTTGCTTTTCCGTACCGCATTTCCAGCGCATGGGTGAAAAGGTCGATGTTCTTGAATTCACCGCCGCCTGCGTGAAAGTTCCACTCATCGCCGATCGGCCAAAGTTTATCCTTGGGAATGAAGGTTTTTAGTTCTTCGAGCGGCGGAACGGCGGGGCCAGGACTCGTTTCGGTATTGAAGCCGTAAGCGCCGCCGGCCCTGGTGTCGAGCAGCCAATAATTGGGAGGCACGTAGTCATAAGGGCCGCTCATTTTCACGCCAGAGTCGCCCGTAACCTCCGCCTTTTTCGCGGTGGCGGATGAAAGGACGGGCTTCGGCCAGTGCGTTTCTTTTTCAATGTCCAGATAGGCTTGTTCGCGATCAGCGGGAGGCGGATTGTCGCTGCCGTTCAGCCAAACCAAAAGGCTCGGATGCTTTCTCAGCCGAAGCAGCTGATCGCGTAGCGATGTGATCGAAACGCGTTTATTTTCTTCGTTCCATTTGCCCCATTTCTCCCACGCATCACAACAGCACCAGCCCGCCATGACGAGGATCCCCTCACGGTCGGCGCGCTCGAGGAGAGATTCGTCTTCTAACTTCCCTTCCAGGCGAATTGCGTTCAGGCCCATTTCCTTCACGTACCGGAATTCGGCTTCACGTCGCGATTCGTCCGACCGCAGCAGCATGTCCGGCGCCCAACCGCCGCCACGGACCAGGATGGGTTTGCCATTCACCTTCAGCAATCGGTAGCCCTCGGGAGTCATTTCTGAATCCGTCTGCACAATTCCAAAATGAATGGACTGGGTGTCCGAAACCACTTTTTGCGGAGTGATGAATTCAAGGGTTAGCTTGTGAAGAAACGGTTCGCCCATCCGGTAAGGCCACCAGAGCTTCGGCCGAAAGAGATTCAGCCCTGCGATCCTTTCAGGAGAAATGGTGATTTCTTTGGATTCGTTTGCCGCGAGCTCCACGTCCTGCGTGAATTCCACGTTGAGTCCGCCGCCTTCGATTTTTCCGCGGAGAGTTCCCTTCAGAGGCTCGGCTGTTGCGTTTGACGCAAACGCGCGGACGGTAAGGTGAGCGAATTCGGCTTTCGGCAGGTCGAGTTTCGTTTCAACAAACGGATGGCGCAATGCAACAGGACCACTCGTTGAAAGCACAACTTCCTGCCACAAACCCATGTCTTTGTCGGGCGGTGTGGGATTCCAGTCCACCCAGGTGATGCCGAGTTCGCTGGCGTTTGGCGCGGAGACGGCGACCGCGACTGCGTTTTTTCCGCCTGTATGTACGTACTGCGTCACGTTGTAGTCGTGGCGGCGAAACGATCCTGCGGCTTCTTCAGGACCAGCGACCCTTTTGCCGTTGATCCAGATCTCGGCGCGGTAGTTGATGCCGTGAAACTGCATCCAGATCTGTTTGTCATTATCGGTGGCAGGAATTTCAAACTCCTTGCGATACCACCACGGAACCGCGAAGGGACTGTTCATGGGCATTTCTTCGTTCGCGAATTGCCCGCCGATCTTGTATTCGACGCCGGGGAAATTGCGGAGATTCATTCCGTAATAGGGATCTTTGTAGACACCATTTTCGACAAGGACAGCGAAGACAGTTTTTGGTGCGGAAGTTGCGTACCAGCCGAGAGTTGAAAAACCGGGCTCGGAAACCTTGTCCCCGGACGCTGTAACCTGTGCGGAACTCTGTACCTTCCAGCCGTCACGAAGAATCGTCTGTCCAGAGGCGGGAGCGGCGGGTATCAGGCTAAAGCTGATGGCCAATAGCGCGGCGGCAACTTCCGTCGATCTCGGCTCCGCGAGGGAGCAGAATCGGCTGGCGATAGAGGACCACACATTTTCCGGTAGACCAGTCATCTCGATCACTCCTGTATTGAATCGATTCAAAGAGATGCGCCTTGAATCGTCCGAGAAATCAGCAGCACCATTTTACCCATTGACTGGGGCGCAAGGGCGAGGCCGTGCTGTTCAACTCGGATCATTGTGCGGTACCAGACGAAAAGGCTTCGAAATCGTGGAGGAGTTTTCGCCGTAAGTTGCTCTCTTTCCAGAGGGTTAGACATTCCATGCCTCTTTTTTACAACTTTTTACAATCGTTTGCTCAGGCTTGACACACTTCCCTTGCAGGTCTTTATATTCGTAAGTCGCAGCACGAATCTGGACGGAGTGGTTCATGAAGCCAAAGATATCAGGGAAAAGGCGCTTAACCGATCGCACGCGTCTGCTCCTTACGCTGGAGCTCGCAATCATGCTCCCTGCGGCTTTATTGATGTTCTTCAGTATCTGGAACCTGCATCACATTCAGCGCGACAAAGCCATCGAAGCTGCCATCCAGCGCGACTTCACATACGTTCTGAAGATCGCGGAGAAAAAGACCTTGAGGAGGGCAAGCGACATACTGACGCCGGTCCGCAAAGAATTCCCTTGTGCCGACGATGGCGCCCAAATCAAAGCCCAGCTCGAAAGCATTCTCGCGGCTCATCCTGAATTTGTATACGCCATGCTCTATGACAAAGATCACGATCTACTGACCTGGCGCTTCCAACCGGCGCGCGAAGCCGACGAGGCTTTCCGCAAACGCATGATCGATACCATGACCATGACCAGCAAGTGGCTTCCGTTGGAAGCAGAGAGTATGGTTCACAAACTTCGCATGACGGCCGAAAAGGATGAAATGCCATTCGGCTTCGAAGGTGGTTGGTCGGATCGGAATGACGAGCACGAGCATTACTACTGGAACGCCGCGTACTTCATCCCTCCGGATGTGCCCAAAGGGAGCGTCGCGTTGGGACTGGTTGGATTTGATCCGGAGTACCTACGGAGTTCTTTTTTTCCGACGGTGATTAACGATGTACTGACGAGCAGAAACAGCCTATTGAGATCGGACGCGAGTCCGCCCGCCATGATGGTTCGTCCGCAAAAGAGTTCCACTCCATGGGTCACCTCCTCGAATTGGGACGGTGGACGATCTGAAATGGAGCGTCCGCTCAGCGACATTTTCCAGGGCATGGTCGTGGCCATCAAATACCCAGGCACCACGATTGACGAAATCGGCGCCAAAATTCTCAGAAACAACTACATCATCCTTGCAGCGCTCTCACTCGTCATGGCCGGCGGGGTGTTCCTTACCTATCGCAATATTTCCCGCGAAATGAAGCTAGCCAGACTGAAATCCGACTTCGTCGCGAACGTTTCTCACGAGTTGCGCACTCCGCTCGCTCTCATCCGCCTTTATGCCGAGACACTCGAACTCGGCCGTCTTACCGCGCAGGAAAAGTACCAAGAATACTTTCGCATTATTCGCGAAGAGAGTGAGCGCCTCACCGCTCTCATCAACAACATCCTTGATTTCTCCCGCATCGAGGCAGGCCGTAAGGAATACGAGTTCAAAGAGACGAACCTGGCGGAACTCGTTCGCGCCACGCTTGATTCGTATCGCTTTCAGATCGAACAAAACGGTTTCGCCTTTGAGGAGAATATTTCAGGCGACATTCCTCCTCTGAACGTGGACCGCGAGGCCATTGCCCGCTCCTTGCTCAATTTGGTCAACAACGCTCTGAAGTATTCAAAAGACCAGAAATACATCGGTGTCAGCCTCTATCGATCAAACGGCAGCGTCAAGCTGGAAGTCCAGGATCGCGGAATTGGAATCGCGGCTGCTGAGCAGGACAAGATTTTCGAGAAGTTCTACCGCTGCGGCGATCCGTTAGTGCACAACACAAAGGGATCCGGGCTTGGGCTGTCGCTTGTGCGTCATATTGCTCAGGCGCATGGAGGCAACGTCTTCGTCGAAAGTGTCCCGGAGAAGGGCAGCAAATTCACGATCGCGTTGCCAATCGATCCGTCAGCCCGGGGAGGGCTTGCACCCGCATGACCGCCTCAGACCGTCGGCTATTTGAAGGTTTCCGCTCTTTCGCGAAGGAGAATTCATGGGAGTAACAAAAATCCTGATTGTCGAGGACGAACCCAACATGGTCGCCGGCCTCCGGGATAATTTCGAGTATGAAGGCTTCCAGGTTGCCACGGCGCTCGACGGCGTGGATGGCCTGGAGCAGGCTCTCAAGAATTCACCGGACCTGGTAATTCTCGACGTGATGATGCCGCGCATGAGTGGGCTCGATGTATGCAAGCAACTCAAGGCCAAGCGCCCCTCGATTCCGATCATCATGCTGACAGCCCGCGGTCAAGAAGTGGACAAAGTGGTGGGGCTCGAGCTCGGCGCTGACGACTACGTCACCAAGCCTTTTTCCATTCGCGAACTGCTCGCGCGCGTTAAAGCGGTACTGCGACGGACCCAGACTCTACCGAAGGAGATGGAGCGCTATACCTTTGGCGACGTCGAGGTCAACCTCCGGAGCTATCAGGTTCTTCGCGGCGGGAACCCGGTGGAGTTGTCCGGAAAAGAATTTGAACTCCTCAAACATTTTCTGTGTCATTCCGGGCAGACGCTGAGCCGCGATCGCTTGTTGGACGAGGTCTGGGGATACGAGAACTATCCGACGACCCGTACAGTCGATACCCACATCGTCCGCATTCGTCAAAAGCTTGAGCCGGTTCCCGAGGAGCCTCGCTATTTCTTAACGGTGCATGGCGTTGGGTACAAATTTGTTGGCTAATTTTTTCGCTCGTGGGGAGTTGGACATGTGGAACACGTGGCAGAGGACAAGCCCAGAACAGTTGCCTCCAGGCGCTCCGTTCACTCGTGAAGAGCCAGAGCACGAAGAGGCTTCCTGTGGGGAAGGACGTCCGGAAGAAGTCCGTGCGCTCGAGGAAGAGTTGGCCATATTGCGCCGCGAGCAATCGAAGCTCTACCGCGGCATCTTTGAAGCGGCTCAGATTCAGCGCAGGCTTTGCGCTCCTCGGCAATTCCGCTCGGGCGAATTCGAGGTTGCCGGCGAGATATTTCCGGTCCGCCATCTTTCCGGCGATTTTTTC
>Ga0207646_10006027_pt1 | contig 12628 bp, 10 predicted proteins | sample KBSK5502metaG_FD_184343 | JGI IMG/M metagenome (GOLD analysis project Ga0207646, IMG submission 184343) | Corn, switchgrass and miscanthus rhizosphere microbial communities from Kellogg Biological Station, Michigan, USA - KBS K5-50-2 metaG... | ecosystem: Host-associated > Plants > Roots >...
GACGCGCTCGACCATCGGGAGCATGTCCACCTCGAGCCGCCCGCACGTGGGACACGCGATGACGTTGACGCCGTCTTCACGGAGATGAAGACCTTTCAGGATCTCGCGCCCGACGCGCACTTCTTCGACCGGGTCCGTGGCGAGGGAGACCCGGATCGTGTCGCCGATCCCCTCGGCCAGCAGGATGCCGATGCCCATCGCGGACTTGACCGTTCCGGTGAACTGCGAGCCGGCTTCCGTCACGCCAAGGTGCAGCGGATAGTCGCTCTTCTTCGAGAACAGGCGGTACGCCTCGACCATCATCGGAGCGTTCGACGCCTTGAGCGAAACCTTCGTCTCGAAGAAGCTGAGCGACTCCAGGATCTCCAGGTGGCGGAACGCGGACTCGACCATCGCTTCCGGCGTGGGCTCGCCGAACTTCTTCAACAAGTCCTTCTCGAGCGAACCGGCGTTGACGCCGATGCGGATCGGGATGCCTTTGTCCGCCGCCATGCGCGTGACTTCCTCGACCTTCCAGCGCGCGCCGATGTTTCCCGGGTTGATGCGGAGGCCCGTCACCCCCCTCTCCATGACGCGGATCGCGCAGCGGTAGTCGAAGTGCACGTCGGCAATCACCGGCACGGAGGAGCCGGCGACGAGCCGGTCGAAGACGTCGGCGGCTTCGATCGTGTTCGCGGTGACGCGAACGATCTCGCAGCCCGCCATGATCATGTCGCGGATCTGCCAGAGCGTCGCTTCCACGTCCGCCGTCTCGGTCTTCGTCATGGACTGCACCGTGACCGGCGCGCCGCCGCCGATCGCGACGCTCCCGAGCCGGATCCGACGGGTGATCCGCCGCGGGGCGAGCGTCCGTTTGCCCGACGGAGCCGCGGGCGGAGCGAGGACCGGAAGCTGACTCACGAGACAATCCTATGCGTCATTGGCCTATGCGTCATTGGGCCATGCGTCATTGGCCTATGCGTCATTGGGCCATGCGTCATTGGCCTGTCCGTCTCCTGGGCCCCGGGTCTTCAGAACGGCCACCACTTCGCGGGCAGGTTCTTCGCGAAGTCGTTGTAGAGCACGACGGTGATCAGGGCGAGGATCATCAGGAACCCGATCTGGAGGATCCGCTCCTTGACCTTGAGCGAGAAGTCGCGCCGCGCGATCCCTTCCAGCCCGAGCAGGAACAGGTGCCCGCCGTCCAAGACCGGGATCGGGACGAGGTTGAAGATTCCGAGCTGGAGCGAGATCGCCGCCATGAGCGCCACGAGCGGCACCGCGCCCGTGCGCGCCGCCTCTCCCGAAAACTTCGCGATGTCGAGCGGTCCCGACATCGACCGCATGCTCGCCTTCCCCCGGAAGAGCCGCCCGATGACCGAGAGCGTCATCCGGAAATCCGATTCGACGCGGCGCCATCCCTCGACGAACGCCTGCCCGATCGGAAAGCGCTCGACGATCTCGGGCAAGTCGGGTATGACCTGCACGCCGACCTTCCACGAGCCGTCCGGGTCGTGGCGCGGCTGGACGCGAGTCGACAGGATCTTTCCGTCGCGCGAGCACACGACCGGGAACGGCCCGGGCGCGGCGCCGGCGACCGCCGACACGAAGCTCGAGAAGACCTCCTCCGGAGCGCCGCGGATCTCCTTGCCGGCGACCGAGAGGATCACGTCTCCGCTCTTCAATCCCGCGGCCTGGGCGGGAGACCCGGAGAGGACCATCGCGATGCGCGGACGCACCGAGCGGCCGAAGTCGGGGAGCAGCCCGACGTAGCCCAGGTCGTACTTCGTGCTCGGCTTCGGAACCACGTCGAGGACCGTTCGCGCGCCGTGCCGCTCGACCTCCACCTTGAGCTTTTCGCGCGCGTTCATCCCGAACACGAACTGGACGTCCCGCCAGCGCGGCGTCTGCTTGCCGTCGATCGCGATGATCCGATCGCCCGGCAGGAATCTCGCTTCGGAGCCGGGCGACTTGTCTTCGACGATCTTGACGACGGGCGGTTCGAGCTCGTAGGCGGGCACCGAGACTCCGATCGCGAAGACCGCCGTGTGCAGCGCGAGCGCCAGGAGGATGTTCATCGCCGGGCCCGCGACGAGGATGAGACCCCGCTGCCAGCGCTTGCCGACGGCGGGCGCCTCCTTCGACGTCCCCTCCGCCAGCGTCGACTCGTCGGGACCGAGCCCGATGACCCGCACGTAACCGCCCAGCGGGATCGCGGAGACGCGGTAGTCGGTGCCTTTCCACTTCCGGCCGAAGAGCCGCTTGCCGAATCCGACGGAGAAGACTTCGACCGGAAAGCCGAACGCCTTCGCGAGCGCGAAGTGCCCGAACTCGTGGAGGACCACGAGCACGGAGAGCACGAAGAGAAGCGCGAGTGTGTTACCGACGATGGTCATAGGAAAAAGCTGTCCGGCCGGGAGCCTTTCAACTCGCCCGGGCGAGCATTCGCGCGATCCGCGACGCCGACTGTCGCGCCGTCCGGTCGATCTCCTCGGCTTCGTCGAGGCTCCCCGGACCGGGCACGCGGCCGCAGGCGGCGGCGGTCTCGGACACCACGTGAACGATGTCCGGGAAGGAAATCTTCCCTTCGAGGAACGCCCCGACGGCCACTTCGTTCGCGGCGTTGACGACCGCCGGCATTCCGCCGCCCGAGGAGAGCGCGGCGCGCGCGAGCCCGACCGCCGGATAGCGGCGGGGGTCGACTTCCTGGAACGCGAGGTGCCCGACCCCGACGAGGTCGAGCCGGCCGAAGGGGTTCGGAAGCCGGTCGGGATGGGAAAGGGCATAGAGGATCGGGAATCGCATGTCGTTGCGCGCGATCTGCGCGACCAGCGACCCGTCCACGAACTCCACGAAAGAGTGGATGACGGACTGGGGATGGATCAAGACGTCGATCTTCGAAGGAGCGACGCCGAAGAGAAAGTGCGCCTCGATCACCTCGAGCCCCTTGTTCATCATCGTGGCCGAGTCGACCGAGATCTTCGGACCCATCTTCCACGTTGGGTGCGCGAGCGCCTCTTCGACCGTGATCCCTGGAAACGTCGCGAGGTCCCTCGTGAGCAGCGGTCCCCCCGCTCCGGTCAGCACGAGCCGATGGATCTCTTCCCGCTTTCCGGAGCGCAGCGCCTGGTGGATCGCGCTGTGCTCGGAATCGACCGGGAGGATCTCCGCGCCGCTCCGCCGCGCCGTCGCGACGATCAGCTCTCCCGCGACGACGAGAGCCTCCTTGTTCGCGAGCGCCAGCCGCTTTCCCGCGGCGACCGCCGCGTGCGCCGACCGCAGGCCGACGGCGCCCACCAGCCCGGCGACGACGATGTCCGCCTCCGGCAGCGATGCCGCCTCCTCGAGCCCGGCGGGGCCGGCGACGATCCGTAGCCGGCCGCGAAATCCGGGCGGGAGGAGCGCGCGCAAGCGGGGAACGTCCTCGTCCCGCTCGATCGAGACGAGCCCGGGCGAGTAAAGGCCGATCTGCTGCGCGAGCCGTTCGATGGAGCGGCCGGCGGCGAGCGCGCAGACGCGAAATCGGTCGGGGAACGCGGCGATGACGTCCAGAGACGCGCGGCCGATGGACCCGGTCGAGCCGAGAACACTGATGTTTTTCACGAGCTTTTGATTATACGGAGGGGGTCTAGGAGGGGGTCAGGTCTCCACTTGCCACATTGAGGGTCAGGTCGTCACATTGAGGGTCAGGGTTACAAACCCGCGATGAACACCGCCAGCACCGGACCGGCGAAGAGCAGCGAATCGATCCGATCGTAGAAGCCGCCGTGGCCCGGCAGGAAAGTCCCGGAATCCTTCACGCCCGCTCCCCGCTTCCAGAGGGACTCGACTAAGTCACCGAGCTGCCCCGCGGACGTCGCGAGTGCGCCTGCGAGCGCCCCGCGCGCCGGCCCGAGCTCCGGAAAGACCAACCACGTTCCGGCGGCCGCGCCGATCAGCGTCCCGCCGATCAATCCAGCGACCGTCCCCTCCCAGGTCTTCTTCGGCGAGACGCTCGGCGCGAGCTTGTGGCGACCGAAGGCCTTCCCGAGGTAGTAGGCGAAGGAATCGCAGCCCCAGACGAGCAGAAAGAGGAGCAGGACCGCGCGCGGCGTGACGATGCGCAGGTAGCAAAGGGCCGTCGCCGGCAGGGCGACCGAGAGAACTCCGAAGACAGTGCCGCTCGCGCCGCCGAGCGCGACGGACAACTCGACCTTCGCGAAGAGCTGCGCGAGGCACGCCAGCACGACTAAGACGAGGAGCGCGCCGAGGACGACGGTCCGCCCGGGACGATCGAGCACGTCGAATCCCCAGAAAGCCGCCCACCCGAGAAGAAACGCCGCTCCGAAAAACATCCCCACGGTCTTCGCGACGGGAAGACCCGTCCTCTCCGCGAGCCGGTAAAACTCCCACAGGGCGGCGAGCGCGACGGCGGCAACGAGCAGGTTGAACGCCAGCGGAGGCAGAAAGAAAAGGACCGCGAGGACGATCGGGATCGCGACCGCGGCGGCGAGCTCCCTCGGGCCCACTCAGTACGACGGCGAGGACAGCGTCATCCGGCCGCTTCTCCGGACTCCGCCATGCGCCCTCCGTCGATCACGCCGCCGTAGCGCCGTTCGCGCTTCTGGAAGTCGAGGATCGCCTCGAAGAGGTGACGCTTCCGGAAATCGGGCCAGAGCGTCCTGGTCACCCAGATCTCGCTGTACGCGATCTGCCAGAGGAGGAAGTTCGACACGCGCATCTCCCCGGAGGTGCGGATCAGGAGGTCCGGATCCGGCAGACCCGCGGTGCCGAGGCGCGAGCCGAGCGTCTCCTCGTCGATCTGCTCCGGGGTGAGCCGCCCGGCGGCGACGTCGTGCGCGAGAGAGCGGCACGCGTCCACGATCTCGGTGCGGCCGCCGTAGTTGAGCGCGATGTTGAACGTCATCCCCCGGCAGGACGAAGTTCCGGCGAGGCCGCGGGACAGCTCCTTCTGCACCGATGCGTCCAGCTCGTTCATCCGTCCCACGACGCGGAACCGGATGTCGTTCTTGAGCAGGTTCGCGAGCTCCTTGTTCAGGTATTCCTTCAGGAGCGACATCAGCGTCACGATCTCGAAGCGCGGCCGCTTCCAGTTCTCGACCGAGAAGGCGTAGAGCGTCAGCGCGTCGAGCTCGAGACGGGCGCAGGTCTCGACGATCTCGCGCACCGACGCAATGCCCGCCCGGTGCCCCTCGACGCGCGGAAAGCCGCGCTGCCGTGCCCACCGGCCGTTGCCGTCCATGATGACCGCGACGTGCCGTGGGAGGCGGGCGAGGTCGATCTCGTCCAGGAGCTGCCGCTCGGCGGACCCGGGCGGGGCGAGGTTGTCGGCCTGGATCACGGAACGAGTGTAACGCCGGGATACTCGACTTTCACGAGCGTCAGTCCCTTCGCCGGAGCCTTTTGCGCGAGCAGTCTGCGGTCGCCCGACTCGATGATCCGGCGCATCCGATCGGGAGGGACGCGGCCCCGCCCGATGTCGGCCAGGAGACCGCAGATCGACCGGACCATACCGCGCAGGAAACTGTCACCGCGGAAGAGCGCCCGCAATTCCGCGCCTCGCTCCTCGATCGAGACCGAATGAAGCGTTCTCACCGAATCCTCCCGGCTGCGGCGGACGGCGAAGACACCGAAGTCGCGCCGCCCCGGGAGCAGTGCGGCGGCCGCCGCCATCCGCGCGGCTTCGGCGGCGCGGGAGAGCGGAGCGACGAAGAGCGAATCGCGCGGAGCGATCACGTCGGCGCGGCTCCACCGGTAGAGGTAGTCCTTCCAGAGCGCATCCCGGCGGGCATGGAAGGCGGAGCTCGCGCGCTCCACCTGCATCACGCGCACGTCCCACGGCAGGAGGGTGTTGAGCGCGTCCCGCACTTCGCGCGACTCCCGCGAATGCGGCAGATCGAAGTGGACGACCTGGCCGTCGGCGTGCACGCCGGCGTCCGTCCGGCCGGCGGCGAGCGGACGCACCGGCTCTCCGGCGAAGACGGCGAGCGCTTCTTCGACGACCGACTGCACCGTGCGCGCCGCGTTGTGCTGGATCTGCCACCCCCGGAAGCCCGTCCCGACGTAGGCCAGGACCGCGCGATAACGGAAGCGGGATTCAGCCATGGATTTCCCCGCGGTGGCGGGCGTGACGTCGCCACAATGTGTATCCCAGCAAGAACGCGAAGGGCGCGTACTCGACGATCCGGATTGCCGCCGGCGTCCACCCGCCCAGCGGATACAGGAGCGCGTAGGAGAATGGTACGGCGAACGACAGATAGAGAAACGCCGGCTCCCTCCTTTTCGCCGCGAAAGGCAGGATCCAGAGCAAGTACCACGGGTGGAGCGTCGGCGACGCGATGAGAAACGCGGCGAGCGACGCAAAGAGCGCGGCCTCCGTCTCCCGGGTCCGGGCCGCGATCACGACGAGCGCCGCGCCGAGAGCGAGCGCGATCAGGACCCGCGCGAAGAATGCCGTGTAGAAGTACGGAAAGACGCGCTGCATCCACGGACGCTGCGGTCGCACGTCCTTCCAGCGCATGTAGGCAGCCTTGGCCTTCGCCGGGAGCTCGATCGAATCGACCACGCCCGCGACGGCCGGATAGAGAAGCGAGTTGAACTCCCACCGCGCCGCATAGACCGGAAGCGCTCCGGTCGGAGGAGCGCCGCCTCTCGCCGCGAGACCCCAGAGCGCCGCGCAGAAGGCGAGAGCCGTTGCGGCAAAGCGGAATCCGCCGCGTTTCGCCAGAGGCAGCGTTGCTGCGAGCGGCACGTACTTCGTGAGCACCGAGGCGGCAAACGCGAGACCCGCGGCGAAAGGGCGCCGGCGGCGTAGCGCGACGACGGCCGCGAGCAGCAGCGCGACACCGAGCGAATCGAGGTGCCCCTGTCCCGCGCTCTCCGTGACCGCAAGCGGGTGGAAAGCGTAGAGCGCCGCCGCGAAGCCGGCGGACGCTCCTGCGCTCGCGAGTAGGAGCGCCACCACGGCCACGTCTGCGGCCGCGAAGATCGTCTTCATCGCGAGCACGCCCGATCCCGGCGCCCACGCCGCGGCGCGGAACGCGGCCTGGGCGACCGGCGGATACACCGTTCGAAATTCGCGGTGGGAGAGATGCGCGCGAAGGTCGGGAAAAAGTCGGGCCACCTCGGGATCGTCCGGCGCCACCGCGTACGGGGAGTGGCCCGCCGCCGCCACCCTCGCGTCCCAGACGTAACGGAAGACGTCCTCGGAAAGGTCGGGCGGACGGAAGAGGAGAGTTAGACGAAAGGCGGATGCGCAGAGAACGAGAACGCGGGGTCGTGAAGCGGATAGACTCCGCGCCGCAAGCAGCGAGAGGAGGGCTCCGGCCAGAAAAAGGAGGAGGTAGGCGGCGAGGCTGCGCCGAGCGTCGGGAAGGAATGCCATCGCGAGAAAGATGGCTTCCCCGGCGGCGAAGAGGAGCCCCGGCCGCGCCACGACTCCTTTGCCGGGACGAGGATGGACGGCACCGCCCAGATCACGACCCTGATCGCCTACTACGTCGTCCTCTCGCTTCTGGCGGTGTACGGCGCGCACCGAGCTTTCCTGGTGCGCCTCTACTACCGGCACCGCGGGAACGATCCCCGGCCCGCCGGAAGCCTGGAGCGGCTTCCCGTCGTCACGGTCCAGCTTCCCCTCTACAACGAAGTCTACGTCGTCGAACGGCTCGTCGACGCGGTCGTCGCTCTCGACTATCCGAAGGAGTTGCTCGAAGTTCAGATCCTCGACGACTCGACCGACGAGACACGCGACGTCGCGCGAGCGGTCGCCGACCAGTATCGCGCGCGCGGCTATGACGTCCGCTATCTCCCGCGCGACCACCGGGGAGGTTACAAGGCGGGCGCGCTCCAGGCAGGCCTCGAGACCGCGCGCGGCGAGTTCCTTCTCATCCTGGATGCCGACTTCGTTCCGCAACCCGGGATGTTGCGCGCGTGTCTCCCCCATTTCACGGATCCGACGGTCGGGATGGTGCAGGCGCGGTGGGAACACCTGAACCGCGACTTCTCGCTGCTGACCCGCATCCAGTCGATCTTTCTGGACGGTCACTTCGTCATCGAGCACACCGCCCGCAACCGCTCCGGCCGTTTCTTCAACTTCAACGGAACCGCCGGGATCTGGCGCCGGCGTTGCCTCGAGGACGCGGGGGGTTGGAACAGCGACACGCTGACCGAGGACCTCGACGCCTCCTATCGCGCCCAGCTGGCCGGCTGGCGCTTCGTCTATCTGAAAGACCTCGCCGTCCCCGCGGAGCTCCCGGTGGACATGAACGGTTTCAAGAGCCAGCAGCACCGCTGGACGAAGGGGTCCATTCAGACCGGCCGGAAGCTTCTGCCGACGATCTTCCGGAGTGACTATCCGTTGAAGGTCAAAGTGGAGGCGTTCTTTCACCTCACGAACAATTTCTCGCACCTCCTGGTCGTGCTGCTCGCCCTCCTGATCTTTCCGGCGATCATCATCCGCGAGCAGATCGGCTGGCAGAAGCTCGCCGTCTTCGATTTTCCGCTCTTTTTCGGCGCGAGCTTTTCGTTCATCGGTTTCTACGTTTCCTCGCAGAGAGAGATCGGGCGGAGCTGGAAGCCGACGTTGAAGTACATGCCGTTTCTCATGTCGATCGGGATCGGGCTTTCGTTGAGCAACATGCGCGCCGTCCTCGAAGCTCTGGCCGGCAGCTCCACCGAGTTCACCCGGACGCCGAAGTACCGGATCGAGGGGGAAGCCGGGGACTGGAAGAACAAGAAGTACCGGGCGACCGGAAACTTCTCTCTGGTCGGCGAGATCATTCTCGCCTCGTATTTCGTCGTGTGCCTCGTCTTCGCCGTCGCCGAGCGGTACTGGGTCGGCGTTCCGTTCCTCCTCGTCTTTTTCAACGGCTTCGCATACACCGCGGGCATCTCGCTCCTGTCGCGGGGCAGCGAAGCGGAGCCGCAGCTCGCGACCGCGTTGTCGTAGACCGGCGGGTCTGGGGTCAATCGTGTATTCCTGTATTCCGTTCCTTTGACGTTTCGTCGCGACAACTCCAGATAGGCGGATTTCCCTGCCTGGAGGTGTTTCTGGCCAGGCCGCTTCGGGTCGAGCTTAGGGGCGCGGTCTACCACGTGATTGCCCGGGGCAATGAACGCAAAGCGATCTTCCGCGATGACCTGGATCGCGAGGTCTACCTCGAGCGGCTCGCTCAGTGCCGGTCAAGGTTTCAGTTCCGGGTGCTGGGCTACTGCCTCATGAACAACCACGTCCACCTGGCGCTGGAGCGGGGTCCGGTCGCGCTGTCGCGCAGCATGCTGGCGCTGCAATCCTTCTATGTGCAAAGGTTCAACTTCCGCCACAAACGGGTGGGCCACCTCTTCCAGGGCAGGTACAAGGCCTTCCTCGTTCAGGATGAGCGTTACCTCTTTGCGCTGCTGCGATATATCCATCTCAATCCGGTCCGGGCCCGTCTGGTTGATCGGCCCGAGGCATATCGGTGGTCGAGCGACCGGTGCTATCGAGAGGGCAAGAGGCTGCCGTGGCTCGATGTGGATGTCGCGCTTGGGAAGCTGGCGCTGAAGCGGGAAGAGGCTGTGTCAGTCTATCGGCGGCTGATGGCCAGTCGGGACGAGCAGACCTATGAGGACGTAGCGACCTATGGGTCTGCGGTCAAAGGAGATCGGCAGTTCGCGGAGCGCGCCTTGGTTACGGTCGGAGAGGCGCGCAGATTGCCGAGCGCCTGGACGCCCGAGAGTCTTGCCGAGTCGGTTGCGCGCGCTGCGGGTCTATCGTTGGAACATCTGAAACAGCCTGGTAAGTCCATGAAGGAATCGCGCGCAAGGCTCACGGCAGCGTATCTAGGTCGGCGGGACGCGGGGTTCTCGATCGCGAGGATGGCGAAGTGCTTCGGGCGTGAGGAGTCGACTTTCAACCGCGGCGTGCGACGGCTCGAGGATCTGATCAACAGAGACGAATCCATTCGGGCGGACGTCGAGCGAATCGGATCGCACCTGCGACGACGGAATACAGGAATACACGATTGACCCCACCGACCGTCCCACCGACCGTCCGCGTCACCGAGATCTTCCGGTCCATCCAGGGAGAATCGACCCACGCCGGGTTCCCGTGCGCCTTCATCCGGCTGACCGGATGCTCGCTGCGGTGCGTCTGGTGCGACACCGCGTACGCCTTTTCGGGCGGCGAGAAGATGGCGGTCGCCGACGCCGCAGCGAAAGTTCTCGCTCTCGGGACCGACCTCGTCGAAGTGACCGGCGGCGAGCCGCTCGAGCAGGAGGGCGTCTATCCGCTCATGGAAACGCTCCTCGAGCACGGCAAGACGGTTCTGCTCGAAACGGGCGGACATGTTGCCCTCGACCGCGTGGATCCGCGTGTCGTCAAGATCGTGGACGTCAAGGCGCCCGGGAGCGGAATGAAGGCCGCGAACCTGCCGGAGAACCTCGAGAGCCTGGGATCCCGGGACGAGATCAAGTTCGTCCTCGCGGACCGCCACGACTTCGACTGGGCGCTCGACTTCGTCGCCGCGCGGGATCTCGACCAAAAGCACGTCGTCACGTTCTCGCCGGTGTGGGAGAAGCTTTCCGCCGCGGACCTGGGCAGTTGGATCCGCGATTCCGGACGCCCGATCCGCCTCGGTCTCCAGCTCCACAAGCTGCTCTGGGGGGACGTCCCGGGGAGATGAATCGCGCGATCGTTCTTCTCTCCGGAGGACTCGACTCCGCGACGTGCCTGCTGATCGCAAAGAAAGAAGCGCAGGAAGTCTTCGCGCTGTCGTTCGACTACGGGCAGCGCCACCGGCTCGAGCTCGAGCGGGCGCGGTCCCTCGCCGACACCTACGGTGCCGCGGCTCATCGGATCGTGAAGCTCGATCTCCCCGCGCCGGAGAGCTCCGCGCTGACGGACCCGTCCCGGGAAGTGCCGCGCCACGCTCTCGGGCGCGAAGCGATCCCCCCGACCTACGTGCCGGCGCGGAACACGCTCTTCCTGTCTCACGCCGTCGCCTGGGGCGAGGCCATCGGCGCCGGGGACCTCTATATCGGAGCCAACTCTCTCGACTACTCGGGATACCCCGACTGCCGGCCCGAGTTTCTGGAGTCGTTCGAGAGAACCGCGAACCTCGGCACGAAGGCAGGCGTCGAGGGGTCTCTCGCCTTCCGGATCCACGCGCCCCTGCTCTCGATGACGAAAGGTGACATCGTGTCCCTCGCGGACCAGCTCGGATTGAACTTTGCACTCACGTCGTCCTGCTACGACCCGAGACCCGATGGCGGCCCCTGCCGTTCGTGCGACTCGTGCCTTCTTCGCGAGAAGGGCTTTCGCGAAGCCGGGCTCACGGACCCTCTCACCCGTGAAACAACGGGAGTGAAACAGCCATGAGATTCGACCAGCTCACGATCAAGGCCCAGGAAGCGGTCCAGGAGGCGCAGAGTGACGCGCGTGCGCGCGGCAACGCCGAGCTTTCGACCGACCACCTTCTGCTCGCGCTGCTGCGTCAGGACGAGGGGGTCGTCGTCCCGATCCTTCAGAAGCTCGGGGTCGATCCGGTGGCCCTCGCGCGCGAGGTCGAGGCCGATCTGGACAAGCGGCCGAAAGTGACCGGCGCTTCCGCTGACGCCATCGTCTCGCCCGACCTCAACCGGGTCTTCGATCGGGCCTTCGAGGTTTCCAAAGAATTCGGCGACGAATACGTCTCCACGGAGCACTTCCTTCTCGCGCTCGCGGACAAGTCCGCCGGCGCGACCGGAAAGCGTCTTACCGCGAAGGGCGCGTCGAAGGACGCGCTCCTGAAAGCGCTCAAGGAGGTCCGCGGCTCGACGCGGATCACGGATCCCAACCCAGAGGACAAGTACCAGGCGCTGAAGAAGTACACGCGCGATCTGACGGACCTCGCGCGCCGCGGCAAGATCGATCCGGTCATCGGGCGTGACGAGGAGATCCGCCGCGTCATCCAGGTCCTGTCGCGCCGCACGAAGAACAACCCGGTCTTGATCGGCGAGCCCGGCGTCGGAAAGACCGCCATCGTCGAAGGCCTCGCGCGCCGCATCCACATGGGCGACGTTCCCGAAGGCCTGAAGAACAAACGGGTCGTGGCGCTGGACCTGGGCTCGATGATCGCCGGCGCGAAGTACCGCGGCGAGTTCGAGGATCGGCTGAAGGCGGTCCTGAAGGAGATCGAGGAGGCTCAGGGCACCGTCATCCTGTTCATCGACGAGCTGCACACTCTCGTCGGCGCGGGCGCCGCCGAAGGCGCGATGGACGCCTCCAACATGCTGAAGCCGGCGCTGGCGCGCGGAGAGCTGCGCGCGATCGGCGCGACGACGCTCGCCGAATACCAGAAGTACATCGAGAAAGACGCGGCGCTCGAGCGCCGATTCCAGCCGGTTTACGTCGACGAGCCGTCGGTCGAGGACACGATCGCGATCCTCCGCGGGCTCCAGGAGCGCTACGAAGTGCACCATGGCGTCCGCATCACGGACGGGGCGCTCGTTGCGGCGGCGAAGCTTTCCCACCGGTACATCACCGACCGTTTCCTCCCGGACAAAGCGATCGACTTGATCGACGAGGCCGCCGCCAAGCTGCGCACCGAGATCGACTCGGTCCCCACCGAGATCGACGAGGTCGAGCGAAAAATCATGTCGCTCGAGATCGAGAAGCGCGCTCTCGAGAAGG
>Ga0207646_10006028_pt1 | contig 12627 bp, 12 predicted proteins | sample KBSK5502metaG_FD_184343 | JGI IMG/M metagenome (GOLD analysis project Ga0207646, IMG submission 184343) | Corn, switchgrass and miscanthus rhizosphere microbial communities from Kellogg Biological Station, Michigan, USA - KBS K5-50-2 metaG... | ecosystem: Host-associated > Plants > Roots >...
GAATCCTATACCAGCCGTGCCAGCTTCTTGGATCGCGATGTGCTCCCAACATACGATCCGACCCAGGGGCCCGAACAAGAGGAGAAACCACGCTTCTCTGGTCGCAGGGATGGCCGCTGGTACCGCGTCAGAGGACGTGCTCCCGTCCACTCCGATGTCAACGGCAGTTACAACATTGGCAGAAAAGTATTCCCGACAGCCTTCGATGGCCGAGGGATAGAGGCCACCGCAGTTCGGCCCAGACGGCTTGCCGTCTAAACGAGGCTCTTGTCAGTTGTTGTCATGAGTTTCCGATACTGTGCTTCCATCACCTGCCACACTGTTCTATATCAACGTTCTCGTGATGAGTAGATGAACGGCTGGAGCACGTCCTCGTAGTCGAAGAGTTCTTCGGGTTTGAAAAAGCGTTCAATCTCGACTTGAGCAGTTTCTAGCGAGTCGGAGGCATGTACAAGGTTGGCCTGTACACTCATCGCAAGGTCGCCGCGTATGGTTCCGGGTTCGGCTTCGCGGGCTTTGGTAATGCCGCATAGGAGGCGTACAGTATCAACGCAATCAACACCCTCCCAACAGCACGCGATGACCGGTGTACTGCGCATGAATGTTTTGATCTCTGCAAAAAAGTCACGGCCACTGAGGTGGCTATAATGTACGTCCAGTAGCTCGTCTTCTAAGCTAATCATTTTGATACCAACGAGCTTGAGTCCCTTGCGTTCAAGGCGTGTGATGATGTCACCTGCCAGGTCTCTTTGAATGGCGTCGGGTTTGATAAGCACTAAGGTGCGTTCCATTGATAGAAAGTTCCTCTCTTTTAATCTTTCTCAGACTCCATCAGGATGAAAAAATCTATCTGGCTAGCAATTAGCAATGTGAAAGAATGGTTATCCCAGGCAACATCATACCGTAAATCGTGGTAAAGAGCAATTCTTGAAAACTCCTATGTGCGGCAACCTGCTGCATCCTGTTTTTTGGTAGAGCCTATGTTACATTAGGTTGCCTCTTTCGTTTACACAGGTGAGAGGTATTGGAAGGCCCCTCAGCAACGCAGCTATTTAGTCTAATAGATGTAGGTTTTGTTTGTAGAGTGGTAAGTAAGTAGTGCGTACTTGTAGCGCGGCATCTGTAGGCTGGTCTCGTATTCACTGTATCATTTACTGGGAGTCAAGTTTTTTGGCTCCCTTTTTTATTGCACTCTGTGAGATTGGCTATCACTCGTGGACGATTTGGCAGAGACAGATGTATAAGGCGCTGGAGTACTGGGATTAAGAAGGTTGCTGGTTTCATGATCAATAACAGGTGCCGCGAGTATTTAATTTTTAACAGAATGTTAGTCTCTCGTTAACCTTGCGATTGTATAATCGGGCTCCTAGGGGATAGTTCCCGATTATAGATGAAAGGGGAAATACTTGAGACATCTCGTGAATTTTCTCAGCAAAGCGGGCATTGTATGCCTTGTAGGATTTGCGCTCCTAAGCTCGGCATCAGCATTAGCGAGCACGCCGGGTACCCATGCGCAGCCAAATGACAGCACGACCACCTCTATCAAGCACCTGGTCGTCATATTTGACGAAAATGTTTCGTTTGACCACTACTTTGGGACGTATCCGAACGCCCAGAACCCTCAAGGTGAGCCTTCCTTCAAAGCGCGTGCCAATACGCCTTCGGTCAACGGGCTGACAGGAGGATTGTTGACCAGCAATCCGAATGCAGCCAATCCTCAGCGGCTCGACCGCTCGCAGGCATTAACGTGCGACCAGGATCACAGCTACACTGATGAGCAGAAGGGGTTCGATCATGGCCTGATGGATCAATTTGTACAGTCCGTCGCAGGCGGAGGCTGCACCAATAAAAGCATCGTGATGAACTATTACGATGGGAATACTGTTACGGCTCTGTGGAATTACGCTCAGCATTTTGCCATGAGCGATAACTCCTTCAATACTACCTTTGGGCCCTCGACTCCAGGTGCGCTGAACCTCATCTCTGGTCAGACCCATGGAACCACAACGCCTGATAGTGCTGGTAATGTCGCCAACGGTACTATTATTGGTGATCCTCGCCCACTTTACGATGATTGTAGTCCTGCAACCTCCACCAAGGCTGCTCTGTCGAACAACAATAAAAATGTTGGTGATCTGTTAAACACACAGAAGATCACCTGGGGTTGGTTCCAAGGTGGTTTCGCTCCCAGTTCGACCGTGAATGGCAAAGCCGTCTGCGCCACCGCACACAACAATATAGGCGGAGCCCCGGTCACAGACTATATTCCCCATCATGAGCCGTTCCAGTACTACCAGTCAACCGCTAACCCGCATCACTTGCCTCCCACCTCGGTGGCGATGATCGGCAAGACCGACCAGGCCAACCACCAGTACGATCTTTCATACTTCTGGAAGGCAATCGGTGCTGGCAATATGCCCGCGGTAAGCTACCTCAAGGCTGCTGCCTACCAGGACGGCCACGCCGGCTACTCCGATCCCCTGGACGAGCAGCACTTTCTGGTGGATACGATCAATAGCTTGCAGAAGTCGCAGTTCTGGCAGAGCACTGCCGTTGTCGTTGCCTATGATGACTCTGACGGCTGGTACGATCATGTAATGGGGCCGATCCTCAGCCAGTCCAACGACCCGGCGTATGACGCGCTCACCGCCCCTGGCGCCTGTGGCACTGCTAAGACAGGGGCATACCAGGACAGGTGTGGCTATGGCCCGCGTCTTCCCCTGCTGGTGATCTCGCCATTCGCCAAAGAGAACTTCGTGGATCACTCTGTTACCGACCAGAGTTCCATCCTGCGCTTCGTCGAGGATAACTGGAACCTTGGACGCATCGGCGACCAGTCGTTTGACGCGTTGGCGGGTGGCCTGAACAATATGTTCGACTTCTCACATCACGGTGGAGTGCTCTTGCTCGACCCGAACACAGGCGAGCACCTCTAAGAAACATTCGCATTTGGGTAAGGAATTATTCCTGCACGCCGGGTGTTTACTTAAGTGGACAGTACAAACTCCCTATGGTATACTACAGTTCGATGCGGGCATGCCTGGTTCGTATCATTGAGCATAACCACTGGTTAGAAAGAAGTCCAGATAGACAGAAGATAGGCGAAAGGGGTCTAGAATCAATGCCAAGGAAGGGTGAACTTTCAAAGACAGCGCGTGCCTCGCTGGCGAATCGTGAAGAGCTTAACCACATGACCGACCGTATCTGCGCGAAGTGCGGCGAAGCAATCATGCTTAAAGAACTGCAACCCGTAAAGGTTGTTGGTAAAGGGATGGTTTTCTATCACAAGGCTCATTACAACGTCCAGTAACTGTAGTGCGCTGAGGTAAAAATACTTTGAAAAGCAAGGCTCCCGATGAGTTCTCATCAGGAGCCTTTTTTAGCGTTTGATTTTGAGGGTGTTGACGAAGTTTGCCGCCAGCGTTTCGTACGCCGTGCTTTGATACTCTTCTATTCGGCCGGCATCGCACAGGCTCGTTAAAATCGGGTCAATGGGCAGTTGAGCCAGGAGCGGCGAGTCTGTCATGTCAACTAGCTCCGGTCCATTGCTAGAACCGAAAATCTCGTAGCGCTCACCGTTGGGGGTATCAAAATATGCCATGTTCTCGACAACCCCTACGATGATACCTTTGAGTTGCTGTACCATGTTGATGCACTTCTTCACCACCATCGTTGCCAGCAACTGGGGTGAGGAGACGATAACGACGCCGTCGACGGGCAATGACTGTAGAACAGTCATAGGAGCATCAGAGGTGCCGGGAGGCAGATCTACCAACAGGTAGTCGAGTTGACCCCAATCAACATCGCTATAGAATTGCTTGATTGCGCTTGACACCATGGGCCCACGCCAGACGACGGGAGAGCTTTCGCTTTCCAGGAACATGTTCATCGACATGACGCGAATACCGCCCATACTGGTGAGAGGTTCGATGCCGCCGCTAGCGGACTTCATGGGTTGGCCCTTTGTGCCAAACATACGGGCAATGCTGGGACCGGTGATGTCGCCGTCCAGGACGCCGACGCGCAACCCCTGCCGGCGCAGTGAAACGGCCAACAGGCCTGTGACGAGGGACTTGCCGACGCCACCTTTGCCGCTCATAATGGCGATGACCTGTTTGATCTTGCCGTCTTTACCAGCGGGAGCCATGTTCAATGGTATGCCGCGTCCAACCGGCGCCTTCTTGGGAGCGACCGAGATGGCTTCTCCATTGATGGCGGCGTTGAGATCTTTGAGTAAAAGCGCCTGCTTTTCCGGAGTAAAGCGGTGTGTGCGGGCGCCACCTGCGATGCTTTCTCGTGAGCCAACGGCACAGGCAGTACAGGGTAGCCCATGCCCGTGAAAGACCTTTACTGTTTCGGGGTGTTTGGTAACCACGTCGTGAATAATCATTTCGGCACTTATAGTTTCCGCCATGTACCTTATCCTCTTACAGGCGCGCATCTAGCGCGCCTTACCTTAAAAATTTGATATTGATTCAAGTTAGAAATTAAATCCGACCTCTGTACTCAGATATTATAGCATATCTGTCGATGGTTGGTGTAGAGAGTAGGCAAGGTTTACCTCTTGCGTGAGAGCCGAAAGTGCGCTAGTATAGGTTATCCGGGTAGTAGGTATTTGAGGATTTATAAAGGGAATAAATCATGGAGCTAGATAGAGAGACCACATATTTCAAGCAGGTGTCAATTTTTGCCGACCTTCCCGAAGAAGATATGCGCGCGCTGACGACAGTGACGAAACGGCGCGCATTTCGCGCCGGTGAGGTTATTTTCCACCGGGACGATCCTGGCCAGGTGCTCTACATGATCAAAGAGGGCAAGGTTAAAATCTGTATTATCAGTCCTGACGGCCAGGAGATTTCGTTGGCTGTGCTTGGTAAAGGGGAGTACTTCGGTGAATTCGCACTGCTCGATGGGTTGGCGCGTTCTACCGATGCCGTTGCCCTGGAAAAAGTTGAGTGCTATACCCTCCAGCGCAGCGATTTTCACAACGCTATCTTGAAGAATCCGAAGATTGCTATTCAAGTGCTGGAGTCTCTCACCAAACGACTACGTAATACCGACCAGATGGTCGAAGACCTGATCTTTTTGGATGTATACGGGCGCGTGGCGAAAAAACTGCTGGAGCTTGCCGATGCTCATGGTGTCAAAGTTGAAGATGGTGTGCGCATCGATGTACGCTTGACACAACAGGAGCTTGCTTCTATGGTGGGAGCCTCGCGTGAGAGTGTGAACAAAGTCATGGGCTATTTTACAGAGAAGGACTTTATCAGCACCGATAAGCATAGAATCACACTGCATCGTATAGCCGATTTGAAGCGACGCATTTATTAAGAAAGCCCAAAGTCGCATACGCGGGTACCCCTTGTTACTCCCTATGTTTACCAAACGTCTCAATGGGAAAAGACGATACTATGCTTTTTGGCTCTGGAAGGGATTGTATTTTTGGAAAAAATGATGATAACGCGAGAGAAACAGCCCGATCAGCAGAAAGACTCGCGTTCCTCAGCGAGCAACGGAGCACCAGGCAGTACGACAACAAAGGGAACCGGGAGGCGGATAGTCGCGTTAGTAGTTGCTATGCGGCCCAAGCAGTGGACAAAAAATCTGGCTCTGTTCGTTGGTATCATATTTGCGCAGCGGCTGCTCAGTTTCTCTTCATTTGAACGAGCATTTGTAGCATTTGTGGCTTTCTGCCTGGCATCGAGTAGTATTTACCTGCTCAACGATCTACTTGACCTCGAAAATGACCGGCAACATCCCGTTAAATGCAAACGCCCCCTCGCTTCCGGCGCCTTGCCGGCCAGCTGGGCGATCGTGGCTATAGGGATGCTGATCCTGGCCTGCGGCGGTTTGACACTGCTCATCTTTAGTATCCCAATAGAGCCTCCAACCCATCTGTTTGCTTCACTGGGAGGCGCAAACCTGCTCTTCGCGTTTAGCATTGCCGCTTACCTGCTTTTGATGGTACTGTACAGTGTGCGTCTCAAGCATGTTGTGCTACTGGATGTATTCATTATAGCCAGTGGCTTTGTATTGCGCATACTGGCAGGGGCTGTCGTCATACCGGTTATGATCTCACCCTGGCTTTATCTTGTGACTATCCTGATGTCGTTGTTCCTGGCGTTGAACAAGCGGCGACACGAACTGGTACTGCTGCAGGAACAGGCGAGTAATCACAGGCAGATCCTGAAAGAATATAGCCTGCCTCTGCTCGACCAGATGATTACAATTGTGACCGCGGCAACCCTGATGGCTTACAGTCTGTATACCTTTCAGGGGCCTACGGGGAATCATCGCCTGATGATTACGATCCCGCTGGTCTTATACGGCATGTTCCGCTACCTTTACCTGGTATATATGCGTATGGAAGGCGGGAGTCCCGAGGAAATACTGTTACGTGACCGGCACATACTTGGAACCGTTGTGTTGTTTGCGGCGGCAGTTATTATTGTGCTCTATGTATTACCGAAGTAGGGGAGCAGGTGTTTGCTTACTCACAAAGTAAAAACCGGGATTGTATTTTCTCTGGTACTGGCATTTATCGTCCTGGTGGCTATCGCCCTCTATGCAGACCTGCCACGTATGGTCACGGTCCTGGCGCATTTTCGCTGGCAATACCTTCCACTCATCCTGGGCTTGACGCTCTTCAACTACGCCTGGCGTTTCGTCAAATGGCAATACTATGTTGGACGCCTTGAGATAAAAATTCATTGGTTTAGAAGCCTGCTGATCTTCATTTCCGGGCTTTCTATGGCGATTACTCCTGGTAAGGTAGGTGAGTTGCTGAAATCCTACCTGCTCAAACGTTCGACAGGAGCGCCTGTCAGTCGCACGTCTCCAATCATCGTGGCTGAGCGGCTAACCGATGGGGTTGCCATGATAGGCCTGGCGGCCACAGGCCTGGTACTCTATAGCTTTGGCCGGGAATTGTTATTTGTACTCTTGATTATCGTATTTACAAGCATCATAGTTATACAGAATCGGCGGCTTTCGCTGGCCTTGCTTGATTTTGGCGAGCGGCTACCGCTTGTTTCACGTATCGCTCACCCGGCGCGTACGTTTTATGAAAGTTCTTATACCTTATTAGGCTGGCGACCATTGCTGCTGGCTATACTGATAGGCGCAGTTTCCTGGTCAGGAGAATGCCTGGCGTTATTTTTTGTGTATGTAGGGCTGGGGTTAGGATTCAGCCTGGATTTATTTATAAAGTCCATGTTTATAATGGGGGTTTCGTCGGTCGTAGGAACGGTATCTGGTCTACCTGGGGGACTGGGTACTGCTGATGGAAGTATGTTGGGACTTACGCGTTTGTTGGTATCGCCTTCGGCTGCGGTGGGAGGCGCAGCGGTATTACTCATTCGTCTATGCACCTTATGGTTTGGCCTGGGACTAGGCCTTATCGCGCTGCTGTTCTATCGAACTACCCAGCTTGTCGACCATTCTTCTGAACAAGGGGAAAGGTTGGATATGCAGAAGCTTGAGATGAAAAGCACATCATCCGAAGATGCGGATCGGCCGGATTCGCAAAAGGACCCGGCATCAACAGCTACTGGAGACAAAGTCAGATGAAGACACTAATTATTATACCGACGTATAACGAAATTGATAATCTGCGCCCTTTGCTCGATGAGATATTTTCGTATGCGCCAGAAAGTGATGTTTTGATCGTTGATGATAATTCGCCAGATGGCACGGGAGAACTCGCAGACAAGATACATCTTGAGAATACCAGGGTGAATGTGTTACACCGGCCTGGTAAGATGGGTCTCGGCACCGCATATATTGCAGGTTTTAAATATGCTATTGAACATGGCTACGATGCCGCTTTTGAGATGGATGCCGATTTCTCACATGATCCACGCTATCTGCCCGATTTCCTTAAAGCTGTGGAGTATGCAGATTTAGTGATTGGATCGCGCTACATTCCCGGGGGCGACACGCCCAACTGGTCAATCATACGTCGCCTGATCAGTGGTGGCGGCAATATCTTTGCGCGTTTCATGCTGGGTATTCCTGTACACGATAGCACGGCCGGTTACCGTTTATACCGGCGCAGATTGTTAGAGAGCATCGGCCTGGATACAGTGCAGTCCCAGGGCTATGCTTTTCAAATAGAAATGGCTTATCGAGCGATGCAGCAGGGCTTCAAGATCGTCGAAACGCCGATTATCTTTATGGACCGGCGTGTAGGTAAGTCCAAGATGTCCCGCAAGATAGTGATCGAGGGATTTACCTACGTTTTGAAGGCACGTTTCAGCAAGCGATCATTGAAGCCCGGGATGGTCGCGCCAGGCAGCGCCGGGGCACGAATTGGAGAGGCTTCTTTGCAGGCTGCTGAAGTGGAGGAACTCCCCTCAATTGCGCAGAAGTAGAGAGCGCTTAATCATCATCTTTCTGTTTGGGATCGAGACCATATTGACGACGTACCTGCTGGCGATGGCGAGAAAGGCGGGCAAGACCAGGTGGCGGTGCATTGAGGTGTTTGCTAAGCTGACCGGCAGAACGTGCTCCGCCCTGTCGAGCAACTGACATCCGCACCTCTATGTCATCGCTGAATATTTCCACCTCACGTCCCGCAGCTTGTGCTGTAGTTGCTAAACGAGCAATGACGCTATCGGCGGTTTCGCCGGCACGAGAGTAAATGATGCGCACACGGCGCTCATGAACGGTCTGTTCGTTTGCGCCATTGCCATCAAAGACGACGATTACCTGGTGCGGTGTATGGCGGTACCGGTTGACGAGCTGGTTAATCAGGAGTTGGCGTGCAGCGGCAAGATTCTTCGCTGCAAGAGTTTGCAACGAAGGATCTCTTTTAATTATGTTGTAGCCATCGACCAGGATATCGCGTCCCATTGTGTTTGTTATCCGTTCTGCTGCTGGATTGTTAATCTTGACAAGATAGGCTATCCGGGCATTAATGTCGACATCAAGTCTCACTCATTCTTTTTTTGTGAGAGATCGGCTGGTGGAGTGGCGGGTGTGGTGGGTGTGGCCGCGAGGGGTTCACCAGGCTTAGCGCCACCTTCAACCTGGTCGGGCGGGAACTCTTTGCTGTGGGTTCTACGGTAGTAGGTCCAGAAGGTGACAGCAATTGCCTGGATCAGCCCTGCAGCAGGAGCAGCGAAGATGGCGCCCCAGGGCCCGAATAGCTCGGCACCGATAGTCAGGGCCATTAACGAGACCACGGGCCTCAGCCCAACAGATTTGCCCACAAGGCGAGGTGCAAGAACGTAGCCCTCGATGATGTGAACGACCACAAAATAAGCCAGGACCAGGACCGCCTCCAGCCAGCCCTGGGTCAACGCAAGCAAGACGGCAGTGACACCCGCGAAGATGGTTCCCAGCACTGGAATGAATTCGGTGATGAAGGATAGCACGCCTAACAAGACAGCATATGGCATGCGCAATATAGCCAGGCCCACGCCTACAATCACACCGATGATGAGACTGAGCGTGAATTGGCCACGGACATAGCCCCCGACCACATGCTGCAGGGCCGAGATAAAAAAACTGATCCGTCCTCGTTGTGATTCCGGGCTGTTGTTGCGCAGCCACCTTATGGCTCGCGATCCATCAACCAGAAAGTAGATGCTGATGACGATGGTTAACAGGATGTTCAGCAGAGCGCTAGCGATACTACTTACTATGGGCAAGACACCGCCAGCTACAGTGCCAGCGAGTTGTGTCAATTGTGTCTCAAGCTGCTGTTGGAGGCTACTGATCTGACTATCTGTCAAGCCAAAGCGCTTCAGTAATTGTATTATAGGTGTCTGACCGTTGTTACCGGGCGTCAGCATGTTCCCGACATTCTTTGCGAGTGAGCTAATCTGAACGACAGCGGTGGTAACAATTAGGTACATGACGAGGCCAAGTAGAATAAAGACGAGCAGATAGACGAGAAGAATCGCGAGCCAGCGCGGCATTACGCGCTGGAAGATAACCACCACGGGAGCGATGGCATAGGCAATGAGAGCTGCAACGGCGAAGATGAGCAGAGCCGTAATTATATGACTGGCCCCGTCGAGAAGCAGCACTGCCAGGGCAAAGGCAGCGAGGATGGTCAGTAGGATGATCAGCCTTCTTGTCCATACACGAGTGGCAGTATTACCACCCTGAGGTGGTTCGTTTTGATCGGAAAATGAGAACATCGCTGATTACTCCTGATAAACTACTGCCTCGCGAAATAGAGCAGAGAATAGCATATTGTGGGTGAAACCTATGCGTTTTGCTGTATTATTGACCAACCGCGATGAAAGTGATAAATCATGGATATTCTATTATCACGTTATACATACGCTCATTCATACCCCAGAGTAGCACGTAGTGTCAAGCCTATGCGTCTAGATATATATAGAACATGGTTACTCTTAAATACCTTAGGAGAACAACAGAATCACCCATAAGTGTGATGTATAAGGAAAAGTTACACCGTATACTCTATACGGAACTATTACATCTCGTGGACGGGCTGGGGAGAGGGGAGAGCATCGATTATGTAGATTAACAAAATAATCTAATCATCCGTAGGGGCCGGTTTATCGCGCCCAGCGCCGATTTATTGGCCCTCACCGGATTCTCCGGTATCCGAGTTATTTTGTTAAAAGTCATAATCCTGGTAATGGTCTAAGAGCGCTTGTAGATTTACGTGGTGACCTGACAGGCATTCCAACCCGATCCGCGCTAGATTCGCAGTTAAGGTTCCTGCAAATAGTGTGGGTTTCGCTATGTCATCGAACCGCTCACAATGAATTGCGGGTTTTGCTGTGTTATCGAATCACCCACAATTCATTGCAAAGCAAATCATCGAGACAGGCAAAGTTACAAATGCAGGAATCAGGAATCCACTATCAACGTTACACTGGTTGAGTTAAAGAAAAAAAGGTGGAGAATAGAAATGATGAAAGAAACGATGAGAGAAACGAGAGAGGGAGATACATTGTTAACCGTGCGTGAAGTCGCAGATTTCCTGCGGGTTGATGAGACGACGGTGCGCCGTTGGATTAAGAGTGGGCTATTGGAGGCTGTGACGCTTCCACACAGTGGCAAGCGGCAGGGATATCGTGTCAGGAGTAAGACGCTTGCCACATTGCTGAACGATCAGACGTAGCGGACCTCCTGGGAGACCATCACAGGTAAGTTTCCTTAAATATGACATACAGGTGGCACTATTCATGCTGTATCCTTTGGGTATCGGGGGCGTGTCCGATGATACGCCAGCGAAACGCTGACAGTCATGTTGCGCGGCTACGTCCCCTTCCAACCAAAGAGAAAGTGAGAAGTTCCCGAAGGCAAGCGTCCCTTGCTCGGCGGCTCACCCGAACAGATCGCGCAGGACCTTACCCGCGTCCAGAAACTCAACGTGGACGAAGTCTTCTTTAGCGATCAGGCCTCACCCACCGTAGACGAAGCCGTCCAGCGCCTGGAAGAAATACAAACCGCCGTGCCCCGCTAACGCCCACTCATTCACACAGGTACCGTCTTAATTGTCAAGAGCGTATTGCCGGTTTGGCGCTGGAGCGCCAAACCGGCAATACGCTCTTGTACTCTTTTTTGGGGCGGGGAGGGGAAGAGGAAAAAGACGTTTGAGAAGCCCTGATTGCCCCATTTCCCTCTTGACAAAACAGCGATTATCGTTTATATTTCTATTGAATGAATACACACTCATTCAAAATATGAGAAGAAAGAATACATGCCACGGACGGAAGAAGCCAACCAGCGGATACGCGAGGAGCGCAGAGAACAGATCCTCGATATAGCATCTCGGGTGTTTGCCCGCAAGGGACTGGCGGGTACGCGCATCGCTGATATCGCAACCGAGGGAGAGATGAGCCAGGGCCTCATTTTCCGCTACTTTGCCAGCAAGGAAGAGGTCTTCGCCGCGGTCGTCGAGAAAGCGCTGCAATCAGCAACTAGTCTCGCGCAGGCCGCGTTACAGCAGCCCTGCTCGCCGCTGGAGAAACTGCGCTGGCTCTTGCAGATCTCTTTGTCGGGCATGTGGCGCAAGCCAGACTACGCTCTCGTGATCCTGCACGCGCTCAACAGCGAGGCCACTCCTCAGGAGATACGTGAACTGGTTCTTGAGCAGTCGAACCGCACTCTACAACTTTACCGGCAACTCATTGTCGAGGGGCAGGAAGCCGGGGAGGTGGTTGAGGATGACCCTGATCTACTGACCCTGGCGTTTGCAGCGTGCATCCAGGGGATTAGTTCTGGGGTTCTGCACCTGCCTCGCACACTTGGCATTGACGGGCCACCCGATCCGGAGATCGTTCTGCGGATTCTCAAAGCCTGAACAGCGGGTCACTATACCTGTATAAGATCTATTACGCTCTCTTCTACTGATAGACTGACAAAAGATATCCTGTTGTTCTGATGTCAGGTCATATCGTGCGCTCTCGCCGCGCGAAGAAGGAAGGAAACTATGCAAAACAACTCATCGCTTAACAGCAGCGTAGAGACATCTCTCTCACCACATACTGAGCCCGGAACGCGCCAGTTTTCCAGGCGCACGATCGCTTTTACCCTGATGGGCACCATGCTTGTGACGTTTATTGCCACCCTGGATCAGACCGTCGTGGGCACTGCTCTGCCGCGTATTGGCGCCGATCTACAAGGGTTTGACCAGAT
>Ga0207646_10006029_pt1 | contig 12626 bp, 17 predicted proteins | sample KBSK5502metaG_FD_184343 | JGI IMG/M metagenome (GOLD analysis project Ga0207646, IMG submission 184343) | Corn, switchgrass and miscanthus rhizosphere microbial communities from Kellogg Biological Station, Michigan, USA - KBS K5-50-2 metaG... | ecosystem: Host-associated > Plants > Roots >...
CGGGGCGGGAGGGCTTCTTCCACTTCACCTCTTCGATTACGTCGGGGTCGGCGCCCCTGATCAGAGCCCGCAGTTGGTTCAGCTTCTCGCCCCTCCAGCCGGTGGTCTTCCGGACGATGGCATCGATCTGTTGTGACGCGGATGCGTCGTTCATGCCGATGCTTGGCTGCGGCGGCTCAGCACCCAGCGGACCGAGGGGCTCAGTTCCTTGTCCTTTCGATGCGTGCAGCCAAGCCAACAACACGGCCGCCGCTTTCCCTCCAGCAGTTCGGATCGTAGTCGCTGGATATGTTGGCTCCTCGTTTCTGCCTTCTTCGGCCAGAGCACCCAGCAGATCCACTCATTGCGGGCAAGAGGGGTGAGGTCTTCCCACGCCGCCAGAGCCTTTGGGGTGGCAATCAAGACCCGTCTCAAGTTCATCGGGACGGTATGGGCCACTCCGCCGGAGACCACCCTGGAACTCATCGATTCGCCCATCGTAGCTCCGATTCGCACGAAGGCAGCCTTGGGGTCGGCGCGGCGCTGAGCCCTCGCCTCATCGGCGGCCTCGTCGGCCATGATGCCAAGCGCCCAGGCTGGCAGGTGGAGTTCATACCTTGTACGGCGGGGGAACGGTAGCCATTCCGGGTGGCATGACTTGTTAGTTTTGTATACCTGTTTGCTTCGTTCAAGCAGGCGAGAATGAAGGGCCGTGGGTCATAGTGTTAGACCTTGGTGCGCGCAGAAGGGGTGCTGAGTGTGATCCTCCCGAAAGACCGCGACTCTCGTTTCGTGACGATCCGACGCGGTGGCACCCTCACTGATTCGGATCACCAGCTCCTCGCCCTATGGGCGGCCTTGTGCGCGGAGCACGTCCTTGAGCTCTTCGAGTCGGCTCAGCATGAGGACCCGCGACCGCGTCGCGCGATCGAACTCGGGCGGGCCTGGGCGCGCGGCGAGATCACCATGACCCAGGCTCGCACGGCGGGCGGCCATGCAATGGCCGCGGCCAGACACCTGAGCGGGGCAGCGCGACATGCCGCGTACGCCGCCGGCCAGGCCGCGGTCGTCGCACACGTCGCCGCGCACGAGCTCGGTGCGGCCGCCTATGCGATTAAGGCCGCACGTGCTGCCGCGCCGGAAGGAGAGGGCGAGAGCGCCGGGCGACTCGAGTGCCGGTGGCAGCGCGACCAGCTCCAGGAGGCGATTCGCGAGCTCGTACTCGACGACGAGCGGTTGCGGAACGACATCTGCTGGTCGGTGTTCGACTGCTGAGAGCGCGTCGGGGGCCAGCCATCCAGGAACAAGCGGCGATCGACGCAAAGCTTATCGCGACCAACGCTTTCGAAAAAGCGCGCTGGCGGAGGGAGAGGGATTCGAACCCCCGAAGGCTTGCGCCTTAGTGGTTTTCAAGCCCCGACCGCCATTTGACGACTCTTGCTGAATACGAAACCCGGCCCGCAGGGCCATTTCCGCAGTGGGGATTTCACCACTGGGTCTGCGCCTCCTTGCCCAAGTGGTGCGGCGGTTTTTCGATTGCCTCGAAAACCGCTTGGGTTTCTCGCGCCGACCAACGTGGACGGTAGCACGCACGTCAAAAGAGTGCAAGCGAAAGTCGAGTGGGACGAAAACCGCTTGGGGTTTTCATCTTCAAGCCGTTTGGAAATGAGCCCCCAACATCATGATCATGATGATGAAGAAGAGGGAGCTGCGGTAAGCCGGCGGTAGACGATCGCCCCATCTTCAGCCCCGATAATCCCGTTCCAGCAGGCGTCGTGAGGATCGCCGAAGTAGGGATGCCTTCGAAGCCATCGGCGTTCATTTGCACTGATCTGGCTTGCAAGCTCATCTGGATCTTCGACTAGCGTGAAGAGAAAGGCGACATCAGACCGCTGGTTGTCTGGCAGATCGTCCACCGCGATCGCCCTCGTCTTAATAAGGATGGCGCCCAGAAGACTTGGAAGAGGCACCGTTCCACGTGAAGATCTCGATCGGATTTGGATAGGCTCACTCCGAGCTAGGGCTTGTGTTCCTCCCGGCACCATGACCGTGCGAAAGCCCCGAATGGTTTTGAGGCGCGCCCGCTGCCCCAGATGGTCTGGCGCGAGTACGTCAAACCGTACATCCCCGGCAGCAAAGGTATGGCCCAGGCCTGTCGCGGAATAGTCCACCAGCTCAAAACCGTCGCGAACCAAGGCCTGGCTCACTACCGCCGTGCCAGCGGTAACAAGTCGGACGTCAACCAGGACGTCAGCGTCGAGGCTGGGTCGATTAGGCTCCCGGCCCAGAGCCCAACCATGAACAGCGACCATGTGAGCGCCAATCAGAGTCCAGGGGGCTGGAGGATTCTTGGTCAAGCGCATGAGCTCCAGCCACATCTGATGGTATGCGTCTCCACGGTCGGGAATGTCAATGATGGGCAATCTTCTCGAGCAGTTTGCGGCCGGCTCGTGCTACGCGGCTATCAGCATGGCCAAGCAAATCGGCTGCGACGATCGCGGGCGGCGCAACCGGTCCTTGGCTCAAGATCCAGGATTGCGATGGAACCCTCAGCACAACATTGGGATTGTCCGAATCCTTCGCCGGCCGAAACCGCCTTTCCATTTGAGCTAAGGCCTTCGAGCTTACGTACCCATCCAGCTCATTGCGCAGTGGCACGATGTCAAGTCCTGGAATTTGCGCCGAGAGACCACTTCGAACTAGCCCGTAATCCTGGAGCTTCGGGAGGTCACGTGGCAGAACGCGCCAGCGATGGACCGCCGATCTTGCCTCACTATATTGCAGAGCTTTCTCAACCCACACGCGGTTTAGCGCACGACGCTTCAGCCGCGATCGTGAAAACACATCCGCCCACGGCGCCTCTGAGCCACTGAGTAGGGCCAGCAGAGCCCAAGCGTTGTCGGCACTGATTGGGCGGCCCGCTCTACGGCCCGGGCGAGACCGGAGCAAGCTCCGATCGAGCGCCCAGCTCCGGCCGAGTCTTACGGCGGGCACCCGGTCACTTCCAATCAGGGCGCGAACCCTTCTCGGGCTTACCCCTAGGGCCTGGGCGGCCTGATTTACCGACATGAGATCCATTGCGCAAACTATACCGCTACCGGTATAGATTTGTCAATAGCATTGACCATGTGTCACTGGCGTTGACGGATCAGCTAGCTTGACTTGCTACGAAGCGCCATAGGCGTGTCCACCAAGGCGCCAGGTGGTCCCTTACGGACGTAAGGTAGCTCGTTTCCAAGGAGACAAGCTCGCTGTAATCGATACCCGCGACATTCATCTGAGCATCACTCCTTGGAGCTGCGGCTTCCCACGCGGCGTGCATCTGGCTGCCGGCGAGCCTCCGAGTTGCCTGAATCAGCACACGATAGCTGGCGGCGACCTCCGGAGACTCGCTCTCGATCCAGGCCGTGTAGAAGGCCAGCTGCTGTTGGACCGCCCGGAGGATCTCCGACAACCGGATTCTCTCCTCCTCCGGCTGGTCGTGACGGCGGCGCCGGATCGCATAGGGAAGCTCGCGGTACGCAACGCAAGCCTCGAGGGCCTTGGCATATAGCTCACGACGGCGTGCCGCGATCTGCAGGCGAGCCGCCCAGTATTGCGTTATCAGGCCGACTGCCGCAGAGACCACCGCTGCGACGACCGCGGAGCCGAGGAGCAGCCCGAGGACTTGGTTACTCACGTAGGACGCGCCTCCTTCTTTTCCCTGTGAGGCGCTTCCGGGCCGGGCCAACAACCAGTTTCTCGCCACCAAGCCTCACGGAATAAGTGGAGAATTGCCATGTCGATGAGTCGCACCAGGCCGTCGCGGGGCTGCCAGCGGCTTTCTTCTCCATCTTCCGGCTCCCACATACAGAGGCTCCCGCCCGAAAAACGGTGCTTTGATTCGACAGGGCCATCGGCAAAAACGCGAGCTAGGGTCGGCTCGTCGCGGCCGTAGACCTCGATTCGAAGCCGCCTCGGGTCATAGCAGGCGACAGGAACGGTCACCTGGTACTCATAGAATGCGCGGCGCGTCGTGCCGCGGGCCCGCGGATACTGGCTATCTAGCCCGCGTTCGAATTGGAGCTTCGTACGCTGGACGCCCCACCAGGCTCCGGCGCTCCTTTGCTGAAAACGGCCCCTACTCCCCCCCACGCTCACCGTAGGCACGCGTGGTTTTCACCGCGCGACCTAGCCCGGTGCCTATGGAGATGACTCCTCCCGCGCCGATCCCGACGCCCGTGTCGCCTGCCCTGAGCGCCTGGGCTACGCCAGCCTTGCTGGCGGCGCCCGCCGGGGCCTTCACATAGTCGAAGAAGACGTCAGCCAAGACCGTCTGTGCTGCCGCTTTGTCGTCGCCAGCCTCTACCGCGGCGACAAGGAGGTCGGCGGCCGTTCGGAGCCGCTTGAGTACCGCGTCCTTTTCGATTAGGAGCCGGATTTGGTCCGACACGCCTGCAGGGTCCTTGGTGAGCCCTTTTTCGAGTTCGACGGCAGCATGGCGAAAGAGTCTGGCGACTGCTTTTGCAAGCGGCATCTCGGTGGTGATCGCCTCGAGCCCGAGGGCTTCGATATTGAAGGAACTCAGACCAGGCGGGTTGTACTGGCGGTTCCATGCCTTCACCAAGCGAATGGCTCGCTGGACGGTGTGGTTCGTGGCGTCGTAGGCATTCTCAAGCAGCTGTGTGTGCGCCTCGGGATCCGATGCATCCCAGTTCTCTCGCTCCAAATGAGGAATCCAAAGCCCGGGCTTGTCCTTCCTCGTCAGTGCCACGATCAAGTCCACGGACGGGTCCTGATCCTCGGCAAGAGGCTCGCCGAAGCCGATGCAGATCCCGCGCTTAGTGAGGTCGAACCGGGCGCTGGGGTGGCCTTTCTTTACAAGCGGCTTGATAAAGTCGCGTACTCGGTCGACGATCTCAACCGGACCAACGTCGTCACCGTCCGGTCCGAACTCGGAATAGTTACGGCGGTCGAGCACAATGCCACCGTCGGCGTCGTGGACCGGGTCGTTGGCCGTGAGGTGGGCGACCGAGCCAGACCGAAAGCCTCTAAGGACCCCATCGAACTCTTCTGCAGCACTACGTACATCCGCGAGCCGCTCACGAGCGGCCTTCAGGACACTGTCGTCCGGCGCGATCTGGCTCCGAACATCTTCAAGGATTGAGCTGGCAGCCGACGGATCCTGCACTTTAGGCCTTTTTGTGGCGCGCCGGCCGGACCAGTTCGTACTTCGGATGCGATCCCTTCGGTCCTGGCGGCAGAGTTTCGCCCTTGTCTACCGTAACCTCATCCATACCAGGCGATCGGCGGTAGATGCCCGACGTGGGGGCGGGTTCACCCGGCTTGAGCGGCTTTGTCATGGCTAACCCCGGCGCTGTCCGAAATTGGCGGACAGCCAATTGATGATGAGCCGGGCGACCACCGCGACGCCGACCGCGTAGACGAAGCGCTCGACAGTTCGAGTTCGCATTGCCATGCTCCTCTGGACCGGCCACGCCGGTCCACCAGTTTCGATACAGGGTACGCCGTTATTTGCGGGCCGTCAACTACACTGACTAGCATAGGTTTACCCCATTGACGGCCAGAGCTCTTGTCTCGCCACTGTTTGTGCACTTGACACCACAACGGCAATAGGCGAAGATGTCGATGTTGCTGGATAACCTGTGCAAGAGTCCAGGCATGGATTGTCAGGAGGAGGAATGCCTGTAGTCTCCAGCGACAATGTCTATACGGTAGTTGGCAAGCGCGTTCGCGCCGGGCGCGCGCAGGTTCGTCTAACTCAAGACGAGCTAGCCCAACGAGTTGGGCTTACCCGCAGCTCGATCACAAATCTGGAATTGGGCCGCCAAAAAATACAAGTCCACACCCTTTGTGCGATAGCGGATGCCTTAAGGCTGCCGGTCACGTCTCTCTTGCCCGACAAGCCAACCACGGTGAGCAGCACAATCAAGGACGAGTTGAAGGGCAAGCACCTCGACCCGGCAGAGCGGGCGTGGGCAGCTCGGATCCTAAGCACAGGATCCCGCCTTTCTCTTCAAGATGACTAACGCGGAAGTCCGGCAGGCCGCGGATAAGGTCTTGCAACAGATGGGGATCGTTGAACCGCCGGTGCCGGTCGAACGGATAGTAAGGCAGCTTGGCGCTCAGTTAAGGTATGAGCCCTTCGAGGGGGAACTGTCAGGCATGTTTTTTCGCAAGAGTGGCGAAGCCATTATCGGCGTGAACTCGCTTCACCCGAAAGTTCGGCAACGATTTACGATAGCGCACGAACTTGGCCATCTGGTGCTGCACGACCAGGATAAGTTTCATGTGGATCGCAGTTTTCCCGTCCTCCTAAGGGACGGAGCTTCCTCGCGAGCGGTGGATCAGTTCGAAGTGGCGGCCAACGGCTTCGCCGCCGAGCTTCTGATGCCCCTAGTAATGCTGCAAAGGGATTTCAGAAAAGAGGCGCTTGACTTTGCGGACGACGAGGCCGCCCGCCGATTAGCGGATCGCTACAACGTAAGTCTCCAAGCGATGGTTATTCGGCTAAGTTATTTGATCCCGGGCCCAAAGCCGCATCCCCGACCGGCTTAAAGCCTCCCGCCTATCCCTGAATCGGCCAGTCTTATCGCCCAGCGCTTGTGGTCGCGGGGATGAACCGGTCCGGCTGCTTCAGAACCCGTCGAGCGTCTGCGCGGCGAGTCAGGCAGCTAGCTGACTACGACTCAACCGGTTGGCTAACAAGGCCCCTATTTGGTGAAAGTGGCTCAGCTAGCCAGGGCTAGCAGGAGGAGGTACCCGGCGACCGCTCCACAGGCTGGCCATTCCATCCGAGGCAGGGCGACCGCCGATAGACCCTTGGCCGCCTCCCTGACGAGGGTGCTCCGAAGATCGGACCCGGGGACGAGAACGCTGATCGAGGCTTGGGCGGCTCGGACGGACTGCTGGCAGAGCGATTGACCGGATTGAACGTTGATCACGGCCAAGATGCTACGGCATTCTGGGGAACTCTGCTGGCATTTTCGAGCCCTGTTCGAGGTGCGGCTGAACTCGGCCCGAACGTGTAGCGACCGACCCTCGATGGCAGCGGCCACCGTAATCCATCGGTGTTCCTGCCGCCACCGTTCTGAGCTCCGAGCGGTGGCTACTGGGCGGCCCTAGCGTCAAGGCCCGCTCCCGCATCCCCCACCACGGCAAGGATCGTCTTGATGGCAGGCCTCCAAATATCCACGAGAGTTGCGACCACTGAGTCGGAAATTTTTCGCATAGCCTCATAGTCTGTATCACCTGTCGCACATCGACGGAACTCCTCCCCGAGACGGTCACGATCGCCGCCCGTGATCGTCATGACCTCGCGGTAGTCGCGCATGAGATGCACCAGAATCCGCCGCGTCTCGGCCTCCTCGCCGAGCCGCTGCAAGTGGTCGAGCGTTGCCTCAACCTCATCGCGGAATCCCAGACGCCGAAGGGCAATGTCCATGAGCATGAGGAACCGACCTGCCAGCCACGCTAGCCTCGGAGCGAGCCAGAACGCCATCAGGTTAGCCTCTCCGCCCTCGTTTTCTCTTCTGATCGCGTCCGCCAGCCATAGCCGGTAAGGCCCCGTCAGGAAGTGGATGTCGCGATGCACCGCAGCCAGCTCCTCATCCGAAAGGCTGCGGATGAGCGCCGCCAATTTCGGTCGCGAGAGGTAGTCCTGCATGAACACCACAAATGCCTTGACGTGTTCACCGCGAATAAAGGGCACAAACTCTGCGGCGCGAGGGGCGAGCCGCGGCAGGTCGTCGCGTATTCGTTCCGCCTGCTTCGGGGTCAAGTCCCTGGCCGGCCGGAAGCTGGGATCCATGACCAGCCGAGTGCGGGTGCGCACCAAGTCTCGTGACAGTATCCGACCCAATCGGGTGGCCGCAGCGTCGCCGACCAGAACCTCCACCGCCGCCCCTACGTCGAACGGGCTTCCTTCCAAGGCCTGGCGCACCGTATTCCGCCACGGCATCTCCTCGAATTCCGCCCACATCGTTCGCATCATGCTGACCGGGTACTCGAAGCCTGCAAGCCACGTCAGAACGACGGCAGTCTCGTGCCGACCGCGCAGCCCCAGCGCACCGATAAGCGCGGCGGTCTGGGTTACCACTTCCGGGTCAGGCCAGACGTAGCGCGCTCCCCGGCCGCTGCCAGCGGGACCACCCACGTGCACCAGCTGAGGGAGCACGCCCCTCGCGCGCCAGTCCGTCAGCCGCCGCTCGGTGATCGGGTGGCCACCGGCGGTCAGCAGCCGGCTTAGCTCCGCGGGCGTGATATCGCCATCGACTATGCCGCTTCAGCTTACATTTTTCGCCATTTGAATCTCTCTACGGCGAAGATCACGATTAACACATGCTTCAGACCAATTTAGGGGTGCCCCTTGACCGGCGGTACTACCTTTGCTATCCTACATTTGTGAAAATGAGCATTTACGTCTCCGATGAGCTATGGGAGGCCGTTCGCCAGGCCAGACCGGAGGCGCCATCTCCCTCTCAGATCGTTCAGGACGCCCTCTCCCGCCTCACCCAGGAACACCAATCCCAGGAGCGGGTTCCGGCGGACGTCGCACCGGAATTCGAAGCCGCCCGGGCCCGGTTTGTAAAGGAGGCGTCGACCGAGTTTGAACACGGGTACCGGGCTGCCCTCGCCGCCTCCGCCGACCTCGACTGGTCGGACGTTGAGATCCTCGCCGAAGCTTTCAAATTCAACGTCAAGGAATGGGCCGAGGCGTGGAAGGACTCCGCCGAACGCCATGATCTGGCGCAGGCCGGTGTGTCGGTCGTCCTCTACCCCGGCGACGAGAAGCCCGAGGTGAAGAAGGTCAATGCCCTCATGAAGGCGCTGGGCGAATGGGCCACCCCACACGGCTCCGAAGAGTGGGTGCCGCGCCAGACGTACGTGAAGGGATTTACCCAGGCGATGCGCACTCTCTGGGCCTCCGTGGCCAAGGACGTCGAGGGCGCTACCGATGCTGGTGAGAAATCGGCCGCAGCCGCGAAGGGGGTGCCACCCGAGAGCGCGAGCTAAGAACGGCCGAGGCAAGTCTGGAACTGCCGGCATCACGATGGCACGCGACGCGATCGCGATGTGGCGGCCCAGCAGGGGTGTTTACGCACCCCCGCCAAGACCGGCTTCCTGAGTCGACCCCGCCGGGCGGGACCGGATCCCAAGGCGTAGCACCTACAGGATAGCCAGGTTCCGCTCCTCGGGACATTTCTGACAACCCAGTTTTCACCGAGGAGATAAAAATGGCGATTCAACACCGCGCCCCGCAGTCCAACATCGTGGCCCGCATCCTGGTCGAGGCCCCGCGCATCTTGCTCACAGGCCCCATGGCCATCGATGCGCCCGACACCGCCGACCTGCTCGAAAAGATTCCGGAAGCCGAGCGCGCACCTGAACTCCGACGCATCCTTGAACTCGGCGCACAGACCGCTCAGACCATCCGCACCAGCACGACGCTGCGCCTGGTCGAGGCGCAGATCGCGGGCATGACTCACGACCTCAACGTCAAGCTCGCCGGTTTGATGCTGAAGGACCGCAACGAGGCCCTGAAGCAGACCAAGGAGATCCTGGACGAGCACCGCACCAAGCTGACCACCACGCTTGCCCGCCACCTCGATCCTGAATCCCAGTCCTCCCTGCCGGCGGTCATGACCAAGGTGTTCGATAACGCGGCTGACGGCCTCGTCAAGCGCATCGATAAACTGCTGGAAGAAGGCGACGACAGCGCCCTCGGGCGTCTGGCTGAGCGGTTCAGCAAGGAGCTGGATAAGGCCGTTGCTCTGATCATCGAGCAGATGGCGGCCCGGCATGCACTCCTGACCAAGAGCTCCCTCGCTGGTCGCCCCTACGAGGACGCTCTCGAAGAGCGCATCACCGTCCTGACGCGCCCGCTGGGCGACAAGGTTACCCGCTGCGCCGACACCCTCGGCCAGGCGCGCACCAAGTCGGGCGACATGATCATCACGATCGCTCCCGAAGCCGCGCGGGGCGAACGCGATATCCGTATCGTGCTCGAGGCCAAACGCCGCGGTGAGAAGGCCCAGGCCTTCAGCTCGCGCGACATCCAGAATTCCCTGGCCGGCGCCCGCCGCAACCGGGCAGCCGCGGGTGCCCTCTTCGTGGTCGAGTCCGCGGGCGTCCTGCCGCTCGGGCTGAGCTTCCACGAGTTTGGCGGCGCCGCCATAGCCGTGACCTTTGACCCAGCCGGAAACGACATCGGACTGGCGATCGCGTACCGGCTGGTCCGCATCGCCGTTCTCCAGGACATGCTGGAGAGCAAGGGAGAAGAGGTCGACCGGGAAGCCTATCGCCGGATCGTCTCTGAGATCCGCGTCGCGATGGGCAAGCTCGACGTCGTGCATGGCCAGCATCAGGCCGCGATCAACAGCATCAACAAGGCCGCGACCGGAGTCAATGATCTCGCCGATACGGTACTGCGGTGTCTGCGTCAGCTCGACGAGTTGATGGGCGCCTAACGTCTGGGGGCAGCTCAGGCGCGTGCTGCCCCTCCCCTCCCACCCATAGCCCACCTCCCTTGCAGAACCGAAGCTTCCGCGACTTGGCTGGCGGCCTGATTCCCCGGAGCTCATGGACTTCGTCGGTTCCCTTACGACCAAAGACACCGCGCAAATGTGCTCGTCACTCGGGCCCGCCCGTCGGAGCGCGACCGTGAGTGGCTGCTCAAAAGCAGGTTGTTCAGTTCAGGCCTGGAAACCTGAACAACACAGCCTTCACGCTCACGCCGCCACTACCTGGTGGCTCGCCCGGGCGGGAACGCCTTCACTTGCAAGCTTCCTGGCCTCCCTCCAAATCGCCGAGGCCTCAAGCCCAATCAGATCAGCGAGGTAGCGCGCCCAAGCGCTTGCGAGAAATAGGCCGGCTTGCCTTGCGTATGGCGCTCGACGCGTCGGCCTTACCGGTCCCAGGCCGTTGTGGCTGAAGGCGAGTCCGAGGTAGTCCGCCACCGCCAGCCGGAAGATGGCCAGGATCAGATCCCGGGCACCCTCGACGCGAGGGTCCATGCTCAGCTCGCCTCCAGTAAGCCAGGCAACTCCGACGGCACGGTCGCTTGGCTCAATGCTCGTCCGATCTTCCAGGCGGTCCGCGGGCGCACCGCCTGCCCACGGAGCAGCGCTGCAACGGTTGGACGGGACACCTTCGCCTGCCGTGACAGTTCCGACAGGCTCCAGCCTCGAGCTACGCAGGCCGCCTTCAGGCGGTCGGAGTCGATCAGCACGACGAGGTCACTCCGGTCGGGGGTCAAAGTCTGGCCCCCATCGACCACCCCAGGAAGGCGACTCATGCTCCCTGTCCCCCGCCAGGACGGCGCTCCCACCATCGTGGCTTCCCAATGCAGTCCTCGACGCGCCGCGAAGATCGTGGTCTGCCGGCCATGAAGGGGAGGGCGATCCGAGGGGTCGAGCGCTCGACTCCCCGCCAGACGTTGCCCAGGGATCCGAATGTGCCAAGGCGGGCGGTCGTTGTCGTCCACACCCGGCAGCACTCCCGACCCCTCGGCAGCACGCTGAAGGCGACACGGGCGACCTGCTCCTCTCGTTGGTCGGTGGGCGCGACCACGAGAACCTGGTTCTGGGACGCACTCGGCCGGTCGATGAAGTATGAGATGTAGGCTCCGAGCTTGAGCCGAAGGCGTTTGGCCAATTCGCTGCCACGATCCCATTCCAGGTGGATGAGCACCTCTCGATCTGCGGTGAGGAATCGACCCCAGCCGTCGGCGATCGGACCACGCTCCTCCTCCTCGGCGTAGCCGCGACGGACGCCCTGTTCCCCGACCCAGTGGTAGAGGCCCTGGTCCGGCAGCTCTCGGGAAGCCGTCGCCAGGTCGACGAAGAATTGACTCGCTTGCAGGTCGTGGACGAGGTGGTAGTGGCGCGTCAGCGCATGATCGGCCCGCTGGACGTAGGCCAATGGATCCTCATCGCGGGACTCCGCCAGGGCCCTGGCCGCATGTGGTGAAAGGAAGTAGATCGACGCACGACGAACGAACCCGGGTCTCATGGTCACTCGCCAGGTTCTGACGAGGCCTTGGCGGACCAGCCATTCGAGTCGGTACTGGCAGCTGCGTGGGCCCGCGAAGAACAGGGCCTGCAGCTGGTGACGGTCGAGGTAGCGGTAATGGTCCAGGGCGAGCATGATCGCCAGGTCTCGAGGTGTGAGCGGCCTGCTGTCACCTGACGTCAGACGAGTAGCGAGCAGCCGGAGCTCGAGATGGCCTGTGATTTGACGTGAGTAGGAAGTTTGAGAAGACAGTCCCGGCGGAGAAATCGGCGCTTTCGAATCAGACGAGGGGTTCACCTCGACAAATGAAGTGGTGCGCGAAGGGGCCGCGAACTTTCCTTGCGAAGCGCTGCGCGAAGGCGACGTCGAGGCGTTCATGCCATCTCCTTGAAGCCGCCACGCACTCCAACCGACACCAAACGCGCCTCGATCTCGGACTCGACCGCCTCTCGTGACCGGCCATAGATCGCGAGGCTCCCTCTGGCGATTGCGGCGGCATTGAGCTCGCCGAGGCTCGGCGGCGGAGCTTCGGTGATCCCGGTGAAAGGCGCTTCGGTCCGGCCATCGACGCAGAGCCTCACCGCGACCTGGAAGCGTTCCAGCGAGAGAAGTTGGTGGTCGGTCAGCGGATTGAA
>Ga0207646_10006030_pt1 | contig 12626 bp, 13 predicted proteins | sample KBSK5502metaG_FD_184343 | JGI IMG/M metagenome (GOLD analysis project Ga0207646, IMG submission 184343) | Corn, switchgrass and miscanthus rhizosphere microbial communities from Kellogg Biological Station, Michigan, USA - KBS K5-50-2 metaG... | ecosystem: Host-associated > Plants > Roots >...
GCGGGATGGCGGACGCGCTGATCGCGCGGGAGGCAACGGGCATTCGCCGCCTCTGCCTGCCCGGCGTCGAGCCGGGCGAAGGGGTCGAGTCAGCGCTCCAGACGAGCAGCGCAACCGGCTACCGGATGGTGGCCTTCGCCAAGCTCGGTCGTCATCGCTTGGTCAAGCTGCGCCTGGAAGGGGCCAACGGCTCCGTCACGCTCGCGACGCGCTGGGTGTTCGCCGAGGGCAGCTGGCGCGCGGCGGTGCTCGACGTCGTCGCCGTGGAGGCGGCCACGCCCGCCTGAGCCCTTGCTGTCGAGCGTCCTGATCGCCAATCGGGGCGAGATCGCCCGGCGCATCATTCGCGCCTGTCGTACCCTCGGCATTCGCGCGGTCGCCGTGTATTCGGACGCCGATGCCGACTGGCCGCACGTGCGTGAGGCCGACCTCGCCGTCGCCATCGGTCCGGCGCCCGCGCGCGAGAGCTATCTGAACATCGAGCGCATCCTCGGCGCCGCCCGGACCGCGCGCGTCGACGCCATTCATCCGGGCTACGGGTTTCTGTCCGAGAACTGGGGCTTCGCCCGGGCTTGTGAAGAGGCCGGATTCATCTTCGTCGGCCCGCCGTGGCCGGTGGTCCAGCAGCTGGGCGACAAGGTCGGCGCGCGGCGGCTGATGGCGGCGGCCGGCGTGCCCGTGGTACCGGGAAGCGACGGTACGGTGGACACGCTCGACGCCGCGCGGGAGGCGGCCGCCCTCATCGGCTATCCCGTCATCCTCAAGGCCTCGGCAGGCGGCGGTGGCATCGGCATGGTCACGGTCGCCGGCGAGCCCGCCCTCCCCCAGGCGTTCGCTTCGGCGGAGCGCCGCGCCCGCTCCGCCTTCGGCTCCGCCGCGCTCTTCGTGGAGCGCTTCCTCGAGGCGCCGCGTCACATCGAAGTGCAGGTGTTCGGTGACGCCTCCGGCGAGGTCGTGCATCTAGCGGAGCGAGAGTGCTCGATCCAGCGTCGCCACCAGAAGCTCATCGAGGAGAGCCCGGCCCCGAGACTGCCGCTCCGGCTCAAGGACCGGCTCACCGCCGCCGCGGTGGCGGGAGCTCGGGCGGTGGGCTACGTCAATGCGGGGACAATGGAGTTCATGGTGTCGGGCGAGGCGTTTTACTTCCTCGAGGTGAACACGCGGCTCCAGGTGGAGCACCCGGTGACCGAGGAGGTGACGGGCCTCGACCTTGTTGCGGCGCAGCTCCGGGTTGCCGGGGGGGAGCCGCTCGGGTGGCGGCAGGCGGACATCCGCCCGCGCGGCGCCGCCATCGAGTGCCGGATCTACGCGGAGGATGAGGCGAAGCGCTTCCTGCCCTCTCCCGGCCGCGTGACACGACTCATCCTCCCCGAAGGCCCCGGGATCCGTCTCGAATGCGGAGTCGCGGAAGGGGTGGAAGTTTCGGTACACTACGACCCGTTGCTTGCCAAGCTGGTGGCCTCGGGCGCCACGCGAGAGGACGCCATCGACCGCATGCAAGCCGCGCTGGACGGTCTCGTCGTCGAGGGCGTCAAGACGGTGATCCCGTTTCACCAGCGGGTCATGCGGAGCGCTGCTTTTCGGGCCGGCGCCGTTCATACCCAGATGGTCGAGCAAGGAGCGTTCAATGCCTGAGGAGGTCAAGGCCCACATCACGGGTGTGGTGTTCCAGATCACCACCAAGGCCGGCGACGCGGTGGCGGAGGGCGACCCCGTCATCGTGCTCGAGTCCATGAAGATGGAGATCCCGGTGGAGGCGCCGCGGGCCGGCACCGTGAAGGCGATCATGGTCGCCGAGGGTCAAACGGTGCAGGAGGGCGAGACGGTCGCCGTCCTGGAATAGGGAGGATCCTGATGGCAGGGGAGTTGATCCGGGAGCTGTACGACTACCACCGCTGGGCGAACCGGCGGCTCTTCGAGGTCGCGGTGGGCCTCGGCGACGCCGTCACGCGGGACATGGGCAAGCACTGGAGCGTGCCCACGGTGAAGGCGATGTTCGCGCACCTGTACGGCGCCGACGCCATCTGGCTCGCCCGCTGGAAGGGCGGGGCCCCGACGCGGCTGCTCGGCGACGCCGACGTCCCCACGCTCGCCGACCTGCGCGCGCGGTGGGATGCCCTCGAGGTCGAGCAGCGCGCCTTCGTGGACGGGCTCACCGATACCGACCTCGCGCCGCCGATCGTGTACAAAAACACCGCGGGCGAGCCGTTCAGGGTGGCGCTCGGGCCGCTGCTTCAGCACGTCGTGAACCACGCCACCCATCATCGGAGCGAGGTGGCGACCATGATCACCCTCATCAGCGGCTCGCCGCCGGACACGGGGATCAACGTCTATCGCACCATGGTCGTGAAGGGCTAGACATGGGGATGACGGAGCTGGTGGCCCAGGGCGTGCTGCGGACGTGACGAACGTGGCGGCGATCACCGTCGACGGATTGCGCAAGTCGTACGGGTCGACCGAAGCGGTCAAGGGGATCAGCTTCGAGGTGGCCGAGGGAGAAGTGTTCGCGCTCCTCGGACCCAATGGCGCCGGCAAGACCACGGCGGTGGAGATCCTCGAGGGCTACCGCGGTCGCGACGGTGGATCCGTCTCCGTGCTCGGCATGGATCCGGAGCGTGGGGGCTCGCCGCTCCGCGAGCGGATCGGCATCGTGCTGCAGGAATGCGGGATCGAGGAGCTGCTCACCGTCGGGGAGGTCGTGACCCGCCAGGCGGGCTACTATCGGGCGCCGCGTCGGGTCGAGGAGGTGATCGAGCTGGTCGGACTGACCGACAAGACGAGGGCCCGGGTGCGGACCCTCTCCGGCGGCCAGCGACGCCGGCTCGATCTCGCGCTCGCGCTGGTGGGAGACCCGGATCTGATCTTCCTGGACGAGCCCACCACCGGCTTCGACCCGGCGGCACGGCGCCACGCGTGGGACCTCGTCAAGCGCTTGTGCGGCTTCGGCAAGACCGTCCTCCTCACCACGCACTACATGGAGGAGGCGCAGTACTTGGCCGATCGTGTCGCCGTGATCGCGGGGGGGCGGCTCGTGGCGATGGGCCCACCGGGCTCGATTGCCGGCCGCGACACCGACGCGGCCCGCATCCGCTTCACGCTCCCCGACGGCCTACCCTTGTCCGCCCTCCCGCTGGCCGCTCGGCTGGACGGAGGGCAGGCGCTGATCGAAGTGGCGGATCCGACGCGCGCGCTCCACACGCTCACCGGCTGGGCGCTCGACCACGATGTCGACCTTCACGACCTGACCGTGAGCCGCCGGTCCCTCGAGGACGTCTACCTGGACTTGGTAGGGGCTCGCTGAGCCCGACGTGAGAACGCTCGCGCTCCTCGCGCACCAGATCCGCTACGAGCAGAAGCTCTACTGGCGCAGCCCATCGAGCGCGGTGTTCACCTTCGCGTTCCCGATCCTGCTCCTGGTGATCTTCGCCACGCTGAACCAGGGCGCCACCATCGCGTCGCTCGGCGGGATCAGCTACAACCAGTACTATGTGCCCGGGATCGTGGCCTTCAGCGTGATCTCCGCCTGCTATACGAATCTTGCCATCAGCCTCTGCTTCCGGCGCGACGCGGGCACGCTCAAGCGGATCCGCGGCACGCCCCTGCCTCCGGCGGTGTTCATGGCAGGCGCGATCGGCTCGTCGCTCGTGGTCAGCCTGCTGCTCGTCGTGCTGACCACGGCAGTGGGGATGCTGTTCTACGGGGTGACGTTTCCTGGGCGGTGGGGCGCCCTGGGCCTGACGCTCGCGGTGGGGGCGTTCTGCTTCTGCGGCCTGGGGCTCGCCATGACGACCCTGATCGCTACCGCCACCGCGTCGCCGGCCATCGTCAACGGCATGCTGTTCCCCATCCTGTTCATTTCCGGCACCTTCTTCCCCGTGCCGGCCACGTCGGTCCTGGGGCGGGTCGCGGGCGTGTTCCCGATTCGCTATTTCGAGCAGGCGATGTTCGCGGTCTTCGATCCCCGCCTGCGGGGGTCCGGGTTCGAGTTGCAGCCGCTGTTGATGATGCTCGTGTGGGGCGCGGCGGCACTGGTCATCGCGGTAAACCGCTTCCGCTGGGAACCGCGGCCAAGCTAGCGGGGGTCAGGCCTGGACTTCTTAACAATGGCAGGGGAGCAACCCCTCAAGGCTGTTAAGAAGTAAAGGCCTGACCCCTAGTTGTTGTCAAGAAGTAAAGGCCTGACCCTAGTTCTCGACGAAAGCGCGCAGCGCGCGGCCGCGCAACGGGTGGCGCAGCTTGCGCAGCGCCTTGGTCTCGATCTGGCGGATGCGCTCGCGGGTGACGGCGAACCGCTTGCCGACCTCCTCCAAGGTATGCTCACCGTCCTCCCCGATGCCGAAGCGCAGGCGGAGGATCTTCTTCTCCTTGGGGCTGAGCGTCGAGAGTGCGCGCTCCACCTGGGTCATCAGGTCCTGGCTGATCAGGCTGTCATTGGGCGAGCCGGCGCCCTTGTCCTCGAGGAAATCCCCCAGCTGCGAGTCCTCGCCGATCGGCGTCTCGAGCGAGAGGGGCTTTCGCGAGGACTCGAGGATCAGCCGCACCTTCTGCGCGGGGACGCCGGTACGCCGGGCGAGCTCCTCCGGCGTGGGCTCACGCCCGATCTCGTTGACCAGGCTCCGGTTGACTCGCGAGATCCGGTTGAGCGTTTCCACCATGTGCACCGGGATGCGGATCGTCCGCGAATGGTCGGCGATCGCGCGCGTGATGGCCTGCCGAATCCACCAGGTGGCGTAGGTCGAGAACTTGAACCCGCGCCGGTACTGGAAGCGGTCCACGGCCTTCATCAAGCCGATATTGCCTTCCTGGACAAGATCGAGCAGGGACAGCTCGCTGCCCAGATAGCGCTTGGCGACCGAGACCACCAGGCGCAAGTTGGCTTCCATCAGCTCGCGCTTGGCCTGGCGCACGATCAGGTCGTGCCGGTCGATCTCGCGCAGCGCGGCCAACAGCGGCCGGCGGGCCAGCCCGGCCTGCGTTTCCAGCTCGCGCAACTCCTTGCCGCTCCGAAGGGTCTCCATGCCCTTGGCGTGAGCCCGGATCTCGGATACCAGCTGGTCGAGGAGGGCGGGCTTGAGCGGCAACCGCTCCATGAGGCCCTGGATGCCGGTGCGGTTCTGGGCGATCCACCGGTGATAGTTGGCGCGGGTGACCGCCGTCCGTCGCCGCTTGGCGGACAGCGCGGTCTCGAGCCGGTCGATCTCGTGCTGGAGCCGGCGGATCCGCGCCACCGCCGCCAGCATCGGCTTGACCTCGTCTGGCTTCGGCTCACCGCCCTCCGGAAGGAGGATGACGTCGTCGAGCGGGATCTCGCCCCGTCGCACCCGCTCCACGAGGGCCACCAGCTTCGCCGTCGCCAGGGGAATGCCCCCCAGGGCACGGCGCAGCGCGATCTGGCCGGCCTCGATGCGTTGGCCGATGACGACTTCCTGCTCGGCGCGCAACAGCGGCACCTTGCCGATCTCCTTCAGATACAGTCTGACCGGATCCTCGCTCGGGGTGGTGGAGGCCTCGAGCGGCTCCTCGGTCAAGCCTGGGGCTTCGTCAAGGTCGACCGCCACGGCCAGGGGGGTGTCGCTCCCCACCATGACGGTCAGGTCCTTCCCGGTCCGACCCTTTGGCCCGGAAGGAAAGCTCTCTAATTGGCTGGTCTCAGGCCCGACCACGCCGCCGGTCTCTCGGAATGTCATCGCGACCCTTCTCCCCTCCCTCTACCCCTGCTCAGGAATTGAACAAACAGCGCCACGACCTTTAGACGCGGGCACCATTCCAGGAGTTTCAGCATTGCTACGTCCCATGAAAACGGCGAGCCCACGCCGATCGTTCCGTGGACCCACGTCACAGAAGGACGATAGAACGGAGGGTGGTATTCACTTTCGGGGACCATCGTGGAGTCGTGCGAGGCCGGCGGGATCAGATGGCGGGGGGCTGCGGGAACCCCCGGACCGCCGACGCCACCCTCAGTTTGAGGCGGCGAGGAGGAGGTCGAATCTCACGAGAACGCTATCCTCCACCTGGAGAAAGAACCGTTTCGGTGGCTTGATCCCGAAGTCGCTCATCTTGAGCCGGTTCTCGCCTCTCACCCAGAGCCGGTCGTCGCGCAGCCGCACACGTCCCGGGAACACCATGAGGCGCTCCACGCCACGAATCAACATGAGCCCGCTGATGCTCAGCAGCAGATCCGATCGGTCCGTCACCGAGGGAAAGGAGGGCTCCACGCGCTCCAGGGTGAAGCGAATCTCCGGGTACGGCACGACGGCGAGCGCCCGCCGCATGTCGAGGTCGCGTCCGCTCACCCCGGTCCGGAGTGTCGCCGGATTGACTCGGAGGGCACCGGCGACACTCTGGCGAAGATCGGCGGGGTCAGCGAGGAACTCGCCCACGACGTCCTCGGTGCTGCCCGTGAAATCACCGAAGGCAAACGAGGCATCGAAGGCGACGTAGCTCCTGCCCGGCACCGTCGTCCATCGCTTCGGCTCCGCGGCGGCGGGCGCCGCGAGGGTGCCCAGGGCGGCCAAGGCCAAGAGCGCGGTCGGGAGCGCTCGCCTCCTGCCGCGCTCGCGTCTCGCCGTCACAGGGGTGGCATATCACGTGGGCGCCGCCGGGTCAACGGCCTCACCCCGGCTCCGGCCGCGAGCATCCGGCGAATGGTCGGGGAATCCATTGACACTGGCGGCGGCGGGTTTTACGGTCTAAGCTTCGAGCGATGGCCATCACCCCCAGCGCGTCCTACAGCTTCACGGTTCGGTTGGAGATCAAGAACACCCCCGGCATGCTGGGCCGCGTCACCTCGGTGATCGGCAAGGCGGGGGGCGACATCGGCACCGTCGACCTCGCGGAGATGACGTCCGCGCGGGTGCTCCGCGACATCACCATCAAGGCCCGTGACAGCAGCCACGCCCACCGCATCATCGATCGCCTGCGGCGTGTGACGGAAGTGCGAATCGCGAACATCTCGGACCGCACCTTCCTCATGCATCTCGGCGGGAAGATCGAGATCAAGAGCAAGGTGCCGATCCGCACGCGCGACGATCTCTCCATGGCGTACACGCCGGGCGTGGCTCGCATCTGCCTCGCGATCCGGGACGATCCCGAGCGCGCCTTCACGCTCACCATCAAGCGGAACACCGTCGCCGTGGTCACGGACGGCACGGCCGTGCTCGGGCTGGGTGACATCGGGCCGGAGGCCGCCATGCCGGTCATGGAGGGCAAGGCCATGCTCTTCAAGGAGTTGGCCGGCGTCGATGCCTTCCCGATCTGCCTCAACACCAAGGATCCCGACAAGATCGTCGAGACGGTCAAGCTGATCGCCCCTGCCTTCGGCGGCATCAACCTCGAGGACATCGGGGCGCCGCGCTGCTTCGAAGTCGAGGAGCGGCTCCGGAAGGAGTTGGACATTCCGGTCTTCCACGACGACCAGCATGGCACCGCGGTCGTGGTGCTGGGCGCGCTCCTCAACGCGCTGCAGATCGTCAGGAAGGACATCCGGCGGCTCAAGGTGGTGGTCTCGGGAGTCGGGGCGGCGGGGACGGCGACGGTCAAGATCCTGCTCGCCCTCGGGGTCAAGCACATCATCGGTGTCGACGAGCACGGGACCATCTATCGCGGTCGGCCCGTCGGCATGGATTTCATGAAGACGTGGGTCGCCGGCGCCACGAACCCGCAGAACGTCAAAGGCAAGATGTCGCACGCCATCAAGGATGCGGACGTCTTCATCGGGCTCAGCGTGCCCGGCGTGCTAACGATACGCGAGGTCAAGAGCATGGCCCGCGACCGTATCGTGTTCGCGATGGCCAACCCGGTGCCGGAGATTCAGCCGGAGGAGGTGGACCGCGACGTGCGCGTGATGGCCACGGGGCGCTCGGACTATCCGAACCAGATCAACAATGTCCTCTGCTTCCCCGGTCTCTTCCGGGGACTCCTGGACTCGCGGGCGCGGCTCGTCAACGACGAGATGAAGATCGCGGCCGCCCACGCCATCGCCTCCTGCGTCGGCAAGACCGAACTGGGCTCCGAGTACATCATTCCCAGCGTGTTCAACAAGCAGGTGGCCCCCGCCGTCGCGCGCGAAGTGGCGAGGGCGGCGCAACGGACGGGCGTGGCGCGTGGCCGCCCGCGGACCGACGACGTGGCCTGGGTGTAGCATCGTCGTGACGACCGCGAACTACCGCTGGACGGTGGTGATCCCCGCCTACAACGAGGCGGCGCGGCTGCCCCGCTACCTCAGCGAGGTGGTGGGCTACTTCGACGGGCGGGATGAAGCCTACGAGGTGTTGGTCGTGGATGACGGCAGCGCGGACGGCACCAGCGAGCGGGTGCGGGAGATGAGCGAGGCCCACCCCTCGATCGGCCTCCTCGCGTTTTTGGACAACGTGGGCAAGGGGCGGGCGGTGCGGGCGGGCATGCAGCGCGCGCGCGGCGCCCTCCGCCTGATGGCGGATGCGGACGGGGCCACGCCCATCGCCGAGGTCAAGCGGCTCCTGGCTGCCATCGAGGCCGGCGCGGACCTGGCGGTGGGCTCGCGGGCGCGTCCGGACGGCGCCGTCGTGCGGCAGACGCGCCGGCACCGCCGGCTTGTGGGCCACGTGCTCAACCTGATCGTTCGTCGTCTCGGCGTGTGGGACGTCGTGGATACCCAGTGCGGCTTCAAGCTCTTCAAGGGCCCCGTCGCCGACGATCTCTTCGCCGCGCTGAGGACGACCGGCTATGGTTTCGACGTCGAACTCCTGCTGTTGGCCCAGCAGCGCCATTACCGCATCGCCGAGGTGCCCATCAACTGGACGGACCAGCCCGGCTCCAAGGTCGGCATTCTGCGGCACGGCCCGGGGATGCTCCGGGAGATTCTGGCCGCGCACCGGCGCCTCCGCACCGACCGCCATCCCGGGAGGAACCCGTGATCGCCGAGCGCGCCCAGGGGATTGAGCCTTTTCTCGCCGTCGAGGTCTTCCAGCGGGCACAGGCCCTGGAGCGCGAGGGCATCGACGTGGTCCATCTGGAGTTCGGGGAGCCCGACTTCGAGACCCCGGCCGTCATCCGCGAGGCGGCCGAGAGGGCGCTCAAGGATGGGCGCACCCGGTACGCGCACACGCTGGGGATCCTGCCCCTGCGCGAGGCCATCGCGGAGCACTACCAGACGCGCTACGGCGTCACCGTCTCCCCCGACCAGATCCTGGTGACGGCCGGCACCTCGCCCGCCATGCTGCTCCTGTTCACGGCCCTGCTCAATCGGGGCGACGAGGTCGTCCTCTCCGACCCGCACTACGCGTGCTACCCGAAGTTCGTGAAGTTCGCCGAGGCAGAGCCGCTCTACGTGCCGGTGGCGGAGGACGACGCCTTCCAGTTCCGGCCGGAGGTGGTGCGCGGCCGGCTCACGCCGCGCACCCGCGCCATCGTCGTGAACTCGCCCGCCAATCCGACGGGCACGGTCCTGGGCCCGGAGCGCATGTCGGCGCTCGCCGCGTGCGGCCCATGGATCGTCTCCGACGAGATCTACCACGGCCTGACGTACGAGGGGCCCGAGCACACCGTGCTCGAGTTCACGGACCGGGCCTTCGTGCTCAACGGGTTCTCCAAGGCGTTCGCCATGACGGGCTGGCGGATCGGCTACCTCATCGCGCCCCGCCCGTTCATGCCCGCGCTGACGGCGATGCACGGGAATTTCTTCATCTCGTCGAACGAGTTCGTCCAGTGGGCCGCCCTCGCGGCGCTCCGCGAGGCAGGGGAGGACGCGGCCCGCTTCCGTCGGATCTTTGACGAGCGGCGGCGGGTGATGGTGGCCGGCCTCCCGCGCGTCGGTCTCGGGGTGGGCGCGGCTCCGACCGGCGCCTTCTACGTTCTCGCCAACGCCAGGGCCTACACGAACGACTCGCTCCGCTTCGCCTTCGAGATCCTCGATCGTGCCCATGTGGGCGTCACCCCTGGCGTGGATTTTGGCCGGAACGCCGAGGGCTACCTGCGGTTTTCCTACGCGGCCGCGCTCGATCGCATCGAGGAGGGGCTCGATCGCATCGGCCGTTTCCTCGTCCATCGCGCGTCGGGACGGAGCGTGGGTGCGTGATGACCGGGGCAATCGACGGGAGACGCCCGTAATGGCCGAATCTCCGGCGGCGAAGAAGGCGCGCGCGCGGAAGATTCTCCAGCGGCTGGAGAAGGCCTACCCCGACGCGGCCATCGCGCTGCGGTTCCGGAATCCCCTCGAGCTCCTCGTGGCCACCATCCTCTCCGCCCAGTGCACGGACGAGCGGGTGAACGCCGTCACCGCGACCCTGTTCATGCGGTACCGGGAGGCTCGAGACTATGCCGGGGCCGAGCCGGCGACGCTGGAGCGGGAGATCCACTCGACGGGCTTCTTCAAGGCCAAGACCCGCGCGTTGATCGGCCTCGGGCGAGCCCTGACGGAGCGCCACGGGGGCACGGTCCCGCGCACCGTGGCGGAGCTGACCGCGCTGCCGGGGGTGGGGCGAAAGACGGCCAATGTCGTCCTGGGCAATGCATTCGGCATCCCCGCCCTCGCCGTGGACACTCATGTGTCGCGCGTCTCGCAACGGCTGGGACTGGCGCGGGCCGATGATCCGGAGAAGATCCACGACCAGCTCTGCGATGTTATCGCCCGCCCGCAGTGGACCCGGGCCACCCACCTCCTGATCATCCATGGCCGGCGCACATGCGGGGCCCGCGCGCCTGACTGCCCGCGCTGCCCGGTCAATAGCTCGTGCCCGTGGTCCGGCAAGACCAAGGCCGTGTCAAGGAAGTAGTTGACGCTCTTCACTGTTTCTTCTATTATGTTGTGTTGTCAATTCCTCGGACGTTCGAGCTCGAGCCTCGCGAAGGCGGATGGAGACCATGGCGACCGTGATGCCGAAGCCCGATGAGGTGCACCGAAAGTGGTTCCTGGTGAACGCCGAGAGTCAGGTGCTCGGCCGGCTGGCGACTCGAGTGGCCACGATCCTGCGCGGCAAGCACAAGGTGGAGTTCGCGCCGCATCTGGACGTGGGGGACCACGTGGTGGTGATCAATGCCGACAAGGTGCATCTGACGGGCCGGAAGATGACCGACAAGGTCTACCGCTGGCACACCGGCTACATCGGCGGCCTGCGCGAGGTCACCGCCGAGCGGATGCTCAAGAGTCACCCGGAGCGTGTCGTCGAGTGGGCCGTGCAGGGGATGCTTCCGAAGGGGCGCCTCGGCCGCGCCATGTTCAAGAAGCTGAAGGTGTACCGCGGGGCGGGGCATCCGCATGCCGCCCAGAAGCCCGAGCCGCTCGAGAGCCACGGGCAGCGCGGTCACCAGTAAGAGGAGCGCTATGGCGGTCGTGACCCAATACTATGGAACCGGACGGCGGAAGACCTCCATCGCCCGCGTCTGGCTCAGACCGGGCGTGGGCAACATCCTGGTCAATCGCCGGTCTTTCGAGGAATACTTTCCGCGCGAGACGCTCCGGATGGTGATCTGTCAGCCGCTTCAGCTCACGAGCACGCTGGGTCAGTTCGATGCCTTGGTCAATGTCGGGGGCGGCGGGCCGTCCGGTCAGGCGGGTGCCGTTCGCCACGGCATCGCCCGCGCCCTGCTCGAGTTCGACGACAAGCTGCGGCAGACACTCAAGCGCGCAGGCTGCCTCACCCGCGACCCGCGAATGAAGGAGCGCAAGAAGTACGGCCAGCCGGGCGCGCGATCCAAGTTCCAGTACTCCAAGCGGTAAGACGGGGAGCGCGGTGCTCAGGGTCGCGGTGGCGGGGGCCAGTGGATACATGGGGGCGGAATTGCTGCGTCTGCTCTCGGTGCACCCGAAGGTCCGAGTGACCACGGTGACCTCGGAGCGGCTCTCGGGCGAGCGACTGGACCGTGTGTTCCCCCATCTGCGGGGTCGCTCTGACTTGACGTTCCAGGAGCTTGACCCTGGGCAGCTCGCGGAAGCGGCGGATCTGGCGTTCCTCGCCCTCCCCCACATGGAATCTCAGCGCGCGGTCCCGGTCCTGCGGCGGCGCCAGCGCAAGATCATCGATCTCTCCGCGGACTACCGGCTCCACGACGCCTCCCTGTATACGACGTGGTACGCGGCGCCGCACGAAGACGCGGATGGGCTCAACGAGGCCATCTACGGCCTGCCCGAGCTTCACAGGAAGGCGATCGCCGGAGCCTCCCTCGTGGCCTCGCCGGGCTGCTACCCGATGGGCGCGGTGCTGGCCATCGCCCCGCTCCTGCAGAGCGGATGGGGGCTCGGCGACGGAATCGTCATCGATGGCAAGTCGGGGGTGACGGGCGCGGGGGCGCAGGGCCGCAAGGCGGACCCGATGTACCTTTACACCGAGGCCAACGAGAACATGCAGGCCTACGGCCTCGCGAGTCACCGCCACACGCCCGAGATCGAACAGGAACTGTCGGCCCTGGCGGGCCGCCCGGTCGTGGTGAGCTTCACCCCGCATCTCGTGCCACTGAACCGGGGGCTCTTCACCACCGCGTCTGTCCCGCTCGCGAAATCCGTGACCACGGCCGCGCTCGTCGGACTCTATCGCGACTTCTACGCGGGTGAGCCGTTTGTCCGCGTCCTCGACGAAGGGGATCGCCCGACGACGCGCGCGGTCGTAGGCTCCAATTTCTGCGACGTGACGGTCGTCGCCGACCCGCGGACG
>Ga0207646_10006032_pt1 | contig 12626 bp, 13 predicted proteins | sample KBSK5502metaG_FD_184343 | JGI IMG/M metagenome (GOLD analysis project Ga0207646, IMG submission 184343) | Corn, switchgrass and miscanthus rhizosphere microbial communities from Kellogg Biological Station, Michigan, USA - KBS K5-50-2 metaG... | ecosystem: Host-associated > Plants > Roots >...
CAGGGAGTGAGCCTTTTGAACATTGACGCATCTGGACTGGGACTCACCCCGTTTGTGCGAGCGGCCCGTCTCGTGAGCAACCAAGCCGCTCCCCCACTGTCACCACCAACCGTCTTCCATCTGGCAGTGTCAAGCGCCCTGTGTTCACTTTGCGACACATCTCTTCTAAATCCCGTAGCAGCGCCCGGTTGTTGAAGGCACAAAATTCGAGATGTATCTCGCTCGTCGTCGTGGTGATCCACCCACCCAACTTGAAAAAGGGCAACAAACGCTGCCAGCCCGAGTGTTGATAGCTCTCGCCAAAATAGTGATCCCGCACCCACATTCCCAGATTGGCTAGCCCCACCTTGAATAGGGTCATGATTTGGTCCTTCGAGTGATCGAGTTCGTACATGTCTCGTGCTCGGGCCACGAGATCTTCTCGATGCCTGAGCACGAGCCTGAGTTCCCGGCAGTACCCCTCACACTTGTCTACCTCGCGTTGGCGACGCAGCGCGCTTTTTTCCAGCTTCGTCTGGCACTGGCGCACTTCCCAGCCTACTGCGAGGTGCCGCGCCTTTAAGGGAAAGTAGCCTCGCTCCTCCGTTTGTCCCGCTGCTTCTAACTGAGTGACCTGTGCTGACAGCTGGATCTGGCGCTGCTCATATCCATGGGCCTGCTCTTCATATCGTTGATCCTGTACGATCAGCCGTGCTACCCGCACTCGGCTCGCTTGCGCCAATTGTTCTAGGCGTTGCCCTCGCCCATCCAGCGCTAGCTGGCGTTTGGCCAGTTCCGAGTTCACGACCTGCTCTTTGGCGTACCCATGATTGGTGTCCAAATTGAGCGGAATTAACCAATCGCGGATACTATTTTCCTGGCAGTTCCATCGCCGGAAGTAGGTTTGGGCTAGTTCTATGGCTTGCATCCCTCTCCCCGTGGTAATCACAGGGATGAGTTTCGGCTTGCTTGGAGTTGGGGGAGCAGGCACCACCTGCCAGCCTTCCTCCCAGAACTGCGCTTGGTGCGGGGCGAGATCAGCCTTCCAGTCGCTCTCATCGGCTGCTTCACTGGCCACTTCTATCGGCAGCAACTTGCGCCAATCTCGGATGAGGGCCACTTCTACCTCTAAAGGCTGTTCAGGATGGTTCGAGCGTGCTAGCGCAAAGCGAGCTGAGGCCACCTCGCAGATCACCTGGCCGTCTCGGTTGTACCGCCAGGGTTGCCATTCCCCTATCTGCTCAAATGACCCTTCCGCTTCGTATTGGTCACTGCGCAGCAACGTGACGACCTGCCGTCCTTCGAGCTTTAATTGGACAAGAAATTCCGCCGCCATACCTTCCCGATCGACGACGACCCGCTGCATCTGCGTCTGACCTGTCGCTTGCTCGTAGCAGTGGAGCATCTGTGGTAACCCCACCGTCAAGTGGTGATCGCCTCGATGCGTCGTCGCCAGAAGCGGGTGCCCTTGGCCATCGTGCAACACGACGAGTTCGCGACAGCCCAGGATTTTCCCGTCCAGCTTGCCCACGGGTCCCCTGGGAAGTAACACATCACTGTAGACGGGCTTGCGATGGCCGTCTACGTAGAAAACGGTTGGAGGACTGGGCTGATCAGCAGAGGATGGCTCTGGTTGCCACAACGACCAGGTCCACTTTGCCACCACCTCCGTCAGGCATTCGGCTGCCCCAGCTTGTGCCAGATGGGCGAGAAACCGTTCGGTGTACCGCTGACTGTAGGCTCGCTCCCTGCCTGTCAGGAGTGCTAACATCGCCCCCGTATAGCTCCGCAAGTCCCAGGTGCGAGCCAGGCCAGCCACGGGCAGAAACAGCAAGGTGAGGAGCAAGCGCTCTACCACGGCTGGATTGGGTGGCGTGAGACTCGGGATCGTCGGGTCCGCCAACCGCATGACCCCAGGGATCAGCGCGTCAAGCAGTCCCGTCTGCTGGGCCGCTGCGAGCAGCAGGAAGCTCCCAATCCCCTCTTGCCAGACGGGGTGAGGCACATTCAGTTTTTTTTAACTTTCCCCTGAGCCCGACCGCGCCACTGGTTGCTCACTCCACACTGTGCCCGCACCCGATTGATCTGACCGACGCTGACCGCTACGCCAAAGCGGCTTTGCAGTTCACTCTGGACACGGCTCGACGCCACTTGTGGGTTGTCGGTGCAAAACTCGATCATCCATGCCTGTACTGGCTCAGTCACCTTGTAGACATGGCCGTGGCGGTCGTCCAGGAAAGCCCGTTCAGCTTTCTCCTCGTCGCGAGCCAGTTGGACCAGGCGGTAGGCGGTGGAGCGAGACACGTGCAACTGGCTCTGGGCTACCGCTGTTTGCCACGAGTGACCTGCGAACATGGACTCGATCAATTGTAATCGCGCCGTGCGATCCCGGTGGTCTTTCATGCCAAGCGTCCTCCTCTTATTGGTGGGTTCTGCCCACTTCTGGGCCGCATTATACCATCCGGTTTTATCCAAGTCTATATGCATCGATTGCACAAAGGCTCACTCCCTGAAGTTGGAATTCATTGAGCCAGGATGGACTTCAGGGGCTGTCCGTCGCGCAAGGCAGGCTCAACTCGGCGATATATTTATCGCTCTCAGTGGCGGTGAGGGTGTGGAGCATCTAGCGCAGGAATACGCATCCGTTGGAAAACCCGTCATCCCACTCGATCTTGATATCGGCTCAAGTAGAGGCGATGGTTCTGGAGGAGCTGCGCGCTTAGCACGCGAAGCACTAGCTCATCCAGAGCGTTTTGTCCGTCTTACTGATCCTGATGCTGCTGGTGACTTGCTCGCTCGCCTCACTACTCATCAAGGAACAGTAGATGTTATGGATATCGCACAGGCCATAGTTACGTTGATCCACGCACTTGAATCGCCGACAGCATTTTATGTTCGCTTGTTAAATAACTTGGTACCTGAATTTAATGCTGTCGAGCGCTTTTTTCGGAATGTTCTTGACCCAGTTGTTAAGAACTTTGGCTATAAAGCAGTTGAGATGGGTCGGGAAGCCAGTACATATGCGTGGATGAATGAAGCCATTTTTGATAGCCTTCATTACAGTTCCATCGTTGTGGTTGACCTGACAGCTCTTCGAAATAACTGCTTTATGGAGCTTGGATATGCATTGGGGCACGGAAATCGTTTCCTTCTTACAGCACAGAAAGGAACACACCTGCCTTTCGATTCGTTCGCACTTGACAGCTATTATTGGGAAGATTCGCTGGATGATGGTCAAAGAGTTACCCAACTCGAGGAATATTGGCGACGCACCATTGACCGGCCACCGCTTGTGAAACCAAGGAGTCTCTTATGAACACTGATCGGGAGCATAGTGGCAGAAACACTAGGGGAGAAGTGTATATTTCGGTCGATATAGAGACAGCCGGACCAGTACCTGGAGAATATAGTATGGTATCTCTTGGAGCTTGCCTGGTTGATAACTCTACAGAACAGTTCTATATAGAACTCAAACCGATAAATGACAACTACATCCCCGAGGCACTGAAGGTCAGCGGATTGATGTTCGAGCAACTCACAGCGACGGGTATCAATCCCGCAGAAGCAATGAGTTCATTCCAACATTGGGTGCACAGAGTGACTGACAATCAGAGGGCGGTCTTTGTCGGTTTCAACGCAAGCTTCGACTGGTCTTTCGTCAACTGGTATTTTCATGTGTTCCTCGGGCAGAACCCATTTGGCATTGGTGCTCTTGATATCAAATCCTACTACATGGGGTTATCTGGTTGTCTTTGGCAAGAAACCACATCAAGCCAACTACCACTGAGCTTCCAGCCATCCCACCGCCAATCCCATAACGCGCTAGATGATGCTATTGCTCAAGCGGAAATTTTCAAGAAGTTATTGCAGGCTGCTCAGCAGTGGAGAAAGTAAAATGGTCTTCGTATGACAAACGTGGTTATCACAGTATTAGCTTCGGGAGGACTGGATTCTACCGCCTGTCTCGCTTATTACCTTACAGAAGGTTACAACGTTCGCGCATTATGGATTGATTATGGACAAGCTGCTGCGCAAGTTGAAGAAAGTGCTGTTGAGCAGGTCACAGCCTATTACAATGTCCCACTGCAAAAAGTCCGCATATCTGGCATTCGTTGGCCCAGGCTAGATCATGAACTTGTTGAATTTCGGGGACGTAACCTGACTCTGGTATCTCTGGCATTCAATACAGCCTCTATCGAGCCAGGTCTTATTGCACTGGGTATTCATCAAGGAACATCTTTCGCGGATTGTACTGCTATCTTCGCCGAACAACTCAATAAGCAGCTTCTTTTCTTGTCCGATGGCTCTCTACGACTTGACTGCCCATTCTTACAGTGGTCTAAGCTCGATATTGCGAGATATGCCCTCGCATATGCTGTGCCAATAAACCTCACCTATAGTTGCGAAAAAGGGTCACATCCACCATGTAAGGAGTGCGTGAAATGCCGAGACATCCAAGCGATTTTCAGCGATTTAGAGATCATATCTGCGCGAGCCGACAGCAAGCCATAGAAGTAGAAATCTGCGGACAACCTCTTCCCTTGTTCGTCTATTCATACTCTAGCCGGGGCTTTTCAGATCTTCCAGAACGATATCTTGCAACAAGAGACGTCGCACCAATTCAGCTATTATCGCTGTATGACCTACACCACTATCTCCATGATCCAGAGATACTCCATGCTCCGGAGTTCAGAACTACAGCACGTTTTCTTGACAGCGGTGTGTACGAGACTGAGGGACTTGCTGATATATTGAGTAATCGGAATCAAGCTGACCAACTATTCTGGTCACAAGAACTGTATGTCGAGAGTGCAAAAACACTTGCACATAACGGAGATGTAGTAGTTTCCTATGATGACCGCTCACAGAGCATTGACAATCAGATTGCACAGGGTCTCTCGCTATTCGAACGCATCGAACAGCAGGGCATGACACGCGACTTATTGCTCCATCCAAATGGTGCTCCTCCAGAGAGAGTAGCAGATGCAATTGCAGGACTGGCACCAGATATTGACATCGTTGGGCTAACAGAAAAGGACATCGGCTTTCCCTGGTTCATCGCCGCAAGTTACATTCACCAATTGCGTGTAACACTGGATAATGCTTGAGGAAGATATATTCCCATCCATATTTTCGGCTGTTTTGACCTGTATGACTTTCGATCTTTATGACCCCAGTTTATACTGGCCCTAGGAATTTAGACACGGAAAGAGGCTGAAATAAGATATACTCCAGGCATGATGAGAAAACAGTATTCAGCCGCTTTCAAAGCGCGAGTGGTTCAGGAACTCTTAAAAGAAGAGAAGACGCTGGCGCAAATCGCCGCCGCGTATGAAGTGCACCCCACCCAACTGAAGAATTGGCGAGCACTAGCATTGGAAGGGCTGCCAGGTCTCTTTGAGAAACAAGACAGCACGGCGGAACTGAAAGCCGCTTATGAGCAGCAGCTCACCGAGTTATATGCAGAAATCGGCAAGTTGACCACACAGGTTGCTTGGCTCAAAAAAAAATCTGGAATTGAGCCTGGCGAGAGAGGAACGGGTCACTCTGGTTGATCGAGCGAGGAGTGAGTTTCCGCTGCGTCTGCAAGCCGATCTGCTGAGCCTGAGTCGTGCGAGCTTGTATTACCAGCCGCGCCCGCCTTCAGCCGAGGAAGTGCGGCTCAAGCATCGCATCGATGAAGTGTACACGCAGTCTCCCTTTTATGGCGCCCGGAAGATCGCAGCGCAGTTACAGCGCGAAGGGATGGGCATCAATCGGAAAACGGTTGGTCGATATATGAGTGAGATGGGCATTGCTGCCGTCTATCCCGGGCCCAATTTGAGTAAACGGAACCAAAAGGAGGGGGTGTATCCGTACTTATTGCGTCACATCGCGAGTGCTTACCCCAATCATATTTGGGGCATCGATATCACCTACATTCGCTTGCGAGGCGGCTGGATGTATCTCGTGGCCATTCTGGATTGGTATTCGCGGTATGTGATCAGTTGGGAACTGGATCAGACGCTGGAACTGCCGTTTGTCTTGACGGCGGTGCAACGAGCTTTAGGGCAAGCGGTGCCGCTGATCTGCAACAGCGATCAGGGGAGCCATTTTACCAGTCCGCAGTATCTTGCACTGTTACAAGCAGCCAATGTGCAGATCAGCATGGATGGCAAAGGGCGGGCCTTGGACAACATTTTTACGGAACGGTTATGGCGAACCGTCAAATATGAGGAGGTGTACATTCATGAGTATACTTCACCACGTGAGGCGCGTCAGGCCTTGAGCCGCTATTTCGCATTTTATAACCAGGAGCGTCTCCACCAGGCGCTCGATTACCAAACCCCTGCTGAAGTCTATTTTCACGAAGTAGCAGCTGGGCAAATGCAGAACGAATAGTATCCGAAAAGGAGGAAAGTAGCTCTTAGTTTAGCCAGTTTTTCTGTCTTGACAACGTGGGCCACCATAGTTGTTTCCACAAGTCGTAGCCTAGCAAACGGGCAGTAAGGAAGAAGGCGGTAATTTTCGCCAGGCCGTCAGGGCGTAGGGCGAGCCCTTGAACAAAAAAAGCGGAGGAGTTGGTGGAGGCATGAAGCGTTCTGATATCTTGGTATGCTGTGGATTGGTGCGGAGAACACGTGGTAAATGACGTGAAATGTGAGCAGCTTTTGCGCCTCCAACGTGAGCACTTGACGCGAATCATGAGCGACTTCTAGGAACGTGCCTGGGGAAACCGCTCCACATCTGGTATACTTGAAGCGAGATTTGTAAATGAAGTTCCCTCTGTAAACTATTTAACCGTTATGAGGGTACACCAATGAAAGCTATTGTTTATCACACCTATGGTTCACCCGATGTTCTTGAACTCAAAGAGGTAGAAAAACCTACTCCCAAGGACAATGAAGTCCTGGTCAAAGTTCATGCGGCATCCGTCAATTCCTGGGACTGGGATCTGCTGAGAGGGAAGCCGTTCTTGGCCCGCCTTGTAGGTGGAGGTGTTTTCAAACCAAAATACCAGATACTCGGAGCTGATATAGCGGGGCGGATTGAAGCGGTTGGCAGAAACGTCAGGCAATTTCAGCCAGGTGAAGAGGTATTCGGGGATCTCTCCGGAGGGAGCTGGGGCGGTTTCGCCGAGTATGTCTGTGCTCATGAAAATGCAGTGCTGTTGAAACCGGCCAGGATGACCTTCGAGGAAGCAGCGGCCGTGCCTCAAGCGGCACTCCTCGCACTGCAGGGTCTTCGCGATAAGGGACAGATAAAGCCAGGGCAGAAGGTGTTGATTAATGGTGCGGGTGGTGGTGTGGGTACGTTTGCGGTACAGATTGCGAAAGCATGCGGGGCTGAAGTGACTGGCGTGGACAGCACGAGGAAATTGGACCTGCTGCGCTCGCTTGGGGCAGACCAGGTCATTGATTACACGCAAGCAGATTTCACTAATAATGGGCAGCGGTATGACCTGATTCTTGATGTGGTGGCATCTCGTTCGATTTTCGCTTACAAGCGTGCATTACGTCCCAAGGGAATGTGTGTCATAATAGGAGGTTCCCTGGCTACAATTTTCCAAGCTCTGCTCCTGGGACCATGGATCTCTCTGACCGGGAGGAAGAAAGTAGGTCTCCTGATCTATAAGCAAAACAAGGATCTGGTTTTTATGAAGGAGCTTCTTGAGGCTGGCAAAGTCGTCCCTGTGATAGATAGACGTTACCCGTTACGTGAGGTTGCTGAAGCGCTCCGGTATTTTGGAGCAGGACACGTCAAAGGAAAAGTCGTCATCACTTTGGAATAAATTTGAACGAACCACCGTTCTCAAGGAATTGCTGACCAGTGCTCCTGCGTGCCTTTCTTCCAAAAGCAGGCCAATAGACATCGGTGTCGATGGAAGAAGCCAGATATGGAGCAGTTTGCCCAGGCACGTTCCTAGAAGTCGCTCATGATTCGCGTCAAGTGCTCACGTTGGAGGCGCAAAAGCTGCTCACATTTCACGTCATTTACCAACACCCTGAAGATGCCACAGGCTCCTCTGGCGGTGGAGTTCGTGGAAAGAAGTTCGCCTAAAGCACCGCTGTGGCAGCCTCCTGTTGGGCTTGCAGCAGACGGCGTTGTTCAGAGAGGGCCTGCTGGCATATAAGGGTAGCAAACTGCTCAAAGGGAAGCATGCTTTTGTGCAACCCTTTGATGGGAACTTGCTTGAGGATCCGCTGCTGGTGCCAAACGACAAAGACCTGCTCGTGCGCATCAACGCATAGATCGACGTACTGCCCGATCATCTTCATGTGAATATAGTAGCTCCCCTCAGCAATACGCACAGTCCCATTCTGGCGGACCTTCCGAATGAAGTGCTGCCCATGGATCTCTTGCAACCAGGCGTCAGGGTCAACGACGGCGGGAAGCGCAGGCAGCTTTGGAATAGCAGGGAAGGCCATCTGTGGTGGTTGGTTCCTGCAGGAAAGCGCCTGGTTGGGGCGCTCAGCATTGTAGTGAATCACGAAGGCTTCTGTAATCTCACGTACCTGTTCAAGGGTGTGTGGACGATGCACCTGTAAGCACTCCTGGTTGTAGGTGCGATGATAGCGCTCGACAAACGCGTTCTTGTCAGGTCGATGAGGAGGACAGATGTTGGGTTGGATTCCCAAACACAGCAGAAGGCGCACGAGTGGCGAGGGAAAATCGCGGCCGGTGGCTCCACCGACGAAGCGCGGGTCGCGATCAAAGGTCATCTTGGGAGGCGAGCCATATCGCTGCAGGAAATGGATGACCGCCTCCAAAGCGGTTTGGGCGTGAAAATCCGCCTGGATCTGGGCATCCAGCAAGATCGAGGTTCCCGCATCCACAAAGTTGAAGACTTCTACGACATGCTGCTGCTTGCCTGCGGGATCGGCGGGGACGCTGGAAACGTCTTTGAAATCCATTTGGACTTCTTGGAGCGGGAGAGGCCGTTCGAGTGGTTTACGCTTCCGCTGTTTCTTCTGGCTGATACGGTCATTTCGGCGCAGGATCTTCCAAATCGTGCGCGTGGAACGGGGTAAGGTCTCCGTCCGCTGTTGCAGTTCCGGGTCGCGAGGCAAGTAATACAAGATGGCTCGTGGCCCTGGGGTCCGCTGAAGATTCTCAGGCGGCGCATCGCGGATCGCCAGGACCCGTTCCTCTACCTGTAGGTCGGTTTGCGGATACGGCGTTGTGCGACCCAGTGGTTTGCCCAACAGCACGCGTGTATCGCCTGGAGTCGCTTCACGCAAGCGTTTGACCCATTTCTTCACCCAGCCTTTCGAGCGACCAATCCAGTCCGCCAGTTCCTGTTGGGTCCACTCAGGGTGCAGCTGCAGGAGCCGTTGGAGCATCGCTCGATCAGCAATCCAGTGTTCTTGTTGCATCACACACTCCTTTCGAGAATACCTTGTTCTCGTCAGAAGTGTAACCTTTGAGTAACTCCGGTGCTTGCTTGCTGGGCTACGACTTGCGGAAACTCTTGGGGTCACAAGGATCGAAAGTCATACAGTGTGGATGGAACGGAGCCCCAAGCAGTGACGCAGAGCAGACACAGCGTGACGAACCTGGGACGATTTCCTCCCTGGGAGGCAGCCTCCCGTCGAGGTCGCACGTGCGCACACACCCGAGCACGGCGGCAGACTGCGGACCCACGCGCGGACAACTGGAAGCAGCGTGTCGCCCGGTGTAGCCCTCTGGGAAGCCTCTCTGGCCACACGCTGGTTGTGGGCACGCACGTGGACGCCGATGCTATTCGGCTACGACAAAGAAAGAAGGAGAAGCCAACATGATCTCTGCGGCATTTCCGTACCACAAGCAGCGGCGGCGGGTCCTGGGCCTGGAGATGGCGTACGTGGAGGTGGGAGAGGGCGACCCCATCGTGCTGCTGCACGGCAATCCTACCTCGTCGTACCTCTGGCGCAACGTGTTGTCGCACCTGCAGCCACGAGGCCGCTGCATCGCCCCCGACCTGATCGGCATGGGCGACTCCGATAAGCTGCCTGACAGTGGCCCCGGCTCGTATCGCTTCGTCGAGCACCGCCGCTACCTCGACGCCCTGCTCGAGGCCCTGGATGTGCACGAGCGGGTCACCTTCGTCGTCCATGACTGGGGCTCGGCCCTCGGCTTCGACTGGGCCAACCGCCACCGCGAGGCCGTGAAGGGGATCGCGTACATGGAGGCGATCGTGCAGCCAGTCACCTGGGAACAACGGCCTCCTCAGACACGATCCTTTTTTAAGCAATTGCGAGGGCCTGAAGGCGAACGGATGATCCTGGAAGAGAATCTCTTCGTCGAGTCTCTTCTCCCACACAGTATTCTGCGCAAACTCACCGATGCCGAGATGGAAGCCTACCGCCGCCCGTACCGGGAACCGGGCGAGGGGCGGCGTCCTACCCTCACCTGGCCGCGGCAGTTGCCCATTGCAGGCGAACCTGCTGATGTGGTAGAGATCGTAGCCTCGTACGGCGCATGGCTTGCTACGAGTCCTGTTCCCAAACTCTTCGTCAATGCTGACCCCGGCTATGTTTTAACGGGCGCACAACGCGAGTTCTGCCGAGGCTTTCCTCATCAGACCGAGGTGACGGTCGCGGGAATCCATTTCCTCCAGGAAGATTCGCCGGACGAGATCGGGCGGGCCATCGCAGGCTGGATGGGGGCGTTGGGCTGACGGGGCCATGCAGGGCCACGATGGTGTGGCGTCGTACGGCTGGCTCGGCGATCTCGGCGGAGGGTGGAGAGCGGTACACTTCAAGGTGAATCCGCCAGAGTGCCAGGCTTTGCTCTCCTGTCCCTCACCCGTGCACAACGAGATACGCATGGTCGCGTCTGTTCAGGCGAACTCTGGGGAGAGCGGCTGACCGACGACGACGGTTTCGAGGGCTGGAAGCCTCGCCGCCCCTTGCTTGTCTCCGGGTGGAAAGGTAACGACGCAGGCACGCGAACGCATCGGCGCCGCGGTCTGAGCGGAACGACCCGCAGACCTTTTGCTGGACGTTGAGCATCCGCAGGTCGCGTTGCGCCTGGTTGTTGTCGATCAGGATCGTCAAGTCGTCAAGGAAGGCCAGCACCTCGTCCTGGCCGAGCCACAGGCGCTCCAAGCGGGTACGCACCGGCATCTGTTTCACCCGTCCGCGCTGGCGGGGCCGTCGCTCGGGCGGTGGATTGGCCGCATGCCCTGTGGCGAGCAGCGCGCGGTAGCGGGTGACGAACGCCTCGCGGGCATCGATGCTGCCCACGGGATGGGCAACGAGATAAACTCAAGCAAAAGCGTATCTCCAAACTCGATTTGAGCCAAAGTCAGCTTCTCCAGCAGCCTCATCCACCGGAGAGTCATAGGCATCAGGTCCGGCCGGTCAACATAAAGCGCATCGGCATTTACACGACGAGAGGATATGTTTGTGCAAGTATTCCACGATTTCCTTATCGCTGTGTACCTGTGGCCTTGGCTCTCTTTCGACTGCCTCGGAAGGAGACTCCCGAAGAGAGCAGCAGGTGGACGCGCTTAGCAGTGGGGGCATGAGGATAGGGGGTATCTTCCAGGTTTTGGCTCAGCGCAAGACAGTAGCGTGCTTTCAGAAAGGGGCTTTTAGCGGTAGCGCCGCTCTGACTCCTGAATCGGGTGGTAAATGACATGAACTATGAGCAGCTTTTGCCCTCAAACATGAGCACTTGCCCCGAATGTTGAGCGACTTCAAGAAATGTTCCTGGGAAAGCGCTCCACATCTGACGCGCGAACCATCGATCCCGATGGATATTGGCATGCTTGTAGCAAGCGGATCTCGGCGGCGAAATCTCGCAGGGAGCACAACGATTCCCTCCCGTTGAGGTTCTCAACGCTGGCTGAAGACGAATCCTCTCTCCTGTTGCCGAGCGTTTTCCGCTCCCGAAAAGGCAGGCCAATTTACAAAATGGGAAGAGCAGAAACCCTATCAGGAGCGTCTTCGCCTGAATGACCACCATCGATTCCCAACCTTCAGATCAAAATTCCATCCTTCCGTGCAAAATCGGTCCACCCTTCAGTGAATTTACCAGGAGCCACTGGATGGGATGCATCCCTTCTGGTGGTGACCACCCGCCGTCTTTTTCGCTTGGCAGCGATCCCCGCCTCGCGCATCAGTCGGGCCACCCGTTTGCGCGAGCAACTCATCCCCTGATCACGCAGGTCGGCGTGAAGGCGTGGACTCCCTCTGCCAGAGTGAGAGGCAAACACCTGTCGAATCTTTTCCGTAAGCTGAGCATCTTCTCGTTGGCGTCGACAGGTGGGACGCTTGCGCCAGGCGTAGAAGCCGCTTTCCGAGACGTCAAGCACCTGGCACATCACCACAACGGGAAATTCCTGCTTGTATTGTTCAATAAACTGATACTTCATTTGGATTCCCGTGAGAAGATGCTCACTACTTTTTTTACTATATCACGCTCCTGTTGCACACGCTTCAGTTCGCGTTTGAGGCGACGATTTTCTTCTTCGAGCGGTGTTTGATGTCCACTGCCTGGAAACGCGTCTTTGCCATGTTGAGCTAATTCTTTGCGCCATTGATGGATCGAGGTATCGGAGATACCCAGCTCTCTGGCTACCTGTGTGATAGGCTTGCCACTGGTCTGCGCCAGCTGCACCGCCTGCTCTTTGAATTCTCGCGTAGAGACTTTTTGAACCTTTGCCATGCTGATCCCTTTCC
>Ga0207646_10006033_pt1 | contig 12625 bp, 9 predicted proteins | sample KBSK5502metaG_FD_184343 | JGI IMG/M metagenome (GOLD analysis project Ga0207646, IMG submission 184343) | Corn, switchgrass and miscanthus rhizosphere microbial communities from Kellogg Biological Station, Michigan, USA - KBS K5-50-2 metaG... | ecosystem: Host-associated > Plants > Roots >...
CGCGCATCTCGAGGAGCGCCATGGCCAGCGCGTCGCCCATGGCGAGGGCGGCCGTGGTGCTCGAGGTGGGCGCCAGGTTCATCGGGCAGGCCTCTTCGCTCACTCCCACGTCGAGGACGACGTCCGCCTGCCTCGCGAGGGTCGAGCCCGGAGTGCCGGTCAATAAGATGAGTGGGATGCCGAGCCGCTTGATGGTCGGCAGCACCGCCAGCACTTCGTCGGTCTCGCCTGAGTTGGACAGCCCCAGCACGACGTCGCCGCTGGCGACCATGCCGATGTCACCGTGGACGCCCTCGGCCGGATGAAGGAAATAGGCGGGCGTGCCTGTGCTCGCCAAGGTGGCGGCGATCTTCCGTCCGACGAGGCCGGACTTCCCCATGCCGGTGACGATGACGCGTCCGGAGCAGCCGTGCAGGAGCTCCACGGCCTTCACGAAGCCCGCGTCGAGCCGCGGGCAGAGACCGAGGATGCTTTCGGCTTCGAGCTTCAGCACCCGCTCGGCCAGGGCGAGGATGCGCTTCGCGTCCATCACGACGCGCCCCGGAGCCCGGCGGTGATCGCGGCGATCTCGTCCAGCAGCCGCGGCAGATCGTCGAGCCGGAGCATGTTGGGCCCGTCGGACAACGGCCGGCCGTCGGGCAGCGTCCGGTCGGGATCCTCGTGAATCTCCAAGAACAGGCCGTCCACTCCCACCGCGACGGCGCCCCGCGCCAGCGCCTGAACGTACTGCCGCTCGCCGCCCGAGCGATCTCCCGCACCCCCGGGGAGCTGGACGGAATGGGTCGCGTCGAAGATCACGGGGTAGCCGAGGGCGCGCATGAGGGGCAGGCCGCGGAAGTCCACGACGAGGTTATTGTAGCCGAAGCTCGTGCCCCGCTCCGTGAGCAGGATCGCTTCGCTGCCCGCCGACCGGATCTTGTCCACCACGTTGGCCATGTCCCGCGGAGCCAGGAACTGACCCTTCTTGACGTTCACGGGACGGCCGGTCTTGGCGCAGGCCACGATCAGATCGGTCTGTCGGCAGAGAAAAGCCGGGATCTGGAGGACGTCGAGCACGTCCGCCGCCGGGCCGACTTCGGACACGTCATGGACGTCCGACAGCAGCGGCACTCCCGTCGCCTCCTTCACGCGGCGAAGGATCCGCAGGCCTTCCTTGAGCCCGGGCCCCCGGTAGGACTGGATCGAGGAGCGGTTGGCCTTGTCGTAGGAGGATTTGTAGACGAACGGGACGCGCGCGTCCTCGGTGGCGCGCTTGAGCCGCTCGGCCATCATCACGGCATGCTTCTCGTTCTCGATGGCGCACGGGCCACCGATGAGCACCAGGGGCGCGCCGCCGCCGATGGTGATCCCGGCGATCTTCACCGGTCGCGTCTTCGTCATGGAACCCTCTTGGGTCACGCGGCTCCCTGATGGTCGAGCGCGGCCTTGATGAACGCCGCGAAGAGCGGATGGGGCTCCCAAGGCCGGGACTTGAATTCGGGATGGAACTGCCCGGCCACGAACCACGGGTGGTCGGGTAGCTCGATGATCTCCACCAGCTGCTTTTCCGGCCAGATGCCGGAGATGCGGAAGCCCCGCTCTTTGAGCCTGGACAGGTAGTCGTTGTTAACCTCGTAGCGGTGCCGGTGGCGCTCCTGGATGGCCCCTTGGCCGTAGGCCTTGGACGCCGCGCTGCCCTCGCTCAGCGTCACCGGGTAGAGGCCGAGCCGCATGGTCCCGCCCTTGTCGGTGATGTTGCGCTGCTCGGGCAGCAGGTCGATGACGTTGTGCGCGGGCTTCGGGTTGAATTCCGTCGAGTTGGCGCCCTCGAGCCCGCAGACGTGCCGCGCGAACTCGATCACCGCGCATTGCATGCCGAGGCAAATGCCGAAATACGGGACGCGCTGCTCGCGCGCGTAGCGGATGGCCTGGATCTTCCCCTCGATCCCGCGGTCGCCGAAGCCGCCCGGCACCAGGATCCCGTCCAGGCCGGCGACGTGACCCGCCAGCCCTTCGCGCTCGATGCGCTCGGCGTCCACCCAGACCACCTCGACCGCGGCCTCGTGGGCGATGCCGCCATGGGCCAGCGCCTCGTAGAGGCTCTTGTAGGAGTCCTTGATCTCGATGTACTTGCCGATGACCCCGATCTTGCAGCGCCGCCGAGGCGCCTTCACGCGGCGGACGATCTCTTCCCAGCGGCTCAGGTCCGCTGGCTGCAGCGGGAGCCCCAGCAGCTTGCAGACGCTCTCGTCGAGCCCCTGGTCGTGGAAAGCCAGCGGCACCTCATAGATGGTGTCCACGTCGCGCGCGGCGATCACCGCCTCTTCCTCCACGTCGCAGAACAGCGCGATCTTGGACTTGATGGACGGCGTCAGCGGATGATCCTTGGCCGTGCGGCACAGCAGCACGTCGGGCTGGATGCCGATGGCGCGCAGCTCCTTGACCGAGTGCTGGGTGGCCTTGGTCTTGAGCTCCTGGGCCGCCTGGATGAACGGCACCAGGGTCAGGTGAACGTAAATGACATTGTCCTTGCCCACGTCCTTCTTGAACTGGCGCACCGCCTCGAGGAAGGGCAGCCCCTCGATGTCGCCCACCGTCCCGCCGACCTCCACGATCACGACGTCCACGCCGGCGGCGACCTTGCGGATGGAGGCCTTGATCTGGTCCGTGATGTGCGGGATCACCTGCACGGTGCGCCCGAGGTAATCGCCGCGACGCTCCTTCTCGATGACCGTCCCGTACACCTTGCCCGTCGTGACATTGTTGTCACGGGTCATGCGGGCGGAGGTGAAGCGCTCGTAATGCCCCAGGTCCAGGTCGGTCTCGCCTCCGTCGTCGGTGACGTAGACCTCGCCGTGCTGGTAGGGGCTCATGGTCCCCGCGTCCACGTTGATGTACGGGTCCATCTTCTGCAGCGTCACGCGGAAGCCGCGCGCCTCCAGCAGCGACCCGATGGAGGCGGCGGCGAGCCCTTTGCCCAGCGAGGACACGACGCCTCCGGTCACGAAGATGAATTTCGTGTTCACCTCACGCCTCCTTTCTGGATAGGTATTCTTTCACGAACTCCCGCTCCTGGGCCACGGTTACGAGCGCCCCGTCCAGCCTCCCGCGTCGCAGCGCGGCGAGGCAGTCTCCCACCCGCGGCCCCCGGGGAACTCCCAAGGCCACGACATCCTCTCCCGCCAGCAGCGGCCGCACGGCACGTCCTTCGCTCAGGAACCACTCCAGCCGCCGTCGGGCTCGCGCCCCGCCCAGCATCCAGGCCGCCGCGAGGGCGGTCATGGGCTGAGTCCTCGCCATGTCGGCAGCGCGGCTCAGCCGACTCTCACGCTCGAGGCTCGCCGCCAGCGGCCGCGCGGCCAGCGCCGCCCTCAGTCGCGCAAAGGGCTCTCCCCTGACGGCGAGACGATGAAGCGCCGCACTTGCAACCTCAGGCCGCTGGTCGGCGAGCAGGGCCACCAGGTAGAGCTCGCCCGCGTCAACCGCGATGCCGCGTTCACGGGCCCAGGCCAGAAGCCGAGTCGCCGCCGGGAGACGCCGCGCAATTCCCGAGGCCGATCGATAGCCGATATTCCAGAGCCTTAGAGCTTTCCAGCGGAGGAGAAGCTTGAATGCCGTTTGCGCCTCGGGCTCGCTGGCCAACAGCTCCAGCTCGGCGAAGAGACGCTGGCCGGACAGGGCCGGATACTTCGCGATCTTCACCGCCAGTCTGAGCGCGCGGAGGCTGTCGGCGTCGAGGCTGAATCGCAGCCGCGCCGCGTATCGGGCCGCCCTGAAGATGCGCGTCGGATCTTCCACGAACGACAGCGGATGAAGCACGCGCAGCCGCCTGGCGCCGAGATCCCGCAATCCCCCCAAAGGGTCCACCAGCCGGCCGAAGACCGATGGCGCCAGGCTGATCGCCATCGCGTTGACGGAGAAATCGCGCCGCCGTAAATCCTCGGCGAGCGGGGCGGGAGCCACTTCCGGAAGCGCCCCGGGCGCCTCGTACCGCTCGCGACGGGACGAGGCGGCGTCCACCCGCCCGATCGGGCTGCCGGAGGGCTCCCCGACCCTCGAGGCCAATGCCCCCTCGATCGATGCCGTCCCAAAGCCCGAGTGAACGGTCAGGTGCCCGCCCACTTCCTCGGCGAGCCGCCGCGCGAACGCGATGGCGTCCCCTTCCACCACGAGATCGAGATCAGCGAAGCGGCGCCCGGCCGGCGGGTCGCGCAGCAGGTCGCGCACGACTCCGCCCACGGCGAATACCGGGAGGCCCATGCCTTCGCCCACCTTGCCCGCCACGCGAAGCAACCAGGCGCGCGCCTCTCCCGCCTCGAGCCGGTCGGCCACCGACGGCCCCGCGGGCGTCACCTCGATCCGCTCGCCATCGACCGCGCCCACCACCCGCCGGCCGGCGCGCACGAGCACGAGCGGCGCGCCCTGAGTCACGAGCCGGCGCACCGTGATCTCTGCCGTCCGCGGCCCGACCACGGGTAGCCCGCGCCAGGCCACCTCATCGGCGGCCAGCGCGCCGAGGCCCCAGCCCGCCGCGCGCGCGAGCTCGCTCCGCCTCACCGCCGCGCGGGGGCCGGTGACCAGAACCTCGGCGCCGCGCGCCAGCGCGCGCGCCACCGTCGCGCGGGGCGGGCAGACCGCAAGCCGCCGCTCCATCAGCGCCTCGGCGCCGGGCTCCACCTGCGGATACACCGCACCTACCTTTGCCATCTAGCTTGCCTTGCGCCGCGCCTGGGCCCGCGGGTGGAAGCGGCGGTACATGTCGCGGACGACGCGAGACGGCAGGTGCGTGTAGATCTGGGTCGTGGAGATATCGGCATGCCCCAGCATCGCCTGTACCGATCGCAGATCGGCGCCGCGCTCGAGCAGGTGGCTCGCGAACGAATGGCGGAGCATGTGCGGCGAGACCACCGCCCGCAGCCCGGCGCGCCGCGCGGCCCTCTTGAGAATGCCCCACAGCGCCTGGCGCGAGAGCGGCCGGCCGTAGCGGTTGAGGAAGAGCATCGCCGAGTCGGCCCGCTTGACGAGGACCGGGCGCGCGCTTTTCAGGTAGAGCCGGACCCACCGCAGCGCCTGGGCGCCAACGGGCACCAGCCGCTGGCGGTTGCCCTTACCCGTCGCCATCACGTAGCCGGCCGAGAGATTCACGTCCTCGATGCGCAGCCCAAGCGACTCCGAGGCCCGCAGCCCCGACGCATAGAGCAGCTCCATCAGGGCGCGATCACGCAGGCCGTCGGGCCGCGTGGTATCGGGCGATTCGATCAGCGCGGCGACGTCTGGCATGGACAGCGTCCGCGGCAGTCGGCGCGGCGGCTTGGGATTGTCCAGATGCTCGGTGGGATCGCGCGCGATGGTGCCGGCGTCGAGGAGAAAGCGGTACAGGCCACGAATGGCCGAGAGGTTCCGCGCCACGCTGCGGCCGCCTAATCCCCGGCGCCGCAGCGACGCGAGATAACGGGTGAGCTCCGGGACCCCGGCCCGGGTGATCTTCCGGCCCTCCTTCTGGACGAAGGCGTGGAAGGCCCGAAGGTCGCGCCCATAGGCCATGAGAGTATTGCGGGAGGCCCCCCGCTCCGTCTGGAGGGCCCCGAGAAACTCCGCCACCGGATCCATCACGGGTGGCGGGGCGGCCGGCGCCTGGCGCGGAAAACGGCGACGCCCCGGCGGTGGCCATTCCGTCCTGTTGCGGCCATCACCGGGGCGTTCCCATCAAACCCCACGAGCATGGCAGATTTTATCATCCGCCCCCGTCCGAAGGCAAGGTTTGCCGCCGCCGCGCGAGCATTCCGCGGAGCGAACGCAGCTCGGGCGCGCGCAGGATGGCCGCGGCGGCGCCGTACACGACAACGCCCGCTCCCAGGGCCGCCAGCGTCCAGCCCACGCCGCGCCAGCCGTCCGTGAGCGGGCCGCTCACCGCCATGCACCAGAGCAGCAGCGCCAGGGAGGCGCAGGCCGTCCGGCCGAGCGAGAGCAGCAGCTCCAGGCCGCCCATCGGTCCGAGTCGCCGGCGCAGCAGCCAGTACAGCCCGAAGAAGTTCACGTACGCGGACAGCGACGAGGCCAGCGCCAGTCCCACATGCTGGAGCGGCCACATCAGGGCGAGCGCCAGCATCACGTTCGCCGCCACCGATGCGAATCCCACGGCCACGGGCGTGCGGGTGTCACCCAGGGCGTAGAACGTCTGCGCCGCGATCCGCGTGGCCGAAAAGGCCGGGAGGCCCACGGCATAGCCTGCCAGCGCCTGGGTCGTGAAGAGCGCCTCGGCCGAGCCGAACTCGCCGCGCTGGAAGAGAACGCGCACGATCGGCGCGCCGAGCACCACCAGCCCCACCGTGGCCGGCACCGCGATGAAGGCCGACAGCCGCAGCGCAAAGCGGAGCGTCACGCGGAGCCCCTCCGTCTCTCCGCGCGCGGCCTGCGCCGACATGCTCGGCAGCGCGGCGGTGGCCAGCGCGATGCCGAAGACGCCCAGCGGGAATTCCATCACCCGGTCGGCATAGTAGAGATACGACACCGTCCCCGCGCGCAGCCAGGAGGCGAGCCACGTATTGATGACGACGGTGACCTGCACGGCCGACAGCGCGAAGATCGCCGGCCAGAGTCGGTGACCGATTTCCTTCACCGCCGGATGGGAGAACTCCGCGGACGGCATCAGCGGGACGCCCAGCCGCCGCAGCTCTGGCAGCTGGACGGCGAGCTGTCCGACTCCGCCGATCAGGACTCCGACCGCCAGGGCCATGATCGGCGGGGTCATGTGCGCCGGCAGGGCCAAGACCGCCGCGATCATCGCGACGTTCAGGACCGCGGGCCCCAGCGCCGCCGTGAAGAACCGGTGGTGGGCGTTCAGCGCTCCCATTGCGAGGGCCGCCAGTCCGACCAGGGCCAGGTACGGGAACATCAGCCGCGTGAGGGAGACGGCCAGCCCGAACAGCGACGGATCCGACCTCCAGCCGGCCGCCATCAGCGCGAGGATCCAGGGGGCCAGGATCGCCCCGAGCGCGGAGGCTGCGACGAGCGCCACAATCGCGGCTCCCGTGACCGCGCGGACCATGCGCGCGAAACCTTCCCGCGTGCCCATGGTCAGCGTTTCCGTGAACACGGGGATAACGGCGGTCGACAGCGCCCCTTCGGCCAGGAGCCGGCGGAGGAGGTTGGGAATGCGGTAGGCGACGAAGAAGGCGTCCGTCATGGGCCCTGCCCCGAACACGCGAGCGATCACAATGTCCCTCGCCAGGCCGAGGATGCGGCTGGCCAGCGTCGCCAGCCCGATGGTACCCACGGCGCTCACCACGCCGCGCTGCACGCCCTCGTGCGAGTCGCTCACGCCGACAAACTCCTTGACAGCCGCGCACCCCGACGGTAGCCTCGTGTGTCGCTCACGTTCCGATCACGAGGAGGAGTGGGTCCGTGGCCAATACTCGATCCGCGATCAAGCGGATACGGCAGAATGAGAAGCGCCGGCAGCGCAACCGCGCCGTCCGCAGCAGCATCCGCACCTCGCTGAAGACCGCGCGCGCCGTGACGGACAAGACGGCCGAGTCGAAGGCCGTCGTGCTCGACGCCATCCGCGCGCTCGACCGGGCCGTCGGCCAGGGCGTCATTCACCGCAATACCGCAGCGCGCAAGAAGTCCGCGCTCGCCCGCAAGCTGAACGCGCTCGCCTGATCCGCCCCGCTTCATGGCCGCCTCATCCGGTCCGCGAGGCGGCCGAGCGCGGCGATGGCCGCCTCGCGGACCGTCTCCCCTCCCCGCTCCCCGTAGAGACTCGCGCACGCGATGTAGCTCGGCTGGCGGTAGTGCGCCGGAGTGAGGAAGTAGCCGAGGTAGTCGTTGGACACGCCCGCCACGAAGGTGTGGACGAACCGCCGCCTTCCCGCGGCCTTCACCTCCAGGCCGAGCCCAGTCTCGAGCTCGCCGGGAATGACGACCCAGCTCGCCCTGCCGACGCCCAGCGCGATCACTTCCCCGGCCGACGGCAGCGCAGCCGACAACCCGAGGCTCGCGCCGGCTGGCAGCCAGCGGCCGAGACAATTCCTTAGCGAGACGGACGGCGGGCCCAGTGGGATCCGCTCGGTCACGACCGCCACGCGCGCGTCAGCTTCCGGTCGGGCCTCGCGCCAGGCCTTGAGCGCCCCGGTGGCAAGCGCGTCGCCCGCCGTCTTCACGCCGGCCCAACCCCGGTAACGGGGGCTCACATCGCCCACCGCCCCGTTGACGAAGAGCGCCGGCGCGCCCAGGGCCTTCTCGAGCCGCGCTGTCGCGTCCGACATCAGATCCCCGGAGAGCAGGAAGTTCTCGCGCCCGAGGGCCGTGCCGTGAATCGCGTAGTTCCACACGATGGCCACGGGGCGGCCGTCGAGCCCGACCACCTTCAGAACGCCGAGCTCGGAATCGAGCGCGCCGTGCACCCGGCTCTTGGTGATCCCGGTCACGTCCGCGCGGCCGGCGGCCACCGTTGCCGGGCGACGGCGCGACGCCGCCTCGCGCGCGGCACGCTCCAGGCCGTCGAGAATCCTGGCGCGCACCCGGGCCGACTGCCGGTCGATCGCGACGAAGGCGAAGAGGGCTGAATCCGCGTAGGCCCCCGGGCCCGAGTGGGTGTGGGAGGCCGACACGATGATCGCCGAATACTTCGAGCCGGCGCGCTCGAGCCGCCCCCGCAGTGTCGCGAGCATGCCCGGATCCACTCCGACGAGGTCCACCGCGAGCCAGAGCACGCGCGCCGCGCCGGACTCGAGGACGAGGGCCCGGATGATCAGCGGGTCGTGCACCCCGCTGGACGGCCGGAACCAGAACGCGTCAGGGTGGCGGCCGATCAGATCGGGAAGCCAGGCCCGCCGGGGAAACCCGCCGTACCCCGCCAGCGGCGTGTCCTCCGGCAGCGTGACGGTCACCGACGAAGCCCCCGCAGTCAGCGGTGGCGCGGCCTCCGCCGATCGCGGTCCGACGACCGCGGCCACCAGCAGCGAGGCGAGAAGGGCTCGGCGCGCGCGCCCGCTCACACCGCGCACAAATCCGCGATGAGCAGGGAGAGCTCGGAACGGGGCACGCCGCCCAGCTTGAGTCGCCGCTCGACTTCCCAGCAGCGGCGGAGCAACCGGGCGCCCGCGGCGGGCGCCAGCGCCTGAGCGCGCTCGACAAGCGCGGCCGCGGCGGCGGGAGGTCGGCGCAGCGCGCGGGCGACGTCCTCCGGCGCGCGCCCGCGGCGCAGCGCCTCCGCGGCCTGCCAGGCGGCGCGCGCCTCGCGCGCCAGCATGGCGAGCACTCCCAGCGGATCTTCGCCTCCATTGAGCAGCGACTCGAGAAGCGCCAGGGCCGCCGCGGCGTCCCGCCGCGCCAGCGCCCGCGTCAGCTCGAAGATTCCGTGCAGACGGTGCTCGCCTACCACGGCCCGCACCTCGGTCACGCCCACGCGCCGATTCTCGGGGCCGCCGGCGAGCGCGGCCTTTTCGACCTCGCCGAGCAGCTGGGTGAGGTCCTCGCCCGACAGCTCGACCAGCAGCGCTGCGGCATCCTCCTCGACGTCGAAGCCGTCGGCCTGGGCGCGCGCCCTCAGCCAGGAGGCGAGCTGCCTCCCGGCCGGCGGCAGCGCGGAGACGATCGCGGCCGCGGGCACGGCCTTGAGCAGCCAGTGGGAGGCCTCGAGCGTGTCATCGGCGAGGAGCAGCAGGACCGTGGAGGGATTCGGCGACTTGAGATAGGCGCCGATGGGCTCGCCTTGCTTGGCGCTCAGGCTCCCCGCGCCTCTGACCACCACCAGCCGGCGAGCGCCGGACCAGGACAGCATGAGCGCCGCCTGCACGATCGTCTCGGCCCCGGCATCCCGAGCCTCGAAGACCTCCCGCGAGAGCGCCAGCGCCGAAGGATCCGGGAGCAGCATGCGCGAGAGCGCGGCGACGGCGTCATCGAGGAGGAGCGGCTCCGGGCCGTGCAGGAGGGCCACCGGCGGCGCCGCTCCCGCCTCCACCGCCCTCAGAAAGCCCGCGTAGTCCACCCCGCTAGAACCGGTCCACCACCTGGGTGACGAGCTTGCGGCCGATCTCTACCGCCGCTTGGCGCACGGCGCCCTCCTCGCGGCTGATCGTGTCGGAGACCTGCCCGACGACGCGAAAGTCCGACACCTCGCTGAGCCCTTCCTCGCGCCAGAGCATGGTGTTCTTGCGAACGTCGCGGAACTGGATGTTGAGCACCACGCGCAACCGGTACTCGCGCGCGTTGAGGCGCCGGTCGAAGGTCAGCGGCTCGATGGCGTAGCCGACGATCTCGCCATCCAGAATGGCATCCGCCTGATCCACGGACACCACCCTGAGCCTGCCGCTGTTGACGAAGGCATTGACGACCGCGGACGTGATCCCGTTCTCCACGGCAGGCTCCTGCGTCTTGTTCCTGAAGACCGGCACCGCCACCGTCTTGATGTGCTCAGGCAGGCTGCCGCGGAAGCCATAGCCGCAGCCGGCCAGCAGCGCGGCGACCAGGGTCAGCAGGAGCAGGCGGCGTGCATTGGCGATCATCTCAGCTCCTCGTCACGATGTTCACGAGCCGGCCTGGCACGACGACGACTTTGGCCACCTGTCGGCCGCTGATCCATGGTTGAACCCTTCCGTCCGCCAGCGCCTTCTCGCGGATCTCCGCCTCCGCGGCCGCCACGTCGGCGGTGAGGCGGCTGCGCACCTTGCCGTCCACCTGGACCACGATCTGGATCTCCTCCCGCTGGAGCGCGGCGGGGTCGGCCGACGGCCACGGCGCTTTGAAGAGGCTCGTGGAATTGCCGAGCGCGGCCCATAGCTCCTCGGTGATGTGCGGGCACACGGGGCCGAGGAGCAGGAGCGTGGTCTCCACCGCTTCGCGGAGGAGCGCCGCTCGCTCGCCGCGCGCCACCACGTCCAGCGAGACCCGCTCGAACTCGTGGAGCGCGTTGACCAGCTCCATGACGGCGCTGATGGCCGTGTTGAAGTGAAAGTCGCGCTCGATGTCCGGCGTCACCCGGTGAATCGTCTCGTGGATGGTGCGCCGGAACGCCCGCCCGGCATCGGACAGCGAGGCCGGCGCCACGCGGTCCGCGGCCTGAACCTCCGCCGCGTGGGTATGGATGAAGCGCCAGACGCGGTTGAGGAAGCGAGAGGCGCCTTCCACCCCGCTCTCCTTCCAGTCGAGATCCTTCTCGGGGGGCGCGGCGAAGAGCATGAACAGGCGGGTGGCATCGGCGCCGAATCGACGGATCATGTCGTCGGGGTCCACCACATTGCCCTTGGACTTGGACATCTTGGCCCCGTCCTTGATCACCATACCCTGGGAGAGCAGGGCGCTGAACGGCTCGTCCACCTTGATCAGGTCGAGGTCCCGGAGGACCTTGGTGTAGAAGCGCGCGTAGAGCAGGTGGAGCACCGCGTGCTCGATGCCGCCGATGTACTGGTCCACGGGCATCCAGTACTCCGCCGCCGCGCGCTCGAACATCCCGTGCGTGTAGTGCGGCGAGCAGTATCGCAGGAAATACCACGAGGACTCGACGAACGTGTCCATCGTGTCCGTATCGCGCCGCGCCTTGCCCCCGCACTTGGGGCACGTAGCGTTGACGAAGCCGGGCACGCTGGCGAGCGGCGAGCCGCCCTTGCCGCTGATCTGCACGTCCTGCGGCAGCACGACGGGAAGGTTCTCCTCTCGCTCCGGCACCATGCCGCATGCCGCGCAGTAGAGAATGGGAATCGGCGCGCCCCAGTAGCGCTGGCGGCTGATGCCCCAGTCGCGCAGGCGGTAGTTGATCTTCGCCCGGCCCATGCCCTTGGCCACCAGCCAGTCGATGGCTTTGCGCTTGGCCGCCTCGACGCTGAGGCCGTCGAGAAATCCCGAGTTGATCTTCACGCCGTCGCCCGTGTAGGCCTGAGTCTCCTCCCACCCGTCCGGCCGCTTCACCGTGGGGATGATCTCCAGCCCGTGCTGCTTGGCGAAGTCCCAGTCGCGCTGATCCTCGGCGGGGACGGCCATGATCGCCCCCGTGCCATAGCCCATGAGCACATAGTCGGCCAGGAACAGTGGGATCTCCCTGCCGGTGAACGGGTTGACCGCCCGGGCGGCGAGCCGGAGCCCGCGCTTGGGCCGGTCGGCCGCGAGCCGCTCGATCTCGGACTCGAGGGCCACCTCCCGCCTGAAAGCCGCGACCGTGCTCCGCTCATCCGGTTCCGTGACCAGCTGATCCACGAGCGGGTGCTCGGGGGCCAGTACGGCGTAGGTCATGCCGAATGACGTGTCCGGGCGCGTGGTGAAGATCGTGATCCTGAGGTCGTCGCGGCCCGCGACCGGCAGATCGAACTCGGCTCCCTCGCTGCGCCCGATCCAGTTGCGCTGCATCGTCATCACGCGCTCGGGCCAGCCGGGCAGCCGGTCGCTCCAAGCCAGCAGCTCGTCAGCGTAGCTGGTGATCCGGAAGAACCATCCCTCGATCTCCTTGACCTCCACGACCGAGTCGCAGCGCCAGCAGCGGCCCGCCTCCACCTGCTCGTTGGCGAGGATGGTCTGGCACGACGGGCACCAGTTCACGCGCGAGCGCTCCTTGTACGCCAGCCCGCGCTCGAACATCCGAATGAAAATGAGCTGCTCCCACCGGTAGTAACTCGGGTCGCAGGTGGCGAACTCGCGGTCCCAGTCGTAGGAC
>Ga0207646_10006034_pt1 | contig 12625 bp, 10 predicted proteins | sample KBSK5502metaG_FD_184343 | JGI IMG/M metagenome (GOLD analysis project Ga0207646, IMG submission 184343) | Corn, switchgrass and miscanthus rhizosphere microbial communities from Kellogg Biological Station, Michigan, USA - KBS K5-50-2 metaG... | ecosystem: Host-associated > Plants > Roots >...
GCCGCCGATGATGACGATTTTGCGCGGCGATTCGCGCGTCTTTGCGACACGGATGACAGGTGTCGTCGTTCGTTTCTCCTTGACGAACACCTGGCCGTCGCGCAGCTCGACCGACCAGCAAGCGATGGGACTGAGCGCCGGCGCGTGCAACGCTTCACCGGTCCGCAAGCTGAAGCAGGCGTGGTGCCATGGACAGCGGACCGTGTCATCGACGATCAATCCCTCCGCAAGTGGACCGCTGTAATGCGTGCACGTGGCGCCTACCGCCAGAAATTCCTGACCGCGGCGCACCAGGATCACGGCGTCGTCGCCGACGTGGCCAAAAAACGTCGCGCCGTCGGCAATCGTGTCGATTGCCACGCCCAGCGCAAGATCGGGACCAGTCGTTTGGGAACCGTCAGCGCTCATGCCGAGCTCCTTTGGGAAACCAGATTTGCTTACCCTGGGTCAGCGATCTTCAGGTCACCGCTGCCCGGCGCAGGAATTCGGGTCGCCGCCAAGCACCGGTCACGAGAACGTCGCGAAGGGTTTCGGCCGCGTCCCAGACATCGACATGCCGGATATAGAGCGGGCTGAAGCCAAAGCGAATCAGGTCGGGCGCGCGAAAATCCCCAACGACCCCACGCGCGATCAGTGCCTGCATCACCGCGTAGCCTTGCTCGTGCGCGAATGAAACCTGGCTGGCGCGGCGCGCGGGATCGCGCGGCGTCACCAGCGACAAACCCTGGCCGGCAGAACGCGCTTCGACCAGCGTGATGAACGCCTCCGTGAGCGCCTGCGACTTCGCCCGCAGCTGCGTCAAGTCCGCCTGCAAGAGGAGATCGACACCTTCCTCCAGAGCGGCCAGCGCCAGTATCGAGGTGGTGCTGCAGAGATATTGCCGGATCCCCTCCGCGGGGCGGTAGCCGGCAGCGAACTCGAATGGCGCGGCGTGACCGAGCCAGCCATAGAGGGGCTGCGGTGCCCGCCCTTGATGACGTGCCGCGGCGTAAACGAAGGCCGGCGCCCCCGGTCCACCATTGAGGTACTTGTAGCCGCAGCCGATTGCGAAATCCGCCCGCGCTCCGTTGAGATCCACCGGCACCGCGCCTGCCGAATGGGACAGATCCCAGATCGCGAGCGCACCCGCCGCGTGTGCTGCTGCGGTCAGTGCCACCATGTCGTGAATCGCCCCGGTACGAAAATTCACTTGCGTCAACATAAGCACGGCGGTGTTCGCACCGAGCGCCTGCTCGAGATCGTCGGCAGCCACGAGGCGCAGGGTGTAATCCTGGTCGAGCAATTTCGCCAGGCCCTCGGCCATGTACAGGTCGGTCGGGAAGTTCTCCGTATCGGAAACGATCACGCGTCGTCCCGGGCGCATTTTCAGCGCCGCCGCCAGCACCTTGAACAGGTTGATCGAAGTCGACTCGGTAACCACAATTTCTCCCGCGTCGGCACCGATGAGCCGCGCGATCTTGTCCCCGACGCGTTGTGGCATCGCGATCCAGTCGTGGCGGTTCCAGCTCGTAATCAGATCCTCGCCCCATTCCTTCTCGATCACGCGGGACACGCGCGCGGCTGTCGAGCGCGGCAATGCGCCCAGCGAATTGCCGTCGAGGTAGATCACGCCGGGCGGGAGCAGAAATTTGTCGCGCAGCGGCGCCAGGGGGTCGATCCGGTCCAACGCCTCGAAGGTTTCACGTTGCATCTTCGGGATTTCATCGAGAGGCGATTCAGGGCTTGCTAGTGTACGGCATGGCGACCTCCGCCATCTCTTGCATCGCGCCCGATTCCAGGACGCAAACCCCCATGCCGCGCCACACCGAGGCGCTTGAATCGGTGATTGCGCCTCGATTTGCCGCCGACCGCGCCGTCGTTATGCTGGCACGAGCAGCATGCGAACGAACACACCTAACCCAAAGAGAGATGTGTTCGTTCGGAGAAACAGACCCAACAAGGTGCGCGAGTAAGGCTCCTCGCAGCAGCTGTTCCTAAGTCGCGGCGAGACGTCTCGCCTGAAGCAGTGCGGCCACATGAAGCGCGAAGAGTATGGGCACAAAGAACGCCGGGATGAACACCAGAGGCATCTGCGCCATAGCGCCGGTCGTGACGCCAGCGTCCGCTCCAGCAACCAAGATCGTGCCGAGCGCTCCCGTGGTAAGGGCCACGACGAGATCCAGGATTCCAAGCAGGTTCCAGATCACGAAGGTCCTGCTTGTGGCGAAACTCGGCTGACGCAGAAGCACCGCGAGTAGCCATGGCGCAGTCATGCCAATTGCCATGTCGCCCAAACCGGCCGGCCAGGCGAAAAAGCCCGGCAGCACACCGTACGCGTAAAGGGCGAGAAATCCGAGTCCGGCAAAGCGCCATGCCTGGATTGCCATCATGAGGCGAGGGTCGATCGCCAGCACGAATTCCCGGATCGTTCGCGACAGCAAGTACGCGGCGAAGAACACCGCCAGGGGTGTCAACACACCGAGCAGAATGGGCAGCGGCGGTGCGCCCGCCGGTGTAACGAAGCCGCCACGCGCCCCAAGTACAGCGACGATAGCGAACCAGGCTGCGACTGATGCTGCGACGAGAATCGTTGTTCCTGAAGGAACGGTGGACCGCGGCTCCGCGGGATGCGAGAGGCTAAGGTTTGCCATGGCGTCTCCTGGTGATAGTCACTTGCAATGTGCAAGCTACTTGACACGGTAGCATAATAACTTGCAATATGCAAGTGACTCCTCTACACCCCCGACCGAAGCAAGGTGAACATGAAAAAGCCCGCCGACTTCAGACGCTCCAGCTGTGCGATTGCCAACACTCTCGATCTGGTGGGCGACAGATGGTCGTTGTTGGTCATTCGGGACTTATTAAGTGGCAAGCGCACCTTTGGCGAACTCGTCGCATCGCCCGAGCGAATCCCAACGAACATCCTCGCGGATCGTCTGAAGCGCTTGGAAGAGGCTGGGATTATCGTAAGCGCCGCTTACCACGAGCATCCGGTTCGTTATGCGTATTCGCTAAGCCCAAAGGGATTGGCTCTGGGCGACGTTCTGCTCGCACTCGTGCGTTGGGGCAAGCAATACATTCCCGGCACGAAGGTCCTTAAGACGCTTGCGCGGACGTCACCGCAGCAGAAAATGGCTCGCGACCCGAAGCGGGGTAGGGGAACCCGCTTGAGCTAATAGCGACCGTCGGCGCCGCGATCGATTGAACGACCGTCGGCGCCGCGATCGATTGAATGGCCGCTTTTGCTCTTATTGCGTGATCGCGAAGAACCAGGCAGCGACGATCGGACCCCTCGGCCCGCCACGTCCACCCGAAGGCGCAGCAGCTGCACCGGGAACAGGTGCCAGCGGTGGACCGTACTCGGGCTGGAAGAGATACGCCACGATCTTTCCGGACGCGCCCTCTACCACTACCGAGGTCTTGCCGCATCCCACGAAGATCCGGTTGGACGTGCCGTCGTAGGCGATGCCCGTCGGGTGTTCGCACGGCGCGACCGGCCAGGATTGGACCGCCTTCCACGTCCCGACGTCAATCACCTGGATCGTGTTCTTGCTCTCGTTGTTGACGTAGATCCATCCTTTTCCATTCGCCGCCGCGCCTTCCGGCGCAACGTCCTCGAGCTCGGCCGTGCCGACGATGTCCCCGCTCTTGGGGTCGATCGCGACCAGCGTGCCGAGCGGGCGGCTGTGGTTCGTAAGAATGATCCTGTCGTCGTACTCGTCGTACGTGATGCCGTCGAGACCGCCATTCGGCACCTTGATCTTCTTGATGACGGCCAGGGTCGCGAGGTCGAACATCGTCACCGTAGAGTCGCCGCCGTTGGTCGTGAAGCCGTGATTCGCCTTCGGGGCGAACGCGATACCGTGCACACCCGGCGTGTCCACGATGTCACCGAGCACGTTTCCCCTGGGACCATCGACCACCATCACGTGCGTCCCGCGCGATACGAAGACGCGGCCGGTGCCGGCTTCGGCGGTCACATAGTCGGTGCCTCCGTCGCCGCCAATGTTCCACTTGACGACCTTGAAAGTCTGCGCGCTCCCGACACTCGCGTAGAAGCTGACAGCGATGAAGAAAGCGCTTGCGATACGCGAGATTCTGGGCAAGCTGGTCTCGATCGCGGATTCGGATTGCTTCAGAAGGCAGCTTCAAGTATAGCGGTTGGACCCTCGGCGTGGTCCCACCGATACCCGAGAGCTGGGCGCCTGTGCTCGTCGCTCAGTTCGCCCCAGTCCACTTTAAGGCGAATCTCATGATCCACGCCGGTCAGGCGCAAGGCAAGTGGGAAGTCGAGCGTGGCCCTTTGATTCCTTACTCAGGCGACCTGATTGTCCGAGGCCATAAATTCGCCAGCCGCTTTGCCGTCCTGGAATCGCAATCGCTCAGGCGGGTCGTCTCCAGCCTCAATGTTGTCCCAGTCAACGATCACTATCTCCACGGCGGTATCTGCGTAGACGTTGGTAACAAGCCCGCCACCAACTTCTACGACGATTTTCGGTCGTGCCATTTGTTCCTCCTTCCTCGTGAGTATTCACGCGCCTTTCCGGAGCCGAGCCGCGAATACGTACCTTTCCCCAAAAATGCAATCTGGCCGAGATCACGTAGTTCTTGAAGTTGCTGACGTAGCTTTGGCCGAATGTTCCTGTTGCCTGGAAACAGCTTGGCAAGCAGCGGCTCATAAGCATCGACGTGATCCCTGGAATCAGTAGCGTTATGATCTGGAGTCCGATTTCAATGGAAAGGGATCGGACGCATGAAGAAGCGCTACGCGCAAGAACAGATCATTGGCTTTCTGCGGGATGGCGAAGCAGGGATTGCGGTGAAGGATTTGTGCCGCAAGCACGGATTCTCTGAAGCCAGCTACTACCTGTGGAAGTCGAAGTTCGGTGGGATGTCGGTACCCGACGCGAAGCGGCTCAAAGAGCTGGAAACCGAGAACGCGCGGCTGAAGAAGTTGTTGGCGGAGTCGGTGCTGGAGAATGAGGTAGCGCGCGAGGCGCTACGAAAAAAATGGTAACCGTAGCGGCAAGGCGCGAGCTGGTACGGTTTGGACGAGCGCGAGGGCTGTCGGAACGACATGCCTTGCGGATGGCAGGCATGAGCGGGAGCGTGCTTCGCTACCAACGCCGGGATGACGGCAACCAGGGGCTGCGCGAGCGCATTGTCGACATGGCGTACCGGCATCGCCGCTACGGCTATCGGATGATCCACCTTCGGTTGCGGCATGAAGGGTGGGCAGTCAATGTAAAGCGGGTGCGCCGGCTATACCGACTCGAGAACCTGATGGTCCGCCGCCGGAAGCGCAAGAAAGTGCCACTGGGTGAGCGACAACCGTTACTTCGGCCGAGCCGTCACAATGTATCGCTGGGGATCCAGGCTCACACGGTGTCCTCAGCATCGACGTAACTCGACGCCTTTCAGGGTCAACCTGCGGAACTCTGACATTCCAGGTGCGGTTCGCAAGCAAAATTCCTAATGGCTGGACAGAGGAACACGTACAACAAAGAGAAACTCGGATCCCGCAACCCTAGCAGTGCTTTCGGCACTGACCTCGACGTCTAGTCGCTCAACTTCGGGATTGCCTTCAGTTCCGGCGGGTGCACTTAGGGTGACCTTTTCGTTTGACCCTCCACACATCGCAAAAGTCACATCTGGAAATATTGATTTGGCAGGTAAGCGGTCTTGTCGCGATATTTTCCGAAGCAGGGCGGGCAGAAGATTTCGATCAAAGTTGGCAAAAAGCGGCCAGCTCCTAGTGACTGCCATACCATCGGCTTGCCATTCGGCCAATCCGATGGCTAAGTTGCGAAGACCTCGAGACGTAAGATGGCCGTTGTCGTCGGAGTGTCTAATTAGACACAGCCTATTGATAAGAAGATATCGGGAGATCCCGAGCGCGCGTCGCGCCTCAACCAGCTGAGCGAGTGAAAGTGGTTCCTGCTTCCCCTGCAAGAGCGTTGTCAAAGCACGCTCTGGCCAAAGCAACAAAGGGGACAATCGTTCAGTCTCTTGCTCTACGATATGCACCAGGTCGGCTGGTTTCTGTCGCGTAGACGTCACGTTGAGCGAGATTCCGAACTCGGTCGGACGAAATGCGAGCGAATGAACCAGCTCGTGGGCGATCGTGTTTCGCAAGCGGACTGGTAACTGCTGACTTGGAGTTTCCAAGTCGACATCTTCCGTGCGAATCCGGTATGTCTCTTCATCGATTAAGACAACCCATCTGAGACCGATAGTAGAGCCCGTCTCTTCCGGAGGAACTGACGCTAGCATTCCTTCCACCAACATGGGGCGAATCAGCAAACGGGCATCGAACCGATCTAGTAAGCGCCTAATCTGCACGAACCCCGAAGCATCACACACCTCATTGGCGATCGTATTGCAGGCGTTAACCACCTGCTCAGGTATGCTGCGGAATAACACGGCTACGTGTTCTCTGCTTTGTTGGCGTCCTGCTCAATCCTGAGCAGCTTGTCGTTGGTAAACTCCGTACGCTCTCGGTTGAATTGGGCTTGGAGGCCGAGCGTGATAGAAAGATCGTACTCGCGAAGAAGCTCCAAAATTCGCAGGCGGAAGGAGGGGCTCTTGACGCGATTCCGCTCGATGAAGGCAAGGTGGTGGGGTCGGAGTCGCCCGTTTTCGGCACTAGGAATGTACTGCCGAAGAATGCGAGTGCACTCCTTCTCGAAAGCACGGGCGGAAATGAGCAGGCCTTTCACCTGCTTGACGATGAGACCGATGGATAGTGGAGCGTAGGGATTACCGAGCTTCTTGACGTATTCCCTCTCGGCGTCAGTCAACGGACGAAGATCGGGATCAATGATATGGCGCTTCCTCATGCTTGAGTCCTTCATTCAATCCCAGGATAGTGCCCCACCCGTCTGATACTCGATCACCCGCGTCTCAAAGAAGTTCTTCTCCTTCTTCAAGTCGATCATCTCCGCCATCCACGGGAACGGGTTGTCGGCCTTGTCGAACAGCGGGTCGATGCCGATCTGCTGGCAGCGGCGGTTGGCGATGAAGCGCAGGTATTCCTTGAACATGGTCGCGTTGAGGCCGAGCACGCCGCGCGGCATGGTGTCCTCGGCGTAGGCGTACTCGAGGTCCACGCCTTTCTTCATCAGTGCGCGGATTTCCTCGCGGAATTCCGGCGTCCACAGGTGCGGGTTCTCCATCTTGATCGTGTTGACGAGGTCGATGCCGAAGTTGCAGTGCATGCTCTCGTCGCGCAGGATGTACTGGTACTGCTCTGACGCGCCGGTCATCTTGTTCTGCCGGCCCATCGCCAGGATCTGCACGAAGCCGACGTAGAAGAAGAGCCCCTCCATGATGCACGAGAACACGATTAGGCTCTTCAAGAGCTGCTGATCGGCTTCCATCGTGCCGGTCTTGAACGTCGGGTTGGTCAGCGTGTTGATGAACGGGATCAGGAACTCGTCTTTGTCGCGGATCGACTTGATCTCGTGGTAGGCGTTGAAGATCTCCGCCTCGTTCAACCCCAGGCTCTCGACGACGTACTGGTAGGCGTGCGTGTGGATCGCCTCCTCGAACGCCTGCCGCAGCAGGTACTGCCGGCACTCGGGCGCGGTGATGTGGCGATACGTCCCCAGCACGATGTTGTTGGCGGCGATGCTGTCTGCCGTGACGAAGAAGCCGAGGTTGCGCTTGACGATTAGCCGCTCATCGTCGGTCAATCCGTTGGGGTTCTTCCACAGCTCGATGTCGCGCTGCATGTTGATCTCCTGCGGCATCCAGTGGTTGGCGCACGCGGAGAGATACTTGTCCCAGGCCCACTTGTACTTGAAGGGGACGAGCTGGTTGACGTCGGACTGCGCGTTGATGACGCGCTTGTCCTCGGCGCGCACGCGGCGGAAGCCGTTGGCCATGGCGTGCGCCTCGGCGTCGAGGTCGTGCACCGGCTCGCGCGACAGGATGCCGCCGTAGACCTCGACGGAGGTCTGGGCACCGATCGCGTCGGCCGATTCCGGCATCGGCCGCGGCTCTCGCGGCGTCACGAAATCGTCTTCGAAGGTGAGCATAATTGCCTCGGTTCCTGTCCTGGTGTTGTCGCTGTCCTCGTAGCTCGTCCCCGCACGCCCCGGTATAGGGGCGGCGGGGATTCTTCTTTCAATATAGCTTCTTTTGCTGTTGTTTCAAGGTGTTAGTGTGCATTTGACCTGTTGCTGGCCGGATAAATCCGGCCCTACGAAAACCGACGCCTACGTGCCTTTCGTAGGTGCGAATTCATTCGCACGCGCCGTATCCGCGGCCGGATAAATCCGGCCCTACCAAAATCCCTGCCTAATGCACCGCGCTCAACCTCGCATATAAATAATCGGGAGCGAAATCCTGGCCCTCGTGCCAGGCGATAGTGGCGAGGCCGTAGTCGAGGTAGAACTGCGCGAAGCGCTCCCGATCGCGCAACCCCTCGAACTGCTCACCGTAGAGCTCGTCGGCGAGATCGACCACGCCTTTTTTTCCGTCGTTGAATTCCAGCCAAACCTTGTAGTCACCGAGATACCGCGCATCTACCACCTGACAGGGCACATGCTCGTACTGGGCCATCTACGGGGTCCTCCTGGTTGGTTGCGTCGACACCTTCTCTCGCTGCACCTCCAATAACGCACTTCACTTCACGACATCCGGCGTCTCAAGCAACCAGTTCCTGTCTGGGTCGCGCCGGCGGTTGTTGTCTGCTTTTCGTAGGGCCGAATTCAATCGGCCGCTTCATCCCGTGCATCGCCGCGTGCGAATGAATTCGCACCTACGAACACCATATTTCGTTGCCAAGCCGCGGGCGCTGGTTCGTCTACGGACCGATGGCAGCTTGGACGATACCGCGCGATCAGGCCTGCCTCGATCTGTCGGCGAAACTCGCGTCTATTTGGCAGGCTCAGATATGAAACATAGAGGAGCTCACCCGATTCCACGGCTGGGTGCGCACACCACCGGCCAAACGCGTGGTGCTGGTGGGGAAGCCCGCGCTCATCGAAATCTTCGCTTTCCCCAAAGTAGATCGGCTCGAACTGCAACGGCTGCCAGGCCAGATTGGGTACTTGAACCGCGTATACGCCCGAACCTTCCGGAGGAACCGAAAGAAACAACGGCTCTGGATAAGTGAAAGAGCATCCGTTGTAGTTGATCGATTTCATATTCTCAGCATCTTCCCATTCATCGCCGCGTGCGAATTTGTCGCGCCTACTGGCACGAGTCGCAATTGGGATCGTCGATCGAGCAGAACTTCGGCTCGGCCTCCTGCGCCTTCTGCGATCGCGGCGCGGACGCCTTGATGCTCGCGGCCAGTCCCGATGCGCCGATGTTGCCGCCCGAGGACGTCACCGCGTTCAGCTCGCCGCCCTGGCCGGTCGACTTCTCGGCCGAGGTCGCCGCCAGCGTGCGCAGGTAGTACGTGGTCTTCAAGCCGCGCACCCACGCGAGCTTGTACGTTTCGTCGAGCTTCTTGCCCGATGCGCCGGCCATGTAGATGTTGAGGCTCTGCGCCTGGTCGATCCATTTCTGCCGCCGCGCGCCTGCCTCGACGATCCACTTGGCGTCGACCTCGAACGCGGTCGCGTAGAGCGCGCGCAGCTTCGCCGGCACGCGGTCGATCTTGGCGAGCGACCCGTCGAAGTACTTGAGGTCGGAGACAATCACCTCGTCCCAGAGAGACTGCTTCTTGAGCTCGGCGACGAGATGCTCGTTGACCACGGTGAACTCGCCCGACAGATTCGACTTGACGTAGATGTTCTGGTACTCGGGCTCGATCGACGCACCTACGCCGACGATGTTGGAGATCGTCGCGGTGGGCGCGATGGCGACGCAATTGGAGTTGCGCATGCCGTGCTTCTTGATCCGTGCGCGGAGCGCATTCCAGTCCATCACGGCGGAATCGTCGATCTCGACGTAGCCGCCGCGCTCTTCGGCGAGGAGCTTGAGCGAATCCTGCGGCATGATGCCGCGGTCCCAGAGGCTGCCGCTGTAGCTGCTGTAGCGCCCGCGCTCCTCGGCCATCTCGGTCGAGGCGAGGTATGCGTAGTAGCACACCGCTTCCATCGACCGGTCGGCGAAGATCATCGCTTCCTCGGTCGCGTACGGAACGCCCAGCAGGTGCAGGCAATCCTGGAAGCCCATAATGCCGAGGCCCACGGGCCGGTGCCGCAGATTCGAGTTCCGCGCCTTGGCAACCGCGTAGTAGTTGATGTCGATCACGTTGTCGAGCATGCGCATGCCCGTCTTGATCGTGGTCTTGAGCTTGTCGTGATCCAGCGCGTACTTGCCGTCGACTTCCTGCATGTGGTTCAGCAGATTGACCGAGCCGAGATTGCACACCGCGATCTCGTGATCGCTGGTGTTGAGCGTGATCTCGGTGCAGAGGTTCGAGCTGTGCACGGTGCCGACGTGCGACTGCGGCGAGCGCACGTTGCACGCGTCTTTGAACGTGATCCACGGATGCCCGGTCTCGAAGAGCATGGAGAGCATCTTGCGCCAGAGCTGCACCGCGGGAATCTTCCGGAAGAGCTTGAGCTCGCCGCGCGCGGCCTTCTCCTCGTAGCGCGTGTACGCTTCCTCGAACTTGCGGCCCCACTTGTCGTGCAGGTCGGGAACGTCGGAAGGCGAGAACAGCGTCCACTCGCCGCCTTCCATGACGCGCTTCATGAACAGGTCCGGGATCCAGTTGGCCGTGTTCATGTCGTGCGTGCGGCGGCGGTCATCGCCGGTGTTCTTTCTGAGCTCGAGAAATTCCTCGATGTCGAGGTGCCAGGTCTCGAGATAGCTGCACACCGCGCCCTTGCGCTTGCCGCCGTTGTGGGCGAGACCGGACGCGGTCATGTACGACTCGTCGACATCGACCTCGAGATCGACGACCAGCGGCCGCGTCACTATCGGCTCGATCGAGCGCACGCGCGAGAAGATCGTGCCGCCATGCGTGATCCAGTTGCGCTTGACGATCGACTGGCAGCCGACCAGCGTGGCGACTTCCGGCACGGCGGGGATGCGCAGGTCGTACGCCTCGGTCTTGCCGGCGAACGTGATCTCGGAGCCGTCGGCGCGTCGCGCGCGATGCCCGTTCTTGCGCACGCGGTGCTGCCCGCTCGCCGGCACGCCCAGCCGCAGCAGCTGATAGCGCAAGCCTTCGGCCAGCGGGTGCGAGGCCGACGTGAAATAAATCTCCTTGCCCCGCGAGACGCCGCCGTCGGTTTCGAGCAATCCACGGATCAGCGCCAGCGTCAGCGGCCGCGGCAGATGCGCGAGCCGCGGCGCGATGCGCTTGCGGTGCTTGTCGTCGTACAGATCGTCGTAGCCGAACGGCAGCGTCGCCGGTCCCGCACCGGCGATGCGGCCGGTCGTCGCGTCGCGCACCACACCGCGCCCGGAGGCCCAATGGACCTGCGCGTAGGTCGAGCCGCGGCCCGTTTCCCAGTAGTGAACTCCGCGCGCGCTCAAGTATTCGCGCACGAACTCGAGATGCTCGTCGCACGCAGGATTGCCGGACACGCCCCACTGCATGCCATCTTTCGACAGATGCCCGTCGCCGAGCAGGACGCCGTACAGGCGCGCATCGTCTTCGGTGAAACCCTCGACGTTCACGACCTCGGTGGGAATCGTGAAGCCGATGTAGTCGCCGACTTTGAGCTTGCCCGCGTCGATCCATTCCGCCTGCACCTTGCCCTTGTGCAGCCAGTCGACCGTGCGCTCGATCGCTTGCTCGAGTGGCACGCCGCGGATCGCCCAGAACGGATGACCGTCGGTGACTGCTAGCGTCTCGAGCGCGTGCTTGACGTCGATCTCGAGCATCGGCCCGCGCTGGTTGTAGACGAGCTTGCCGAGCACTTCGCGGTAGGTTCCACTCTTCCCGAGCACGAGATCGCCGACACGCACTTCGCGGATCGGCTGCACGCCGCGCGCGGTGTAGACCGGCGTCTCCGGCGCGAAGCACTGGTTGACCGCGACCGCGGTGTCGTTCACTACTTTCAAAAACGGCACCACGCCTTGCGACTTGCCATTGGTGCCCTTGATGTGCGAGCCCAGCGCGCGTACGTTCGTCCAGTCGTTGCCTAAGCCCCCGGCGAACTTGGACAGGAGCGCGTTTTCCTTGATCGCCTCGTAGATGCCGTCGAGATCGTCCGCGACCGTGGTGAGATAGCACGACGAGAGCTGCGATCTATGCGTGCCCGAGTTGAACAAGGTGGGCGTCGACGACATGAAGTCGAAGGTCGAAAGCGCGTTATAGAATTCGATTGCACGCGCCTCGCGATTGACTTCGTTCAAAGCCAGGCCCATCGCCACGCGCATGAAAAAGCATTGCGGCAGCTCGAAGCGGCGTCCGCCGACGTACTGATCGACCAGGAAGTAGCGGTCGTAGAGCGTCTGCAAACCGAGATAGCCGAACTGCAGGTCGCGCTGCGGCACCAGCGCCTTGCCCAGCGTCTTCAGGTCGTACTGCGCCAGCGCTTCGTTCAAGAGCCCGATCTTGATGCCGTGCTTGACGAAGCGCGGAAAGTAATCGGCGTACTTGGTCGCCATGTCGGCCTGGGTGACTTCCTCGCCCATCGCCTCGTAGCGAATCGAGTCGAGCAACAGCCGCGCGGTGACGAAGCTGTACGCGGGGTCTTTCTCGATCAACGTGCGCGCCGCGAGGACGACG
>Ga0207646_10006035_pt1 | contig 12624 bp, 13 predicted proteins | sample KBSK5502metaG_FD_184343 | JGI IMG/M metagenome (GOLD analysis project Ga0207646, IMG submission 184343) | Corn, switchgrass and miscanthus rhizosphere microbial communities from Kellogg Biological Station, Michigan, USA - KBS K5-50-2 metaG... | ecosystem: Host-associated > Plants > Roots >...
ACACGGTGCACGAGCCACTGTTCTCTGATCACGAGTCCCACAAAGAAGATCAGCACCGTCCACATCACCAGCATTCCCGAGACAGACGATGGATCTTGAGCAAATTGTGCGGAGATCATCGCCGACCAGAGAAACACATTTGGCGTGGTCGCTGCAAGGCGCTGCGCACGCCCAGTTTCATCCTCCAAACCGCGTACCTTGACCAATCCTGCAATGAGCAGGAGTCCTCCGAACGCTCCGGCCATGAGCAGGAGCGCAGTGCCCAGGAGCATCGCTCCCCCCAGTGTCATCACTCGCTCAACCAGAGAGACAGGAGTGAAATAGTAGGTGGCGAGAAATGCGAGTGGAAGTGATGCCGCTCCCCCAATCCATCCCCAGTTGGTACTCAGGGCACCAGCTTTGATTGGCTGCCTCAAGCGGTACCATTGTGCCACAAGAGCGGGCAGTGCCAGTGCTATTGCCAGCATGAGGAGCGCACTGAGTCTGATTGGCAGGACCGCGTGCGTGTTCCACCCAAAGGGAGAGAAGTCTATCGTTCTGCGAAGGACAACTGAGGCTCCTAGTAGGAGAGGAGAGAGGACCGACAACGAGAGCGTAATGCGTAGCGCAGCGGCATAATCTCCCCCCCATAACAAGGCCAGTGTCGGGACCAGCGTCGCCGGTGGAAGTAAGAAGAAGGTGCCAAGCAGTTGTACGAGGACATGTGGGCCGAAAATGAGCAGTCCCATGCCAAGGAACACCCGTATAAGCAGGCCACACCGCATGCCCTTGAGCGCGCCAGTCACCCCGGTAAGGCGAGCAGGGTCAGCGTACAAGAGTCCAAAAAACGTACCCACGACCAGGCACGAGATCATACCAGCCTGAAACGCGGTGGGAGGGAGCGACCAGTCGATGATGAGCTTGACCAGGACACCGAGCACGGCACTGCCCAACATCAGCAGCGGGAGGTGAATTTCCAGCAGTTCCCCCAACGTATTCACCGACTGTGGCACATGTATCGCCAGATAGCGCAGGTCATTTTCCGAGGATGGACGCGAGTTTGGGATCTTAAAGTCACAATAGTCCTCTGGAGCAAGGCCTGCAATAAGAAGCGCAAACATTTCCACGACATACTTGTGTGCGACGACGAGGATCGTATGACCGCGCAGTGATGCTGGGAGGAGCACTTGCTCGTAGTAGTTGCGCACACGGCGATACAGCTCTTGCCATGTCTCGCCATCGGGAGGAGCACCGTGGGGCGAGTGAAGTAGTTCATCGTAGCGCCGATACCCCAGGACCTACTTCCACAGGCTCTTGTTGCGTCCCTGCAGCAAGCCAAAGTGCCGCTCCAGTAGAGCATCGGAAACGTGAATTGTGGCAGCAGTGTTCCCACTGACCTCAGCGATCTTCTGTGCGGTGAAGCGGGCACGCTGGAGTGGTGAGACATGAATTTCGTCAAAGACCAGGCCTTTGCGGGCAATGGCACGACCAGCCTGTTCCGCTTGCTCGCTTCCCAGGCGAGTAAGGGGGGAATCCTGGCGTCCGGCGAACTGATTACGTTCGTTCGCCTCAGATTCCCCATGACGGATGAAGTAAAGTGGCATCACTGCCTCTCCTTCTCTCAAGAGAGAGCTTCCAATTCAAGCCTGAAAAGTGGACGAGAAGCAAATAAAATGGCTTGCAGAGCGGGAAACGTGTACTTTCACGGCCCACAGTTTCGCTACCTGTCGCACAAAGGTGCTGCGATCCAACTGCGCCATGGCTGGAAAGAAGTGGGCGTAGTGCTGACGGAAAGAGTTGAGCAACTCCTTCTCCCGGCTCAGTCCCAGAGTGGTTCCCACAACTTCCCTAGTCAGCACCTCGCTATCGGATCGTTTGAGCATTGGCCCGCAGGCTCGCAGCCGTGACCCTTTGGTCACGTCCGGAAACAGCTTGTCGTTTCGAGGAGAGGAGACTGCATGATCCTTTCCTTGGCAAGCAACACATGCACATCGGATTGGTTCGTTGATAAGGCGTGAGAAACAGCCAAATCATTACCTCTAGTATTGCAGCAGCATGGGGGGCTGAGAAGAGCAAAGCAGTAAAGATTTGGTTATGATTGAGTGATAGTTGAGTGATTTTGGTTGTAAAATTCAATTTCACTACTTGTGCTGGCTACTTGGGACATCCGTTCAGGAAATCGGCATGGTGCATGCGATTGAACGAGCCTCCTTGCCGAAGCATGTGAGAGGCGAGTATAATCAACAACGTCCATTCTGCTCGTACGCTCCGGCAAGGCTGTGCTGGCTACGTGGGACATCCGTTCTCAAAATCGATGATGTTGCTCTTGATTTACTCATGTTTCATGGATGAGATACTTCGGCGTTTGTCCATACGGGGTCGCTTCCCGCAGTCGTTGTGCGTGACACGGCGCACGTAGCCAGTACAGGGATTTCACGTCCACAGCGTTCCTCTCAGATTTTTGCAGCAAAACCTGATTTTGCTGTTTAACACAGGTTTAGCATAGCTTTAACTTACTTAGCTTACAATTACTGTCGGTTGAAGACCTGAAAATCTTTTCAGTCAGTCAGATAGTAGAAAGGTAAGTGAGATGCAAAGAGTCATTCCTCATGCATTCCAACGTTTGCGCCATGGCTTCCCAAAACGGCGAAGCGTCTTTCTGGTTCTCACCCTCCTCCTGGTAGCTTTCACCATCTTTCCTGCAGCCTCCGCGGCTGCAAACCCCAACGTATTTCATGATGGCGAGCCAGGAACGATCAATGGGAAGACCCGCCTGATTAACAACTGGACGCTTACGCCGGCAGGCAAGCAAACCTCTTTGGGCGATCTGCCGCTAAACTCCATCTTCTCGCCCAACGGTCGCTACCTGCTTATTTCCAACGGAGGAGCAGGCATTCAGTCGCTCCAGGTCGTCTCAGCCGCAGAGAGCAAAGTGATCCAAACTTTGCCCTATTATGCACCCCACAGCGTCTTCATTGGTCTTGCCTACAGCCCCGATGGGACAAAGGCCTATGCCGCCGGTGGCGGTGAAGATGTAGTCCATACGTTTGCTGTCTCCGCATCCGGTATGCTGACGGCTGCTGGCGATATCAGCATTGGCACGCTCCAAGCCAATCCTTTCCCCACGGGCCTGAGTCTCAGCCCCGATGGGAAAACGCTCTATGTCGCCAATAATCTCGCCAACACTGTAGCCGCCGTCAATACGACCACCAAAGCGGTCGTCGCGACCATTCCCATCGGTACCTACCCCTTCACCACTCTTGTGAGTAAGGATGGCAAAACGATCTACGCCTCCAACTGGGGTGATGCGACGATCTCCGTCATCGATGCCGCCAGTAGAACGGTCTCTGCCACCATTCCTGTTGGGCAGCATCCTACGGCGATGGTTCTCTCCCCTGATGGCCACCAGTTGTATGTGACTGATGGCAATAGTGATGCCGTCTCTGTCGTCGCTACGGACACCCAGAAAGAAATAGGGAGAATCTCTACTGCACCTTCTCCTCACGCTCCCCTCAGCAGCAGCCCACAGGGGATAGCCATCAGCCGCGATGGCCACACCCTCTATGTCGTTGATGCAGGTAACAATGAGGTGGCGGTGATCAGCCTGAATGGAAACGATGCTCCACGCGTGCTTGGTCGTATCCCGACTGCATGGTATCCCACGTCGGTCAATGTAAACCAGAATAACAATACGCTCTATGTCACCAATGGAAAAGGTCTGGGGGCTGGTCCCAACGCCAAGGGCCTCTATCCTAATCCTACCCGAGCCAATCCTCCGATCGTCGATGCCATCACCGGCTACAACGATGGCTACTGCAACTGTACGTTTAACAACTTCACCGGCAGCATGATAGTAGGGACCCTCTCGACGATCGAGGTGCCCGGCCCAGGAAGACTGGCCCTCTACACCCAGCAAGTCATGCTGAACGACCACGTGAACGACCTGTCCGTCAACGAGCGCGATCCGAACAATCCTATTCCGCTCCCGGGCGGCACGTCGCCGATCAAACACGTGATCTATATCATCAAAGAGAATCGGACCTATGACCAGGTCTTTGGTGATGAGCGACCTGGGAACGGTGATCCCAATCTGGCGCTGTTCCCCAGGGACAATACGCCCAACCTGCATGCGCTGATCGATCGCTTTGGCGTCCTCGACAACTTCTATGCCGATGCCGAAGTCAGTGCCGATGGACATAACTGGGCCACGTCAGCCAATGCCAGTGACTACAACGAGCGTATGTGGCCGCAGGACTATTCGCCAGGCCAGGGCCGCAATCGTGGCTATGATTTTGAGGGGACAAGTGCGATCAATCTTTCTCCAGGCGGTTACCTATGGGATACTGCGGCAGAAGCCAAGATTAGCTATCGTGACTACGGGGAGTTCTACCAGTTTGACCAGAATTACCCGGTCTCCAAGGCCAAGCTGATTCCGGAAAGCCAGGCGAATAGCTGCACTGGTCCGATTGCTCACTCGTATACCGGTGTGACGGTCCCAGCAGGACAGGTGCTCTGCTTCCTGCCCATGGATATCAACGCGCAGGTGACGCCGAACCTGGCGGGTCACTATGATCCTCGCTACAGAACCTATGATAGTAACTACCGTGAAGCCGATCGTGTCGCCGAGTGGCAACGCGAGTTCAATCAATTCGTGGCGACTACTACCCTCCCTCAGCTGGAGATCGTGCGACTCCCCAACGATCACACGCAGGGCACAACTCCTGGCAAACTGACGCCACAGGCGGCTGTCGCCGAGAATGACAATGCGGTGGGGCAGATCGTAGACATCCTGAGTCACAGCAAGTATTGGGCCGATACGGCGGTCTTCGTGACCGAGGACGATGCGCAGGACGGGCCCGATCATGTCGATGCACACCGCACCGAGTCTCTGGTGATCAGCCCCTATACGTCTCGTACAGCCGCACGAGTGGATCATACCCTCTACGACACGGCATCGATGGTACGTACCATGGAGTTGATTCTTGGTCTGAGATCCTTGAGCCAGTACGACGCCCATGCGATACCCATGTGGCGTTTATTCAGCGGCAAAGCGGATAGCACGCCTTATGCTGTACTTCCAGAGACTATTCCAGTCACCAGGGTGAATAGCGCCACGGCGTATGGAGCTCAGGCGTCCGCGCAGATGGACTTCTCCCAGGAAGACCGCATGCCAATGGATGAGCTGAACCAGATTCTCTGGCATGCGATCAAGGGCTGTACTGGCTACGTGGGTCATCCGTTCGGGAAATAGGCACTTTGAGAATGGTATACCCTTCCTTTACCGCTTGCAAACGAAGTCAGGCGAGGGTAAAATCGGGAGTCGTCATTGTATTCTCATGCTTGAACGACGACCATTTCATATGAAGGAGAAACGTATGCTATGAGTCGCGTTCTTCCGCATCTCCTACGGTTGAAAGGTTTCCTCTTGGATGTGCTTCACCGTCACTTTGCTCGCTGGACGAGACCGCTTACTCGCTCATTGCCGCTCGGAACACTCTGAGACCTTGGCAGAAGCAAGTCCGAGCTCATCGCAGAAAACGCACTTTTACGCCAACAGCTCAGCATGCTCAGTCGGCAGGTGAAACAACCGGCTTGCAGCAAGGTGGATCGAACGCTCCTCGTCCTGCTCGTCAGGTTGGTTAGCACCTGGAAGCAGGCCCTCTTCATCGTTCAACCAGACACACTGTTGCGTTGGCATCGTGAGCTTTTTCGCCTGGTCTGGAAGCACAAGTCTCAGGCCGCTTCTCATCAGTCGAGGGTATCCGCAGAAACCATCGCCTTGATCAGAGAGATGGCGGCGAAGAATCGGCGTCTTCGGCGCTGAAGGGATTCGTGGCGAACTCCTGAAACTGGACATTCACGTGTGCAAGCGGACCATTCAGAAGGACATGAGGCACGTTCGCACCTTGCAGCCCAGAGGACAGAAGTGGACGACCTTTCTGCGCACTCACGCGGCAGATATCTGGGCCTGCGACGCGCTTTCCGGTGACTGATCTCTTCTTTCGACCGCTCTTCGCCTTCTTCATTATCGAGCTCAAGTCACGACGGGTGATCCATGTCGGAATGACAAGATCTCCTACTGATCCCTGGGTCGCGCGTACCGCTGCGCGAAGCCACTCCGTATGGGCAAGCGCCGAAGTATCTGATCTGCGATAACGATCGCAAGTTTGGATCCTGTTTTGCCCGAGTGGCGTCGACGAGTGCCATTGAACTACTTAGAACACCGTATCACGCTCCCCGCGCCAATGCGATGTGCGAACGCTTCTTGAGGAGTGTGCGACAAGAATGCGCTTCTCCACCTGTTGATCCTCCGCGAGAAGCAGCTCCAGCGTGTGCTCAATGGGTATGTAGCATACTTCAACCGGGCACGACCCCATCAAGGTCTTCAGCAGCAGATCCCTGAACTGCGTGGATCGTCTGGTTTCTCTACATTTGCAGGGAACAAAGTGATGGCTGTTCCGATACTGGCTGGGCTCCACCACGACTACCAAAGGGTAGTCTGACTGGATACAAACATGCTCGGCAATCCAGTAGATGGACGAGACTCATCCTGACGTCACCGTTCTGTGTGAAGGTACTTTTGGAAGGCCTGGAGCACGACTTCAGCATGTCTTCTCAAAGTGTGTCTTGTGATGAAACGTCAGTTTTTCCCGTAGGATTGAGGTTGTTTCTCTGAAGCATGAGAAGAACCTCACTATTTCTTCCTCCATCGAGTTCATGTGGCAACAATCGTGGTAAGCAAGGAAGACGAAGCTGCAACTTCTGAACGGATGTACCACGTAGCTTGCACAGCCAAACTACAAAGCACCCTCTGGTTTATTCGCCAGAAGGCGCTTTGCGTTGTAAACAAGGGCTTAGACAGGGACAAAAGTAGCCTTAATAGGAATAGGCGCATCCTCTGGGGATGCAGGGCTTATTTTGATCTCTGCTTGAAGCCCGAGCGCGCGGAGGATATCTGAGATGGTGTCCAGCGTAGGGTTTGGGTGAGAAGTATTGAACAAGCGTGTCACGGTGGTACGTTGTACCCCCATCCGCTTGGCAAGTTCTTTCTCACTGACATTGAGGGCCTTCCGAGCCTGTTCAAGGACCTGAAGCAAGGCAATATCTACGCTCATATCATAGAAAGCTTCTGCGAACTCTGGATCGCTCAAATCCTCACGCAGGCGCTGATGAAACCGGCTCATAACTTTTCCTCCTGTTCTGGTACTTCCGGGCTTATCTTATGCGTATGTTGATAATCTCTCCAATAATCAGATGCTTGCTTGAGATCAGATAGTGAGGCAGGCTGACCTACCCGCTTGACGTAGCCATGCAAGAGTACCACTCTGGTGCGTTCCCCATCGAAGCCGAAAAGTTCTCTCCCGAGAAATCCGTTAAAGATCGTGCGTATCTCCCACAAGCCCTTGTAATCATGGCATGGCTCGATCAGACCCCCACCGAGTTGAGGACCGTACAGCTCGATTGCCGCAGCAATAGCTCTTAACTTAGCACCGAGCTTTTTATGGTGACGCTTTAAGCTGACCTCAAACGCTTCAGCAGGCTGTGTCGTATCTGCCTGCTCGTAATATTCAGCAACCCATCTCATAGATAAAAGGTACCATATATGATACCTCTTGTCAAGAGGTTGATCACCTAGAAGCAGGGCTTATGCGTTCTAAAAAAGGCCAAGAAAAGGAGCGGGTAGCTGTGCTGGCTACTGAGCATATCCGTTCCACTAGCAGAGAGTAAACTTCATGCTGGAACCCTAACATCATCTATTTGATGAGTAGAGAGCAAAGAAAAAGAACCGGTAGAGCCAACATGAGCGCCCTTTTTAGAACGGATATGCTCAGTAGCCAGCACAGGGTCTGGGGCCGGAGGTCATGGAGCACTTGCAGATGAGTGCGCAGGGGGTACGCGGCGATGGTGGTAGCTTTGTGTACCTGTTTGAGACGGCGGAAGGCTCGCTGCTGTATCAGGATACCAGCGGGCATTGGAGCGGTATTCTGCACAATCTGCGTCCCGATGTGGCCATCCTGGCTGCGGCCGGTCGCGGCACCAGCGATGGTGAACCTATTCAGGGAACACTCGCCCAGTTCATGGCGCGGCAGGCCGATCTGCTACGCCCACGGCGCGCGATTCTGGATCATCACGATGACTGGCTGCCGGGGTTTGTCTCACGTAGGGCAATGAACCTGGCAAAGCGCGGATGCCTCAACTTGCGGACGCAAAGAGGCCTTGCACTCATTGTAGAAGACCAGGGCTCGATCAATGGAGGAAAGGGCTTCCACCCAAAAGCCACGCTGACCAGCATGGAGTGTAGCCGACAGCGTCAGGGATTTCAACCGGGGCAAAGAGCATGACGCAATCCACTCAACAGGAGGACTCTACCCACCTCCGTAGATAGACCGGTACCATCTCGTCATCCCTGCTGACACCGAGACCACCTCGATGCGAGGGCATGGGTAACAGATCTTGGCAATCTGGCTTCTGGAAGGTTAATCGGCCCGTGGGTGGCCTGGAGCAGTCTTCGCCCTCCTGATTTGCACAGAGGATCATATCGCCTGTAAGATAAGATCGGGCCGAAAACGAAAAGAGAGGCTTGAGAGGAGGTTTCCCCTTCGGCATCTGAGACCGCCGCTATAGGGATGAGCATGTGGCTGCCTTCCTCTGTTCCAATACAATAGGCCGGAGGAGCCAATGGACACGCAAGCCTTCGGAGAGCCCATGACCATGTAGAGCAAGCTATGACGGCATATCGGTTTGCGCATGAACACAGAAGAGGTGAACGCATGCAAGAGATCGAACTGTCAGCGGGGACGATCGAGTACGAGGACACAGGCGGCCCCGGTCCAATCGTCGTCCTGTTACACGGGTTAGTCATGGACGGCTCGCTGTGGCGCAAGGTGGTCCGCGAGCTGCGCGCCGATCACCGCTGCGTGGTGCCGACGCTACCTGTCGGCGCTCATCGGCGGCCCATGCGAGCGGACGCCGATCTCTCGCTGCGTGGCCTGGCGAAGCTGCAGGCCGAATTCCTGGAGGCCCTCGACCTGCGCGAGGTGACCCTGGTGGGCAACGACCTGGGACTCTTCCAGGTCACGGCGTGCGAATACCCCGAGCGGATCGCGCGGCTGGTGATCACCTCCTGTGAAGCCTTCGACAATATCCCGCCCGGACTGCCTGGGCGCACGGTCGCCTTCGCTGCCACACTGCCAGGCGGTCTCTTTGCCCTGGTCCAACCCCTGCGGCTGCGCGCCCTGCGCCGCCTGCCGTTGGCCTTGGGCTGGATGGCGAAGCGACCAATCCCCCACGAGATCACCGACGCCTGGCTGCGTCCGCTGCTGACCCAGCGGCAGATTCGCCGCGATCTGCTCAAGTACCTGCATCATTACGACAAGCGCGATCTGCTCACGGCGGCTGAGTGCCTGCGCTCCTTTGCTCGTCCGGCGCTGGTCGTCTGGGCGGCGGAAGACCGCGTTATGCCCCTTGCACACGGACGGCGGCTGGCCGCGCTGCTTCCCCGCACGCGGCTGGTGGAGATCCCCGATAGTTACACCTTGATCCCTGAAGACCAACCGGGCGAGCTGGCTCGCGCCATCCGTCAGTTCGTTCGAGACACGCCATGAGCGTGCGCACCACCTGTGCTGGCTACTTGGGACATCCGTTCTCAGAAACCGACGAATTTTTCGGACGGATGTCCCAAGTAGCCAGCACAACAGGTGAATTCCACAGCTCCGAGAAAAATGAGTAAATCAAGAGCAAAATCAATGATTTTGAGAACGGATGTAATAAGTAGCCAGCACAGGTCATTGTGTTGTCGCTTAGCAATGAAAATTGAGGAAGAACAGAACGGGTCGCACCGTTCTGTTCTTCCTCAAAGGCCTAAATCGGCTCTAGAATGCGCCCTTTGCACTCCTGCTTTAAGAGAAGAAGGCACCGTTGCGCTCATTACCAATCTCGGCGAAAACGGTGGTCGAGGGTTGTGTTGGGTCGGAAACGAAGTGGAACCTCTCCTCTTTTGCCGACCAGCGAATCGTCGCCGTATCCTCGATATAGTCCCCAACAAAGTGGTTCGTTTCATCGCGCGTGTGAACTCGCTTTATCACACCGCTCCAACGAAGCTCGAAGGAGACGCTTGCCGGTATCGGTGGTTGGGGGCCAAACAGGGCATTGGGAATGTTGAAGTAGTCCTCGATATCCGCATTACCAATGACCATCGAGGCTGTGGCTTTGTTCAGGTCGACATGCACCCTTCCATTGGGGATGCGGATCGTCCAGAACAGGCCGCTAGGAGCGATACCAGGATTGAAGTCATGGACCTGATTGTCAAAAACATTAGGGACCACCGGCCCCCGATAGAGATCCAGTCAGATGAAGCCGAACGTATCGGAGTACTGCTTCCCATCCATCCCAATGTAGGTACCCTGCATGAAGCGCACATCAGTATCGTAGTTGAGGGTCTCATGGTGCCCCGTACCAATGTCGATTCCTGTTCCAGTACCCTGGACATCTGCAACACCAACAAAGCCTTTGAAGTCGGTAATCGTTGATGGCTCGTTGCCTTCACCAAGCAGGAAGACGTGGAAAAGCTGCCCGCCCACCACGATGCCTCCGGGAATGGGATTGGGATCGCTGCTAGCCGCCAGGGCGAGCTTTGGCATCCAAAGTGCAGAGCCCAGAATGGCGCCTGTAGTGCCAGCGGCCGCACCAATGAACTTGCGCCGCGACATCATAGCGCGTTCCCAAAAGTGTGTGTGACCAACGTAATGTTGGCCGTGGGGAGACTCCCCATGTGTTGGGAAATCTCCATCTTTGATAATCAACATACCCTCCTTTCTAGACACTTTTACCGGATTTACAACAAGCGGAGCACAACATCACAGCCTGAGCCGGTTGTAATATGTACATGCTACAGTTCGGGTGATCAGGCAGAATCAGGCGTTCAATGAAAAAGGTGGCCCCGTGTGCACCTTTCTCCTTTGTAGCGTCGATCCAGTTGCTAACGGTTGATCCTCGCCCATAACTCTAGTAGACCCCCTCACCAGAGCAAACGAGGTATCAAAGATTACGTGGTAATGTCAGGTTCGAGACGAGACATCTTACGAAGAACAACAGAACAAAAAGTTGCCTAACGTGCGACCTGGGAGTATAACTGATGAAGTTCACCGTATATAGTATAGTTAAAGTTTGATAGGTTGTCAACTATCATTTCATGTATTTGTCAATGATATATTGGGGCTCATCCTCAAAAAAAGTGGTACTGCCCCTCTCGGCGGTGGATAATTCGGCCTTCTCTCCTAACTGGTTGACAATCCTTCCCAACCCTGTTTATGCTTCCTTATAGACTTCCCATTATCTTCATTTCAAGCAGCGAGGATCCTTATGATGCTTCATGTGTTTTTGCTTCTGCTTTTGTCCTTCTTCATGCTCTACTTGGCACAGCTTTGTCATCTTTACTGGACCTATCATTGCCTTCCCCACTCGAAAGCAGTGGCGTTGCACTCCGCAGTCCACCGACTTCTCAAGCCACGCTCCCCACGCGATTGCCCCGCCTGTCGCCTTTCCTCCACCCTCTCGTCGGGTGTGGGGCCTGCCCCTGCGCCTCCACCTGTGCGTCCCTGGCGCGAGGTCAAAAGCCGCCGGGGAGCACCGAAGCGGGTAAACACAGAGGGCTTCGCCTGTCCTAACCACCAGTGCCCATACTTCGGCATCACAGACGCTCACCTTCATGCTCTCGTCGGGGATGGCAAGCATGGCAATGCCGAGCGCATCCAAACATTGCGCTGCCAGGCTTGCCGTACCACGTTCACTGCCCGGCGCCATACCCCTTTGTACCGCTTGAAAACTCCCTCTCAGCAGGTCGCAATGGTGCTGACTGCCCTCGCTGAAGGGCTGGATCCTTCCGCCGCTGAGCGGGTCTTCGGCTACCGGCAAGCCACCATCACTAGCTGGCTGTCGCGCGCTGGCGAGCACGCTCAGACTCTGCACAAGCACTCTTTCTGCAATCTCCAATTCCCGCACCTGCAGTTGGACGAACTGCGAACAAGGCTACGCAGCTACACACAGGTGCTGTGGCTGTGGCTGGCAATCGACCCCCTCACGAAGAGTATTCCTGTACTCTACCTGGGTCCACGTACGCAAAACACCGCGCACATGGTCATTCACTCCCTGCGGCAGATCCTGGCTCCTGGCTGCCTTCCGCTCTTCACGAGTGATGGCTTGAATGTGTACTTCTATGCTCTGACGGCTCATTTTGGCCAGTGGCTTGAAGTGCTTCGTCGAGGCCGGAAAGTGTACCAGTGGCAGGTAGCAGCAGAGCTGATATATGGTCAGGTGAAGAAAATCTACCGGCGGCGCAAGCTGGTGCGGGTCACGCACGTGATGCGCCTTGGGACAGGCGCCGCTCTCACAGTCGCTTTGCAGGGATTGGGTCTCTCGGGACGACTGAACACTGCTTTTATCGAGCGGGTGAATCTCACTGTCCGTCATGGGGTAGCAGCCTTGGCACGTCGCACGTGGGCCACGGCCCAACAAGCCCCACAGCTGCTGGCGCATCTGGAATGGTGGCGAGCTTACTATCATTTTGTGCGGCCGCATACATCGTTACGGGTGGCGCTCATGCAGCCACGAGAACGAGGTGGCAAACTTCTGGCACAACGCTACCGG
>Ga0207646_10006036_pt1 | contig 12623 bp, 10 predicted proteins | sample KBSK5502metaG_FD_184343 | JGI IMG/M metagenome (GOLD analysis project Ga0207646, IMG submission 184343) | Corn, switchgrass and miscanthus rhizosphere microbial communities from Kellogg Biological Station, Michigan, USA - KBS K5-50-2 metaG... | ecosystem: Host-associated > Plants > Roots >...
CGACCTGACCCAGATGGGCTGGGGCTTCTCCAGGGACGACGTCGAGGGCGCGTTCTTCGGCCGGTACATCGAGATGGGCATCTTCGGCGTCTCGCCGTTCGAGACCCTGGACGCCGACGGCATCGGCAGGCTGGTCAAGATCGCCGTCGCCGAGGGCCGCGCGGCCAAGCCAGACCTGAAGGTCGGCGTCTGCGGCGAGCACGGCGGCGACCCCGAGTCTGTCAGGTTCTTCCACGGGGCCGGCCTGGACTACGTCTCGTGCTCGCCGTTCCGGGTCCCGGTCGCGCGGCTTGAGGCGGGCCGCGCGGTGGCGCTCGAGGCAGCCGGAGGCAGCGACAGCAGGTGAGCGCCCGATATGACGGGCACGCAACGCAGAGGTTCGCTCCAGAGCCGGTCAAGAGTTCCCGGATACAGCAGCGCAGCCCGTTCCAGCGCGACCGGGCGCGGGTGCTGCACAGCTCGGCGCTACGCAGGCTCGCCGCGAAGACGCAGGTCGTCGAGGTCGGGCAGGCCGACTTCCCGCGCACCAGGCTGACCCACTCGCTGGAGTGCGCGCAGATCGGCAGGGAACTCGGCGCGGCGCTCGGCTGTGATCCCGACCTGGTCGACGCGGCCTGCCTGGCGCACGATCTCGGGCACCCACCGTTCGGCCACAACGGCGAGTTCGCGCTGGCGCAGGTCGCCGCCGGGTGCGGCGGGTTCGAGGGCAACGCGCAGAGCCTGCGCCTGCTGACCAAGCTTGAGGCGAAGGTGCACGGCGCCGGGCTGAACCTGACCAGGGCCACGCTCGACGCCACGCTGAAGTACCCGTGGCTGGCGTCCCAGGCGGAACAGGGTAACGGCAAGTACGGCTGCTATGACGAGGACGCCGCGGTGTTCGCCTGGGTAAGGGACGGCGCCCCGCCTGGGCGACCGTGCCTTGAGGCGCAGGTCATGGACTGGGCTGACGACGTGGCCTACTCGGTCCACGATCTCGAGGACGGCCTGCACAGCGGGCTGATCAGCCTCGGAGCGCTGCGCGAGCCCCAGGCGATCCGCCAGGTGGCCGAGCTCACCTTGGCGCAGTACGTCCCGCAAGGAACGGTAACCTCAGGCGAGCTGTGCGAGACGTTCGGCCGACTGCTCGCGCTGAGCTTCTGGCCAAGGAACTTCGACGGCGAGCCGCAGACGGCAGCGGCGGTCAAGAACCTGACCAGCGAGCTGATCGGGCGGTTCTGCGACGCGGCGCTGCGAGCCACCCGGCCCGCCGGGAGTACGCCGCTCGCCCGTTATGCCGCGGATCTCGCCGTCCCCTGGCGGCAGCGGATGGAATGCGCGCTGCTCAAGGGGGTGACCGCGTTTTATGTCATGGGGCGGGCCGGCGTGGCCGCGTCGCAGGCCAGGGAGCGGGAGTTGCTGACCGAGCTGGCGGCGGCGCTGGCGGCCGGGGCGCCCGAGGCGCTCGACCCGATGCTGCGGCCCGCCTACCGGGCGGCGGCGTCCGACCAGGGCAGGCTGCGCGTGGTGGTCGACCAGGTCGCCTCCCTGACCGACACCTCGGCGATCGCCTGGCACGCGAGGCTCTGCTAGCTGGCGATCGCGGCTAGCTGCCGATCGCGGCTAGCTGCCGATCGCGGTTTCCGGGTCTCGGCCGGAGCGGACCAGGGTGAGTATCTGGCCGAGGCCATCGAGGGCCCAGCTATCCTGGCGCACATCCACCGACACCCTCGCGCCCGCGACGTGCAGCGACTCGATGTGCAGCGGCAGGAACCTGGCCGGGATGGCCGGGTCGCACCACAGCTTTCCGGCCGGCACCGAGGGGTCGAACCGCAGCAGCGTGCGCAGCAGGTGGAACGGCGCGGCCGACGCCCACGCCTGCGGCGAGCATGAGGTGGGATAGCTCACCGGCTCGGGAAACTCGGCCCGGTCGAAGCCGCAGAACAGCTCGGGCAGCCTGCCGCCGAACCACTCGGCCGCCTCCAGGATGCCGGCGAACACCTGCTGCGCCTCGTTGACGAAGCCGTAGCGCATCAGGCCGGCCGCGCAGATCGCGTTGTCGTGCGGCCAGACCGACCCGTTGTGGTAGCTCATCGGGTTGTAGGCGTTGCATGACTTGGCCAGCGTCCTGATCCCGAAGCCGGAGAACATGTCATCGCCGGTCAGGTGCTCCGCGACGGAGGCGGCCTTGCCCGCGTCGACGATGCCGGTCCACAGGCAGTGGCCCATGTTGGAGGCCAGCGAGTCGATCTGCCGCTTCTGACCGTCGAGCCCGAGCGCGAAATAGCCCTTGTCAGGAATCCAGAACACCCGGTTGAACTCGTCCTTCAGCGTCTGCGCCCGCTGCGCCCAGTACTCCGCGCCAGCGACGTCTTCGCGCTCGATGCAGAAGTGCGACTTGGCCAGGTACGCGGCGTACACGTACCCCTGCACCTCGGCGAGCGCGATCGGCGGGTCGGCCATCGTGCCGTCGGCGAACGTGATGCCGTCGAACGAGTCCTTCCAGCCCTGGTTGGCAAGGCCAAGCTCGGTCGAGCGGCCGTACTCGACGAAGCCGTCGCCGTCCTTGTCGCCGTAGTCGACGATCCAGTCGAGCGCGCGGTCGGCGTGCGGCAGCAGTTCGTCGACGACGCTGCGTTCCAGGCCCCACCGGCGCAGCTCGCCGAGCAGCATCACGAACAGCGGGGTCGCATCGACCGTCCCGTAATAGACGCTGCTGCCGCCGAGCCAGAGCGACGCCTGCATGCCGAACCGCATTTCGTGCAGGATCTTGCCTGGCTCCTCCTCGGTCGCTGGGGCCACCTTCGTGCCCTGCAGGCCCGCGAGCGTGCGCATGGTGCCGAGCGCCAGCGCCGGGTCGAGCGGGAGGACCATCCACGAGGTGATCAGCGAGTCGCGGCCGAAGATAGTCATGAACCACGGCGCGCCCGCCGCGATCACTGCCCGGTCGGCGTGCTCCGGGTCGAAGATCCGCAGCGACCCGAGGTCCTCGGTGCTGGCTGCGAACACCGCGGCGAGCCTGGTGTCAGAAGCGTGCACCAGGGGCGTCTGGCTCCGCCAGTCCGCCAGCCGCTGCTCGGGTCCCTCGCCCGGCCGCTCGCCGTCGAACTGGCCGAGCGCGCGCCGGACCTCGGTCAGGTCGCGGCCGTTGAGCGAGGGCGTGACCTCCAGCGACGTGCTCCAGGCGCCGTGCGCCGGCACGACGGCGTGCCAGGTCAGGTGGCTGGCAGACACCTCGAGCTCGGCGTCGGAGTGGCTGGCGCCGGTGATTCTCGCCCCTCGCAGCGCCGAGCCGACCTGCCGGTTCAGCCTGATCGAGTCCCCGTCGACGTCGACGGTCATCCCGTCCGCGCCCGCCGAGTCGTCGTGCGCCCTGCCCTCCTTCACCTCGAAGACGTCGGCGAAGTCCCCGCCGATGCCGACGCGCAGGCTGACGGGCAACGGCTCGGCGCTCATGTTGCGCAGCGTGATCTCCTCGTGCATGCCGTCGTTGAGCACCCGGCGTCGCGCGACCAGCATGGTGCTGTCGGCCAGGCCGGGCATCGGCGGCATCCGGCTCAGGAACGTGCACGCGAACGGTTCTCTGGACTGCGGCGCGAGCGCCTCAGGCACGTGCCCGTTGATGCTCAGCTCCAGCCTGCTGATCAGCCTGGTGTCGCGCACGAACAGGCCCTGGGCGGCGCCCGGCCGCAGGTCGCCTGAGGTCTCGCAGATGCAGAACGTCGTGCCCTCGAGCAGCGTGACCAGGCCGCTCGGCGCGCCCATCGTGGTCGCGGGCGCGCCGTCGAACGTCCATGCCTGGCCCATCTGGTGCCTCCACGTGATGCCCCCGGTGAAGCCCTGGCGAGATGTTGGCCGCTGCTTGACCGTACTGCGTGGTTCAGAGATCGCTACCCGCCGCTCGGCTGTGGCACACCCACGTAACGCGGCTAGTCTCTGACTGGCTCACCCGTCACCACAGGAGGGTAAAAGTGCCAGCTAGCGACGGGGCCCTCGCCGGCTCGTCACGCACCGCCGGCGTGTCGGCGCGCCGGGCGGCCGTCGGCGTGCTCGCGCTGCAGGGTGACGTCGCCGAGCACCTGCGCGCGATCACCGCGGCCGGGGCCAGCCCGGTTCCCGTCCGCCGCCCGGCGGAGCTCGCATCGGTCGACGGGCTGATCATTCCCGGCGGCGAGTCGACCACGATATGGAAGCTCATCTCGATCTTCGAGCTGGCCGGGCCGCTGCGGGAGCGGATCGAGGCGGGAATGCCCGTTTTCGGGTCATGCGCCGGGATGATTCTGCTCGCCGCCCGGCTGGTCGAGCGGGCAACCGCGCAGGAGACGCTCGGCGCGATTGACATGACGGTCAGGCGCAACTCGTTCGGCCGCCAGGCCGACTCGTTCGAGAGCGACATCGCCATCGCCGGGGCCGCCGGCCCGCCGTTCCGCGCGGTGTTCATCAGGGCGCCCTGGGTTGAGGAGGTGGGGCCCGGGGTTGAGATCCTGGCCACGGAGCCCCGCACGGGTAGGATCGTCGCCGTCCGCCAGGGTCGCGCGCTCGCCACGGCATTTCACCCCGAGCTCACCCAGGACAATCGCGTGCACTCGATCTTTACTGACATGGTGAGGGATTTGTCATGAGCGGTCACTCCAAGTGGGCGACCACGAAGCACAAGAAGGCCGTCGTCGACGCCCGGCGCGGCAAGCTGTTCGCCAAGCTGATCAAGAACATTGAGGTGGCGGCGCGCAGCGGCGGACCCGACGTGAACGCCAACCCGACGCTGTACGACGCGGTGCAGAAGGCCAAGCGCAGCTCCGTGCCGAACGACAACATCGACAGGGCGGTCCGTCGCGGGGCCGGCCTGGAGGCCGGTGGTGCCGCGTACGAGACCGTGACCTACGAGGGCTACGCCCCGGGCGGCGTCGCGCTGCTCGTCGAGTGCCTGACCGACAACAGGAACCGGGCGGCGTCCGAGGTCAGGGTGGCGCTGACGCGCAACGGCGGCTCGATGGCCGACGCGGGCTCGGTCTCCTACCTGTTCAGCCGCAAGGGCGTGGTGATCGTGCCGAAGACGCCGGAGATGGGCGACGATGACGTGCTGATGGCGGTGCTCGACGCGGGCGCCGAAGAGGTCAATGACCTCGGCGAGTCCTACGAGGTGGTCAGCGAGGCGACCGACCTGGTGCCGGTGCGGACCGCGCTGCAGCAGGCCGGGATCGAGTACGAGTCGGCGGAGACGCCGTTCCTGCCCTCGGTCGAGGTGCCGATCGACGAGCAGACCGCGAGGAAGGTCTTCAAGGTCATCGAGGTGCTCGAGGAGTCGGACGAGGTCCAGGACGTGTACGCGAACTACGCGGTTTCCGACGAGATCTTGGAGAAGCTGGGTTGAGCCGGTGAGCTCCCCGCTCACGATCCGGCCGATGCGCGCCGACGATGACCTCGACGCGGAGCTTGACCTGCGGCACCGCGCGTTCGGCCCGATGGACGGCGCCGACCGCCAGCACTGGCGCGAGGAGATGCTTGCCCGCATCGCCGTCGGCGCGCAGTACGGCGTCTGGGCCGGTGATCGCGACGGCGCGGCGCTGATCGGCAGCGCCAGGTACTACGACATGCGGCAGTACTGGCACGGCAGGCCGGTTCCGATGGCGGGCGTGGGCGGGGTCAAGGTCGCGCCGGAGGCGAGGGGCGGCGGCGTCGGGCGGGCGCTGATGGCCGAGCTGCTTGGAGTGCTGGCACGCGGCGGATTCGCGCTGTCCGTGCTGTTCCCGGCGACCGTGCAGTTCTACCGGTCGCTCGGCTGGGAGCTGGCAGGCGGGCACTACCGCATCGAGGTACCCGGCCGGTCGCTTGGCTCGCTGCTGCCGCCCGATCCCAGGGTTCCGGCGAAGCCTGGCGAGGCCGCTGACCCGGTGGCCGAGGGCCAGGTAGCCGAGGGCCGGGTGGCCGCCAGCGCCGTCCCGCTGCGCCGGGTGAATCCGGACGACGCCGAGCAGGTCATCGCCGTGCTCGGCGCGGTCCACGCGGCCGCTCGCGATTGCGGCCCGGCGACGCGCGACCCGGCCAGTGTCCGACGCTGGCTCGGCGACCCTGACCTGTTCGGCTACCTGGCGCCCGACGGGTTCCTCGGCTACGGCTGGCACGGTGACCGCCGCCACGACATCATGGTCAGCGTCCTCGCCGCCTCTTCGGCGGACACCGCGCGGGCGCTTTGGGGGATCGTCGCCTCGCACGCGTCGGTGACCAGGGTTGTGCACGCCGCCGTCGGTCCCAGCGACCCGGTCGGCTGGCTCACCAGGGAGCGCGACGTCAGCCTGCGCAGAGACAGGCAATGGATGCTCAGGGTGCTCGACCCGGCCGCGGCCATCGCCTGGCGCGGCTTCCCTGCCGCGACGCGGACGAGCGCGGCACTGCGGCTCGCCGATCCCGACCTGCCTGGCAACGCCGGGCTGTACACGCTCGAGGTGGCTGACGGCGAGGGTTCTCTCGTTTCCGGAATAACGGCTCGCGGCGGCAACTCGCCAGGCGGAGAGCCTGTCGCGTTCGGGCCGCGCGGCTTCGCCGCGCTGTACGCCGGCGTCCCGGTGGCGACGCTACGCGCCGCGGGGCTCGCCGCGGGCGGCGATCGTCGATCTGACGCCGCGCTCGACGCGGTATTCGCCGCTCAGCCGTACCTGCTCGATTACTTCTGAGCCCGCGACACGCCGGCCGGCATTCCCCGCCGGCGAGTCGCCGGCCGGTAATGTCACAGCCGAACACTTGTTCGCCATAGACACTGGCGGTGGCCGCATGCGCGTGCTCGGGGTCGATCCCGGACTGACCCGGTGCGGGCTCGGCGTCGTCGAGGGCGGCCGCGGCGCCGCGGTCCGCCTGGTCGGCACGATCGTGATCAGCACTCCGGCCGGCGCGGACATCGGCAGCAGGCTGCTCGCGATCGAGGAGCGGATCGAGGCCTGGCTGTCGCAGTACGCGCCTGACGCCGTCGCGGTCGAGCGCGTGTTCAGCCAGCACAACGTCCGCACCGTGATGGGGACGGCGCAGGCCGGAGCGGTCGCGATCATGTGCGCGGCCCGGCACGGGCTGCCGGTCGCGCTGCATACGCCGAGCGAGGTCAAGGCCGCCGTCACCGGCAACGGGCGGGCAGACAAGGCACAGGTCACCCACATGGTGACCAGGCTGCTGCGGATGTCGGACCCGCCGCGCCCGGCCGATGCTGCCGACGCGCTGGCCCTGGCGATCTGCCACCTGTGGCGAGGCGGCGCGCGGGCGAGGATGGCCGAGGCCGCCGCGCCGCGAGGAACGGCCGCTTCATAAGGGAGGAGAGTCGGGCCGGTGATCGCGCATCTCGACGGAGTGGTGACGGCGGTCGCGCCGGAGGGCGCGGTCATCGACGTTGGGGGAGTCGGGCTGCTCGTGCAGTGCTCGCCGGGGACGCTCGCCGGGCTGCGGCCAGGCGAGCGGAGCCGGGTGGCCACGTCGCTCGTGGTCCGCGACGACGCGCTGACCCTGTACGGGTTCGGCAGCGACGACGAGCGGAACACGTTCGAGCTGCTGCAGACCGCCAGCGGCATCGGGCCGCGTCTCGCGCTGGCGATGCTGGCCACATTCAGCCCCGACGAGCTGCGCCGGGTGGTGGCCGCCGCGGACCTCACCGCACTGACCAGGGTGCCGGGCGTCGGGCGCAAGGGGGCGCAGCGGATCGTGCTCGAGCTGGCCGGGCGGCTCGGGTCGCCTGGCGCCGGCACCGGCGCGGCTGGCGAGGTAGCCGGCCGGGCACCGGGATCCGCTGGCACCAGCCAGACGGGCGCCGGCCTCGCCGGGATCGCCGGCCTGACCTGGCGGGACCAGGTGCGCACGGGCCTGGTGAACCTGGGCTGGCAGGCCAGGGACGCCGACCAGGCGATCGCGGTTGTCGAGCCTGAGCTGCTGGCCGCCGGCCGCGATGGCGCCGGGGCCGCCGACGTTGATGTGGCGGCGGCGCTGCGGGCCGCGCTGCGGGTGCTTGGCAGATCATGACCGAGCGCGAAGACCTCCGGTTCGTCTCGCCGCTGGCGGACGCCGACGAGCGGCAGATCGAGGGCGCGTTGCGGCCCAGGCAGCTGTCGGAGTTCGTCGGGCAGGCCAGGCTGCGCGAGCAGCTCACCCTGGTGCTGGAGGGCGCGCGCCGCCGGGGCAAGGCTCCCGACCACGTGCTGCTGTCCGGTCCGCCAGGGCTTGGCAAGACCACGATCGCGATGATCATCGCGGCCGAGCTCGGCGCGCCGCTGCGGATCACCAGCGGCCCGGCGATCGAGCGGGCCGGCGACCTGGCCTCGGTGCTGACCTCGCTGAACGCCGGCGAGGTCGTCTTCATCGACGAGATTCACCGGCTGGCCAGGCCCGCCGAGGAGATGCTGTACCTCGCGATGGAGGACTTCAGGGTCGACGTGATGCTCGGCAAGGGGCCTGGCGCGACCGCCGTGCCGCTCGACATCGCCCCGTTCACCTTGGTCGGCGCGACGACCAGGGCGGGACTGCTGCCCGCCCCGCTGCGGGACAGGTTCGGCTTCACCGGCCGGCTCGATTTCTACGACCCGGCCGAGCTCGGCGTGATCATCCGGCGGTCGGCAGGCCTGCTCGGGGTGACGCTGCGGGACGAGGGCGCTGACGAGATCGCCGGCCGGTCCCGCGGCACGCCGCGGATCGCCAACCGGCTGCTCCGCCGGGTCAGGGACTTCGCCGAGGTGCGCGGCGACGGCGTCGTCAGCAGGCCGGCCGCCAAGGCGGCGCTCGAGCTGTACGAGGTCGACGAGAGCGGCCTCGACCGGCTGGACCGCAGCGTGCTGACGGCGCTGGTCGAGCGCTTCGGCGGCGGCCCGGTCGGGCTGTCGACGCTCGCGGTCGCGGTCGCCGAGGAGGCCGAGACAGTCGAGGTAGTGGCCGAGCCGTTCCTAGTCCGAGCCGGGCTGATCGCCAGGACGCCGCGCGGGCGGGTCGCCACGCCGGCCGCCTGGGCACACCTCGGTCTCGTGCCGCCCGCGCCTGGCGGCGCGGGCGGCCTGGGCGGCACGACCGGCCCGGGCTCCGCGGGGGATGGCGCGGCCGCCATCGCTGTTTGACTAGAGACGAGTGACGAGTCCGCCGCCCGCGCGCTCAGAGGTTCGCGAGGGGTATCCCCCGCGGGTCAGCACATATGGTTGCGGGCCGGTCACGATCACTCGGCGGAGGTCGTAGCCTGTTTGTGCGCGGCCCCCGCGCAGCTACACTTCGGCAGTTGGTCTTTCCCAGCCGCCCGGAGCCACTGCCGGTCCCGGCCGGCAACGGTCCGGTCGGCGCATCCGGCCGCTGCGCCATCAACTGGAAGGAAGCCCCGCGATGGGGACACTGATATTCGCCGCCAGCAGTACCTCGAAGGGCGGGCTTAACCCGCAGTTGTTCATCATCTTCGCCGTGCTCATCGGGCTGTTCTATGTGCTGATCATGCGGCCGCAGCGGAACAGGCAGCGCCGGGCCATGCAGACGCAGAGCGCCGTCGTGCCCGGCCAGCGGATCAGGACCACCGCTGGCATGTACGGCACGGTGGTCTCGAGCGATGACCGCGACGTCGTGATCGAGATCGCCCCTGGCGTGGAGGTGACGATGCTGCGCCGGGCCATCATGGACGTGGTCTCCGACGACACGATGCCGACGCACGAGGACATCGGCGACGGCGAGGCCGAGGAGCCCGAGGAGCCCGCGGACGAGACGCCCGCCGGGCACGAGGATCCGGCTCCTGGCGACGACACGGACCTCAAGGACCGCAACATCTAGCCGCGTCGCGGCCCGACCGAGCGAAGGACAGGCACAGGTGGCACCCCCAAGCGACAGGCCGGCCCGCCCGGGCCGCGCGCCGGGGGGCTCCGGGGGGTCGTCCCCCCGGGCCCGCACTGCGCGAACGGCGGGCGGAGGACCGAGGCAGCAGGGAGTCGTCTCCCGGCCGTGGCGGCAACTCGGGTTCCTTGTCGCCCTGCTGATCGTGATGTTCGCCTCGATCATCGGCGGCGCCCTCGTGCATCCGGGCGACTGGCACAGCAAGTTCAAGGTCGGCCTCGGCCTCGACCTGTCGAGCGGCACCACCGTGACGATCAGGACAGTGGTTCTGAAGCCGGGCAGCCCGGCGCCGACGAGCGGGCAGATCGCGCAGTCGATCGCGATCCTGAACAGCCGCATCAACGGGCAGGGCTTCACCGGGGCCAAGGTGCAGCAGGAGGGGTCTGACCTCATCGTGGTCTCGGTGCCGCACAGGAGCGCGGAGAACATCTCGCCGCTGCTGCGGGCGGCGGTGCTGCGCTTCCGCCAGGTGCTGCTTGAAGCCCAGGGCAAGCCGACGCTGTTGCCCGCCGCGACGTCGACGTCGCCGAGTTCGTCGCCGTCCCCGAGTTCGTCGCCCGCCTCGAGCCCGTCGGCATCTCCGTCATCGTCAACGGGAACAGGCCAGGCGGCCGGGGCACGAGCCCTGAGCGGCGCGGGCAAGTCGGGCGCGAAGGCGTCAGGCAGCGCGTCGCCCGCGCCTTCCCCGTCCTCGTCGGCCAAGGCCAGCCCGAGCGGGTCGCCGTCCGCGAGCCCGTCGCCGTCCCCGAGCCCGTCCCCGTCGCTCGTCAAGCGGCTGCCGACCGCCGCCGATGCGTCCGGCGACATCAGCAAGGTGACGAGCAAGGCGGTGATCGCCGACTTCAACCGGCTGAACTGCGCGAACAAGCACTGGCAGAAGGAGATCTACGGCGGTAACCCCACGAAGTGGGACAATGCGAGCACTCAGATTGTCGCCTGCGATAGCCAGGGCAATAAGTACGTGCTCGACGTCGCCAAGGTGCTTGGCAAAGACCTGACGAAGGTCGCTGCGCAGCTGAACACCCAGGGCCAGTGGGTCGTCAACTTCAACCTCAACGGCACCGGCCAGAAGGCATTCGGCGACCTGACCAGCCAGATGGTCTTGAAGTACTTCAGCGGGGGCCATGCGACGTCGGTGCTCGACCAGTTCGCGATCGTGCTCGACGGCAAGGTCGTCTCGGCGCCCCAGGTGCAGAGCCCGATCACGCAGGGCTCTGGCCAGATCACCGGCCCGGCGCCGGTGGGCTTCTCGCACAAGCAGGCAACCTCGCTGACCAACGTGCTCAAGTACGGCGCGGTCCCGCTCGCGTTCGAGCAGCAGTCGACCAACTCGATCTCGGCTTCCCTCGGCTCCGCTCAGCTGACCGCCGCGCTGATCGCGGCGGCCGTCGGGCTGGCGCTCGTCGTGGCCTACTCGGTCATGTACTACCGTGGCCTGGCGATCGTGTCGGTGTTCAGCCTGGCGACGGCGGCGCTGCTTGCCTGGCTGTCGGTCATCCTGCTGTCCAAGTACGAAGGCTTCACGCTGTCGCTGGCGGGCGTGGCCGGCCTGATCGTCGCGATCGGCATCACCGCCGACTCGTTCGTCGTCTATTTCGAGCGGCTGCGCGACGAGGTGCGGGAGGGGAGGTCGCTGCGCGCCGCGGTCGAGCGCGGCTGGCAGCGGGCCAGGCGGACGATCATCGTCTCCGACACGGTCTCGTTCCTCGCCGCCCTGCTGCTGTACATTTTCGCGATCGGCGACGTCAGGGGATTCGCGTTCACGCTCGGCCTGACCACGCTGATCGACATCGTCGTGGTGTTCCTGTTCACCAAGCCGATGGTGACGCTGCTGGCCGGGACCGAGTTCTTCGGCCGAGGCCATAAGTGGTCTGGCCTGGATCCGGCCAGGCTCGGGGCGAAGTCGCCGTGGCGCGGCTCGCGCCCGGCCACGGCAAGGCCCGCCACTGGCGCCGCCGCCGCGCCCGCGGCGCGCAGAACCAGCCCGAAGGAGGCGTGATGTCCCGGCTCGGGAGCATCGGCGGGCGGCTGTACCGCGGCGAGGTCTCGTTCGACTTCGTCGGCCGGAGGAACCTCTGGTACAAGATCTCAGGCGCGATCCTCGTGATCGCGGCGGTCGCGCTTGCCGTGTTCGGGCTGAACTTCAGCATCGACTTCAAGGGCGGCGACGTCTACCAGGTCCAGACCCACGGGCACGTGACCCAGACGCAGCTGGCGAACATCGTGAGTCGCGACGGCGGCGGAACGACGATCACGGTCCAGCGCACCGGCACGGGCTGGAGCGTGCAGACGCCCGTGCTCAAGAACCAGCAGATCCAGTACAAGATCCAGAACGCGATCGCCGCCAGGTTCTCGATCCCGCGCAACCAGGTCAGCATCAAGTCGATCGGTCCGAGCTGGGGCAGCCAGATTTCCCGCAAGGCGCTGGAGGCGCTGATCGCGTTCCTGATCGTGATCGTCATCTACCTGTCGCTCGCGTTCGAGTGGCGGATGGCCACGGCCGCGCTGGTGGCGCTCGCGCACGACATCGTGATCACCATCGGCGTCTACGCGCTGCTGAGGTTCCAGGTCAGCCCCGCGTCCGTGATCGGCTTGCTGACCATCCTCGGGTACTCGCTCTACGACACAGTGGTGGTCTTCGACAAGGTCAGGGAGAACACCGCCGGGCTGCTTGCCACCCGGCGGACGACCTACAGCGAGGCCGCCAACCTCGCGCTGAACCAGACCCTGGTCCGCTCGATCAACACCTCGCTGATCGCGCTGCTGCCGGTCGCGGCGATTCTCTCGGTCAGCGTGTTCCTGCTGGGCAACGGCGAGCT
>Ga0207646_10006038_pt1 | contig 12622 bp, 13 predicted proteins | sample KBSK5502metaG_FD_184343 | JGI IMG/M metagenome (GOLD analysis project Ga0207646, IMG submission 184343) | Corn, switchgrass and miscanthus rhizosphere microbial communities from Kellogg Biological Station, Michigan, USA - KBS K5-50-2 metaG... | ecosystem: Host-associated > Plants > Roots >...
TGGCAGCGCTGCTGCAGGCTGCCCGCCGCGCCGGCGAGTCGCTGCTCTTCGAGGGCGCGCAGGGCGCGCTGCTCGACATCGATCACGGCACGTATCCGTACGTGACATCGTCGAATTGCGTTGCCGCAGCGGCGGCGCCTGGCGCGGGCATCGGCCCGCAGATGCTCGATTACGTGCTCGGCATCGTCAAGGCGTACATGACGCGTGTGGGCACCGGACCGTTCCCGACCGAGCTGACCGACGCCATCGGGACTCGGCTCGCCAAGCGCGGCAACGAGTTCGGCTCGGTCACCGGGCGGCCGCGCCGTTGCGGCTGGCTCGATATCCCCGCGCTCGCGCGCTCACTGCAACTGAACGGCGTCGACGGGCTTTGCATCACCAAGCTCGACGTCCTCGACGGCCTGCCATCGATCAAGGTCTGCACCGGCTATCGCGTCGGCGGCGAGCCGGTTGCGCTGCTGCCGACCGGTGCCGAAGCGGTTGCCGCCTGCGAGCCGGTTTACGAAGAGCTTCCCGGCTGGAGCGAGAGCACCTTCGGCGTCAATAGCTTCGAGGCGCTGCCGGCCACCGCGCGCGCGTATCTGCGCCGGATCGAGACGCTGACCGGCGTGCCGATCGCCATGGTCTCGACCGGCCCCGACCGCGACGAGACGATCCTGGTGCATCATCCGTTTCACTGACCGGCCCGCTTACAACAACGACAATGAAAACCTAACGAGACGATCATGACGCTCAACGTCAGCTGGGAACAATACAACGCACTGGTCGAACGTCTTGCGCTCAAGGTCTACGATTCGGACTGGCGATTCAATCAGATCATCTGCATCGCGCGCGGGGGACTGCGCGTCGGCGACGTACTGTCGCGCATCTACGAAGTACCGCTGGCGATACTGTCGACGCACTCGTATACGGCGGAGGGTGGCACGATCCGCGGCCAGCTCGTGATCGCCGAGCACATGACGATGACCGCACCGCGGCTGGGCGAGCGCGTGCTGCTGGTCGACGACATGGTCGATTCGGGCCATACGCTCGAGGCGGTGTACAGAGCGCTGCCGACGCGCTTCCCGCACATTACCGACATCCGCAGCGCCGTACTCTGGTACAAGGGGCACTCGGTCTTCAAGCCCGATTATTACGTCGATCATCTGGCCGAGAATCCCTGGATTCACCAGCCGTTCGAAATCTACGACACGCTGCGGCCGGAGGCGCTGAGGGCGCGGCTCGCGTGATGGACTCTGGCAGGCTCGGAAGCCGCAACAGACCGCGCCTCGCGTCGCCTGTGTCTATCGGTACCGGGGAGCGTGCGGTGCGAAGCGGCGCTGGGTAGCGTCGCGGCTAACACCTGGTGCCCAGGAAAGGACTCGAACCTTCACACCATTACTGGCGCATGGACCTGAACCATGTGCGTCTACCAATTCCGCCACCTGGGCAAGCGCGTAATTTTAAGAGGGAGCCTCTGCATTGTCAAAGAAAGTACCGCGCAGCAACGCCGCAACCACGACTCGCACAGTGACTCGCACGTCGCGTAGTCGTCACGGCGACGTCGATATTCCAAGCCGCGACCAGATCCTCGAACATTTGCGCGAACACGGCACGCCGATGCGCGCCGACGATCTTGCGACCGCGCTCGGAGTACACGGCGCGGCTGAGCGCGATGCGTTCGCGGGACGGCTTGCCGCGATGGAGCGCGACGGGCAGCTGATGACCAATCGCAAGGGTGAGCTGTGCGTCGTCGCCAAGCTCGATCTCGTCACGGGCACGGTCCAGGGCCACCCCGACGGCTACGGCTTCCTCGTCCCCGACGACGGCGGTCCCGATCTTTTCCTGTCGCCGAAGGAGATGCACAAGGCGCTGCACGGCGACCGCGCGACCTCGCGTCAAGTCGCCGTCGACCGTCGTGGCCGGCCCGAGGGCGCGATCGTCGATGTGCTCTCGCGCGCAAACCGCGAGATCGTCGGCAGACTCTACGAGGACCGCGGCATCTGGTTCCTCGTCGCCGAGAACAAGCGCATCAACCAGGACATCCTCGTGCCCCCGGATATGCGCGGCAACGCGCAACCCGGCCAAGTCGTTGTCGCCGAGTTGATCGAGCAGCCCTCCGCGCACCGCGAGCCGCTGGCGAGGGTCGTCCAGGTCCTCGGCAGCTACACCGACCCGGGAATGGAAATCGAGATCGCACTGCGCAAGCACGACCTGCCGCACGCGTTCTCCAATGTGGCCAAACGCCAGGCCGCGCACCTGCCGGCCGAAGTGCGTGCCGCCGACCGCAAGGGCCGCGTCGACGTCACGAAGCTGGCGCTCGTCACCATCGACGGCGAGACTGCCAAGGATTTCGACGATGCGGTCTACTGCGAGCGCGTCGGCAAGGGCTTCCGGCTGGTCGTCGCCATCGCCGACGTCAGCCATTACGTCCACGACGGCGATGCGCTCGACCGCGACGCGCGCGAACGCGGCACGTCGGTGTATTTTCCGCGTCGCGTGATCCCCATGTTACCCGAAGAGCTGTCCAACGAGCTCTGCTCGTTGAAGGGCGGCGTCGACCGACTCTGCATCGTCAGCGATATCTCCATCGATGGTCATGGAAACATCGGCGAATATCGTTTCTACCCCGCGGTCATGCATTCGCGAGCGCGGCTGACCTACAACCAGGTCTGGGACTGGCTGTCGCAGCCGTCGCAGGCGAAATCCGAGGATGCCAAGGCGTTGCTCCCGCATTTGCAAGACCTGCACGCTCTTTACAAGCTCTTGTCCGGCGCGCGCGCGAAACGCGGCGCAATCGACTTCGACACCGTCGAGCTTGCTCTGGAATTCGACACTCGCGGCAAGATCGAGGCAATCGTGCCCGTCGCTCGCAATGACGCACACAAGCTCATCGAGGAGTGCATGCTCGCGGCGAATGTCTGCACCGCCGGATACCTGCTGGCGCAGAAGCAGCCCGCGCTATTCCGCGTTCACGAAGGTCCGACGCCGGAAAAGCTCGAGGCGCTCAAGGAATTCCTCGCCGGATCCGGGTTATCGCTTTCCGGCGGCGACAACCCCACGTCGGCCGATTACGCGAGACTCCTCGAGAAGATCCGCGGCCGGCCCGACTTCAACCTGCTGCAAACGGTCTTGCTGCGGTCGCTGCAGCAGGCTGTCTACAGCCCGGAGAACGTCGGACATTTCGGACTCGGGTACGACGCATATACGCATTTCACCTCGCCGATCCGGCGCTACCCCGATCTTTTGATTCACCGTTGCGTCAAGGCCTGCCTCGCCGGCCAGCGTTATAGCCCAGGCGGCGCGACCTGGGCGGAGCTCGGCGTGCACTGCTCGCTGACCGAGCGCCGCGCGGACGATGCGACGCGCGACGTCGAGAACTGGCTGAAGTGCTACTACATGCAGGATCGAGTGGGCGAGACGTTCGCCGGGACCGTCAGCGGCGTCACGCATTTCGGCCTGTTCGTGACGCTCGACGGTCTCAACATCGACGGCCTGGTGCACGTGACCGAGCTCGGCAGCGACTACTTCCACTTCGACGCTATTCACCATTCGCTTGTCGGTGAGCGCAGCGGCAAGACGTGGCGACTTGCCGACCGCATTGTCGTGAAGGTGGCGCGCGTCGATTTGGAACAGACGAAGATCGACTTCGTGCTGGCCGATGCGCCGCCGCCGATCGCCGCAGGACGCGATGGAACCGGAAAAAAGAAGCGCGCCAAGGCGACGTGATGGCGCGCATGGATCTCGTCATCCAGGCTCCCGACATCGACACGCCGCAGATCAAGCAGCTGGCGCGCCTGGCGGGGGCCGACGCGATCACTGCGCTCTCCGCCGCCAGCACCCAGGCGTTCCGCTTGTCGCCCGCGCGGCAGCGCGAGGGCGTCGCCGAGCTGTGCGCGGCGGCAGGCATCGACTTCGGTTTCGTGCCGGACGGCCAACGCCTCGACCGCGTGCGGCTGGTGGCGATGGACATGGACTCGACGCTGATCAGCATCGAATGCATCGACGAGATCGCCGACTTGCAAGGCATCAAACCGGAGATCGCCGCGATTACCGCGAGCGCGATGCGCGGCGAAATCGACTTCCGCGAGAGCCTGACACGCCGCGTCGCGCTGCTCGCGGGCCTCGATATCGCTGCGCTCGCGCGCGTGTACGACGAGCGCCTGAGGCTGTCGCCGGGCGCCGAGCAGATACTCGCCGGATTCGCTCGCGCCGGCGCGAAGACGCTCCTCGTTTCCGGCGGCTTCACCTTCTTCACCGAGCGGCTCAAGGCCCGGCTCGGTCTCGACCATGCCGTCGCCAGCACGCTGGAGATCGCCGGCGGCCGGCTCACCGGACGCATCTCCGGCGAAATCGTCGATGGTCAGGTGAAGGCTGCGGCGTTCGCGCGCCTCGGGCGCGAGCTCAAAGGCGATGACGGGCTGATCGTGGCGATCGGCGATGGGGCCAACGACCTGCCGATGCTGCGGCTCGCCGACGTCAGCGTCGCGTATCACGCCAAGCCGATCGTCCGGGAGGAGACGACTTACGCGATCGACTACTGCGGGCTCGACGCGATCCTCAACCTGTTTACGTAGCCCGGGCTGACGCCCGCATACGGAGCGGTCATGGAGACGTCTTCATTCTTCCTCGAAGCCGCCTTCGTCGATCCAGGCCATCTGGATCGCTTCCAGAATCTTTTCGCCGCTGTGCTTCGGGTCGTCGTCGAAGCCGGGCAATTCGAGCACCCAGCGCCGCAGGTCGGTAAAGAGCACGCGATTAGGATCGACGTCGGGATGCGCGTCGGCGAGCGCGATCGCGACCTCACGGCTGTCGCTCCATTTCATTTGGTGATTTCCTTGGCGTAATTGATCGTATATTTCGGGATTTCGATCACGAGCTTCGAATCGCCGACCTTGGCCTGGCAGGAAAGTCGCGACACAGGGGTGAGACCCCAGGCGCGATCGAGCAGGTCGTCCTCGTCTTCGGAGGACGGCGACAGCGAGTTGAATCCCTCGCGCACGATCACGTGACAGGTTGTGCACGCGCAGGATTTTTCGCAGGCGTGCTCGATCTCAACGCCGTGGTCGAGCAGATTATCGCAGATCGACTCGCCCTTCGCGGCCTCGAAGGTCTTGCCCTCCGGACAAAGCTCCGCGTGCGGCAGGACGACGATTTCCGGCATCGTTCTAATCCTCTGCCAGCGAATCGACGCTGCGGCCGGCGAGAACGCCGGCGACGCTGCGATCCATGCGCCGCGCAGCGAACTCCTCGGTCGCACGGTTCAGGGCGGCGACGGCGGCATTGAGCGCGTGACGGTCCGCACCTGCGACAAGCCGCTGCACCGTCGCCATGGCGGCGTCGATGCGCGCCCGCTCCTCGGGCGCGAGCAGATCGCCGTCGGCGTCAAGCGCGCTCCTGGTCGCGGCGAGCATCCGCTCGCCCTCGACTTGCGCTTCGCCCAGCGCGCGCGCCTCCATGTCGTCGACCGCGTGGGCCTGCGATTCCTGGAGCATGCGCGCGATGTCGGTGTCGGCGAGGCCGTACGAGGGCTTGACCGTGATCGCCGCCTCGACACCGGTCGTCTTCTCGCGCGCCGACACCGACAGCAAGCCGTCGGCGTCGACCTGGAACGTTACGCTGATGCGTGCTGCTCCCGCGACCATCGGCGGAATCCCGCGCAGCTCGAAACGCCCAAGCGACCGGCAGTCGGCGACCTTCTCGCGCTCGCCCTGCACGACGTGAATCGCCATCGCGGTCTGGCCGTCCTTGAAGGTCGTGAACTCCTGCGCCCGGGCGATGGGGATCGTTGCGTTGCGCGGGATGATCTTCTCGGTCAGGCCGCCCATTGTTTCGAGCCCCAGCGACAGCGGGATAACGTCGAGCAGCAGCCAGTCTTCGTCGCGCGCGCGATTGCCCGCGAGCACGTTCGCCTGAATCGCGGCTCCGAGCGCAACGACCTGGTCGGGGTTGAGGTTGTTGAGCGGCGGAGCGCCGAATAACGTCGCGACCGCTTTCTGAATCTGCGGCATGCGCGTGGCGCCTCCGACCATGACGACGCCGTCGATCTCGCCGGGCGTGAGCTTCGCATCGCGCAGCGCCTTCCTCACGGGGCCAAGCGTCTTGCCTACCAGCGTCTCCGTGATGGCGGTAAAGGTCGCCGCGGTCAGCGTCAGATCGATACGCTCGCCCGTCGACAGCGTCGTGACAAGCGGGGTCGATGCGTGCGCGGTCAGATTCTCTTTCGCCTCGCGCGCCTTGAGCATGATAAGCCGCGTATCGGACGCCGACACGGGACCGACGCGCGAAGTCTCCAGCGCCCAGCAGTAGATGCGATGATCGAAATCGTCGCCGCCGAGCGCGGTGTCGCCTGCGGTCGCGAGCACCTCGAAGACGCCGCGCGACAGCTTGAGTATCGAGAGGTCGAAAGTTCCGCCGCCGAGGTCGTAGACCGCGTAGACGCCCTCGGAGGCGTTGTCGAGGCCATAGGCGATCGCTGCTGCCGTCGGCTCGTTCAGCAGCCGCAGCACGTTCAAGCCCGCGAGTTGCGCCGCGTCCTTGGTCGCTTGCCGCTGCGCATCGTCGAAGTACGCGGGCACGGTCACGACCGCGCCCGCCAGCGTGCCGCCGAGGCTTGCTTCGGCGCGCAGCCGCAACGTACGCAGGATCTCGGCCGATACCTCGACCGGCGTGCGAATTCCGCTGCGGGTTTCGATCTGAACCATACCCGGTGCGTCGATGAAACGATACGGAAAGCGCCTCGCATCGGAGAGATCGGCCAGACCTCGTCCCATCAGCCGCTTGACCGACACGATCGTGTTCTGCGGGTCGACGACCAACGCATCCTGCGCCGCATAGCCGACATCGACGCCGCGATCGGCGTAACGGACGATCGAGGGCAACAACGGCCGGCCCTCCGCGTCGGGCAGCACAACGGGGATGCCGTGACGCACCGTCGCGACCAGCGAGTTCGTCGTCCCAAGATCGATGCCGACCGCAAGCCGATGTTGATGCGGAGCCGGCGCGGAGTCCGGCTCGGCGATCTGCAGCAGCGCCATCAGCCTTCGACCTCACCGATCGCCGTCTCGATGTCGCCGGCGACCTTGGTCAGAAAGCGCAATTCGCGCACGGCGTCACGCGCGTTATCCCACGCCTCCGCGTCAAGACGATCGGCTAGCGTGGTCTCCAGCACGGCGGCGTCCGACCGCACCTCGCGTAGCAGCGCGGCAAGGCGGTCCGCATCGCGCGCAGCCTGCGCGTCGCCGACCGCCTCCCGCCGCTCGAGCTCGTGCTGCAGGAACTCCGCGGGCAGAGCCGTATTCGTCTCGGCGAGCGCATCGATCCCCCGCAACGACAGCAGGTACTGCGCACGGCCGACAGGATCCTTCAGCGCCCGGTACGCTTCGTTGACGCGCGCGGAGGATTGCAGGGCCACGCGGCGCTCCGCGTCACCCGCCGCGGCGTAGCGATCGGGATGCACCACGCGCTGCAGCGCGCGGTACGCGGCATCGAGTTTCTCCGGATCGAAGCGGTAGCGCTGCGGCAAGCCGAAGAGTGCGAAGTAGTTCTGGGAGAAATCAATCATTGTTTTTCTCCCTTCCCCTGCGGGGAAGGGCCGGGAGGGAGACACCGGTATGCATGCGCACTGCGCCCCCGCCCTCTCCCTCCCCCGCTGGGGGAGGGGATACTCTACTCAAACGTTGAAGCTTTCGCCGCAGCCGCACTCATCCTTCACGTTGGGATTATTGAACTTGAAGCCTTCGTTCAATCCTTCCTTTGCAAAGTCGAGCTCCATGCCGTCGAGGTAGGGCAGGCTCTTGGGATCGACCACGACCGTGATGCCGTGGCTGTCGAAGCGGTGATCTTCGGGGCGAATCTCGTCGGCGTACTCGAGCTTGTAGGCGAGGCCGGAACACCCCGTCGTCCGCACGCCCAGACGCAACGCCACCCCCTTCCCGCGCCTGCTCAGGAAGTTGGAGACGCGCTTCGCCGCTTTCTCCGTCAGCGTGATCGCCATGCCTGTATCGCTCAATCGGCCGCTACGGGCGCGCTCTGCGCGACGACTGTCTGACCCTCAGGCTGGCTTTCGCCGCCATGTTTCTTGCGATAGTCGGCAACCGCAGCCTTGATCGCATCTTCGGCCAGGATCGAGCAGTGGATCTTCACCGGCGGCAGCGACAGCTCCTCGGCGATCTGCGTGTTCTTTATGCCTGTCGCCTGATCAAGGGTCTTGCCTTTCACCCACTCGGTAACGAGCGAGGACGACGCGATCGCCGATCCACAACCGTATGTCTTGAACTTGGCGTCTTCGATGCGCCCGTCCGGACCCACCTTGATCTGCAGCTTCATCACGTCGCCGCAGGCCGGCGCGCCAACCATGCCCGTGCCGACGTCGTCCGCATCCTTCGCGAACGAACCTACATTGCGCGGGTTTTCATAGTGATCCAGAACCTTGTCGCTGTAAGCCATGATCCAACTCCTTTTCTGCTTTCTGCCTTTAGTGCGCGGCCCATACCACCGTATTGAGGTCGACACCTTCCTGGTGCATTTCCCACAAAGGCGAAAGCTCGCGCAGCTTGGCGATCTTGCGCTTGAGCAGGTCGACCGTGTAATCGATCTCGTCTTCCGTCGTGAACCGGCCGACGGTGAAGCGAATCGAGCTGTGCGCGAGCTCGTCGCTTCGGCCGAGCGCACGCAGCACGTACGACGGTTCCAGCGACGCCGACGTGCATGCCGAGCCTGACGACACCGCGACATCCTTGATCGCCATGATCAGACTCTCGCCCTCGACGAAGTTGAAGCTTATATTAAGGTTGTGCGGCACGCGCCGCTCGATGTTTCCGTTGATATAGATCTCTTCGATCTCGGACAGGCCCTGCCGCAACCTGTCGCGTAGCATGCGGATACGCTCGTTATCGGTTGCCATCTCCAAGCGTGCCAGCCGGAACGCTTCGCCCATGCCGACGATCTGGTGCGTGGGCAGGGTGCCCGAGCGCATACCGCGCTCGTGACCGCCGCCATGCATCTGTGCCTCGATGCGCACGCGCGGCTTGCGGCGGACGAACAACGCGCCCACGCCCTTCGGGCCGTAGGTCTTGTGCGCCGAGAAGCTCATCAGGTCCACCTTGAGCGCCGCGAGGTCGATCGGCAGCTTGCCGGTGGCTTGCGCACTGTCGACGTGGAAGATGATGCCGCGGCTGCGGCAGATTTCCCCGATCGCCGGAATATCCTGAATCACGCCGATCTCGTTGTTGACATACATGACCGAGACCAGAATCGTGTCCGGCCGCAGCGCGGCCTTGAGCTTATCCAGGTTGACGAGCCCGTCTTCCTCCACGTCGAGATACGTGACCTCGAACCCGTCGCGCTCGAGCTCGCGCATGGTATCGAGCGTAGCCTTGTGCTCCGTCTTGACCGTGACGAGGTGCTTGCCCTTGTCCTTGTAGAAATGCGCCGCGCCCTTGAGCGCGAGGTTGATTGCCTCGGTCGCGCCCGAAGTCCAGACGATCTCCTTCGGGTCGCAATTCACCAACCGCGCCACCTCCGCGCGCGCCTCCTCGACCGCCTTCTCGGTTTCCCAGCCGAACGAGTGCGAACGCGAAGCCGGATTGCCGAAATGCTCGGTCAGATATGGAATCATCTTGGCCGCGACGCGCGGGTCGACTGGCGTTGTCGCGGAGTAGTCGAGGTAAATCGGTTTTTTCATCGCTGTTCCGGAATTCGAGCTCGTTGAATTTTCAAACGACCGCCGCGGGCTCGGGCTTCTTCCCCGGCATGCGATGGTCCTGCAGCACCGCTACTTCCTGCTTGTCCTGCTGCCGGACGAGCTGCTCCAGCGTCACGGAGCTCAAGAATGCAAAAATATGTGTATTCAGGTTCGCCCATAGCTCGTGCGTCATGCACCGCTTGTCGTCCTGGCAGTTCTCTTTGCCGCGGCACTGCGTCGCATCGATGGGCTCGTCGACCGCGGTGATGATGTCCGCCACCGACACACTCGTCGCCGGGCGGGCTAGGTTATAGCCGCCGCCCGGCCCGCGCACGCTGTCGACCAAGCCATATCGGCGAAGCTTCCCGAACAGCTGTTCCAGATACGACAAGGAGATCTTTTGCCGGTCGGCAACGCCGGCAAGCGTCACCGGGCCTTCGCCGTTGTGCATTGCAACATCGATCATCGCCGTAACGGCGAAACGTCCTTTGGTCGTCAGTCGCATGGTCTTTTATCCCGGCTGGCCGGGGCGTTACCTCCGGCTGGGTGAATTCTATAATTCCCGATTAAATTAGTCAACTAAAAGCCTGATTGGTTCACTCAAGCATTTTGTTGATGCGCTCCGGATCGAACCGGTCGGCAGTGGCCTTGGCGTCACCGCACTCGATCCCGCCCCGCTGGAGGAACTCGACCAGCTTTTTGAGCCTTTCGTCGGTCGCGGCAGCATGGTCGAGCAGCGAATGGACCGCCTGGACCATCGGGTCGTTCATGTCTGCGCTGATCGCATAGGCTGAAAACCCGATCTTGGTCGCCTGCTTCTCGCGGCGCAGAACGTCGTCCTCTGTCACGATCCGGGCCGGAATGCCGACCGCGGTCGCTCCCGCAGGGACGTCGCGCACGACCACGGCGTTGGAGCCCACTTTGGCGCCATCACCGACCAGGATCGGCCCCAGCACCTTGGCCCCGGCACCGATCACCACCCTGCGCCCCAGCGTCGGGTGCCGCTTGGTCTTTTCCCATTTGACGCCGCCAAGCGTGACGCCGTGATAAAGGGTGCAGTCATCTCCGATCTCGGCGGTCTCGCCGATGACCACCCCCATGCCGTGGTCGATGAACACGCGGCGGCCGATCGTCGCCCCGGGGTGAATCTCGATGCCGGTGAGCCAACGGCCCCAGTGGGACAGCCAGCGCGCAAGCCAGCGGAACCCCCCACGCCACAGCGGGTGCGCCACCCAGCGGTGCCAAGTCAAGGCATGGAAGCCGGGATAGCAGGTCAGAACCTCCCAGGTGCTGCGGGCGGCCGGGTCGCGGTCGAAGACCACCGCGATGTCTTCGCGAAGTCGGCTAAACATGAAGTTATTTTCCCATGTCCGACAGAATCACTCAACTATTGAGGCTGAAGGTGATCATTGCAATAGCTTCGAGCGCGCGGGTTCCGCGGCGCAGGACCAGGCAGCGTGATCAGCGAAGCAGGATCGCGGCGACGACAAGCCCCGCAACGACGAGGGCAAAAAACACCGCATATACAAGAAAAGTCGCGAGGGCGCGCACGAGCACGCCGGACCAGCGGCCGCCGTAGACACTCTTCATCGACCATAGCAAGTACACGATCGCCCAGATAAAGAGCGCGCCACGCAGCGGTCCAATGGGCAGCAGCACCAGCAAAGCGCCCACCAGGAACAGAAAAGCGTGGGAGTACGCGCCGAACACGAGATGTGCGGCGTAGCGCCGCGGCCTTAGTGGATAGCTCCGCACGCGCCCGATGTAGACCAGCTTCATGAGCAACGCGAACAGCGGCAGCAGCGCGAACGCCGCGTACGGCCCGTAGCGCAGCATCCCGGCAAAGATCTGTTCGCCCCGCTCCCGCCGCGACAGCCGGTTGAACAGATCGATGCGCCGCTGCAGTGGATCAAGCCATGCATTGGCGCCGACATTCATGCTGAGCTTGAGATCCGGGCGGATATTCAGACCCGTGTGCCCTTCGGCCTCCGCGGCATCCGCGGCGATTTCGTCGCGCTCGGCCGGGGTCAGGTCCCGATCGAGGACGACAGGCTCGCCGGCGAATCGCAGCAATGCGAACAGCGCGATCGAAAGCACGAGGAACAGCCGCGCGGGACGGACGTAACGCCGGCGGCGACCCGCGAAATATTCACGGGCGAGAAAACCGGGGCGGAAGAAGAGCCCGATAAGCGTCCGCCACATGCGTCCGTCGAGTGCAACGTAGCGCCCCGCGGCTTCGCGCAACATTGCGCGCACCGTCGGCAGCGCGAGGCTCGTTTCCTGCCCGCAGTTCGGGCAATACGTTGCCGGCGCCGTCGCGCCGCAGTTCCGGCAAGCAGGCGCAGCGGGTTGCTGCGGGAGCGGAACTGTCGACGGCGCGTCGGTCAAGGCGCGGACTTCGATCAAGACCGGCGATCGAGCAGCTGGTCGATGCGCGCGAGTATCCCGCGCAGGATATTGACCTCTTCCTTCTCCAACCGCGCCCGAGCGAACAGCCGCCGCAGCCGCGGCAGCAGGCGCTTCGGCTGTCGCGGGTTGAGGAAGCGCATCGCGATCAGCGTGCGCTGCGCGTGGGCGAACAACTCCTCGATTTCGTCAAGCGCGGCCGGCGCGAACGCGGGGGCGGTCCATACCGCTTCGCCGCGTGCGGCGAGGAACAGCTCGTAGGCGGCGACTTGAACCGCCGCAGCGAGATTGAGCGACGCCTGCCCGGGCTCGCCGGGAATGGTCGCCACGATCTGACAGCGCGCGAGATCGTCGTTCGACAGTCCCGACATTTCGGAGCCGAACACGACCGCGACCTCGCCGTCCGCCGCGTACCGCAAGGCTTCCCGGGCCGCCGCGCGTACCGGGAGCGCGGCGCCGGCGAATTCGCGCGGCCGCGCCGAAAATCCGATCGCCAGCGTTGCGCCGACGAGCGCGGCATCGAGCGTTGGCACCACGGTTGCCTTGCGCAGC
>Ga0207646_10006039_pt1 | contig 12619 bp, 11 predicted proteins | sample KBSK5502metaG_FD_184343 | JGI IMG/M metagenome (GOLD analysis project Ga0207646, IMG submission 184343) | Corn, switchgrass and miscanthus rhizosphere microbial communities from Kellogg Biological Station, Michigan, USA - KBS K5-50-2 metaG... | ecosystem: Host-associated > Plants > Roots >...
CTTGTTTGCTCACCCTTTTCTTTACCTGGAGTAGATGAGTTCGTACTGCGCGCATTCCTACGGCGCAACGTGGCAATTGCCTCATTCACTGCGAATTCCAGGTCGATAGGACCGATATCCTCGAATTTTTTCAACTCTTCAGGATCGTTTGTTCTCAGCGCATTGAGAAAGCGCTGCATATAACGCAGGCGGTCCTGCGCCACCTCTTCGATGAGATCTTTTGTCACTTCCTCCTCCTCATCGCACGTCGCTCTCGTGATCGCCTCGATCTGCGCCAGCATATACACCTTAACCGCCAGATCAGTGATCCCTTGCGACTCGAAATACAAAGCGTGGCGGAGTTCATCAGTGAGGGGGGTCGGTTTGCGCACGTACTGGTATCTCCACAGCGCCCTGGTAAAGATTTCCCACTCCTCATCTTCCTTCATCCGGTCCCACGGAAATGCTCCCAGGCCAGATGCGCGCCGCGCCCTGCGGAACTCACCTGTGAGGATCGCTTGCGCCCTGGGTGTTCCCACCAGCACAACGGGGATGCCAAGTTCATTGCCGAGCTGAACCAGGAAATTGAGCACGTGAGCGGCCCCTTCCCCTTTGGCTTCACGTAGGTTCTGGATCTCGTCGATGACCAGGATACCCAGAAAGTGCCTTGACGCAACACCCGCCATATCGATCACCATCTCATCGACTGTGCGTCTACCACTCTTGACATACAGGCGGTAGGTGTTCGTTTCTAGCAATCTGTCGACCTCTGTGAAAAAGGCCTTGCACAAGCCACCGAGTGAGCCATCTTGCGGGCACTCCAGCTTTATATATACCAACTGGCGCAGTGTGAATGGCTGGCCTTGATAATGGCTGTGATTAATGATCTGGTCGTACAGCGCGAAAATCGAGCGAAGTGCCGTTGATTTCCCCACGCCGCTGAGTCCAATAACAGAAATCTCTCGACCGGTCGATTGGGGGGGATGAAGGGCCCTGAGGCCCTCCTTTATCCTTTCGAGGCCGGCGTGATTTTTCAGTAGATGTTCCTTCCTTGGGAAAGGATTGCGCTCGACGTACCCTGAGCGAAGCAGAACCCCGATGAGTTGCCCCAGAGCTATATGATTCACGAGAGGCTGGATAAAGCGCACGGCGTCAAGAATCAGGTGGAGCCGCAGTTCGGACGACCATTGCCGATATTGCTCATCATAGCCCGGATCATACTGCAGGAGGGCTGCGATCTCCTCTTCTGTGTAAATAGGGGGAAGTGGCTCTATAAGAGGGTTTCCTTTGTAGCTGGGTATCTCTTGATCATGATAGCGCGCCTCTGTGCCACGGTAGCGAAATCCCGGCTGATCTTGCCAGTCTGATTCTCCTTGCTCTGATTGTTTCTGGTCCATACTATTTCCCTCCATTTTGTGCTTTCTGCAATAAGATAACTCGTTTTGCCTTCGATGTCTTCGGTGTCTCACCTCCCGTCGCTTCCTCTCCAGGTCGGGAAGCGTGAGAAGACTCCTCTTGTTGGATGGGCCAGGGGTTTTCAATTCGCCCATGCTGTCTTTCAGTAAGAAGTCCCTCCCGCATGTCGCGCGTTCGATCGGCCTTCGTTTCTCCCTCTGCTCGAGCTTCATCCGTCTTTTGGGTGGCTTCACTGATGATATGGTCACGTCTCGCACGGTGCTTGACGCGCTCTTGCAGCTCACGAGATGCGGCATCCCTTGCACGCTGTGCCTGCAGTTCCACCATGTCGTCGATGTCAAACCAATCGCAATTGCGGTACTTGCCCACGTCCTTTTGAAGGCGCTTGCACTCCTCAAGATTTTTCCCGTTATCGAGAGGGAGGTAGATGCGCTCCAACGCTCGAGGGTCGTAGATAATCGGAACCTTCCAGCTCTCCCGGTCGCCGGATCGCACTTTCCCGAACCAGTTCTCTCGTTCGGCCAGATTGCAGGTATAGCGCGTATCGTGGAAACGGATCCCTTCGCGTGTCACAGAGGCCTCATCCCGTGGAAGGAGCGCCAGGCGCATCTCGTCGCGCGTCACTTCATTGAGCGCGCCCATGCGATTATTGATGCCCCACTCCCAGAGATTACAAGGATACGGGTCAATCCCTGCTGCGATGATGGCCTGATCGAGATGGTCTTCAGGAACTCTGTATGTTGTATTGTGCTCGAGCACGCAATCGATGATGAACCTCCGGAAATCATGCAGGGTCATTTTCGCATCATAGCGGTAGTCCGGCTGATCACGCCTTGGATGGTCATCTACTTTGCCAGGTACCCAGCTGCAGTACGTATCATTGAGAAGCCGAAAATGGCGCTCGACACAGCCTTTCCAGTCTGCGCGATAGGGGGGAGTGTTTGACATCCGGATATGCAAGCTGTTGGTTAGGTTGTCCGAGTTCTTCGAGAGCAATTCCCCTCTGTCGGCCAGGATTTCTCTGGGAAGATGGTGGCTCGGCCACTCACGCTCAGATATATCTACATCATACTCCTTGCAAAAGGCAACCTTGTCGATAGCCATATTTTCTAGAGCAAGCATTGCCCCGATCCAGCTGGGGCCCTCGAAGCTTACACTCACGCCAACAATCAAGTTAGAAAAGACATCGATCACCACGTAGATCACGGCACGACCAATGATGCGCCGACGGTTAAATGCGCTTACCAGGTAGACATCGGCGACGGTGGCATCGATCTCATACAGATAACCTGGTCCTGGTATTGCCGATCGCAGGCTCCCAATTGCCGCCCGGCTTCGCAAGTTGTGTGCGCTCATGCCCTCGCGCGCGATGGTTGAGCGGGCGGTATCCCATTCCTTGTTGTACCAGTACTGGTACTGCCTAAACGAGGGCATTTCGTCAACAGAGGGCATGATGGGGATGAGAGTACCGTCGGGGGCGAGATCTTTCCCCTTGTTAAAGTACCGGGCGAGGATGCGTTCGAAAGCTTCCCGCTTCCCCCGCTTTTTAGGGGTGTCGTAAAAGATCCTGGTTCCCTGCCTGAAGATCTCTTTGATCTTATCGGTAATGTTCACGCCTGTGGGTAGGCCATTTTGTAATGCCTTCTTACTCGGCCTGCCCCTCTTGGGACCATGTAACGTGCGCTTCAGCCCTTTAGCTCCGCAGCCGTCGTATGCAGGGAGTAGGGCATTGGGCGTTTGACCTCGTTGCCAGTAGAACCTGAGGTACTGGTAGACTGTTGTTTTGGAACATCCTCTCACCTTGGGGTGCTCTTTCTCGCAACCCCCTTCGGCACTGGAGCGCTTCCTCTCTCTTGCAGCTTTTACGGCTTTTTGCACAAGTGGTCCGAGCACCCAGGAGAAGAAGAGCTCGCCCTCGTGATGTTCGACAATGTCCTGGATCAACTCGTAGGCCTCATCCCTCTGTACGCGGTACTCATGTTTGAAAGCCTGATCCGGCTGGTGGAGGTGCTGGTACGGATCGTTCTTCAACTGGTGAATCGCTCCGCTAGCGAAACGCTCCTCGAGGAAAGTGCGGTCGTGCAGGATGGGCCAGGCTTTTTTATCCTGAATATCCCACGCGATGCGCAACGAGCTGCTAACTGGTAGCAAGCAGAGATAAACATGTACCTTCTTGAGAAGGAAGAAGCAAACACTTTCTCTCAAGGAGGCACACATGATCAGTATCGCCGATGGATCGGTGCGTATCCAGACCTCTTCCGAGTCTGTTCCCGCGACGCCTTCCTGGTTCGGAGAAGTCGTGCTGATGGCTGCGTATCTTCGGAAGCACGATGTTCTGACCAAAATCGCTGAGCGCGTGCGTTTTGCGCGGCGGCGCTTCGGGCGCTATGAGGTGATCGATTTTCTCGCGGTTCTCTTCGCTTATGCCATCAGTGGGGAACACAGCCTGGAAACCTTCTACGCACGGCTCCGGCCTTTTGCAGGTCCTTTCATGGCCTTGTTTGGGCGTGACCAACTGCCAGCCCGCTCAACCCTCTCGCGCTTTTTGGCGGCGTTGACATCGGAACCCATCGAAGCCCTGCGTACGCTCTTTCTCGACGATCTGCTCAGTCGCCCGCTTGTGCCGGAGAAGCAAGCCGGGGGCCTGGTGGATCGAGCAGGAAGCACCTGGGTGATCTTTGACATCGATGGGACGCGTGAGGCGGCCCGGCAACGCGCCTTGCCCCAGGCAGAAGCCCTGCCCCCACCCTTTCGCCGGTTAGATGACGTCTGTGCTCCTGGCTACCGGGGGCGCAAGCGCGGGCAGGTCGTGCGGACTCGGACCGTCATCAGTCAGGCCCACAGTTTTCAGTGGCTCGGCAGTTTTGGCAATCGAGGCAACGGACGCTACCGGGAGGAACTGCGTCAGGGCCTCACGGCCATCGGTCGGTATCTCACGGCGCATCAGCTCCCGCGAGAACGCACCCTGCTCCGGCTCGATGGCCAATATGGCACCGGGGCTGTGCTGGTGGACTTGGCCGGCTTCGCCTTTGTGACACGCGGCAAGGAGTACAGCGTGCTCGATCATCCGCTCGTCCAGGCACGTCTGCACCTCCCACCAGATCAGTTTCAGCAGCGTCCAGAAAGTCGGATGGTACGCAGCCTTTACGACTCTCCTGAGATTCCTGTAGGGCCTGAGGGCGTGCTATGCCGCGTGGTGGTGGCCACCCATCCCACTGATAAAAAGAAGAGTCCCGTTGGCGTCACGCGTGAGGGCGTCGTCTACGAACTCTTCTTCACGACGCTGCCGCAACAGGCATTCACTGCCTCCGATGTCGTCGAGCTGTATCTGCATCGCGGTGCCTTTGAGCCTGCGTTGGCAGATGAAGACAACGAGCAGGACCCCGATCGGTGGTGCAGCCACTCGGCCTGGGGGCAGGAGTGCTGGCAGGTGGTATCTCAATGGATCTGGAACCTGCGTCTGGAACTGGGGCATCAGTTAGAGCCGACGCCTCTGCGCATGACTGAGTTTGCTCCTGCCATCCCGTCGCAAAGCGCGCAGGCTGCCATGCCTCCGGCCTCAGCTGCTCCTGCATCCGGGTATGGTCCACTCACCACTGCTACTTCCTGGAAGACAGGTCGCTTCTCCGGCCAAGATTTTCCTTTCCAGCCCGATGGGACACTCCGGTGTCCAGCAGGGCAGCAGCTTCACCCCCATGAGCGGCGTCGGGAGGCCGATGGGAGCTTGCGTGTGGTGTATGCAGCCAGCATCCGCAGTTGTCGCCCCTGCCCACTGCGTGAGCAGTGTCAGTGGAATGGCGGCGAGACCTCGAAGCCGCGCCAGGTGAGCGTGCTCTTGCATCCTCTCGTTGTCGGTCCAGCCTCCCTGCAATGGCGTGATTGGAGCCGAAGACAACATCGACAGGCGTGCATGCAGCTCCTGCGTCATCAACGCGTGGAGATCCAGGCGCAAGCTGGGGATTCTGCCATTCCAGTCGGCACGTCTGCGCCTCTTTCCCGTGCCGCGCGTGCCCATTCTCGGCTTTCATGGGCAGAGCGGCTGATGCGCAATGCGCGTGCTCCAACCGAGGGGCAAATCAGAATCAAGCTCTTCGGGATGGCAGAGCATTTCGCTGATTTCCTCGGCCTGCGGGCAGCGTAGCCTGTCACGTAGCTTCGCAGATGGTGGTTCTTTCCTCGGACAGGTCGGCCTCTCCGAGCGGAGTCGCATGGCTTCTTGCTTCAGCTTTGCTTCGATTCCTCTCATCTGCTGCTCGTTTTTCTCTATCTGCTGCTGTTCCTCTCAGCTCGTTTGAGGGCCATGTCTCACTCCAGGCAGTCTGCATCCCCTCACCCAGCAACTAGCTCAGCTACAACCTCGTTGCGCAATCCGTGGGATAGCGAAGCATCTTTGTTGCTCATCGCGCTCTTGCGCACACTGTGGCGACTTTCGTATCAGGATACACACGACTGGTTGCGTGATTGGCCTGCTCTGGCCCTGGCGTGCGGCTTACCGTTGGGCAAGAATGGTCGTCCCCGTATCCCTTCTCCTTCTCAGCAGTGCAAACGCGGGAGCCAAGCCGGAGCACCGCTGCCAGAGGCTTTGTTTGTTCTCACAGTCCTAACCGCTTTGCGTCATCGGCTCATTGGTGCCCGTGATCTCATCATCGACAGTGTTCCCATCCTTGCCTGGCACCGCGCCGACCCCGATGCTGCCTTTGGTCATGCTCCAGCCCAGCATCCTCGTCCGCTTCTGCGCGGCTATAGGGTCCATACCCTGATTTGCCGAGGTTCAGGCTTGCCGCTCTTTTTCATGGTATCTCCCGCCAATGTCCATGATGCTCCCTTCGCACGCCCTCTCCTGGCGTGGGCGATGCATCTATCTCGCATCCGCCCACGTGTGATCCGTTTGGATGCCGCGTATTGGGGCCTGCGTCTCATTGCCTGGATTCACTCAGTGTTGGGGGCCGTGGCGGTCATCCCTTGGAACCCCAAACGCCAGAAAAACCGCTCCTATTTACCTCCCACCTGGACCAAAGAAGAACTGGGTAAACGCAGTGGTATTGAACGCTTCTTTGGCCGTGTGTTTCTCTTCTTTCATCTGCAGCGACCTCCTCTTTCTGGTTGGTCCACCATGGTTCGGCAGGTCGCCCTCACGTACACGGCTACCATCATTGTCGCTTTGGCTGCCCATCAAGCTGGACGCCCCGATCTCATCCGCTCTCCCAAACGCGTTTTAGCTCACACGTGTGAAGGCTTCTCAGCCTAGAAATGTCCTCTATTAAGGATAGAGTCGAATATGATGTGTATTCAATTCGTGTGCGTAAAAAAATTGCAATTGCTGTAGCGTCTCCTCGACAGATCTTTCCATAAAGATCTGCGGGACGACCAGCGGTGGGATGCCAAATATGGCGTTACGACGTCTGTTAAAGCGTTCCAGGGCATTAAAACGCTTCAAAAACTGCCTGGTATCCTTCGGGCGAAGACAGAGATATTTATTCATGAAAGTGTATGCATGGATTGCTTCAATCTCGTACCATGGGATAAAGAAGCCGCTAAACATGGGTATTTTGCCGACGGTGATACCCTGGCGATTGATGATCAGGAGCGGAGTGGGTTTGAGGAAAAATTGTGCCATACGCCAGGTTGTCCAGCCACCAAAAGCAATCGCAGGAAGTATGAATGCAAGATATAGTATCACAGGCACGATGTAATCGGTGTGAAAAGTAGCGCCAAGGATAGAAATGAAGGCAATGGCACCCAGGAGTATGATAATCCCGAGGACTAATCCGATCCCACTGATGATCGTGCGTACGATGGCCTGTGTGCGATTGAAATAAATAACGATCTCCTGACCTGGCATAGCCGATGGGTATTGTGGCGCGTAGACCTCTGATGGCGAGTGAGTTGGCGGTTGTTGTTGAGGGGGATACTGCATGGTTATCTCCGACCGAGTTTCATTTGGGATTATTATAGCATAGTTTGCATCAATGTATCTGGATCAATGTGTAAATCCCAACATTCTGTCCGATACGAATATCGCGCTTTCTAACTCAGAAACCCTCAAACATATGAGCTAAAACTCGCGTAGCAGGGTTTCTGAGTTAAGAAATGCCCTCTTCTTTTATTATCCATACTTGGTCAGACCCTCTGGGCCTTGACGAATACGATATATCGTATCATATATCGATATATCGTATTGATAGCTTTGACACCCATCGCTCTAGTACAAAGGAGGTATTTGTATGGTACAGCGAGTGATCAGCGGTCAAGCGCCTATCGGGTATTGGTTGAAACATGCTGAGGAGGTGATTACCAAGCGCGTCAACCAAGTCCTTCAGGACCATGGCTTCACCCGTTTTCGGTGGCAGATTCTCAACATTCTCTATGAGACAGGCACCACCACAAGGAGCAACGTCTTGGAGACCATGAAGACCTTCATCGATGCAGACCAGTTAGATGAGATCCTCGACGGCTTTGTCCAAGAAGGGTGGCTGGTGAAGCGTGGCGATGGTGAGGTGACAGCCTTGGTGTTGACCAACGCAGGCAAGGCCGAACGCGAAGCGATCTTCCAGCTCCAAAGTGAAGTGAGAAGACGAGCGATGCGAGGCATTTCTGATCAAGAATACACGACCGTTCTTGATGTCCTGCAGCGTATGGTGAACAATCTGGAATAAGCCATTCTTTGAATGGAGTTGAACACGTAGAACCTCATCCTATCTATCTGCTCAAGGAGCGCATTGAGACGGGCTTGACACCTTCCAAACTTGACAGTAGAAATGACAGTTAAGCCGTTGAAAGTAGTTGAAAAAGAAAGATCCAAAAATGCGATGGGGCGACTGTTAAGTCGCCCATTCAATGCTCCAGGGCGACTGAACTATACCCTTGATCACCGTGCACGTAGCTCCGCTGCTGGGGTCGAGAAGGGTAATGCCATTCGTGGGATCAACTCCGTAAAGCGTCTGCCCATCGGAGCTTTCGGCCAGGCCGGTGAAGCTCTGCTCTTTCAGATACTGCGCCTGCACCTTCAGCGTATTGGTCTTGATCACCCAGATGCCATACAGTCCTGCGACGTAGAGCAGCTTCTGATCCCGCGAGAGCACTGCTCCATCGTGTAGCTTACGTGCCTGATCAGCCGCACTCACCGTCCTAGTGCCCGGATTGAAGTGAGCGATCTTCGCATTAGGGATCAGCCAGAGCTGATCGGCTAGCCAGAGAGTGTGGATGAAGGCTTTGTTCGTCACCGGGTTGATATAGAGCGTGTAGGCCATATCACCATCCTCGGACATCTGGCGGGTCAAGGCTTCACCCTGCATCTTCTCGCCCAGTTCGTTCTTATCAACAATGCTGCCCTCCAACAACTGGTTAGCATTGACGTCATAGGCCCGCACGTTGTAGTGGCGCGTTCCGGCCGCATAGTACTCCAGCAAGTAGAGCATTGTGCCCTTGGGCGAGACCGCATCCAGCGTGAAGTCTCCCGTCAGATGGATGGTCTTCACGAGCTTTCCAGCTTGGGTATCGACCAGCGCAATACTGGTTGTGCCCACAGGCGTATTCTGTGCCCGCAATGCCAGCCAGCGTCCATCCCCTGAAAGCATCGAGTCAGTGTAACCCTATCGGCTGCCGAGTAGCTTCCTGCAATGCTGAATGTGCGCACGGTAGCGCCTGAGCTTGTATCAATCACAGAGATGCTGGTACTATTGCCGTTAGGCACAGGATCAGCAACGTACAAGCGCTGGTGTTTGAGGTCGGTAAGCCCTGCAGGGAGCATAAGCCGAACTGTTGGATGAGTCGTCCCTGTCGGCAGGGCAACGATGTGTTGAGCGACCTGCTTGTTCCCCGCCCCCATGTAGTTGTCGAGTACGTACAACTGATCACCTCTCGGACGCGTTGCCGGATAGGAATTGCCGCTCTTGTGTGGCAATCCACCTCCACAGGCAGCCATAAGCGGAAGTAGCAGGCCCAAGAGCAGGCCGGACCAGACAATTGACCGCTTCTTCATAGTGCCTCCTCCAGGCGCATGTTCACTGCATACGCCCATTCTAGCAGTAGTATTCAGAACTGTCTGTGTTATAAAAGAAGGAAATGAAGTGGATATAAAAGATTTCTGAATCTGGCCTGAATGCCGGAAGTTGGGTCGAGCTCGTCGAAGTACAATCCGATTTCAAGCAACTGTTCTGCCATGTTTGCTATTCCTCGCTTTCTTCCTCGTCTTCGTCTGCCCAATCCTGCTGTCCCCAGTGTTTCCTGTGTTGCGTGCGATAACGGTTCGCTTTCAACGGCTGGTAGCCCTTGTGTGCGAGGTGCAACGCGATCTCGTTGATCTCTGGCGCGAGCGCGAACAGCTCGCCGACGTCGGCGACGGAATCCTTTCCCCAGATGGCAAAGAGTGCAGGGTCCCGTAACCACGCATGGCATTCGCCGGCGTCGATAAGGCGCTGCACTTGTGTCGGCAAAAACGGGCCCCCGACGCGGAATCCACCGTCGGCGAAAAACCGCACAATAAAGGCTTTTCTGATCTCCCTCTCGTTGATACTGTCGGCGTCATGTTGGGTGTGTGCTATGTCCGCTCGTCCTTTCTCAGCTCGTGCTGCTGTGCGCTATTTTTCCTTGAGTAAGCCAGCCGGATACAGTTGAACAAGCAGCTGGTACGTCTGCAGACTCGCTTTGACCTCTTCCAGCCGCAGCTGTGCACCATCACGGTTGATTTCGGCCTCGACCAGGCGGGCACGTAGCCGCTCTAACCTTGGGCTGGTCACCGGCTCTTTGATCTTCTCAGCCCGCATGATCCTGGAGTCTACACGTCGCGCGATATTCGCTTCTCTTCGCTCGTGCTCTTTGTCGATGCACTTTCTCTTTGCCTCCACGAGCCGCGCATCACTCTTTACCACCGCTGCCACCGTCGCCTCGATGACTTTATCGCCGACTAGCGGCTTACGCCTGTAATGCATCTCTATCTCGCCTTTGAGCCGATCATATTCCAGGTCGAGCAAGGCCTGTTTATGCTCAAGTTTCAGGCGTGCTGCCTCGCGACCTGCATCACTCTGCTCACTCCCAGGCGCCGGTGAAAGACTGGCCTCCTCCTCTTCGATCCGCTCATGGATACGATCAATGGCTTTTTCTGCCTGATCGACTGCTTCTAATGCCGCATACAAACGCTGGGGATAGGTTTCGCCAAAAAGGAGCCGTCGAAGCCACCAGAGTCTGCGCGGCCATTTGTAGAGGTACATCGTTCATCCTTTCATGTTCCCTGTTATAACCCTCTTCGCCTGGTTACGATCCGCATGGTAAGATGCATGCCTACCGTGAAAAAAGCAATGAGCACCGCCGCGCTTGCTATGTGATAGGTTGCGTCTATCGCTGTGAGTTGCACCATGCTCTGGCTCTCAACTTTATCGGCTCCCAACTTGGGGTCATAACATTTTTTCCTCCCATTTTCCCCGCTAAGCGTAACTGACCTGGTCGCTGACGATTGATAAAACCAGGTAGCGCCGGATGGGGCCTAATTGGTTTTATCCTGGGGCAGGATGGGACAGAATGAATTGAGTTTCTGAAGCCAGGATAATTGTGTGATTTTCGCCAGGATAAAAAGGCTGATGCCCAATTTACACTACGCTTCTCCTGATTCTTTTCTTATAGAGCAAAATCGGCACCTACCTTTACCTTTTCGCCTACAGCCAGTGCCATCTGGACAAACAGCCGTGCCCCGGGGGATGCCGTGCTCTGCGACCTGACAGCGAGGCCGATCTGCAAATGTTGTGGTGGATCAAACGGAAGAGCAACCATCCCTTCCAGCTTCTTCGGGAGCACCATTCGTGGCATGAGCGTGATGCCAAGCCCCTCACGAACCATCGCCAGAATCGTCGCGTTATCGCTGGCTTGATAGCGAATATATGGCTTCACCTTGTCTGGCTCAAAGCCAGCCATCTTCATGAAACGCAGAGTACACTGCGTCTTTTCCATGATAAATCCTTCTTCACGCAGGTCTTCGGGCGTGACAGCAGCCTTCGCGTGCAGACGATGCCCGGTTGGAATAAGCACACATACTTCGTCAGTCGTAATCAATGTTTGTTCGATCCCACACGCGGGGAGGATGACAAATCCTACATCGATGACGCTATTCTCAATCCACTCGCCCACTTCGTGCATCGCGCCTTCAAAAAGCACGACTTCTATATCGGGATACGCGGCTTGAAAACGGGTCAGCATACTGGCGAGCAAGTCCGGGGAGACGATGGATTCCATACTGCCTAGGCGCAGTTTTCCCATCGCCAGACCATGCGCTGCCTTCGCCTCCTCTTCAATGGCTGATGCCGATGCCAGTAGCACACGCGCATGGGGGATGATCTTCTGGCCCATAGGGGTAAGTGCCACAACGCCTTTGCGGTTGCGCTCAAGCAGCGTTACGCCTAATTCGCTTTCGAGGGCTGAAAGGGCATGACTCACCGCCGATTGCGTCAGGTTAAGACTATAGGCCACTTCCGTGAAACTGCCCGTTTCAGCCAGGGCCACAAAACTTTGCAGTTGCGAAAGGTTCATATGCACGTTCCTCATAAGATTATGACAAAAATGATTTGTGTTCATTGTACAAGATTGAGTATACTTCTGGCAAATGAGGAACAAAGAAAGGACGATGAGCATAGATGTCACTCATTCCAGAACGCTTTATCGATATTCTGCAATCCAAAGCATTGGCGCATGTGGCAACGATTGGGCCAAAGGGAGAGCCGCAAAGTAGCGCTATCTGGTTCGACTGGGATGGAACCCATATCCTTTTCGCCATGAAAAAAGAGCGCCAGAAATACCGGAATCTCCTGCGCGACCCGCGTATCGCTGTTTCTATCGTTGATCCTGCCAATCCCTATCGCTCGCTTGAGATTCGTGGCAGGGTGCGAATTGAAGAAGATCGCAACTATCGTTTTATCAATGCGATGTCCCAAAAGTACCTCAACCGGGATACCACTGCCGAGGAGGGAGGGCCAGAAGAGGAACGCGTCGTTATCTTCGTCGAAGCAGAGCGTGTTATGCCCTTTGCGCCGTTTCAAGAAGACAAAAAAGAACCATAGATCGTGAAATAGAGGAATAGCAACATGCCCATCCTTGAGCTTTCCATTCAGGAGGATAGATTGCAGCAAATGATAGCCGCCGCCGCTGATGAGCAGGAAGCGGCACGCCTCACCAGAGTAGCTGAGACGCCGCGCTACCTGACCGCGCATATGCACGAAATACCTATCCACGTCATTCC